>Ga0070658_10004203_pt1 | contig 11790 bp, 10 predicted proteins | sample KBSC13metaG_FD_64664 | JGI IMG/M metagenome (GOLD analysis project Ga0070658, IMG submission 64664) | Corn rhizosphere microbial communities from Kellogg Biological Station, Michigan, USA - KBS C1-3 metaG | ecosystem: Host-associated > Plants > Roots > Rhizosphere > Soil ... | reverse complement strand
GTGCCCGAGCGCGACACCACGCCGATGCGGCCCGGCTTGTGGATATGCCCGGGCATATCCACAAGCCGGGCCGCATCGGCGTGGTGTCGCGCTCGGGCACGCTCACGTACGAGGCGGTCGGCCAGCTCACCGCGCTCGGGCTCGGCCAGTCCTCCGCGGTCGGCATCGGCGGCGACCCGGTGAACGGCATGAAGCACATCGACGTGATGAAGATGTTCAACGACGACCCGGATACCGATGCGGTCATCATGATCGGCGAGATCGGCGGCAACGACGAGGAGACGGCCGCGCGCTGGGTCAAGGCGAACATGAAGAAGCCGGTCGTGGGGTTCATCGCGGGCGTCACCGCCCCACCGGGCAAGCGCATGGGCCACGCGGGCGCCATCATCTCCGGCGGCAAGGGCACGGCGCAGGAGAAGCTCTCCGTGATGGAGGAGTGCGGCATCAAGGTCACGCGCAATCCGGCGGAGATGGGCAAGCTGCTCAAAAGCGTGATCTGAAAGTCCGGCTCTCCCCCGGGAGAGCGTCGGGCGTTCGACAAAAGGGGCCTGCGAGCCCCTTTTTCGTTTTATTCCCTCGAATTTCTGCCCCTCCCCGCTTGCATTGCGTTGCCGGTGATGGTTTATTGCGAAAGATTTTGGGCAAAACAAATAGGTACCAAAGCACCCAACCCAGAAGGAGGAGACATCCATGTCCGACATCGCAGCCCATCCCGACGGATTTCCCGCATCCACCGGCCTGCTGGACAAGTCGCGCACCGTGGCGAGGCCGAGCTTCAACCGCTGGCTGGTTCCCCCGGCCGCGCTGGCGATCCACCTTTGCATCGGCATGGCGTACGGCTTCAGCGTCTTCTGGCTGCCGCTGTCGCGTGCCGTAGGCATCACGAAATCCGTGGCGTGTCCCGCCGACATGTCGTTCGTCGCGACGCTCTTCACGACGACGTGCGACTGGAAGATCAGCACGCTGGGCTGGATGTTCACGATGTTCTTCGTGTTCCTCGGCTCGGCCGCGGCGCTCTGGGGCGGCTGGCTCGAGCACGCGGGCCCGCGCAAGGCCGGCGTCGTGGCCGCGATCTGCTGGTGCGGCGGCCTGCTGATCTCGGCCATCGGCGTCTACCTCCACCAGATCTGGATGCTCTGGCTGGGCTCCGGCGTGATCGGCGGCATCGGGCTCGGGCTGGGTTACATCTCGCCCGTCTCCACGCTCATCAAGTGGTTCCCGGACCGGCGCGGCATGGCCACGGGCATGGCGATCATGGGATTCGGCGGAGGCGCCATGATCGGCGCGCCGCTCGCCGCCTTGCTCATGAAGCATTTCCAGACGCCGACCGACGTGGGCGTGTGGCAGACGTTCGTGGTGCTGGCGGTCATCTACTTCGTCTTCATGATGGGCGGGGCGTTCGGCTATCGCGTGCCGCCCACCGGGTGGAAGCCCGAGGGCTGGACGCCGCCCTCCGAAGCCAAGAAGGGCATGATCACGACGCGCCAGGTGAGCCTCTCGGTCGCCACGCGCACGCCGCAGTTCTGGCTCGTCTGGTGGGTGCTGTGCCTGAACGTGACCGCGGGCATCGGCATCATCGGCATGGCCTCGCCCATGCTGCAGGAGGTCTTCGCGGGCCAGCTCATCGGGGTGGCCGTCAAGTTCAACGACTTGAGCGCGGCGCAGAAGGCGCAGATCGCGGTGATCGCGGCGGGCTTCACCGGGCTGCTCAGCCTGTTCAACATCGGCGGGCGCTTCACGTGGGCCTCGCTGTCGGACTACATCGGCCGCAAGAACACGTACTACACCTTCCTGCTGCTGGGGATCGTGCTGTACGCCTCCGCGCCGTGGTCCGGGCATTACGGGCACGTGGCCCTGTTCGTCGCGGCCTTCTGCATCATCCTCTCGATGTACGGGGGCGGCTTCTCCACGGTGCCCGCGTACCTCGCCGACCTTTTCGGCACGCAGATGGTGGGAGCGATCCACGGCCGGCTGCTCACCGCATGGTCCGCCGCGGGGATCTTCGGGCCGGTCATCGTGAACTACCTGCGCGAGTACCAGCTCGACCACGGCGTGCCCCGCGCGCAGGTGTACGACATCACCGCGTACATCCTTTGCGGACTGCTTGCGATCGGCGTGATCCTCAACTGGATGATCAAGCCCGTGGACGAGAAGCACTACATGAGCGAGGCGGAGCTGGAGAGCGAGCGCCGCGTAGGCCACGAGTCGGCGCGCGAGCGCTTCTCCGACGACCGCGCCGCATCGCGCGTTCCCGCATGGGTCGCGGCAGCCGCATGGCTTGCGGTCGGCATTCCCCTGGCATGGGGGATCTGGACCACGCTCGAGAAGACGCTGGTCCTCTTCAAGTGAGCTGAACGGCTCCGTGGGCTTGACTCGCGTCAAGCTCACGGACGCCCGCGGTCCGGTAAGCTAATGCTTTGATTCGCGAGACCTTCGCATCTCCCGTGAAGGCCTCTGGCCCGCGACTCGCAGCTACGCCTGTCCGCCGCGGCAAGGGCACCTGTCCGGGATGCCGTTGCCAAACCCTTCGAAAACCGCCATGGCCGAAACCGTCTCGATCCCCATCTCCAAGATTCGCCGCACCCGTCCCACGCCGAAAGGCCGCCCCGTCGATCCCGCCGCGCGAGCCGACATCGCAGCCCTCATCGAGGGCGTGCCGCGCGAGCGCGAGTACCTCATCGAGAACCTGCATCGCATCCAGGACAAGTTCGGCCACCTGTCGGCCGCGCACCTGAACGCGCTCTCCGAGGCGATGCGCCTCGCGCAGACCGAGGTCTACGAGGTCGCGACGTTCTATCACCACTTCGACGTCGTGAAGGAAGGCGAGGCCGCGCCGCCCGCGGTCACCGTGCGCGTGTGCGAGACGCTCTCGTGCGCCATGGCGGGCGCCAGGGACCTGCTCGAGAAGCTCCCCGCCCTCGTCGGCCCCAACGTGCGCGTGCTTGCCGCACCCTGCATCGGCCGCTGTGCCGAGGCGCCGGCGGTCTGCGTGGGCCAGAACGCGTTCGGGCACGCGAAGCTCCAGGAAGTCGCGAAGTGCGCGACCGAGGCAAAGGTGAAGCCGCGGCATCACGAGCCGCACGCGCTCGCGGACTACGTGAGCCAGGGCGGCTACAAGACCTTCGCCGAGTGCGCGGGCGGCAAGCGCGACGTCGAGAGCGTCATCAAGGTGATGGAAGACGCCGGCCTGCGCGGCCTCGGCGGCGCGGGCTTCCCCGCGGGACGCAAGTGGCGCATCGTGCGCGCGGAGCCGGGGCCTCGGCTGATGGCGGTGAACATCGACGAAGGCGAGCCGGGCACGTTCAAGGACCGGCATTACCTCGAGCGCGATCCGCATCGCTTCCTCGAAGGCATGCTCATCGCCGCGTGGGTCTGCGACATCAAGGACATCTTCGTCTACCTGCGCGACGAGTACCACGCGTGCCGCGAGATGCTCGAGCGCGAGGTCGCGGCGCTCATCGCGAATCCTCCCGCGGAGCTGCCTCGCATCCACCTGCGGCGCGGCGCCGGCGCTTACATCTGCGGCGAAGAGTCCGCGATGATCGAATCCATCGAGGGGCGCCGTGGCATGCCGCGCCTGCGTCCTCCGTACGTGGCCCAAGTGGGGCTCTTCGGCCGCCCCACGCTCGAGCACAACATGGAGACCCTCTTCTGGGTCCGCGACCTCATCGAGCAGGGCCCGCAATGGTTCTCCAAGCACGGGCGCAACGGCCGCAAGGGCCTGCGCTCGTTCTCGGTCTCGGGGCGCGTGAAGAAGCCGGGCGTGCATCTCGCCCCCGCGGGCATCACGGTGAAGGAGCTCATCGCCGAGTATTGCGGCGGCATGTGCGAGGGACACGAGTTCTACGCGTACCTCCCGGGCGGCGCCTCGGGCGGCATCCTTCCCGCCTCCATGGGGGACATCCCGCTCGATTTCGATACGCTGCAGCCCTATGGATGCTTCATCGGCTCGGCCGCGGTGATCATCCTTTCGAAGCACGACAAGGCGCGCGATGCCGCGCAGAACCTGATGGAATTCTTCGAGCACGAGTCGTGCGGCCAGTGCACGCCTTGCCGGTCGGGCACCGCGAAGGCCGCGCAACTCATGCGCGCACCCAAGTGGGATCGCGCGCTGCTGGAGGAGCTCTCCGTCGCGATGGCGGATGCGTCGATCTGCGGCCTGGGGCAGGCGGCCCCGAATCCCATTCGCACGGTGATCCAGCACTTTTCGGACGAGGTCTGACATGAAGATGAACGAACCGGTCGGCCAGACCGAGACCATCGATTTCAAGCTGAACGGCGAGACGATCTCCGCCTTCGCCGGCGAGACGATCATCCAGGCCGCGGCGCGCCATGGCGTGGACATCCCGCACCTTTGCTACAAGGAAGGCTACCGGCCGGACGGCAACTGCCGCGCGTGCATGGTCGAGATCAAGGGCGAGCGCGTGCTGGCGCCTTCATGCTGCCGCGCACCGGCCGCCAACATGGACGTGCAGAGCAACAACGCGCGGGCGCTCGCCTCGCAGAAGATGGTGGTCGAGCTGCTGCTGAACGACGTCACCGTCGACGAGGACCTGAAGCCCGGAGCGAACGAGCTCACGTATTGGGCGGAAAAGCTCGGCGTGAAGCAGGGGCGCCTTCCGCGCCGCGAAGGCTGGGCGCCGGACGTCTCGCACCCCGCGATGGACGTGAACCTCGACGCATGCATCCAGTGCACGCGCTGCGTGCGCGCCTGCCGCGAAGAGCAGGTGAACGACGTCATCGGCTACGCGTTCCGCGGCCTCGATTCGAAGATCGTCTTCGACATGGACGATCCGATGGGCGCCTCCACGTGCGTCGCGTGCGGCGAATGCGTGCAGGCCTGTCCCACCGGTGCGCTCGCTCCGGCGAAGAAGGCCTACCAGGTCGTCACCGACAAGAAGGTCGACTCGGTGTGCCCGTATTGCGGCGTGGGTTGCCAGCTCACCTATCACGTCACCGACAACAAGATCGTGCGCGTGGAAGGCAAGGACGGTCCCGCGAACCACGAGCGCCTGTGCGTGAAAGGCCGCTTCGGCTTCGACTACGTGCACCACCCGCACCGCCTCACCAAGCCCCTCATCCGCAAGCCGGGTGTGGCCAAGACCGCGGACTTCAAGGTCGATCCGGACAACTGGCGCGAGGTGTTCCGCGAAGCCACGTGGGAAGAGGCGCTCGATTTCGCCGCGAACGGATTGAAGAAGATCCGCGATCGCGACGGTCCGAACGCGCTCGCCGGTTTCGGAAGCGCCAAGGGCTCCAACGAAGAGGCGTACCTGTTCCAGAAGCTGGTGCGCACCGGCTTCGGCACCAACAACGTGGACCATTGCACGCGTCTGTGCCATGCGTCTTCGGTCGCGGCCTTGCTGGAAGGCGTGGGCTCCGGCGCCGTGTCGAACCAGGTCTCCGACGTGGTCGACAAGGCGGACGTGATCTTCGTCATCGGCTCCAATCCCACCTCGAACCATCCGGTGGCGGCCACCTGGATGAAGAACGCGGCCAAGCGCGGCGCCAAGCTCATCGTGGCCGATCCGCGGCGCAACGAGCTCTCGCGCTACACCTGGCAGTACCTGCAGTTCAAGGCGGACATGGACGTCGCGATGCTGAACGCGATGCTCTATACGATCATCGAGGAGAACCTCTACGACAAGGAGTTCGTGCGCCAGCGCACGAGCAACTTCGAGGCGCTGCGCGAGAACGTGAAGGGCTACAGCCCCGAGGCGATGGCGCCGATCTGCGGCATTCCCGCGCAGACGCTGCGCGAAGTGGCGCGCACCTTCGCGACCTCCAAGGGATCGATGATCCTCTGGGGCATGGGCATCTCGCAGCACGTGCACGGCACCGACAACGCGCGCTGCCTCATCGCGCTCTCGCTCATCACCGGGCAGATCGGCCGCCCGGGCACGGGGCTGCACCCGCTGCGCGGCCAGAACAACGTGCAGGGCGCCTCGGACGCGGGGCTCATCCCGATGATGTATCCCGACTACCAGCGCGTGGACAATCCGGAAGCCATCGCCCGCTTCGAGAAATTCTGGAACCAGAAGCTCGACCACAATCCGGGCCTCACCGTGGTCGAGATCATGGATGCGGCGTGCGACGGCAAGATCAAGGGCATGTACGTCGAGGGCGAGAACCCCGCGATGTCGGACCCGAATGCGAACCACGCGCGCGAGGGCCTCGCGAGCCTCGAGCACCTCGTGGTCCAGGACATCTTCCTCACCGAGACCGCGTACCTCGCGGACGTCGTGCTGCCTGCCTCCGCGTGGCCCGAGAAGACCGGAACCGTCACGAACACGGACCGCATCGTGCAGCTGGGCCGGCGCGCGCTCGACATGCCCGGCGATGCGCGCCAGGACCTCTGGATCATCCAGGAGATCGGCAAGCGACTCGGCTGCAAGTGGAGCTACACGGGACCCGAGAGCGGCGTGGCGCAAGTCTACGAAGAGATGCGCCAGGCGATGAATTCCATCGGCGGCATCTCGTGGAAGCGCCTCGAGGAGCAGTCGGCGGTCACCTATCCGTGCCGCACCGAGGACGATCCGGGACAGTCGGTCGTGTTCACCGAGAATTTCCCGACGGCGGACGGGCGCGGCAAGCTCGTGCCCGCGGACCTCATCCCGGCCAACGAGCGGCCCGACGCGGAATATCCCTTCGTGCTCATCACCGGACGGCAGCTCGAGCATTGGCACACGGGCTCGATGACGCGGCGCGCGTCGGTGCTCGATGCGATCGAGCCGCAGGCCGTGGGCTCGGTGCATCCGCTGGACCTCGATGCGATCGGCGCGCTTCCCGGGGACACGATCACCGTCGCCTCGCGGCGCGGCCGGATCGCGCTCGTCGCTCGCGCGGACGAGGGCACGCCTCGCGGCTCGATCTTCATCCCGTTCGCCTTCTACGAGGCGGCGGCGAACGAGCTCACGAACGCGGCGCTCGATCCCTTCGGCAAGATCGCGGAGCTCAAGTACTGCGCGGTGAAGATCTCGAAGGGCGGCGAGGTCAAGCCGCTCGCGACCTACGGCGGCGGCCAGTCGTACGACGAGCCGCGCAAGAAGGCGCTCGGCGTGGCCGACTGATCCTTTCGGCGTTGAACTCGGCGCATTCGGGTTCCTCTATCCTGAATCGCCGAGGAGATCGCCATGGGACTGATGGACGTGCTGGGCCGCTACGCGCAGCAACCGGATCAACCGCCTCCGCATGCGGTGCAGGATTTCGACCGCGTGGCCCAGGAGGCCTCGCCCGATGAGGTGAGCCACGGGCTCGCCGAGGCGTTCCGCTCGGAGGCTACGCCGCCGTTCGAGCGCATGGTGGGCCAGCTGTACGACCGCTCGAATCCGCAGCAGCGCGCGGGCCTCCTCAACGAGATCCTGGGTGCCTTCGGCGGCATGAGCGGAGGCCTCGCGGGCAACGTGCTGGGCGGCGCCTTGCGCAATGCGGTGCGTGGCGACCGCGTCACGCCCGAGGACACGCACCAGGTGCCGGTGAACGATGTGGAGTCCGCCGCGGCGGAAGCCGCGCGGCGCAATCCGTCGATCGTCGAGCGCGTGAGCCGTTTCTACGCGGACCACCCGCAGCTCGTCCAGACGCTGGGCAGCGCGGCGTTGTCGATCGCGATGTCGCAGATGGCGCAGCGGCGCCGGATGTAACGCCTAGAGAAGCAGGAAGAAGCGCACCCACATCACCGTGAGCACGATGTTGCTCGCGGCGAAGGCGAGGCCGCGGTGGCGCACGTCGTTGTAAGTGAGGTGCACGATGCTATGCAGCACGCGGAACGCCACATAGGCCCACGCGAGCCAGATCATCGCCGGTGTGACGTGCGCGGTCGCGTAAAGCGCCAGGCAAAGCACGTAGAACAGCACCGGCATCTCGAGCAGGTTCATGTAGTTCCGGTTGGGCAGGCTCACGTCGCCCGGCACGCTCTGCGATTCGCCGTAACGGAAATCGCCGTAGCTCACGCGCTTCGCAAAGCCCGCGCGAAATCGACGAAACGGAATCTGCAGGAGGACGAGCAGCGTGAGCAGCGCCAGCGCGCACACGGGGTGGAAAATCGCAGCCTGGTTCATGCGGGCATGCTAGCACCCGCGACGATCACTTCCTCACGTAGACGAAGTCGTATCCCGCCTCCCAGGTCTTGCCGCCATCGCGTGACACGTCGGAGGCCTGGCGCACATTGCCATCGGGAAGCGGCGTGAAGGTCATGTTGCGCATCGCCTTCCTTCCATCGGCCCGGTGCGCCTCGCCGTCGAATCGCATGGCCCCGTCGCGGAATTCGCCGCTCCACGCGCTCGAGTTGCCCATGCTGTCGGCCCATTGCTGGTGCCAGCGCCGCGTCGCGCCATCGTAGAAGTTGATGCTCTTGCCGCTGTAGCCGTCCCGCTGCGTGTAGCTCTCGAGGATCGCGCAGCCCTCGGCGAAGCGCTCGATCACGCTCGAGGCGATGACCTTGCCCTTGTCGGTGACGTTCCAGCGCCCGACCCAGAAATCGAATTGTCGATGCGACGCGTCGTCGCACGGCGCGGCCGCCGCGCCCAGCGCGGCGCATGAAGCAAGGATCGGGAAGAGGCGGCGAGGCATGATCGCCGCTACGTTATTCCCGCAGGGCGATGTGTCTGTTACGAAAAGTCACCCGAGGCCCACGAGCCGCGCCACGGCTTCGCGGGCGCTCATGCCCACCTTGATGTCGAGCCTTGCCGCCGCCTGGTTCACGCGCGAGAGCACGCCGGTCTCGTAGGTCGAGAGCCCGTCGCCGATCCGCGCGGTGAGGTGCGAGACGGTCCCGGCCGCGACGCCTCGCGCATCGAGCACCGGCAAGCGCCGGAAGCCCGCGTCGTCCTTGCCTCCGCCGGAATCGTTGAAGAACGCGGCGAACACGTCGACCGGAAGCATGTGGTCGGGCCTGCCCGCAAGCAGTCCGGCGTGCGAACCGGTGAGCACGATGGAGCGCGCGTCCTCGCCTTTCACGAGCGAGACCGAATCCAGCGCCCACACGGCGCGGTGGCCGGAGTTGCGGATGGCGCGGCGCGTCTCGCCGATCTCGGGCACGTCACAGGCGGCCGGCTCGGTGCTCTCGAGCAGGCATTGCGCGGCCTGCCTGGCACTGTGCCCGGGCAGGCACCCGCGCGCGGCCGCTGCCTCGTTCACGGTGGAGACCACGCCCGCCTGCAGCACGTCGCGCCCGTCTCCGATGCACGCGCTGCGATAGTCCACCGCGCACGCCGCGATGCCGAGGCCTCCCAGCCAGAGCACGCCGGAGATGCCCGAGGAGTGCCGGCCGATGCCGGCGTCGTGCAGGATCACCCCGCGCACGCAGGCCTTCGCCGCGAGCCATGCCGGGAAGAGCCCGCCGTGGGAGCCGCACGCCACCACGCGTCCCCTCGCGGAGGCATCCAGGCGCGTCGCCGAGTCGACCACCAGCACGTCATCGTCCATCCCGCGATTCTAGCCGCGGCTTGACAAGCGCTCCCTTCGTGTATCAAAGTGATATCACATTAATAGCGGGGAGGCTGCATGTCTACCTATCGCAGGGAAGGAACATTCGAGAAACCGCAGGCGACGGCGAACGGCATCGCCATGCTGCTGCTGCTGATCGTGCTGGGGCTGGCGCTCCCCCTGGCGCTTCTCGTGCTGCGATCGCCGGTGGCGATCGCGATCGACGCGGTGGCCATCGCATTCATCGCGCCGGGCTTCTTCATGCTGCAGCCCAACGAGGCCTGCGTCGTCACGCTCTTCGGCTCCTACCTCGGCACCGAGCGGGCTTCGGGGTTGCGCTGGACATTGCCCTGGAACGGCCGCAAGCGCGTGAGCGTGCGGGCGCGCAACCACGCCATCGAGACCCTCAAGGTCAACGACAAGCGCGGCAACCCCGTCGAGATCGGCGCGGTCGTCGTGTGGCGCGTGGAAGACACCGCAAAGGCGATTTTCGACGTGGACGACTTCGAGCAGTTCGTGCGGGTGCAGAGCGAGTCGGCGCTGCGCCACGTGGCGACCGGGTACAACTACGACGAGGGCGAGGAGCACACGGGAGAGGTGACCCTGCGCGCGGGCGCGGAAGTGGTGGCCGATGCGCTCGCCCGCGAGCTGCAGGCACGCGTGGACCTCGCGGGCGTGAAGATCGAGGAAGCGAAGCTCACGCACCTCGCGTACGCCCCGGAGATCGCCGGCGCGATGCTGCGTCGCCAGCAGGCCGAGGCGGTGATCTCGGCGCGCGCCAAGATCGTGACCGGCGCGGTCTCGATGGTGGAGATGGCGCTGAAGAGCCTGTCGGAAAAGAACGTCGTCGAGCTGGACGACGAGCGCCGCGCCGCGATGGTCTCGAACCTCATGGTGGTGTTGTGCTCCGAGCGCGACACGCAGCCCATCGTGAACGCCGGCACCCTGTATACGTAAGTGGCGGAGCGCAAGGCTTTCCTGCTGCGCATCGATCCGGAGATCTGGGACGAGATCGAGCGCCTCGCGCAGAGCGAGCTGCGGTCGGTGAACGGGCAGATCGAGTACCTCTTGCGCGAGGCGCTCGAGCGGCGCGGCATCGGGCCGCGCAGCCCTGCCGGCGCGAGAAGAAAAAGCGCGCGCTGATGCGCCGTTTCTGCCCCGGTCTCGCGCGTCAGATTCCGGCGCGGCGGCGCATGTACTCGTGGCGGTCGATCGAGCGCACGGTCACCTGGCGCAGGTCGACGCCGTGCAGCAGCGTGATCGGCACGTCCACGCCGGCCGGGCCGCTCTGCCAGACCCGCGAGTAGAAACGGTCGAGCGACGTGACCTTCTCGCCGTTCACCGAGAGGATGATGTCGCCCGCCTCGATGCCGGCCTTGGCCGCCGGGCTTTCCTCGTTCACCTGCATGACCTTGATGCGGCCGTCCTCTTCCAGCGAATTCACGCCGAGCCAGGGGCGCTTCGCGTCGATCTGCGAGCCGGTGCGCACGAGGTCGTCGATCACCGGGTTCAGCAGGTCGATGGGCACGAACATGTTGCCGGGCAGCTTCTCGCCGGGCGTGAGCGCATCCATCACGAAGAGCGAGCCGATGCCGACCAGCTCGCCGTCCTTGTTGATGAGCGCGGCGCCGCTGTGGTCCAGGCGCGGCGGCGCGGTGAAGATCGCATCGTCGATCATGTATTCCCAGTAGCCCGCGAAGTGCCGCTTGGAGACCACCGTCGCGATGGAGATGTTCTGCTCCTGGCCGCCGGTGACGATCATCATGCGGTCGAGCTGCGAGACGGGCTTCGCGGTGCCGAACTTGATCGGCTTCTCCGAGAGGGGCGCCAACGGCTTCACCAGGCCGAACCCGGTGGCATGGTCGTAGGCCACGACGGAAGCCGGAACGGTTTGGCCGTTGGAGTCGGTCACCTCGACGCTTTCGGCCTCGAGCACCAGATAGCCGATGGTCAGGACGAGGCCGTCGCGCGGGATGAGCACGCCGGAGCCCACGCGCTCCTCGCCCAGGCTCTCGTTGCTGCGTGCATTCGGGATCGCCTTCACCTTCACGCCGACCACGGCGTTGGCCGCGTCGATGAGGCGCTGGTACGCGGCGTCGTCCGTCTGCGATGTGGTGTCCGCGACGGAGCGCGCCATCGCCGCCTGGGCCGGAGTCGACAGCGCCGCGCAGGCCAACACACCGGCAGCGAGGATGCGATGCAACAGGTGCGATGCCATGCTGACCTCCATCGGCGCAAGGGCCTTTTCGATGGGATCAGGCTATCGTCCGCGCGTGGCCGGGGCGTGACTCGCGCGGCGGGGGTTTCACTCCCTTTGGATCAGGAACGTGCGTGAAACCAACGCAGTGTGCGTTTCGTCTCGCACGT
>Ga0070658_10004202_pt1 | contig 11791 bp, 11 predicted proteins | sample KBSC13metaG_FD_64664 | JGI IMG/M metagenome (GOLD analysis project Ga0070658, IMG submission 64664) | Corn rhizosphere microbial communities from Kellogg Biological Station, Michigan, USA - KBS C1-3 metaG | ecosystem: Host-associated > Plants > Roots > Rhizosphere > Soil ... | reverse complement strand
GTGCTCCAGCTCACCCGGCTGCGCCGCGCGCGACAAAATAAGCGACGGATTGAGGCTGATTATCTGCCGGTGCTCCAGGTTACGGTTTTGGCCTTCTTGCAATAGCAATTGCGCCAGGGCGTAGACGTGGCTGGTTTTGCCGATGCCGGGGTCGCCTATCAGCGCTATGGCGGTTGATCCTTGGGCAAAGGCGTTTTTCATAGTCTGTACGCCCGGCGAATCCATCAGCCAGCTAAAGTGTGCGCCGTAGCGCTCGATGCCTAAGGATACGTTTTCGCCGAACTGGTTGAGGCTGGGTGTAAAACCATTTGCCCAATCGCGGCCGATACCACCGAAGTACGGCTTGGGCGCATGCATAGCCTCCAGGATGCGGCCCAGCCATAAGGCTATCTGTTCGATGTCGTCGGCTGATGCCTTATGAGCCGTCAAGGTTTGCTGGATACCGGGCGATGTACGCAGCAAAGCCGCCGCGATAAACCCGGGCTCCACTGTCACACTTTCCGCGGCATCCGCCAGGCGTACAGCTTCGTGCCATATTGCGTCCATGTCGGCGGCATTGGTACTAAGGTTTTGGGCGATGTAATCGCCATGTAACAGTAGGTGGTTTGCTACGAAATACGACTGCCAGTGCCGTCCTATGAACTGCCAGACGGAAAGCGGCGTCAGCGGCTGCGATGGGTTCAGGATGGCCAGCACTTCGCCCGACAGCCGGTCGTCCAGCGTGCCGCGGCGGGCTGGGAGTTTGGCCAGGTCGCCCCGGTACCATATGGCTGTCATGCCGCAGAGCAGCCCAACTCCCCACGCCAGGAACGACCAGCGCTGATACGGCGTGAAGTATAAGTAGCCGCCGCCTGCCAGCACGATAGCCGCCAGCCATGGCAATACGGTACCAAACAGCCCCTTCAATCGTCGTGCCGTCCTGGCCTTGTGCGCCCGGGTGGCGCGTAGGTTGGGGCTGGCAGCAGTATTCATACGAAACTCCGAATGATCAGCACTACGGCAGCTGGTGGTACCAGCGGCCACACAATGCAGCCAATAACGCCACCCGTAGCGACCATGGTGCTGGTAAGCAGCGCGGTCAGAAGTACCAAAAAGCGCACCGTAAAGCCCACTGCACGGCTGACGATGTTGTCGCCGTAGGCGCGCAATTTGGCGTCCAGGCTGGCGCCTGGGTACGAGATAATACGCTTCCAGGGCGCAAACAGTGTGCGCACCAGGATGGGGATAGAGAATAAGCGCGAAATGCCGCCCACACCGCGGCCGATGCTTTTGGCGGCGGCCTTCCAGCCGGGGCCATACCACCAAACAAACATCTGTAGTACCAACATGTCGTTATTGTATCATTTTGCGCACCAGCGGTATCTATCGATGTGGCGCGCGCGGGTGGCTACATCTGCCACACTTCTGCGCTGAACGGCTTGGAGTAATTACTAACCATAGATAATACAAAACGATGCGTTCCCGCACCGCCTGTTTCTTGTAGTTGTACTTGCACGGCGTCGTTGTCTGGCAGTGCCGGGCTGAACTCAATACAGTAGCCCTTGCCCGAACCAAGGTTTAGCTTTGACTGGCCTTTGGGCTTGAGGTCTACCTTACCTACGAACTTTTTGAAGATGCCCGTTGCCGCCAGTTCCATGCTATGCTCCTTGGTTTAGATTTGCGGCATGCGTCGCTACATATATACGTATATTAATACATTATACAGCTATCGTGCAAGCGACAGGTGAGGATTAGCTATAAGCCCAGGTAGTCAATGTCATCAAGTAATGCACGGTAGGTGTTGTCTACCAGGAAGTCGTAATATGGCTTGTCTTGGTAAACGATAGAGAAGCGGAATGCATCCGGATTTTCCTGATGGACGTAAAATGCTAGATCATCGTGGCTGAATACTTGTGCAGCGGCTGCCGGTGGCAGCACGCCGTGCGGCTGCAACCCGTATCGGTCGATGGTATCAGCGAAGCTATAGGGTAGCGAGATGGTGTACTGTGCTGCTTCTGCCTGCCGCCGCACAAAGTCCAGGTGTGCTTTTAGGACGGACCCAAAGACTTGCTTGAACGCGGTTTGCGGCTTGTCCTGCTTCTGGTCGTAGATCATCCGGAACAACCGGCGTAGGAACCGGCCATACAGCGGCATCGACATGTAAATGCCGTAGTCGCTGAGCTCTTTCAGCTCACCATGAAGTGTATAAATACCGTCGACCACAATAACAGGATGTGAGGTGATAGTGCGCTCGCCCACCGACCCAACGGCCACAACATCAAACGAGGGGGTGGTGATGGGTTCGCCGCGCTTTAGTGCACGGAGGTCGGTTGCCATACGGTCAATTTGGAAATTGCGCGGGTCATCCCAGCGGTATGGGCTGGTGTCTTTCTCGGCAAAATTTTGCCCCAGCTGGTACCAGTCCTGCTCCACCAGGACGGCCTGGTCGCCAAAGGCCGCCATAACCTCGGGCAATACCGCAGAGCTTTTGCCGGTAGCTGAGCCACCGGCCACCATAATGCAAAATGGCTTCTGTGGGTCGCGGCCATCCAGCCGGGCCCGAATATCCTGCAATGCTTTATCCATCTGTTCTCTCCGTTTGGTTTGGGGTGTCGGCTTCGTGAAACGACCGATTGCCTTCCATGCCCGGCGGATTGTTCATGTCCCACCCGTCTTGCTGTATGGATGCCAGAACAGTCTTGGCGATGCGTCCCATATGCGAGACGTTGCCCAGGATGTCGCCGTGTGGTGTGTCCCATATTTCGTAGGATGAGTGCGTGCTGTCGAGCATGGGCTTGATGCGTGCAAAGGCATCCCTGTAGTAGGGGTTTGCCTGTGCGGTAAGGACAAAGTAGTGGGTACTGTCTATATGCAGTTGGTCGGGCACGTACTGCCCGTGGCCGTAGCTTTCCAGCTCGTGCACGCTGCCGTAGCGTCCCGCCCCTTCCCTAAGCGACAGTGCAATGTTATTGCCTGCGCAAAGCAGCAGGCTGGTTGCCAGCACCACGAATTGCTTGTCTTTAGGCAGTGCGCTTGGTGCGCGGCTCCAGCCTGCCTGATAGGCATCAATCCACTGTTCGGTGTTGTATCGGACCCCTGTCAGGCTCTCGAGCAGCTGCGCGATTTTTATATAGCCAGTTACGGCTGATGCCGGCCGGCAGAAGATTTTCTCTTTCTGGGGCAATATGGGGAGCGCGACGACGGAAGATGCTTGCGCTCCGTAGTCGCCCTCTCGGTCGGGTCGGCCAGTAATCACTATGAGCCGTGCCGGGCTATCTACTACCTTACGAGTGATAAGGGCTGCATCTGCCCGGTTCCAGCCTTGACTAACGAGTACGACTACATCGGCGCTGCTGAGCTTGATTTCGTCGAGCAGCAGCGAACTCGGAGCGAACATGCCGGCTTTGGTAGTGGTGCGCGCAAGCAATTGGGATCCTAGTAAGGCTGCAGGGACCGAGCTGCCGCTCCCGGTAAAGAAGATCCTGCTAGCCCCTTCCAAAAGTGCCTGCGCCTGGGCGAGCCCGGTTTTTTCGCTAAGCGTTGCGCGGATCATTTCGGGCACCGACGCGGCGTAATTCGCGTAATTTTGGGTGGATTCGGGTAGGCTCATTGGCTAGATTGTCCTTTTTTCCAGCTGGGAAGGCCGAGGATGCGCCCAGCAACCTGTTTACGTAACTGTGTATCCCGGCCTGTAACCGGCACTATCCCTGCTGCCGTAGAAAATGTTTCATGTCTCAGGTCTACGACTGACACCACTTGCTCATACGCTTGTAGGCCCTGTGTACGGACGAGCATCCGCTGCGGGTCAATTTCCCCTACGGCGCAATGGATCGAAGCCGGATTGTATTGTTGGATAATTGATGTGCCGCGCGACATAGTGCTGCCGGTACTTGAATTATCATCAACTATGATAACACGCATACCCACGATACTTTGCTCAAACAGTTCGACGCTGCGTGACAGTAAATCATCGGAGATGGGTTGGGCACCCTCTTTTGTAGCCCCCGAATGCTGTGATAACGGTATGGACACTACATTTACAGAAGCGGGCTCGTGATCGTATAAGAGCTCGGCAGCAAGCGCAGTCGCAATGGCCATTTGGGTACCTCCGGATGGGAATCCAACGACAGTGTCTACATCACCCATCTCGGCGGCACTATATGCGGCGAGCATGATTTTGAGGGGATGGTCTAGCTCCTGGATTTTTAGGCCACGTTCATGTACGACGGTTTCTGGCGTATATGTAAGACCAAGCGTGGTGGCAGCCTCTTGCGCCGTTGGCAAGTTAGTAAAACCTCTGCCGATGCACGCTTCATAGAATGACCGTGTCGTGTTGACGGCTAGATCGAATAGCCGTTGCCGGTTGGCGAGATATTCCGGCTCATTTGGTATGCCATTTCGGCGTTCCTGATAGGTTGCAGTGTGGTAAAGGGACAACGACTGTTGTTTTGCGTTATCCAGTACGCCGAGATAGTACAAGAAGTCTTCTGGTGAAAGTGAGGATCGGTCAATGGTGTGCAGCGTCGCTAGGGCGGCGTAGAGCTCTTCTTCCATTATGCTCACACGCTCTGATGCGGTAAGCCTATTATCCACACAAGTAAAATAAGACGCGCCACGAAGAGCGTAGCCTTTGGGCGTCTGGTGGAGGTGCTTGTCCGTATAGTATGCGGTCAGCGCTGGGTCGTTTGGCGTCTCGGTGGTGTTGATCTCGCCAATGATCGGACCGAATACATCGACAAAGTTGTGTACTTGCTTCAGCGAAGGAAACTCCTCCGACCACAGCGAGCTTTCATATGCCGCTATACTCCGAGGCAGGTGCGTTTGCCAGAGCTGGCGTATGCCCACGGCAACCATAGCGCGCACTGCTTCGGCTTGCATGGCAGGGATTTGGTGACTTTCAGCCTGATCGCCTATTAGCTCGGATCGTAACGCTATGCGAGAGAGCGAAGCGCCGTCGGTGTGCTGCCGGACTACTCTAGCGAGCGCGGCAACATCACCTACGAATGTCGCCTCTCCTGTATGGGGAAAGGGCGAGCCGAAGATGACCCCGGGTATTCCGCTTGCATTAGCAAAGTGGATATCCTCGCGTGAATTACCAACATACACGCTGTTGTCGGTAGTGATGCCATGCCGGGTTCGCATGAGATCAAAGGCTGCGGTGTCGGGTTTGATGGGCACTTCGGTGCCGCCAAGGGCAAGCACGTCGTCGAATGTATGGCTACCGTTCGGAAATAAGGCGTCAAGCGCAGGTATGACAAGATCGGGTCGCGAATTGGAAATGACGCATATTTTTTTTGATAATTTCTGTAGCTGTACTATCAGCTCAGGAACGCCCTCCATAAGTGTCATGCCGTATGACGGTGGCACGCCTTCGGCTAGCAAGAGTTTGGCTCGGGCAATCCAAAATGGACCTGCTCCAGTTGTCTCGAAGGCGGGTATTGTATGTATTGCTTCCTTTAGTTTGTTGCCGTCATGCGGATAATCACGAAACGCTGCCGCCATGTGTTCAAAGCTACCGGCATCTCCGGTGTGTTGTGCAGAGAGTGATCTTACGGCTACAAGATATGCAGAGAGGTCTGGGTCGTCTTGCTTCTGATCCAATGCTAGTTCGTAATGACGCACGAATTGGTTGGGCGTGAACTGTTGTTCGGTGTCGTACAGCATGGCTACCGTATGTAGGGCTGCCCAGTATTGCGATTCGGGATGATGCTCGGCGAGCGTGTCATCGAAGTCAAATAGTATCCATTCGGCCTGGATCATTTCACGGGCTGCGGGGTATAGCTCCACCATGGCCTGGCTTGCCTCGGGCCGCGGTTGCTGGGACTGGTATAGAATATCGGACGCTGCTTCTGCCATAAAATAATAACCCTAGATAGTGCGCTATCTAATAAAAAAGGCCATGTGGCCTTCACCTTGGTGAATAGAAATAATATACGCATCAATACATATATTGTAAAGAGATTTTGATATGAAGATCTCTGTATGCTAGTCTTTTTGGCCGCGGTGTATTTCGCGCAAGATAAGGTCGCGTATAATTTCTGATTTGTTTTGCCCAGTCTCAAAGGCGACACTTCGTAAATAGTTATATATTTGCCGATCAATAAAGAAGTTGAAGCGTAGGTCTTTTGTGGCTATCGCGTTCTCGCGTAGGAATCGACCGACGATCTTATCAATGTCTTCCTCGGTTTGATAATCGGCCAAGGTAAGTAATTTATTTTGTATACCGGATACTGAACGATTTTGCTGTGGCGAGCGGGACAGGAGGAGTACCGGCTTCTTCTGCTGCAGGGCTATCGCAACCTGATAACCTTGTGAAAAACGATACGAAGTACCTTCAATGATGACTACATCCGAACGCGATATTGCATCTAGCGTTCCCTGCATTACTTTGGTCCAGTCTATAGGCTGACGCTTCGCGTTGGGGTGCTCTGAACGTTCAAAGGTGGGCTCAATCCAGTCGCGGGCCAGGACGCCTTCATTTCTCTGGATAGCACGTACAGCTCTCCTGAGGTAGGGTAAATCTTCCCGAAGTTCCCATGAGCTGCCAGTTAGGAAGACGATCATAACTATACCTGGAGCGCTAAAGACGCCCGAGCCTTTCCTGTATGACTTGATCAATAATTGCTGCCTCTGTCTGGCCGGTCACTAGAGCTTGGTTCTTCAGGAATCGGCGTGTCGTCTCGCTCAGAGGTGGCTGCTCGAATGCCTGGCTATTTGCCTCCATGAATTTGGTGATCACCTTTTGCAAATCAGCCGTCGTCTTGTATGCTTTTATAAGCAAGAGTCTGCTTTTTATACCGCTGATGGGTAGGGTGTCGATTGATTCCCGTGTCAAGAATAAAACTGGTAGCCGGCGCTCAAGTGCGAGTGCAAGCTGATAGCCCTGTAGAAGGCCGTGGCTTGTGCCTTCGATGATGACTACATGTGCACGCTTTAGCGCATCAACATTGTTATTGACGATATCATTCCAGTCCCACGTCGCATAACTGTCTTTTGACTTGAAGTGTGCGGTCTCTATCCAGTTAAGGACAATTGATCCCTGACATTCGTGGACGGTACTGATAATTTGCCGCAGGTATGGTAAGTCCTCAGCGGGGTTGCGTGAGCTGCCTGTTAGATGAACTCTGGTTGCGATGCCGCTCATGCCTATCCTTGCTTGTTTGCAGATTTGGCGGAGAGACAGGGATTCGAACCCTGGATGGCCTTGCGGCCATACACGCGTTCCAGGCGTGCCAATTAAACCACTCTTGCATCTCTCCAGATGATGCTACGGGGATAGTATACAACAACCCGACGGCTTTTGCCCACAGGTAGCTGCTGGACAGATGAGGCGAACAAATGTAATGTAGCTATTTACAGTAAGCCGGCAGCGGTGGCGCTGGCACGAAGATGCCATGGAGCAAAATCAGGGTGGCTTGTATGCCGGGCCCACGCACCTGAAGCAACAACCTACGGGCGAGTATGCGCCCGGCTGCGATTGGGACTTTTTTCTGCGCGCCCCCGTGGAGCTGGCACCAGAATTGGCGGGCAGATGGATGCCCTGCACCGGCTATACTGAGTCGCCCGACCAAAGGACGTGGTATGCATTCATACCCGATGAAATTGACGGGCCGGGCTACTTCGTAAAAGGCTTGCTGCCAATGACCGGCCAGTTTGCTCATGGTACGCTGGAGGAACGGAATCAGGCTTTGGCGCAGGAGCTAGGTTAACTTGTTTGGGTCGCAGTTCCCTGTGGAGCTGGCCGAAGTAATCCGTGAGCCCAAGAATGGGCGCATATATTTTGGCGCGGTAACTGTGGAGACGCAAAAACGTCCCGCAGACAGGCATGCGGCGTATGAAGATTTTCCGCTTGACCCTGACAAGGAGTGGGCTATTGTGATGCGGCGGGTGCCGAGCGGCAGTGTAGACACGTATCTGCCGTCGCTTTTGCCTGCTGAGATTGATCGGTTATTGAATTCGGTGGCAGACACCATGGCCGTCGTACACTGTCGGCAGCATAAAGCGACGGGATTCCTGAGGGGTGACAAGGTGTATAGGGCCGCGCTTGCTGCCTTTCGGCCATATGTCGATGTGCTGCCAGATGCCGCAGAGGCTATGGCTGAGGTGCAACGCAAAGAAGCGCAGGCGGCCTGGGACAGAGAGCGGGTCGATGATATGAAATATTTTGGCCTGGAAGCCCAGATCGTCAAGAATGCGCACAATGAAGAGCTGTGGAACCAAGGCGGCATCAAGCAGTCGCTGCGCGAGTGGGAGGATCGTGCCCGTCCGGAGGAAAAGGCTTTTATCCACTATCTGCAAAGTATCGACGCCGACTGGCCGGTGTTCTTCGGCCAAATGATGTCTTATCCAAGTTACCTACAAATGCTTCTGTCGGGGTTCGACGCGCGGTATGCCGGACCTACGCTGGGAGACGTAAAAGCACCTAACATCTGCCAACTGCCGCACGGCGAGTTTATCCTGCTTGACCCTATTGGCGATATTAACGATCCGGAGTATCAAAAGCTGTATTACATGCAGGAAGACTTGGCTGATTTGGCGATGTTCATCACTGACGTGGAAGCTCGGCTATGGGGGTCCGGTAAGCTGCCAGATAACACTGCTGAGGCGGTACTCCTAAGATATCTCAATACATTGCGTGACCGTCTAGGCCATGTTCCCCACTACTATTATCCGCTTATATATGTGCCCGGACATAGCGAGGATGAGGATTGGCGTAATATGCGGATACCGCATAAGTTCCTGATTCCTGAGCTGGCAAAACTGCACTACTATTGTGCTACGAAAGCCCGTGTGGGCGCTATAGGGGCGGTTGTGCGTGATAACGAGCCGGAGATGGCAGCACAGCATTTGCAAGTCTGCGCAATGCACATGAAAAAGGCGCGTGAGCTAAACACCCAGATGACCGGTGTGCGCCGCTATTAGCACGGAATGTGAAAAGTGTTGTGAAAATGTGGCGATATACCTTGCCTGCACCTGATAGTTGCGTCTAAACTAAGGAGTAATGCCCCTCATAGAATTACAGGAAGTTAGCAAACTGTACGGGTTTGGCGATGCCACTACCCTTGCTTTGGATGAAGTGAACCTCACCGTTGAGGAAGGCGAATTTGTGGCAATCATGGGGCCGAGCGGCTGCGGCAAAAGTACGCTCATGCATATCATCGGCTTACTCGACCGCCCGACGCACGGCGATTACCGGCTGCGCGGCAAGCACGTATCGCGCCTGCGGCCCAGCCAAACCTCCAAACTCCGCCGGGATACCATCGGCTTCATCTTTCAGTCGTACAACCTTATTCCCCGCATGACGGTTATCGAAAACGTTGCCCTGCCCTTGCTGTACAAAGGTACGTCGTTGGTAAAACGGCTAAAGATCGCTAGTGCTATCCTGGAGCGCGTCGGCATGAAGACGCGCGAATACTTTTTGCCATCCCAGCTGAGTGGTGGCCAAGTGCAGTGCGCGGCTATTGCTCGGGCGCTGGTAAATAATCCCAAGCTGATCATTGCCGATGAGCCCACCGGCAATCTGGACACCAATAGTTCGCGCCTGGTGATGGAGCTACTGAGCGAAATCCACAAGATGGGTAATACGGTGCTGTTCGTGACGCATAACCCGGAGCTGACCCGCTACGCCAGCCGCGTCATCTACATGCGCGACGGCGCAATCGTAGCCGATGAACAGACGGCTATCGGCCATATGGCAGATATCGTGCGCAGCACTATGCTGGTACCCAAGAAAACGGCCGAGGATGATGTGGCCGGTGTGTCAGCGCTGATGGACGCTATCCCCCAGGATGAAACGCCGCGCAAAGCATCGCAGACCGCCAAAGCGCGCGCCCGGCGCAAGGCTGGCAGACGCAAGCGAAAGGTGCGGGCATAGTATGGGTATGCTGATGGGCGGCAACGTGCGTACTGCGGTGCGCAACCTGCGGCGCAACAAGATGCGCAGCTTTTTGACGATGTTGGGGATTATTATCGGCGTGTCGTCGGTGGTAGTAGTTGCCGGTATCGGCGAGGGTATCAAGCACCAGATAAGCCTGCAGACCGACCACCTGGGCAAAGATCTCATTACTATCCGGCCCGGCCAGCTGTTTACGCAGCAGACGGCGGGCATGTGGGGTGCGGGCAGCGGCCTGGCTGATGTGGGCATCCATGCGGGCGGTTCGCTCAGCACGAAGGATATCGCTACGGTTACGGCTACGCCGGACGTGGGCGGTGCAGCGCCGCTGAGCATAGTGGCAAGCGGGGTTGTATCCAGCGAACGCAGCGGCACGTACAATATGCTGGTTATTGGTACCAATAGCCAGTTGCCTTCTATGTTGCACCAAAGCATGGCGTTTGGATCATTTTTCTCTGATGATGGTACGGATATAGATAAAGTGGTATTGGGCTCGGCGGCGGCACAAACGTTGTTTGATGAGCATGTGCCCTTAGGGCAGACACTGACCATTTTGGGCCATCAGTTTATTGTGGCGGGCATCTTGAATGAATTTCAGTCGACCCCGTTTTCTACGGATGCCAATTTCAATAACGCGGTATTTATTTCCTACACCAGCGCACAGGCGATTACTAACGATAACTCGCCCATATACGAAATCCTTGCCCGCCCTGCCACTCCGGTTAAGACCGATGCGGTAGTGCGATCTTTGCAGCACCGGCTGTCTGGCGCGCGCGGTGGCAATAATGATTTTTCGGTGCTCAAGCAAGACCAAACACTAGCTGCAACCGATCAAATATTACATCTGCTGACACTGTTTATCGTCGGTGTGGCGGGCATTGCCCTGCTGGTGGGCGGTGTGGGCATCATGAACGTGATGTTGGTGTCGGTGACAGAGCGTATGCACGAGGTGGGCATACGCAAGGCACTCGGCGCTACGAACCGGCAAATCGTGGCACAGTTCTTGGCCGAGGCAGCCGTACTGAGCATAACCGGTGGCTGCATTGGCGTGGTGCTGGCATTTGCTGTCGAAGGTGTATTATGGCTGTTGACCGGGTTGCCGTTTGGTATTACTTGGCAGGTGACGGCTGTGGCACTCGGCGTGTCGCTGGCCAGTGGCGTACTGTTCGGCTCGGTGCCCGCGCTGAAGGCAGCGCGCAAGGAGCCTATCGCCGCCCTGCGCAACGAATAGGTGCGAGCGCCGAATGCTTGCCGGGTGCTGTGAAACCCTTTATAGTAACAGTAAGCAATTTGTAGTAGCAACCATAAAATGACCAAAAGCCTGTTCGAAAAAACCATTGAGGCTCCGGCGGAAGCCTTGGACCTTGGCATAGAGGGCGGCAAGAGGATTGCCAAGACTTTGCCCATGAACGGCCAGACGCCGCTGAAGCAGGCGCGCAATTTTTGGTACATGCTGGGGCCTGGTCTCACCACCGGTGCGTCGGACGACGACCCGTCGGGCATAGCTACCTATTCACAGGCCGGTGCGCAGCATGGTTTTGGTCTGCTGTGGTTGTCTGCCTTCACATTTCCCTTGATGGCGGTGATACAAGAGATGTGTGCCCGCATTGGTCTGGTAACCGGGCGCGGACTGGCCGGCAGTATCCGCACGCACTTCGGCAAGCGTGTGCTGTACTTCAGCACGCTGTTCCTGTTTGCGGCCAATACGTTCAATATCGGTGCCGACATCGGCGCTATTGCCAATGCTGCTCAGCTGGTGATGCCCCGGCTAGACTTTACCGTTACGGTTATTGCCCTGACTATGCTCATCTTGCTGTTGCAGATATTTACCCCGTATGCCACCTATGCGCGCTATCTGAAGTGGCTGGCACTCGTGCTGTTCGCCTACATCTTGTCGGCGCTGCTTGCCCGCCCCGATTG
>Ga0070658_10004198_pt1 | contig 11797 bp, 9 predicted proteins | sample KBSC13metaG_FD_64664 | JGI IMG/M metagenome (GOLD analysis project Ga0070658, IMG submission 64664) | Corn rhizosphere microbial communities from Kellogg Biological Station, Michigan, USA - KBS C1-3 metaG | ecosystem: Host-associated > Plants > Roots > Rhizosphere > Soil ... | reverse complement strand
GACGCCGGTCGCGCTGCGGATGACCTGCCACGCGGGCAGGTTGCTGCCCGTGTCCCAGAAGGCCTGCGCGGTGCCGTTTCCGAAGCCGCCATCGTTGCCGCCCCAGGGGCTGGTCCACACGATCGCCTGCGGCAGCGCTTCCTTCACCCACGCGTCCGCATCGGGAATCTCCCCGGCCATGAGCACGCCGATCGCGCCCACGATGGTGAGCGTGATGTTGCCGTGCGAGTCGTACGGATAGCCCGCGAGGTTGGTCACGACATCCTGGTACATGGGCTGCACGCGCTCGCGAATGGCCCCGGCGATGACGGCCTTCTGCTCGGGCTTGAGGTAGTCGTGCATCCAGTCGTATGCGAGGGCGAGCGTCCAGGCAACCGTACGGCTGCCCATGTCGTTCGCCTTGTATGCGAGGGTGCCCCGCGTGTTCCATCGCGCCTGCGCCATCACGCGCCGGAAGGCGTCGTCGCCGTACTTGCGATCGTGCGTGACGGCCCACGCGAGCGCGGCGGCGAGCGTGCGCTTCTGCTCCTGGACGGTGTCCTCGTAGTTCGACTCGATCGACCCGGAGGAGGGCTCGGGCTGCACTGCCGAGGGCATCTTGTTCTGCACTTCCTCGACCATGCTCTTGAACGCGTTGTTGCGGGATGCCTTGAGGAAGGCGGGACTTTCGTTCGGATGCCAGGTGCGCGGCCGCGGCGCCTGCTTCGCGCGTTGCAGCAGCACCTCCGGCGGCGGAACCACGAACGCCACGGCATCGGGAGCGATCGTGAAGCTGCGCGGCTGGCTCGTGTCGTTCACGCTGCTCGCCTTCACGCGCCAGCTGTATTTTCCGGGGGCGAGCGCGTGGTCCCACAGGACCCAGTTCCTGGATGTCGTGCGGGTCTCGACCTTGCCGTCGGGCAACGTGAGCGTCACGGTGTACGTGTTCTGCCCGTTCTGGGGCGGCCACGTGATTTCCGGAGGGCTTTGCATGACGGTGGAGCAATCCGTCGGCCGCACGGGCGCCAGCGTGGCATCCGAGCGCACCAGGATGTCCGACTTCGCGGCGCAGGGATCGGCAGCGTGAGCGGCAAGCGCGGCGGGTAGCAAAACGATGGCCGCGAGCATGCGGCGAAGGAAAACGGGTGCATCCATGCGGCAAGGGGACTGCGCCAGGCGGCCGAAGTTCACGTAAGATTCGCCCAAGCCTCCCTTTTGAAGGAGGCGGAGGAAAAGAATGAGCTGGCGCGGGAGGATCGGGTGGATCCTGGCGGCCATGGCCTTCATGGCGCCTGCATCGAGCGGGGCCGATACCCTTTACGCGGCGACCGTGCGCACCAGCGCGGGCGCGAACGAAGGTATCTCGGGAAGCCTTTACACCGTCAACCTCGGCAGTGGCTCCGCCACGTTCATCGCGCCGTTGCGCCTGGATGGCCGCACGCCGGTGGGTGTCACCGGCCTCGCCGCGCATCCCACCACCGGCATCATGTACGGCATCACTTCGCAGCTCTCGGGTAATAGCCCCGGAAGCCTGGTGACGATCGACCCGAATACCGGGAACGCCACGCTCGTGGGCGACCTGCGCTTTCCCGGATCGGACATCGCGTTCAACAAGGCCGGCATCCTGTTCACGTGGCTGCCGCCCACGAGCCAGCTCGGCATCGTGAACCTCACCACCGGCGCCGTGACGCCGATCGGCGCCGCGGGAACGGCGGGGACCATCGCGGGACTCGCGATCGACCTGCACGGGACCGCATTCATCACGCCCTCGGGCGCGGGCGGCACGCTGGACGTGGTCGACATCGCGAGCGGCGCCATCAAGAAGGGCCCGCAGCTCAATGGCGCGCCCTTCGCGAGCAACATCAATTCAATGACCTTCACGCCCTCGGGCCTGCTGCTCGCGGTGAACTCGAACGCGGGATCGCCGGCATCGACCGCGCTCGTGCAGATCAATACCGCGACGGGCGTGGTCAACAAGATCGGCACCCTGCCCGACGACACCGACGCGCTCGCGTTCGTGTCCACGCAATTCCGCAACGAGCCGCTCATCACGGGGCAGACGCTGGCGCTCCTGGTGCTGGGCGTGATCGCGCTGATCCTGGGGATCATCGGCTGGGCCGTGGGCCGCCGCGCGAAGTAGGGCGCTAAAGAAAAACCAGCCAGGCGACGAGCAGGGTCAGCAGCATCCCGCCGAAGATCGACCCGAAGATCACCGCCAGCACGCGCCCGTCCGATGCCTGCTGCGCCTCGAGATCGTCCGCGGCGATGCGCTTTCCGCGGCGATGCTCGCGAAAAGCCATCGCGATCACGAAGGTGAGGATCGCGACGAACGCGACCAGCACGATCGCGAGCTTGTGGACGAGGGTCATGCCCTCATTTTAACGGCAGGTGCTGGCGGGACTCGCGAAGACCTGGCGCGTGATGGCCTTGGTGATGGTGGCGCCGTTCACGGTGGTGGCGAGCGTGCCGTTCATCATCCCGTCGAAGGTGAGCGCCATGGATCCCACCGGCGCCACTTTCACTTTCGATGCGTCCCACGCGCTGTTGTAAGCAGGGCCCGTGGTGCTGTACAACGCGCCGCTCCACACTCCGGGTGAGGTCTCGCGCACTTCGGAAGCCACGAGCCACAACCCCTTTCCGTCCGCGCCGTAGGTGAACCAGGTGGCGAAGATCACGTTGCCTTGCTGCGCGAGGTTGAGGCCCCAGCCGGATTCGCTGTTGGCCGGGGCGCGCCACCACAGGTCCTGGTGAGTCCCGGGCGTGCCGCCGAAGGCGCAGCTGGACGCGGTGCCGAAGACTTGGCGCGTGATGCTCTTGCCCCCCGAGAGGCCGTTCACGATGTACGAGAACGTTCCCTCGTCGGGCGAGGTGAAACGCAAGCGTGCATCGCCCACTTTTGTCGCGACGACCGCGGCCGCATCGAAATGCGCGGCGTCGAACGCGGGGCCCGTGGTGCGATAGATGGGCCCGTCGTATTCGAAGACCGCGGGATACATGATCCCGTAGCCGTAGGGATCCTCGTCCATGATCCCCGGTTGCAGCTCCGCACGCGGGATGACGAGCCACATGCCCTTGCCGTCCGCGTCGTATGTGAACCATGTGGCGAAGAGGATATCGCCCTGGTGCGTGATGTTGAGGCCCCAGCCCGACTCGCTGCCTCCCGGCGAATTCCACCACAGTCCCTGGTAGCTCGGCTGCATCTGCGCGGATGCGCAAACGCTTCCCAGCGCCAGCAGTGCGAGCAGGGCGAAGCGTTTCATGGGACCTCCTCAGCGGCAGACGGTCGTGGGGCTCGAGTACACCTGGCGCGTGATCGGCTTCGTCTGCGACACGCCGTTCACGGTATAGGCGAAGGTGCCGTTGTTGGCATCGCTGAATGCGAGCGTCACGGTGCCCACCTGCGTGACCGCCACCTGCGAGCCATTCCAGGGAACCGCGTTGAACGCGGGACCGGTCGTGCGGAAGAGGGCGCCGGAGAAAGTGTTGCCCGTCGTGCGGCTCACGTTGGAGCCCACCAGCCACAGGCCTTTGCCGTTGGCGTCGTAGGTGAACCACGTGACGAAGAGGATATCGCCCTGGTGCGTGATGTTCACGCCCCAGCCGGACTCGCTGTTGGCGGGCGCGTTCCACCAGAGGTCCTGGAAGTTGGGCGGTGTTCCCCCGGTGCCGCCCGCGGTGCAGGTGGGCACGGGGCTTGTGTAGATCTGCCGGGTGATCGCCTTGGTCTGCGAGACGCCGTTCACCGTGTACGCGAAGGTTCCGTTGTTCGCATCGGTGAAGGTGAACGTCGCGGTGCCGACCTGCGTGACCACCACCTTCGACGCATCGAACGTCGCCGAGCTGAACGCGGGCCCGGTCGTTCGATAGAGCGCGCCCGAGTACGTGTTCGTGCCGGCCTGGCGGGCCGCGTTCGATGCCACGAGCCAGAGGCCCGAGCCGTCGGTGTCGTACGTGAACCAGGTGGCGAACACGATATCGCCCTGCTGGGTGAGGTTCACGCCCCAGCCGGATTCCGAATTCGCCGGCGAGGCCCACCACAGGCCCTCGATGTTCAGGGCCGCCGTCTCGGCGACGGGACGCACGGTTCCCGTCTGCCCGAGGAAGTTGCGCGGTGAATTCGTGCCGATCGCGCCGCTGAAGCTGAGCGAATCGGTGCCGTTGGTGGGCAGCGCGGCGTGATTCCATTCCGCCGAGCCTTCACCCCAGTCGATGCTGCCGCCTCCGGGGAAGAAGAACCCGTTCGGGACGATGAAGTCCGGAGTGACCACGCCCAGGTTCGCGAAGCCCTGGGTGGCGAAGAGCAGCGATCGCCCGGTGGAGTCGGCTTCCAGGTTGCTCGGCACGACGAAGCGGTGCGTCACGCCGCCCGCGCTCGAGCGCAGCGTGTGTCCGGCAACGAACTCCTGCGCGCCGGTGATGGCGCGCATCTCGAGGAACTGGACGCTGCCGTCCGCGTTCGAGTAGAGCTCCGACATCGCCCAGAGATGGAATGTGGCGGATGCCGGTAGTGCGGCGACTGCAAACAGCGACAACAGGATGCGGTAGATCGTGGCCATGCGGTCCTCCCGCATGCGCAAACACCTCCCGCCCGGCGGCTATTCCTCTTCCTTTATGCGCGGCGGGTTGCCGTCGTACACCTGGTTGCGGCGACGCTGCAGCCAGGCGTCGCGAATGAAGGAATAGCGGTCCAGCGCGGCCGCGTCGAGCACGCTCTCGGCTTGCAGCAGGTTCGCGCGGCCGCGCACCTTGTCGAGCGTCCACAGGGCCCAGTAAGCGCGCTCCGGATCGATGCGCTTGGCGAAGTACCACTCGGGATCGGCAAACCGCGCGGGCGCGTCGCGCATCGTGCTGGGGCCCAGAAACGGGATCACGAAATAGGGCCCGGATTCGATGCCCCACCAGCCGAGCGTCTGGCCGAAGTCCTCGTAGTGCTTCTCGAGGCCCAGCGGCGTCGCCACGTCCCAGAATCCCAGGACCCCGAAGAGCGTGTTCACGACGACGCGCCCGGCGTCGTTGATGCCCTCGGTCATCTTCCCCTGGAGGATCTGGTTGATGCTGACGCCGATATCCTCGACGTTGTTGAAGAAGTTGTTCACGCCCGCGCGCACCGGGGCCGGCGTGATCTTCTGGTAGCCCTGCGCCACGGGCTTGAGGACGGCCTTGTCCACGGCGTCGTTGAACGCGAAGGTCTTGCGGTTCAGGCCCTCCCACGGGTCCTTGTTCGCCTCCGTCGTGGCGCAGCCCCCTGCCGCGAGCAGGAGGAGGGGGATGAAGAGGCGGGCGATGAGCGATCGCATGAAGATTCCCGTGAGTTTCAGTGATGGATGAAGCGCATGGACAGGTCCAGCGCCGTGACGTCCTTGGTGAGCGAGCCCACGGAGATGCGATGCACGCCGGTCTCCGCGATCGCGCGGACCGTTTTCAGGTTCACGCCGCCCGAGGCCTCGAGCTGCGCGCGGTTCGCGTTGATGGCGACGGCTTCGCGCATCTTCGCGAGGTCGAAGTTGTCCAGCAGGATGTCCTTCGCGCCGGCGTCGAGCGCTTCGCGCAGCTGCTCGAGCGTCTCCACCTCGATCTGCACCATCACGTCCGCCGACTGCTGGTGCATCGCCACGCGCATCGCCTGGCGGATGCCGCCCGCCGCGAGGATGTGGTTCTCCTTCACCAGGATGCCGTCGAATAGGCCGATGCGGTGGTTGAATGCGCCGCCCACGCGCACGGCGTACTTCTGTGCCATGCGCAGGCCGGGAAGGGTCTTGCGCGTATCGACGATGCGGGCGCTCGTGCCCTGCACGGCGCGCGCGAAGATGCGGGCCTTGGTCGCGACCGCCGAGAGCAGCTGCACGAAGTTCATGGCCGTGCGCTCGGCGGTGAGCAGGGCGCGCGCGCGGCCCTCGATCTCGCAAAGGGAGGTGTCCGCGGTGATGTCGTCGCCGTCCTTGTGGTGCCAGAAGATCTCGACGTCGGGATCGAGCTCCTCGAACGTGCGGTTGAACCACTCGGCGCCGCAGAGCACGCCGGACTCGCGCGTCATGAGGCGGGCGTGGCCGATGCGATCTTCGGGCACCAGCCGCACGGTGAGGTCGCCGGTGCCGACGTCCTCCTCCAGGGCGCGCGTGACATCCCGCGTGACGGTTTCTTCGAGGGCGTGTGAGGGATCGGACATGGGGAATATCGGGAGAGCTACGCTGTCGAATTCTACAGGCACGCCCGGGGCCGGTTTTTCCGGGGCCTACCGGCGGGCCTTGAAACCCGGGATTTCGCCTTCAAATTCAGCGTAGAACGAGTGCACAGCCAGCGAGGCTCCCATGCGAATCGACAAACTGACCACCAAATTCCAGCAGGCGCTGGCCGATGCCCAGAGCCAGGCGCTTGCCCACGACAACGGCTTCATCGAGCCGCAGCACGTGCTGAAGGCGCTCCTCGACCAGGAGGACGGCGGCACGGCATCCCTCCTGCAACGCGCCGGCGTGAACGTGCCCGCGTTGAAGCGCGGCATCGACGAATCCATCGCCCGCTTGCCGAAAGTCGAGGGCACAGGCGGCGAGATCACCGTCTCGCGGGACCTGAACAACCTCCTCAACCTCACCGACAAGGAAGCCACCAAGCGGGGCGACCAGTTCATCGCCTCCGAGCTCTTCCTGCTCGCGGCCGTCCGCGACAAGGGGGACGTGGGCCGCCTGCTCAAGCAGCACGGCGCGAACGAGAAGGCCGTCACCGATGCCGTACAAGCGGTACGTGGCAGCGAGACCGTGCACAGCGCGGAGCAGGAGGGCCAGCGCGAGGCGCTCAAGAAATACACCATCGACCTCACCGAGCGCGCTCGCGCCGGCAAGCTCGATCCGGTCATCGGCCGCGACGAAGAGATCCGTCGCGTGGTGCAGGTGCTCCAGCGCCGCACCAAGAACAATCCCGTCCTCATCGGCGAGCCCGGCGTGGGCAAGACCGCCATCGTCGAGGGCCTGGCGCAGCGCATCGTGAACGACGAGGTGCCCGAGGGGCTTCGCGGCAAGCGCGTGCTCTCGCTCGACATGGGGTTGCTCATCGCGGGTGCCAAGTACCGCGGCGAGTTCGAGGAGCGCCTGAAGAGCGTGCTCAAGGAGCTCTCGGCGGACGAGGGCCAGACCATCGTCTTCATCGACGAGCTGCACACCATGGTGGGCGCCGGCAAGGCGGAGGGCGCCATGGATGCCGGCAACATGCTGAAGCCCGCGCTCGCGCGCGGCGAGCTGCATTGCGTGGGCGCCACCACGCTCGACGAATACCGCAAGTACATCGAGAAGGATGCCGCGCTCGAGCGCCGCTTCCAGAAGGTGCTCGTGGACGAGCCCTCGGTGGAGGACACCATCGCGATCCTGCGTGGCCTCAAGGAGAAGTACGAGGTGCACCACGGCGTCGACATCACGGACCCCGCGATCGTTGCGGCGGCCGAGCTCTCGCACCGCTACATCACGGATCGTTTCCTGCCCGACAAGGCGATCGACCTCATCGACGAGGCCGCCTCGCGCATCAAGATGGAGATCGATTCCAAGCCGGAAGTCATGGATCGGCTGGACCGCCGCATCATCCAGTTGCGCATCGAGGAAGTGGCCGTGGGCAAGGAGAAGGACGAGGCCTCGCAGAAGCGCCTCGAGCTCATCCGCGACGAGATCCGCCGGCTCGAGAAGGAATATGCGGACCTCGAGGAAATCTGGAAGGCGGAGAAGGCGCGCGTGCAAGGCTCGACCCACGTGAAGGAAGAGCTCGAGCAGGCCAAGCTCGAGATGGACGAGGCCAAGCGCAAGGGCGACTGGAACAAGATGTCGGAGCTGCAGTACGGGCGCATCCCGCAGCTGGAGAAGCAGCTGAAGGCCGAGGAGACGGCGCCCGCGCCCGAGAAGATGAAGCTCCTGCGCACGCAGGTCGGCGTCGAGGAAATCGCCGAGGTCGTGTCGCGTTCGACCGGCATCCCGGTCTCCAAGATGATGACCGGCGAGCGCGAGAAGCTCCTCAAGATGGAAGACGCGTTGCACCAACGCGTGGTGGGCCAGGACGAAGCGGTGCGCCTCGTGTCCGACGCGATCCGGCGTTCGCGCGCGGGCCTCGCGGATCCGAACCGTCCGTACGGCTCGTTCCTGTTCCTGGGTCCCACGGGTGTCGGCAAGACGGAGCTGTGCAAATCGCTCGCCGCGTTCCTCTTCGATACCGAAGACGCGCTCGTGCGCATCGACATGTCCGAGTACATGGAGAAGCATTCCGTCGCTCGCCTGATCGGCGCACCCCCGGGATATGTGGGCTACGAGGAGGGCGGTCACCTGACGGAAATCGTCCGTCGCAAGCCCTACTGCGTGATCCTGCTCGATGAGGTCGAGAAGGCGCACCCGGACGTGTTCAACGTGCTGTTGCAGGTGCTGGACGACGGGCGCATGACCGATGGCCAGGGACGCACCGTGAACTTCAAGAACACGGTGATCGTGATGACCTCCAACCTCGGCTCGCAAATGATCCAGACGATGAGCGGCCAGGACTACCAGGTCGTGAAGCTCGCGGTCATGGGCGAGGTGAAGACGCATTTCCGCCCGGAGTTCGTGAACCGCATCGACGAGATCGTGGTGTTCCACGCGCTCGACGAGAAGAACATCGCGGCCATCGCACGCGTGCAGCTCAAGTACCTCGAGAAGCGCTTGCGCGAGATGGACATGGACATCGCGTTCAGCGAAGCGGCCGTCTCCGAGCTGGCGAAAGCGGGCTTCGATCCTGTTTATGGCGCGCGGCCGTTGAAGCGCGCGATCCAGCAGCAGATCGAGAACCCGCTGTCGAAGGCGATCCTCGAGGGCCGCTTCGGGCCGAAGGACACGATCCAGGTCGATGCGAAGAACGGGGTGTTCGTGTTCGACAAGTCGGGCACGCTGGAGCAGAAGCGCGCGGCGTGAGCCGCTACTCGGGCAGCCCTGCCAAACGCAGGGCCTCGACGTAGCGATCCACGTCCTCCTGCTTGCGCTGCGCCGGAAACAGGATCTGGCGCACGTTGTAGAGGCGCAGTCCCGGGTAGATGCGCAGGATGTGGTCGATGTGCGCGCGGGCTGGCTGGCTGTCTCCCGCGACACCCGCAATGCCGGCGGCAATCGCAATCCCTGGGAGGTAGTCGGGAGCATCCGCCAGCGCGCGCGTGGCCCACATGGCCGCCTCGTCGTTGCGTCCGAGATGGAAGAGGGCGCAGGCGTTCAGGCATTCGTACTTGAAGATCTGGCTGTCGAGCGGGCTCAGGCGGATGGCCCTGGCGGTCTGCTCGAGCACTCTTTCGTGCTCGCCGAGCGAGAGGTTCATCCACGCGCTCATGGCCCACCCCTCGGAGTAATTGTCGTTGAGCGCGAGGCCGCGATTGACGATCTCGATGCCCTGCTCGAGGCTTCCGGCGAGCGCCATGAAGTAGCCGCAGGTGCACAGCACCACCGCGTCGTCACGGCCCAGCTCCAGCGCGCGCCTCGCGAAACGCGCCGCCTCGGCCGACTCGGCCATCGGGTCCTTGATCCATCCGTGCAGGCGGCGGCGTGTGTGCGCGAGGGCAGCCTTCGCATACGCCATCGCGAACCCCGGATCCTGCTCGATCGACTTGCGCAGGTAATCCAGACACGTGTCGCTCGCCTCCGGCGTCATCTTGTCGATGCTCGCGATGCCGCGCAGATAGTAGTCGTAGGCGTGCATGTTGTCGGTGGGCTTGGCCAGCGAGCGGTGCAGCTCCGCCTGCTCCAGCTTCGGGATGATCGCCGTCACGACCGACACGGCGACCTGGTCCTGCAGCGCGAATATGTCCTGGAGTTGTCCCTCGACGCGGTCGGCCCAGATCTGCGCGCCGGTGACGGCATCCACGAGCTGGCCGGAGATGCGCACGGTGTCCGCGCTCTTTCGCACGCTGCCTTCCAGCACGTAGCGCACGCCAAGCTCCTGCGCCACCTGCTTCACGTCGTACGGCCGGCCGCGGTAGGCGAAGCTCGAATTGCGCGCGATCACGAAGAGCCAATGGAATCGCGAGAGCGCGGTGATGATCTCCTCGACGGCGCCGTCGGCGAAATATTCCTGCGCCGCGTCTCCTCCGAGATTCTCGAAGGGCAGCACCGCGATCGATGGTTTGTCGGGAAGCGCCCGTTCCGGGGCGCCGCCGATCGCCGCGCCCCCATCCACGAGGGCCAGCGCGCTGGCCAGCGCCTCGGCCAGGCGCGCCACGATCGCAACCTCGGACGGGTCGATGCTCTCGAGATGCACGCGGCGCGCCCCCGCCAGCAGGCCGACCAGGTCTCCGCGCACGACGAGGGGCCAGGCCATCGGAAAGTCGAGCGCGGACCCCGCCACCCGGGGCACTGCCGTGCGCCGCAGCTTGAGCTGGATGATCGCCGGATCATCGGTGCGCAGCGTCTGAGGGTCCGTGTCCGTCCCGCCGGCCATGCGCGCGAATCCATCGCCCGAATGCAGGTAGATGGCCGTGGCGCGCGTCTGCAGCACCTCGTCCAGCCGCGTCACCACGCGCTGGCGCAGCCGCTGCGCATCGCGAATGAGGCCGATCTCCTGGACCAGCTCCTCGATCGCCGCGCGCCTGCGACGGCCTTCACGGTCGAGCCAATGCGAAGCTGCGTGCTCGACCCGGTGATGGAAGAGCTGGAACACCACGGCGAGCGCGATCGCAATGCCGAGCGCGATCGGGACGTTCCAATGCTTGTCCTGCGCGATGGAGTGCTCGAGGAGCCACTCCGTCACCTTGAAGACGAGGAAGAGAAGGACCGTCACCGCCGTGTACAGGATCGAGCGGAGCGTGCGCCGGTCCAGCCGGGAGAGCAGGCGGGCTCGAGGCCGGGCCGGCGGAGACTGCTCGGGCGGTTCGGTCATGCACGCATGCTAAAGGATTCCGCGCGGGGTCTTGTTCACGCTCCCAGCTTTTGCGCCAACTCGTCGAACGAGCGCGCCACGACGTCGAATGCCTCGGCCGGCTCGCTCTCCTTGCCGGGCCCTTCGTTGGGGCGCGCGACGAAGGCGGTTTTCAACCCGTTCTTCCTGGCGGCGGCGAGGTCGCTGCTGTGCGCGGCGACCATCATGCATTCCTCGGGCCTTAGCGCGAGCGCCTCGGCGGCGCTGAGGTAGACGCGCGGCTTCGGCTTGAAGTCGCGCGCGATCTCCGCGCCCAGGATCGCATCCCACACGATGCCGTTATGCCGCGCGATGTCGACCATGATCGCGATGTTTCCGTTCGATACGGGCGCCATGAGAAAACGCTTGTGCAGGCGAGGGAAGGCGCGCTTCGCGTCGTCCCACGCGTCGAGCCGATGCCATGCGAGGTTCAATGCGGCGAGCGTCGCGTCGTCGAGGCGATCGAGCCCGAAGGTTCCCTTGATTTGCTCGAGGTTCTCGCGGTGCAGCACGTCGAGATTCGCGTACGGCATCTGGCCGCTGCGCACCTTCTGCATCGTGGGCTGGTAGCGGTCGCGCCAGGCGTCGGCGAACGCGGTCCAGTCGATCGCGACACCCAGGGGCTCGAGGATGCGCCGCGCCTCGCGTGCGACGCCATTGCGCCAGTCGACAACGGTGCCGAAGACATCGAAGAAGAGCGCGCGAACCACGATGGAGCCTTTCTTGTCGGCTGTTATCCTTGAACCATGCACTATGACACCGCGAAGAACAACCACGGCCTGCGCTTCAATCCGTTCAAGGCGCTGGTGGCACCCCGGCCCATCGGCTGGATCGGCACGGTGAGCGCCGAAGGCAAGCGCAACCTCGCCCCGTACAGCTTCTTCAACGCGGTGAGCGACCGGCCACCGATCGTGTTGTTCTCCTCGCACGGGCACAAGGA
>Ga0070658_10004196_pt1 | contig 11799 bp, 9 predicted proteins | sample KBSC13metaG_FD_64664 | JGI IMG/M metagenome (GOLD analysis project Ga0070658, IMG submission 64664) | Corn rhizosphere microbial communities from Kellogg Biological Station, Michigan, USA - KBS C1-3 metaG | ecosystem: Host-associated > Plants > Roots > Rhizosphere > Soil ... | reverse complement strand
CGCGGTCGCCACCGTCATCCTCTCGCGTACACGCATGGCCTCACCACCCACGGACCCCATGCTGGAATTGCCCATCGAGGAGTAAGGCTTACGTCCCCAGTTCCTTCAATCGCTTGATCTAACCGGCCGCTACTTCCGTTTCCACCGCACTCCGTCCTTGGAGTCCTCGATCACCACGCCCTTGGCCAGCAGCTCTGCCCGGATCGCATCGGCCCGCGCGAAGTTCCGCGTCTTCTTGGCCTGGGTGCGCTCCGCAACCAGCGTCTCGATCTCTTCCTCGCTAAGGCCCATCTTCGCCACCAGCTCTGGCGATGCCTCACCGCTGCGCCCCTCCGCCTCGGCCCACTTCAGCGCAGCGCGCGTCAGCTCGGCATCACGGTCCACCAGCACGGCAAACACATCGTCGAACATGTTCAGCACGCGCAGAATCTCCGCCGCGTTCTCCTCGCCCAGCGTGCCCGCGTCCGCAGCCGAATTCGCCGCTCGCACCATCTCGCTGATTGCCGCCGCTGCCTCCGCCGTATTCAGATCGTTCGCCAGCGCGGCTGTAAACTCCTTCGCCGCCTGAGCCGTGGCGCCGCGCACGGCTTCGTTGGCGCCCGGCGCGAAACCGCCGCGCACTATTCGCTGGTGGAACGTGCGCCAGCGATCGATCGTATTCGCCGCCGCTGCCAGTCCCTCAAACGTAAAGTTCATCTGGTGCCGGTAAGGCACGGAGATCAACAGATAGCGGATCGCCGAAGCCCTGTGCCCCTTCAACAGCAGGTCGCGGAGTGTGTAGAAGTTGCCCTCGGACTTCGACATCTTCTTCCCCTCAACCAGCAGGAAGCGCACATGCATCCAGTGCCGCGCGAACGTCTTCCCCGTCGCACACTCCGATTGTGCGATCTCGTTCTCGTGGTGCGGAAACATCAAGTCTTCGCCGCCCGCATGCAGGTCAAAGCCCTCGCCCAGCAATGACCCCGCCATCGCCGAGCACTCAATGTGCCACCCTGGCCTTCCCGGTCCCAGCGCCGTCTCCCAATGCGGCTCCCTCACTCCATCCGGACTTGCCTTTACTGACTTCCAAAGTGCAAAGTCCCGCGCCGTGTCCTTCTCGTACTCATCCACATCCACCCGTGCGCCGTCCTCAATGCCTTCGAAATCCTTCTTCGACAGCTTCCCGTAATCCGGATACTTTGCGATCCGGAAGTACCAACTTCCGTCCTCGGCCCTATAGGCGATGTCCTTCGCCGCGAGGCGTTCAATCAGCGTCACCATCTCCGGAATATGTTCGGTCGCACGTGGCTGATGCTCCGGCCGCTCGATAGCCAGCGCCTCGAGGTCCTCAAAGAATGCCTTTTCGAACCTCTCTGTGTACTCCTTGATCGGTTTGCCTGCCGCCGTTGCGTTGCGGATGATCTTGTCATCCACGTCGGTAATGTTCATCACATGGTTTACCGCCACACCCTGCTGTCGCAGGAATCGTCGCAGCACATCCACGTGGAGAAACGTCCGGAAATTGCCGATGTGGCCGTAGTCATACACCGTCGGGCCGCACGCATACATCCGCAGTGCCGCAGCGCCCACGGGCTCCAGCGGCTCAATCTTGCCAGTCAGAGTATTGAAAAGCTGCAACGAAGCCACGCCGTAATCTCTTGAGCGCCGCAGGCACAAAGCGCCCGCAGTCAGCACTTTCTCCAGATTTCTACGTTTTGATTCTACAGGCCGCGCCTGTCGGCCCAAGCAACGTATCCACGCACGCCGCCCGTCCCATGACCATGGCAACCGAAATTCCTAACGACGAGAACACCCCGCGCGACCCGGAAGACCGCCCCGTTCACTCGCGCGACAAAGAGGCAGTTCGCGAGAAGAACCTCGACAAGACCCTCGCAGACTCATTCCCTACCAGCGATCCGCCGTCCAGCATCCCTGACCCCTCCCAGGAAGAGGACTGAGACGACTTGAGGCCCGGTTAACTACTAACCGCAGGCTCCAGCGCATCTCTGCCAGACATATCCAGGGCAGCCCGCGTCCCCTGCTATCATTCCCCATCGGTTCAACAGGGGAACGCCTTGCACGTGCTTCGGTCGAAAGCCCGACTGTACTGGGCTCTTGCCATCTTGGGCATGATGGCCTGGATCGCCGCCGATCCACCCGGGTGGGATCTCGACGTCTACCGCAAGGCAGTCAGTTCCTTCCAGAGCGGCCACGACCCATATCAGGACGAAATAGCAGGTACCGGAGACTACGCCCGCAACTTATCCGCGGAGTACGGCGGAGGTGCTTCGCTCTACTACGTTTATTCTCCTGTCACGCTGCAAATAGTCGCCGTCACTGACAAGTTTCGAATCTCGAGGCTCCTCTACTGGCTTGTATATGCCGGATGTGTGCTGGCGATCGTACTAGTCGCCGCTTCGGCAACTACGACTCGCGACCCTCGTTACGCAGCTCTTGTCCCGCCCGCCGCGCTCTTTTTCCCAGGCTTGCTGGTAAATGGCACCCTGCTCAGTGGCAATGTCGCCATCATCCTCTACGGCCTTGTCTATGCAGGCGCGGCGATTGGCTGGCGAAAGAATCGCTGGCTGCCGTTCTACGTTGCCGTCCTCCTCTGCTCTCTCTTCAAGCTCCCGATGCTCGGCTTGCTTGCCATCGCCGTCTTCTCGGCGCCAAAGCAGTGGATTCCTGCCTCCGTTACGGCCGTCGTCGCTCTCTCCGGCTTTGCCGCACAGTCGTACTTCTTTCCAATCCTGTTCCGGCATCAGCTACAGGCCGTCGATCACCTCTTCAGCTTCAATCGCGACTTCGGATGCAGCCCTGCCGGGATCTTTGCCGGCCTGCTCTTCGACCACGGCGCCCCGTACTTTCCGTTGGCTCCTCTGTTCTTCCTGGTGTATGCGCTGCCTATCTGCGCCATCCTCTACCGCCTCTCCAAACGGTTCCTCGCCGGCGATCTTCTATTCGCAGAATGGATGCCCGTTCTGCTCGTAGGCGTAACGCTCCTTAACCCCCGGCTACTTGAGTATGACGTGCTGCCCATCACAATCCCGCTCGCCTTGATCGCGATCCGCTCAGCCCACCGTGCGCCATGTCCGAAGCTCGCGGCGCTTATGCTCTGCGGCTTATGGCTTGCCGCCAATTCCGCGGTCTTCGCAAGCCACCGCACGCTTCGATGGAAGCAGGTCGAGTGTGTCATCCTCTGCGCGTTGTTCATCCTTGGTTCGCTCGGACTGCTGCGCACCTCCACCGCAAATCGCGAACTGCGGACGATAGATGCCCATCCAGCTGTGGAATCGAATGCATAGTCCAACTGCCTGACGGTTGTAGCTCCGCCTACCCCAGATGCAACTGCGGCACAGCCGTCAACTCATCGCCCGCAAATGCCCCGGCCACAAACTTTCCCCACCCAGCCGCCGCAATCATCGCCGCATTATCCGTCGACATTGCCAGAGTTGGAAAAGCCACCGGCAATCCCCGCCGCTCTGCCTCTGCACTGAACCTCCGCCGCAGCTCACTGTTCGCCGCCACGCCACCCGACACCACCACCCCACGCGCCCCACACGCCTCAGCCGCCGCAAACGTCTGCTTCAGAAGATTCCCCACCACCGCATGTTGAAACGACGCAATCAAATCCAGCGTATGCCGATCGAACAGCTCCGGCATCTCCGCCAACGCTTCCGCTGCCCGCATGCCCGGCCGCTGCTTCAAGACCGCACCCAACTTCACACGCCTCGCCTCGGCCCGCTCTTTCATCCCATGTGTCTCGATATAGCGCAGCACCGCCGTCTTAATCCCGCTGAACGAAAAATCGAAGCTCTGCAATCGACCTTCCTTGGCTGTCATTCCCGAACGCAATCCGCTTTCGTGACCGCCACCGCGGTCCGGATGCCCCATCCTTTCGCGCAGCGAAAGGGTGGAATCCACGATGTCTGACTCACCACGTTTTGCCCCTCTTCTCCTGATCGGCTGAAACCGGAACTCCACCGCCCGCGAGTCCCCATGCTTTGCCAGCTCATCCATCCACGGACCACCTGGATATCCAAGCCCCAGCAGTTTCGCGACCTTATCGAACGCCTCGCCGGCAGCATCATCCATGGTCTTGCCGATGTTCCGATACCGCCAGGTGGCGTCGCCCTGGTCACACAGATACAAATGCGTATGGCCGCCACTCACCACCAGCGCCATCAACGGAGCTCCCATCCCAGTCCCCATCAGCACCGCATGGATGTGCCCTTCGAGGTGATTCACCCCAACCAGCGGTTTGCCCAGTCCCAACGCCAGAGCCTTCGCATACGTGATCCCCACCAGCAGCGCTCCAGCCAACCCCGGCCCTTCCGTCACCGCAATGGCATCCAGCTCGCCGAACCCGACACCAGCCTGCGCCATCGCGGCACGCACCACCGGCACAATGTTCTTCAGATGTTCACGGCTCGCCAGCTCCGGCACTACGCCGCCGTAGTTCGCATGCAGCGCAATTTGTGATGCCACCACATTCGCCAGCACCTCGCGGCCGCCGCGCACCACTGCAGCTGCCGTCTCATCGCACGAGCTCTCAATGCCCAGAATCAATCCGCGTTGATCGTTCTCCGCCACTCTTCCATCTTAGTGTGGCGCACAACGGAGTCTTGCGAGTCCGAGGTCGTCATTTGGAAGCGCACTACGATTTCGGGCGTTTCCCCTAAGTCGCGACACCTTTCCGGTCGGGCCGGCGTTCGCTCGCGTTCGGAATCATCAGCCACGCGATCGCGGCGCTCGCCGCCGCCAGGCCTGCGCATATCGACAACACGATTCGGAATCCAAATACGAATGCTTGCCGGATAGCACCCTGGATGGCGGCTCTTGTATTCGGGTCGAGGTCAGTGGGAACCTGCAGGGCTGCAAGCCTTGTCTCGTGAGCCTGAAGCTCCTGCAGTATTCCCGAGGGCAGGGAGAATGTCGCCAGCGTGCCAACTAACCGAGCCCGGAATCCGTAGACCATCACAATTCCAAAGACCGCAATCGCCAGCACACCTGCGACTCGCGCAACGGCATTGTTGATTCCAGAAGCTGTGCCGACGCGATCCTGGTCCACCGAATTCATGACTTCAGTGGTAAGAGGAGCTACCGTAATCGCCATCCCGAGTCCGAGCAATATGATCGCGGGGAAAAAAGACTTCCAGTAGCCGTCCCCTATAGACGGAACGGTCATGAGGACAAAACCAACCGCCGCAATCAACGGACCCAGGATGAGTGGACCTCTTGGTCCGTAACGCGCGACAAGCCCGCCGGACCAGCGTGAGAGCAAAAACATCAGAAGAATCAGCGGAAGGATTGCGGCGCCGGCCGCAGTTGACGAGTATCCCTGAACCTGAATGAGGTTCAACGGAAAGAGGAAGAAGAAAATACCAAGAGCCGCATACAGACATAAAGTAAGCACGTTTGCTCCGCTGAAGCCTCGGTTTCTGAAGAGCTCAAGCGGGATCATCGGAGAACTCGTGCGGCGTTCCAGAATTGCAAACACGACGAGACAGCCAATGGCACCGGCGAGGCTGCCGAAGACGAAAGGGCTTTTCCATCCGAGATCGGTTGACTCGATGAAGCCGAAAACGATGCCGCCCAGCGCAAGGGTAGCCAGAACCGCTCCTGGCCAATCCACTCGACCAGCGGATGTGCTGCGGCTCTCCGCAATTCGGCAGATGGAGATCGCGATCACCGCAACTGCAATGGGAACATTGATGAAAAATACCCACCGCCACGAAGCATGCTGAACCAGCCATCCGCCCAGGACTGGACCAATCGCAGTGGTAATTGCCGAAAATCCAGACCACGTGCCAATTGCCTTGCCGCGGCTCTGTTCGTCGAACGACGTGCTGATAATCGCCAGGCTGCCCGGCATTAGCAGAGCCGCGCCCACGCCCTGTATGCTACGCGCGAAGTTCAGCACATGAATGTTCGGCGCAAATCCGCACACAACCGACGCGAGAGCGAACACAGCCACTCCCACAATGAAGATCAGCCGTCGTCCAAACACGTCGCCTAGCGAGCCGCCGGCCAGAATCAGTGCCCCCAGAAACAGCCCATAGGATTCCACCACCCATTGCACATCGACCACGCTTGCGTGGAAACTTGTTTGCAGCGCCGGCAAAGCGACATTCACCACCGTGCTGTCGATGAATGCCATGCTGGAAGCAAGAATGGTTGCAGTGAGAACCCACCGCGAGGATATTTGTGAACGCGGAACTTCACTCTCTACTGTCCGGCTTGCGGTCTCGCGAGGGACGCTCATGCGGAGTATGGATGTCCTCCCATGCGATTAAGGCTCTGAAAAACGTGCTGCTCCACTTTCCACCTCCAGAGTAAGATCGGCGATACTCTTTCACTCACCATCTGACGTACCTCTTCCGGAGGCAGGAGCCCGCCGCGATGAAGCAGATCATTTTCAAACTCATCCTGGTTGCCGTGCTGTTGCTGGCGATGCCACGCGCTCCGTTCTGTCAACCTGGACCAGCTGCGGTGCAGCCCGGCCAAACGACAGCCGAGCACTCAGATGCTCCGATGCCTGCCTGGCAAAAATCGGCCGGCGGAACCATGCAGTTCGAAGTGGCATCCGTGAGACTGGATACCTCCGGAGTCTTCAAGACTCCCAGCATCGCATTGAGCGCGGACGATGGCTCCCAGCCGATCGACGGATTCTTTCACAGCGATTTCCCTCTCATCGTAGACATTCAGTTCGCCTACAAGGTCTCTCTTTCCCCGGAGCAGAGACAGGCCATGCTCGCACGTCTTCCCAAGTGGGTTACGACGGACACCTACCTGATCGAGGCACGCTCGCCCGGCAAACCCACCAAGGATCAGGTTCGGCTGATGATGCAGTCTCTGCTCGCTGACCGCTTCGGGCTCAAGCTCCACTTCGAAACTCCGACGGTACCGGTCTTCGCCCTGACTCTCGTCAAGCCCGGTAAGCTCGGCCCCGGTCTGCGTGCTCACTCCGAAGGCGTTCCATGCTCCGAGCCTGCCTCTTCCAGCACAGCGCCAAACACGCAAAGCAAACCGCCGTTCCCCGGAGCATGTGGTATCTACGGCATGCATCCCACAACGGGAGACAACGTCGAAATGGGAGCGCGGGATACGACAATGCCATTGCTGGCAGCCGCGCTTCCTTCGCTCGGTGGTTTAGGCAGGCCGGTCGTCGATCAGACCGGACTGACGGGTCATTACGATTTCACGGTAGAGTTTTCTCAGCAGGCCACCCGAAACGCGATGCGTAACAGTACTGAGGCCAATACGTCCCCGGAAACGCAGGGGACCACCTTCCTTCAGGCCGTTCGGGAACAACTCGGCCTCAAGCTGGAGCCGATCAGGGCTCCGGTGCAGACCCTGGTCGTAGACCACATCGAAAGACCGTCGGAGAATTAGCGGCGGTTACGAGCTCTCGAGCGTCGCCGCGATCGTCAGCCTTCGCCACGCCCCGCAGCCCTTACTGCCGCTCCACCTTCCACCCATTCTTCTCAAGTGTTCGGATCACCGAGTCCGGCCCCGCCAGGTGCGCCGCGCCCACAGCCACAAACACCGTCTTCGTTTCCGGATCCTTCAGCACGCCATTCAGCGTGTCTGCCCACCGCTGGTTGCGGTCCACCACCATCCGCTTGTACACCGCCGGGTACTTCTCCGCCAGCTCCTCGTTGTCGATCGCGCCAATCTTCTCCACGTCGCCGCGCTGCCACGCCGCCACCAACTCGCCCATCTGCGCGGTCGACTTGTCCAGCTCCGTCAGGTCCTTGTGCAACATCGCGATCTGCTCGGTCTCCGGCACATCCGCCAACAAGTGCACCTGCTGCTCCAGGGTCTCGAACCCCTTCACCTGCTTGTTTGCCTTCTTCGCCTGCGCAATCAGCATCATGTCGATCCCTGTGTTCGGCTCGTACCCTGCCTTTACCATCGGCAGCACGGACAGCATCATCGAGGCCAGCCACGGCCGCATCGGCTCCATCATTGCTGCGCCCGGCATCCCAATCGCCTTCACCGCCGAGTCCAGCGTCGCCAGATCCTCCTTCGAGATCTTCTCTGAGAGCGGATGCTGCGGATCCAGCCCGTACTGCATCAGCAGCGGCTGGGCCGCCGCGACGTCATCCACATTTGCAATCTCCAGGTACAGCAGATCGGACGAGTCGAACGCCGTCTTGACCTTGCCCGACTCCCAGTCCACATCCGGCTTCATCACATGCACGGACCCGAACAGGTACATCGTCCCGTGGGTGCCCTTCACCCGCCACATCGCCGGCGTCACTACCGTCGTAGCAGCCGGCTCCTGCGCCGATTTCTGCGGCGGTTTCTGCGCGCCCGGAACCGCTTGCACCGGAGCCGCCGGGGCCACAGCCGGGCTCGTACCCACCTGCTGCGCCACTCCGCAAACGCTCGCCAAACCAATCAGCAATCCCGCCAGCCACTGCTTCTTCATGCGCCGTCTATCTCCTGCCTGCATCCTACCCTTCCTGTGCAAAACCGCCTACCAAATTCTGTCAAGTCATAAATCGTACAACCGACTTCTAATCAACTACTTACAATGTCACTTTTCCTGACTCAAGTTGGTAAAATAGAAATAGGGAGACAAAATCGCAATTCTGCGTTCATATTTGGCCGCCGTGGAAGCTAAACAACTGATTCGACGGCTCCGAGGATAAGTCCTGCCTTTGCAATACTTTGCAGATAAGTGTTTATTTCAGAATACTTTGGGGATTTTGTATAGGGGGAGGGGGTCTCTCGTCATGTCTCCAGCCGATCCGAAGTATCAGGCCGCTCTCGAGATCGCCCGCCAACTCCGCGGGGCGGGCCACCAAGCCTACTTCGCCGGCGGATGCGTTCGCGACCTCCACCTCGGCGTCCCGCCCCAGGACTACGACATTGCCACCTCCGCTCGGCCTGACCAGGTAATCTCCCTCTTTCCAAAGACCTTCTCAGTCGGCGCCCATTTTGGCGTCATCCTCGTCTGCACACCGCAGCCCAAAGCTCCGGACATTGCCACCGAGGTCGCCACCTTCCGCCACGACGGCATCTACTCCGATGGCCGCAGGCCCGACGCTGTGCAGTTCTCTGCCTCGCCCGAAGAAGACGTCCTCCGACGCGATTTCACCATCAACGGCATGCTGCTCGACCCGATCGCCTTTGAGACCAACGGCGATCTCGTGGCTGCCACCCTAGACTTTGTGCACGGCCGCGAAGACCTTGCTGAGCACGTGATTCGCGCCATAGGCAATCCGAAGCTCCGCTTCGCCGAGGACAAGCTGCGCATGCTCCGCGCCGTCCGGTTCGCCGCCCGCCTGGAGTACCGCATCGAGGAGGATACCGCAGCGGCGATCCACGCCCAGTCCGCCGACATCAATCAGGTCAGTCAGGAGCGCATTCGCGACGAGCTGACCAAGATCCTTACCGAAGGCGGCGCAGCTCGCGGGTTTGAGCTGCTCTACTCGCTCGGCCTGCTTGCTCGCATCCTGCCGGAGGCGGTCCGCATGCGTGGCGTGCAGCAGCCGCCCGAGTACCACCCAGAGGGCGACGTCTGGACGCATACCATGCTGCTCCTCGAGAAGCTCAGGCCCGAGACAGACCCGTCGGCTGAGAGACGTGAGGCGTCGAGAACGACACGAAGTGTCTCGAGTACGCTTGCCTGGGGAGCGCTGCTGCACGATATCGGCAAGCCCGCGACCTACCAGCCGCCCGACCCGAACAAGCCCGGCGATCGCATCCGCTTCAACGGACACGTCGAAGTCGGCGTCCGCATCGCGGAGGAGATCCTCGGGCGCCTTCGGTTCTCGAATGACGATACCGAGCAGATCGTAGCGCTGGTCAAGAATCACATGCGCTTCGGTGACATCCGCGAAATGCGCGAGTCCACGTTGCGGCGCTTCCTGCGCCTGCCGCGGTTCGACGAGCACCTCGCGCTGCACCGGCTTGATGTCACCTCATCGCACAATGACCTGAGCCTTTATGACTACGCACGCGCCGAGTTCGAGCGCGAGCCCGCTGCTGACCTGCGCCCGAAGCCGTTGCTCACCGGTCGCGACCTCATCGCCGCCGGCTACAAGCCCTCGCCGCAGTTCAAAGCCATGCTCACCTTTGCCGAGGATGCGCAACTGGAGCGCACAATCAGCACCCGCGACGAAGCCCTCGCATTGGTTCAGGACCGCTTTAGAAGCGAAGAGCCATCTCCCGCGTCGGAATCACCCCGCTGAGACTTCGCGCGACGCCAAAACGTAAAAACAACCAGAGTTCACCATCCATGAAAACCAGTAAGCTGCTGCTCCCACTCCTTGTTCTCGCGCCAATTTGCGCCACCGTTCACGCAAAGATCATCGGTACAAACGTCGTTGCTCCTTCACTGACCGCCGAACGGATCGAAAAGTACGCGCCGGCAAAAGACCGTGCTAAATGGCTGGCGTATTTGAAGCGCTCCGAGGAGCAGATGCGCAAGGACCGCGCGACGCTGGCAGCAGAGCTCAAAGCCGGCGAGACTGCTCCGCCGCAACCGGCGGAAGGCCGCGGATTCGGTTCAGGCGGTATGTCGATACGCCATGACGACGCCTACTTCGGTACGCCCGATGCCCGGCACATCGCCGACGTGATCGTCAGCTTTCAGACACCTGCAGGCGGCTGGAGCAAGAACATGACAATGAGCGGCACACCTCGCCTGCCTGGACAGCCGTACGCCGCGAATAATCTTAACCGCTTCTCCGATCCGAACGACTTTGACAAGCCGCGCGATCCAGGCTGGAACTATGTCGGCACGTTCGACAATGACGCGACGAACACGGAACTGCACTTCCTCGCCAAAGTCGCGGCCCACACGCCGGGCAGCGAGGGCAACGCGTATCGAGCCAGCTTCGAAAAGGGCATTCGGTACTTGCTGGCTGCGCAGTATCCGAACGGCGGCTTCCCCCAGGTGTATCCGCTGGAAGGCGGGTATCACGATGCCATCACCTTCAATGACAATGCGGTGAGTGAGTCCGCGGAGACGCTGGTCGACGTGGCCGAGTCCAAAAGCGACTACTCTTTTGTGCCCGCCGATCTTAGGAAACAGGCCGGTGCAGCCGCGGCCAAGGCGGTGAAATGCATTCTGGCCTCGCAGGTTGTGATCAACGGCAAGAAGACGGTCTGGCCGCAGCAGGAAGACCCGCTGACTCTCGAGCCCGTCTCTGCCCGGAACTACGAGCCGGGAGCGCTCGCTGCCTCCGAGAGCGCAGACGTGCTCGAATATCTGATGTCGCTCCCAAATCCTTCGCCGGAGATCATTGTCGCGGTGGATAGCGGCATTGCATGGCTCAAATCCGCTGCAATCTACGGCTACGAGTATGTCGGCGGCAGAGGGACCCCGGAGGGCCGGGTGCTGAAGCCCCGCGAGGGAGCCGGGCCCCTATGGGCGCGCTACTACAGCGTGACGACGCAAAAGCCGATCTTTGGAGACCGCGATAAGTCGCTGCACGACACCGTGAATGAGCTCTCCCCCGAGCGGCGCAACGGTTATCAATGGTACGGCAACGGCGCGCAACACGCGCTGGATACGTATGCCGAATGGAGCAAGACACATACGTTAACCAAAGGTGGCAAACACAACGTCCCGTCGGGGCATCCCACGTCAGATGGGCACCACAAGGCCTCTGCTTAACTCCCACCCCGATTCCACACCTGACACGACTGTCCTTATCAATGGTGCGGGTGTTCCGGCGCGCACCGGCGAGTTCCTAATTGATGCGATAAACCGTTATACGGCCGCCGCAAATGTAAGACAGGTCCCCCAGGTCTGCTACATGAAGCAGATGGGTCCGATCGAGAGCTGCGACACGTGCATGG
>Ga0070658_10004195_pt1 | contig 11800 bp, 10 predicted proteins | sample KBSC13metaG_FD_64664 | JGI IMG/M metagenome (GOLD analysis project Ga0070658, IMG submission 64664) | Corn rhizosphere microbial communities from Kellogg Biological Station, Michigan, USA - KBS C1-3 metaG | ecosystem: Host-associated > Plants > Roots > Rhizosphere > Soil ... | reverse complement strand
CTTCTGTGAAGCTCAAACGCCACTGCAATCTTTCTTTACTCGTCGTCGCTCTCATCCTGCTGGCCGGAACTCTGCACGCCTCAGAAAACCCGGACCCGATCTTTCGCGGCAAAAAGGTATTGCTCGTTGCAGCAACCTCTAGCGAAACAGCGCCGGTCGACGCCAACATCAAGAAGCACTTCGAATCTCTTGGCATGACCGTCACGATGGTCCCGGACATCAATCCTCCAGCGGCCGACGGCTACGATCTCGTCTTTCTCGCCAGCGATGTAAAGGCCAAGACAGTAACCTACGCTTACCGTACGACGACGGTCCCCATCTTTACCACGAAGCCATGGCTGCTCGATTTTCTCGGCATGACTGGGTACGAACCGCAGAAGGATTACGGCGAAGATACGAAGGTAGAGCAATCCTTTCTGTGGCTGGTCAATGCGCCCAATCCCATACAGGCTGGCTTTCCAAACGGAATGTACATGCCTGTGAAACATGCCATCAAGACATACAACTGGGGTTTGCCGCTGCCTTCGGCACAGGTCATCGCTTTCCTGCCCGGCGAGCCGAACAAAGGCGTCGTATTTGCCTACGAAAAGGGGGTGTATATGGACCACGAATTTACCGCGCCCGCGCGCCGCATCTTCTTTGGCCTTGCACCCGATAGCTTCGATCTGCTCATCCCCGACGGCGTGAAGCTCTTTGACTCTTGCGCTGCATGGGCACTTGGCGGGAAATAGGACGATTGATGATGAACATCAAACGCAATCTTGCCTTGGCTTTGGTGGTCGCCACTACTTTGCCAGCGCAGACATTGTTCGCTCAGTCTGAAGTCGATGGCCCGACTGCTCTTATCGTCAGTTACCGCGCCAGGCCCGGCCAGCGAGCGCAGTTCCGCGACGTCATGGCCGGCGAGGGCATCGCGCAACTTGACCGGTGGAAGAAGGACGGAGCATTCGCCAGTTACAACGCCCTGTTTACTGCCTACGCTGCTGACAGTTCACCCGACATGTTTCTGGTTCTGCGATTCAACCACTTTTCGGATCTTGCGCGTTGGCAGAAGATTGAGCAGACTTACCCGGGCGGTCTTCCTGAAAAAGCCCAGCAACTGGGTGCGGCAGATGTTTCCGCAACGGCCGACATCGTCAAGGAAGACCACGCTACAGCCTCGACATCCGATTCCCAGTTTTTTGTTCTGGAGTACGACGTACTGGCCGACATGCCCAAATACACAAGCTATGTGCAGGGCTACGTCGTTCCGCAGTTCGACGCATGGATGAAGTCTGGCGTTCTGGTTTCGTATGCTGCATTCGCCAACCAAAATCCAGCGGGCGCTCCGTGGTCGAGCTTCATCCTGCTCGAATACAAGGATCTCCATGCGCTGGCTGCCCGTGAAATGGTCAAAAATACGGCGCGCGCCCACCTGGCAGCCTCTGACCCCGTCTGGAAGAAGTGGAGTGATGACAAGACCGCCATACGTAAGGAAAAAGCCGCAATCCCCACGCTCTCATTGAAGTAACACGATTCTCGTCAAGCAGGACTTGCTCCATGAAAAGGTTCTTCTTCAATCTGCATCTGATCATCGGACTCTGCTCGGCCGTCATCCTTCTTGTGTTGAGCCTTTCAGGAACAGTAATCGCCTTCGAGCCCGAACTGAATCGTCTCATGCACCCAGAGCTGACCAAGGTTGCAGTCACAGGCCCGCGGCTAAGCTGGGACGTAGTGAAGCAACGTGTCGAACAACAAGCCCCAGGATGGAAACTAAGCCGCTTTTACTTCCCCGATGCACCGAACGACTCAACCTACGTGCGTCTGCGGTCAACCAGGACGCATCGTATCCGCCAGATTTATGTGAATCAGTACACAGGGCGGATTCTGGGCAGCACGGAAGATGGCCCGAATCTCCTGATCCGGATTCACGATCTACACGTGAACTTCCTTACTGGAACGATCGCCGGGCATCCGGGAAACATAGCAGTGATGGCCGGCACATGGTCGCTGCTCATTCTTTCCATCACGGGCCTCATCCTCTGGTTCCCGCGCAAGGTCTTCCACTTTCATTGGAGATCTCCCGGACCGCGCTTGAACCGCGACCTGCACATGAGCCTGGGGTTCTGGAGCTCAGCCGCCATGTTCGCGTTTGCGCTGACCGGCGTCGGGCTGCACTACCAGACCGGAAAATTACTGGACCTGCTGAACCGTCCATCTAATGCAACCTTCAGGCCCGGCCACGGCACATCGATCGAAGCGATGTTGCAGACCGCTCGCGAGACACTGCCGGGCGCCGAAATCCCACGCCTGCTGCTCCCGGAAAAAGCCGGCGACCCAGTCTTCCTCTACATGCGGTTTCCTGAAGATAAGACACCCGCTGGACGAAGCTTTGTCACCCTCGACGCAAAGACTGGCGATGTGCTCTCTGTAGGTTCGTCTCGCACAGCGCCGGTGCTGGAGTCTGCGCTGGTCCAGTACACGCGCGAGATTCACACCGGAACCCTCTTCGGCGCGCCAACGCGAATCCTCGCCGCCCTCCTGGCCCTTTGTCTCGCGCTCCTTACCCTGACGGGCCCGTTGATCTGGATCAATAAGCGGCGGGCAAAGCTCCACGGGCGCCGTGCCCTAGCCAGGGCGAAACATTCGATGATGCGCTAGCGCGCCACATCTCCCCTGCGCAGGCGGATACGACTCCGCTCTACTTTGCGGAGACCTCATCGCCTTTTGTAGAAAAATCGCCAGCCACGGGATCATGCGGCAGCGCCTTCAACCCTTCAACCACGACCTCCGCATTCAACTCCGCTCCAGCGAGCGAAGTATGCGTGTGCGGATCGGCAAAGAGAGGCTCCACGGCTGCCTCGCCCAGCGCATCATACCGGTCCGCGATGCGATTGTTCAGATCAATCAGGCCGACCTTCTCCTCCGCCGCTACCGTCCGAGCCCACCCAGCGTAGGTATTGTCGTTGCGAACAATCTTGCCATCCTTCCAAATCTTTCTAGGAATCAGCGTGCAGAGAATCGGTGTCACGCCCTTTGCCCGTGCATCGTTCACATACTTGCGCAGATACCACCCGTAGGTATGGACGGTCTCGTGAATCTTCAACACGGGGTTGTCCACGTCCTTTGTCTCATCGCCCGTGCCGGGGATCGACCCGCGCGCGCGTGCAGGATCATCCAGCGGGCCGCCATCGTTGTGGCCAAACTGGATCAGCACAACATCGCCCGGCTTCATCATGGCAAGGTCCTCCGCCCAATGGCCTTCCGTGATGAAGTTGCGGCTGCTCAGTCCGCCTATGGCGCGATTGACCACATTGATCTTCGACGGGTCGAAGAACGCCGCCAGCGGATCGCCCCATCCCCACTGCCCTCCCGCACCATCACCGTGGCCGTTGCGCACCGTCGAATCTCCAACAAGCCAAAGAGTCGGCAGCTTCGGGTTCGCCGGCGTCGGCAGGTGCAGCCGCGCCTCCTGCGCATGGAGACGCTCACTGAGCGGCGGATCGGTGCTAATCGCCACTGGTTGCGCCGGCGATGCCTGAGCCTGCTCTGCAGGCATCAGATGCATCTTCAAAAAGTCCAGATAAATGTCCCAGTCTGATGGCACAATACCGTGACCGCCGTCGTGCATGTAGTAGCCCAGCGTATGCAGGACCGGCGTCTTCGCGGGCGGCCACTGGTCGGTGTCGAGCCCATCCTTGCCCAGCAGCTTATAGACCGGGCCGGCAGCCACCTCGGCCAGAAACTCCCCCTTGGGATCGGACCAGTAGTCCCTGTTGCCCGTCTGCAACAGCAGCGGACGCGGCGCCATCAGCGAGACGAGCATGTTGGCGTCCACAGGCAACTGGTCCACATGCTGCGCATATTTCTGATAGTTGGCTGCAAACTGATACGGATAGCGCGTCGGCGCGGTCAGGTGCGCAATCGTCTCGCCGTAGTCGCGGCGGCTCAGCGCCGCTCCGCCCTCGCCCGAGCAGCTTGCGATCGCCAGCGCGAAGCGGGTATCATGCGCGCCTGCCCACATCACCGTCTTGCCCAGCCGCGAGACGCCGGTAATGGCAACCCGCTTCGCATCGACGTCCTTGTCCGTCTCCAGATAATCCATCGCGCGGCTCATGCCCCAGGCCCACGCCGCAATCGAACCCCAGTCATCCGGCGCGCGTTCGATCTGTCCGGGCTTCAGGTAGAGAGCACGCACGCCATAAGGAAATCCCGCCGCGTCGTCCGGATCGACATCGCCATAGTAAAACGTGGCCACGCCAAAGCCTGCGTCCAGCAACGGCAGAACGTCCATCCTGCCGAAGCCCCTGCCTTTGACAGCCGGAACGCGCTTGTGCAGCTTCGCATCCCACACCTCGCCGGGCTTCACTCCCGGGTCGTCCACCGTGTTTGAGTTCGCCGTGAACGATATGTTAAGGAGCAGAGGCACCGGCCTGTGCGCCGCAACGGAATCCGCCGGAAGGTAGACCAGCAGGTCCATCTTCGGCCCGCTCTTGTTTGCCGAAAAATAGATCGTCACCTGCTTGCGAATGGCCTTGCCATCAAACGCGGGCGTCCCTTTGTCGAAGACATCGAAGCTCATGTCCGCTGGACGGCCTGGGCTGCGCCCGTACTGGTTCTCTTCAAAGAGCTTCACAATCTCCGGACGCCGCTTTTCGTACCACGTCTTCGCACCGCGTACTGGCTTGCCGTCAGCCAGCACCATCGGGTCGGCTAGCGTGTAGGTCCCCACCTTCGACTCGTCGTAGTTCACCGGAATTCCGGCTACGACCGTCGCCAGCGGCTTCTCGCCCGGAGCAAGCTGCGGCGCCTGTCCACAGCTGACACCGGAAAGTGTAACGACCGCTGAAGCCAGCAAGACAGTTGAAAACCATCGGATTGACGGCATAAATTTCCTTCCCTGCATCAGGTTTCAGACAAGCTTTAAGAACGTTGGTCATTCTGAGCGGAGCGGAGAATCCCGGCATTCAGAGTGGCCAAATATCTCTCGGACATGCTGTTTGATCCCATATTCCAATGGAGAATTTATTTCCAAACATAGGACAAAGAACTTCTACGCCGCGCATCGGCACTATGTCAAGACAAGCACGCCCACCGCACACCTACGCACGCACCTACGGCGCAAACAGAACGCGAAGGTCGCGCAGATTGTTGCCCGTCGGCCCTGTCGTGATCATGTCTCCCAGCAGCGCCAGCAGCGAGTTCGAGTCGAACTCCACAAGCGCCCTGTCAACCGGAAACGCCGCCACATGGGCCCGTTCCACCGTCGCACCATCGACGATCCCGCCCGCCGCGCCGCTGTTGCCATCGATGCCGTCGCTGCCGCCGCTCAGCACCGTGATCGCCTCGCCCGCAATCTGCCTGCTGCACAGCAGAGCGAAATGTTGATTGCGCCCACCCTTGCCCGTGACTCCGGACGGCACGCGCACCGTCACCTCTCCTGCGGAGAGCAGGCAGACGCGCTCCCGCTCGCGCCGCATCTTCCGCAGGCGATCGAGCAGATACGAAGCCGCCCGGTCCGCGGCCCAGTCGTCGCACGCATCGTCGATCTCCACATGCCAGCCAAGCTCTCTTGCACGCGACGCCGCCGCCTGTTCGAGTGACGTGCTGTCCAGCAGCACGCTCCAACGCGAGCGCGCAAAGGCCGCATCGCCAGGCTTCGGCGTCTCGGCCAGCGAGCGCAAGGTTACCTGCTCCGCAATAACAGGTGGCAGCAGCGCAGGCAACTCATACTCTTCGGCGATTCTGTAGACATCGCTCACAGTGCTGCGGTCAGGCATCGTCGGCCCCGATGAAAGCGCATCCAGTTCACCCGCCGGCACATCGGAGACGTAGACCGTCACCTGCTCCGCGGGCGCGGCAGCCACCGCAAGCCGCCCGCCCTTCACCGCGGAGAGATGCTTGCGTACCGCGTTGATCGCAGCAATCGGCGCTCCGCTTTCAACCAAAGCACGATGCGTCGCAACCATCGTCTCCAGCGAAACCTCCGGCACCAGAAACTGCTCCACCATTGCCGACCCGCCGCCGCTCACAAGAAAGATAACAAGATCGCGCTCCGTCAGGGACTGGAGCGTGCGGAGAATGTCCGCCGCAGCCGCAACAGATGCCTCATTCGGGCTGGGGTGTCCGCCGCGATACTCCCGAAGCCGCGCAGGCAGCGCCTCCGCGCCTCCCTGCCCCACAACAACTCCCTCGAACCGCGCCCCGCCCGCACCGGCCTGCAGCAAAAATGCCGCCGCCATCGGCCCGGCAGCCTTGCCAATCGCAATCAGCGCCAGCCTCCGGTAGTCGTCGAGCATGTAGCCACGGCCATCAATCTCCAGCACGCCGCCGTTGAAGCGAACATGCCGCTCCATCGCAGGCCCGACACGCAACACCTTCAGCGCGTGCAAAAAAATATCGAGCGCCTCCTCGCGTGCCTTACGCCTCTTCTCCGTCAAAACCTGCTTCTTCATGGAAGCCTCTAAGAACGTTGCCGAAACCGCTTGGCTTAAGGGCACGGCTTCAGTCGTGCCACAAGTGCTTCGCCACGATGCCACTTTTCCTGCGCGCTTTCCTAGGCCGTCATCACTCGCACGTCGGCTGCAACGATCAGCTTAGCTTCCGTGCGCGCCTGCACGTCGGCTGCACTGACGCCCTCGGCAACTTCGGTCAGCACCAGTCCCTCTGGCGTCACGCGAATCCAGCCAAGCTCTGTAACAATGTCATGCACGACGCGCCTTCCGGTCAGCGGCAGCGTACATTGCTTCAGAATCTTTGCTCCGCCATCTTTTGTCTGGTGCTCCATCGCAACGACCACGCGCCGCGCCCCGGCCACCAGGTCCATCGCGCCCCCCATGCCCTTCACCATCTTGCCCGGAATCGTCCAGTTCGCCAGATCGCCTTGCTCGTCCACCTGCATTGCGCCCAACACGCTCATGTCCATGTGGCCGCCGCGAATCATCGCAAACGATTCATGACTCGCAAAAAACGCGCAGCCCGGCAACTCTGTCACTGGCTGCTTGCCAGCGTTGATCAGGTCGGGATCGGCCTCGTCATCGGTCGGCGGCGGCCCTACGCCCAGCATTCCATTCTCCGACTGAAACATCACATCCACGCCCACCGGCACGTAGGCCGCAATCATCGTCGGCAGGCCGATGCCGAGGTTCACATAGAAGCCGTCTTTGAACTCGCGCGCAATCCGCCGCGCAATCTGCTCTTTGCCGCTCATGCCGCGCCTCCGGACTGAATAAACTTCGACTCGATCGGCTTGCGATACACCGCGCCCTGCACAATGCGGTCCACATAAATTCCCGGAGTAACGATGTGGTCGGGGTCAAGCTCGCCGGGTTCGACCAACTCCTCGACCTCAGCAATCGTCAGGTCGGCAGCGCTCGCCATCGCCGGGTTGAAGTTCCTCGCCGTCATCCGATAGACGAGATTGCCATATCGATCGCCGCGCCACGCCTTAATCAACGCCACGTCGGCGCGCAGCGCATGCTCCAGAACATACGTCCTTTCGCCGATCTCGCGCGTCTCCTTGCCCTCGGCAACAATCGTTCCCAGTCCAGTCGGCGTATAGAACGCCGGAATCCCCGCGCCGCCCGCGCGAATCCGCTCAGCCAGCGTCCCCTGCGGTACCAGCGTCAGGTCCAGTTGATTGTTGAGCACCAGTTGTTCCAGCCGCCGGTTCTCGCCCACATAGCTGCCGATGTGCGAGACGATCATTCCGGCCTCGAGCATCAGCCCCATGCCGAAGCCGTCTACGCCCATGTTGTTGCTGATCGTGTGCAACCCCGTGATGCGCCGCCGCACCAGCGCCGCTATCAGGTTTTCCGGTATCCCGCACAGCCCGAAGCCGCCGAGCATAATCGTCGAGCCGGAGACAATATCGGCGACCGCTTCATCCGCAGAGTGAACGACTTTATTCATCCGGAAGAGTCCTTGCGCGGCGCAGCCCAGCCGCGCACAACCTTACTTCGCGCGGGTGGAAAAAGTAAAGACAGTCGTGCTGTGCTTCGTGATTCCCGGCTTCAACTCCGTCGAGGGGAAGCTGGGGTGGTTCGGCGAATCGGGAAAGTGCTGCGTCTCCAGGCACAGAGCGCCGTTCTTCGGATAACCCTGCTGGTCCTTGCCAAATTTTGCCCCATTCAGGAAGTTGCCCGAGTAGAACTGCACGCCCGGCTCCGTCGTCGTCACCGTCAGCACGCGGCCGCTGTTCGGGTCGTAGACGCGCGCCGCCGTCTTCATCTCGCCGGTCTTGCCGCGCAGCACCCAGTTGAAGTCATATCCACCGGCGATCTTCAACTGCGCATTATCGTCTTGAATCCGCGAGCCTATCACCGTCGGTTTGCGGAAGTCCATCGGCGTCCCTTCCACCGGAGCGAGCACACCGGTAGGAATCAGCCCCGCATCCACCGGCGTGTACTGGTCGGCGGGAATCATCATCTCTTCATCGAGGATCGTCCCTTGGTCGCCCGCCAGGTTGAAGTACGAGTGGTTCGTCAGGTTCACCACCGTCGGCTTGTCAGATGAGACGCTGTAGTCGATCCGCAGCGCGTCATGGTGTACGGTATAGCGTACATGCGCTGTCAGGGTGCCGGGAAAACCCTGGTCGCCGTCTGGGCTCACCAGCGTCATCTCTACGCCGCCCGGAATCTCCTTACCCTGCCACACCAGTCTGTCGAAGCCCACCGTACCGCCATGCAGAGCATTGATGCTGTGGTCGTTCTTCGGCACCTGGTACGTCTTGCCGCCGAGCTTGAACGCTCCATGTGCAATGCGATTGCCATAGCGGCCCACAATGGCGCCGAAGTAGTTGTTTGCGGTCGCAACATTGTCCAGATAGCCGTCGAATCCGCTGTAGCCCAGCACCACATCGGCCATCTTGCCGTTCCGGTCCGCCGTCTTGATCGAGACAACGCGCGCGCCATACGTCATGATCCGCGCCTCGATGCCGTCACCCTTCAGGGTATAGATGTCCACGGTCTTGCCATCAGGAGTCGTCCCGAAGGCCGCCTTCGTTACAGAACCCTGTGCTGCTATCACGGTAGTCATGCTAAGAAGCATAACCTGTAGCCATCTCGTCGTCATCGTCTCCTCTGTCCTTTCGGCATTTTCCCGCCTGCCCGGTGCGTTTCGCATTTGAATTCCGCCCGAAGGGGTGCCCCCGCCACTATACGTCAACTGCTGGCCTATCACGAAAACGTATACCATGAACCGTCGATACTTTCGCCACAAGGACGGTCATGACCTCGCGCTTCAGAATACTTCCCTGCCTCGCCCTCCTGCTCTTCAGCCTCTGCTTCCAATCGAACTTCGCCGCAGCCGCGCAGCCGGACCACTGGGTCGGCTCCTGGGCAACCTCGCCGGTTGCACTGGCCAACTCCTCCGATAAATTCGGCGCGTCCGATACGACCTTCCGCGAGATCGTCCACATCTCGCTCGGTGGCTCCTCCGTCCGCATCATCGTCTCGAACGAGTTCGGCCTCGACTCGCTCACCATCGGCGCGGCCGGCATCGCGCCCAGCACGGGCGGCGGCGCCATCGACACGGCCTCAGGAGGCGCGCTCACCTTCAGCGGACGGCCCTCCGTCACCATTCCGCCAGGCGCGCTCGCCGTCAGCGATCCCATCAATCTGAAGGTCCCCGCGCTCAGCGATCTCGCCGTCAGCCTCTTCGTGCCACAGCAGCCCATGCGCCAGGTCTCCATCCACAACTTCGCCGACCAGACCAGCTATGAAGTATCCGGCAACGCCGTCAGCGACAAGACCATCGAGTCGCCGGAAAAAATCTACTCCTGGCCCTTCCTCAAAGGAGTTGACGTCATGGCCGGCGGCAAAAGCGCCGCCATCGTGGCCTTCGGCGACAGCATCACCGACGGCGCCCACAGCACGCGCGACGCCAACGCTCGCTGGCCCGACGTGCTCGCCCAGCGCCTGCAAGCCAATAAGAAGACCGCTCAGCTCGGCGTCCTCAACGAAGGCATCGGCGGCAACCGCGTCCTGCACGACCGCACCGGCCCCAGCGCCCTCGCGCGCTTCGACCGCGACGTGCTCGCTCAGGCCGGCGTCAAATACCTCATCATTCTTGAGAGCATCAACGACATCGGCCATGCCTACACTCTCAAGAATCCGGACGACATCGTCACCGCAGACGACCTGATCGCTGGTCTCAGCCAGCTTGCCACTCGCGCTCACACGCACGGCATCAAAGTCTACGGCGCAACGCTCACGCCATACATGGGAGCAGGTTATGCGTCTCCGGCAGGCGAGAAGGTCCGCGAAGCCGTCAACCAGTGGATTCGCACCACCAACCAGCTCGACGGCTTCATTGACTTCGACCAGGCCACGCGCGACGCAACTAACCCGCAGACCTTCTCTGAGTCAGCAGGCTCCGCCGACCACCTCCACCCCGGCGACTCCGGCTACAAGCTTATGGGAGACGCCATCGACCTCAAGCTCTTCACAAAATGAGTCAGCCTCAAACGACTACGAGGCAGGAGCAAAAAACTCCTGCCGTACCCATTGACCTGCGTGTAGTTTTTTTGCATTTTCATTCGGCCCAACAAGCAGCCTTTGCCGTTGCTTGTTTTTGATTGTCATCCCGCAGCGCAGCGGCGGACCTGATTGGATTCAGAATCCACCCTGCTTTTGTCCAGACCGACAGATACAGGTATTTGTAACTCAATTTCGCGGAGCGGACAGCACATTGTCCCTGACGAGCCAACTGCCATCCCGCCCCAGCTTTTTTTCTACGAAGAACTACTTCAGCTCGTAACCCGCAAAGAAGTACCCGATCTCGAACTCCGCCGTCTCCTCACCGTCCGAGCCATGGATCGCGTTCTCGCCAATCGACGCCGCATACTTCTTGCGAATCGTCCCTTCGTCGGCCTGCGCAGGGTTGGTTGCGCCCATCAACCTCCGCAGATCGGCGATGGCGTTGTCCTTTTCAAGCACCATCGGAAAAATCGGCCCGCTCGACATGAACTCCGTCAACTCGCCGAAAAACGGACGCGCCGCATGAACGTAATAGAACCCCTCAGCCTGCGCCTTCGAGATGGAAGCCCTCTTGATGGAAACAATCCTAAACCCTGCCTTTTCAATCTCGGCCAGGATAGCTCCGGCGTGGCCCTTCCTGACCGCGTCCGGTTTAATAATGCTGAATGTGCGTTGTGACAACGTAACTCTCCCTGTATGAATCTCTTCTACTAGTGTAGAACAATGACCCTTTAGTGGCCTTTCCACTTCAGCAGGAGCCGTTCTATCGTAGTGCAGGCAGGCTAATGCGGAAGACTCTGTGGATATGGTTCGCGGGCTGCGCAGCATGGATGGTGGACGGCTTCATCAGCCTTCGCTTCCACGACCCGCTCCACGCGCGCCTCGCCTTCTGCGTGGCCATGGTCTTCCTCGTCGCCGGCTTCTTCTACCGTGCCCAGCGCCGCTGACTCCCGCACATAAATTTAGATTGTCATCCTGAGCGGAGCGCGGCGGAGTCGAAGGACCTGCGGTTTTCTCCGAAGGCACACCCTTCAAGACTTCACCTACACCTTGCCCAGCACCCGGGCCATCGCCTCGCCAATCTCCGCCGGCGACTTCACGACCGTGATGCCGGCCTCCGCCATCGCCTTCATCTTCTCGGCAGCCGTTCCTTCACCGCCCGAGATGATCGCACCGGCATGGCCCATCCGGCGTCCCGGAGGCGCAGTCTGCCCGGCGATGAAGCCAACCACAGGCTTCTTCACGTTCTCCTTGATGAACTTCGCCGCCGCCTCTTCCGCAGAGCCGCCGATCTCGCCGATCATGATGATCGCCTCCGTCTCCGGATCGTCATTCAACAGCCG
>Ga0070658_10004194_pt1 | contig 11800 bp, 27 predicted proteins | sample KBSC13metaG_FD_64664 | JGI IMG/M metagenome (GOLD analysis project Ga0070658, IMG submission 64664) | Corn rhizosphere microbial communities from Kellogg Biological Station, Michigan, USA - KBS C1-3 metaG | ecosystem: Host-associated > Plants > Roots > Rhizosphere > Soil ... | reverse complement strand
GTGGCACGCCGTAGTACACGTGCCGGAGGAACAGCTCGACGGCCGGGTTGACGACCTGTGCTTTGGTGAGTCCGTAGTGCTCGCGGAACCACAGCAGCGCGTTGGCGGTCAGCGGCTCCGTGAGCTTGTGGAGGCGCTCGGGCGTCGGCTCGGTGAGCAGCTTGTGGACGCGGTCAGACATCGACTCGGTCATGATCTTCTCCTTTGTGAGCAGCGAGGATCTTGCGGATGCGGTCGGCAGCGTCACGCTTGGCTTTGACTCGACCTTGACGTCGAGCCTCGCCCGTGACCATGCCCGCCGTGATTTTGCGGCCGCCGAAGCGTTCGTCGCTGTAATCGGCTTCCGCGACCAGTGTGGCGGCCAACGCCTCAAGCTCGTCGGCGATCATCACGCCACCGCCGTGCGGTGCTTGCCGTCGTATGCCGGGGCGGGATCGTCAGTCAGCAGGCCGGCGAAGATGACGCGATGCGTGCTGAGGTGCCAGGCGAGCATCTCGTCGTCGAGACCGAACTCGTCCTGCAGCATCGTGCTCACGGCGTCAGTGGTGCCGAAGACCAGCAGCTTGCCGCCGTTGTCGTCGCGCTCCGCGATGTAGATCGTGACGTGGTGGGACTCGCTGACCTCGGTAACGAACCGGTCCAGCTGGTTCATGTCGAGCCAGGAGGCGTCGACCTCGACCGAGGTGCCCGTGTGCGTGTGCTTCATGATCTTCTCCGTTGGGTTGGTTGGGTGGTGGGGACGATTACCGCGGGTACCCGATCACCTGGGTCGTGCAGCCGCGGTTGACTGTGCAGGTGACCAGCGTGGTCTTGTGGATGTAGTGGTGGTGGTGGTGGTGGGCGTGCGGGTGGTGCGGGATGCCGTGATGGCCGTGACCGCTGCCGGCGATGAGCAGGGCGATGAGGACGTTGAACATGAGCTTCTCCTGGGGTTCGTAGTGCGTGTGATCAGTTGTCGTAGACGCGGAACTCTTCGACCTCGCGGATCAGCGCGCCGTCCTTGTCGGTCTTGTCGGCCCAAGCCTGCGCAGCCTCGACGGTCGCGAAGTCCCGGCGCTTGAGCTCCATGCTCATTCCCGCGGCGAGGCGGTAGATGACGGTAACGGCGGGCTGGGTGTTCGACATGATCTTCTCCTGAGGTCCGTGGTGCGGGGCTGACAGAACAGACATTAGCCGATTTTAGAGAATCCGTCAACCATGAACTTCAAGATCTTTTGGAAGGCGGTGGTCAGCGCCGCAGGCCAGGCACGTCCAGCCCAGGCCGCTGAGCCACCAGAACGCGTACGGTCGCCAGCACTCGGTGCACGTCTCGCCCTGCAACGGACGCGCCTGTCGCCGGCGCCGATCCCACCGGCTGCCACGGACATGCGAGCCCGCGCCGCGGATGCTCACCGCGGGCACCGGCCGTTCGGGTGGCAGAGCCGCAGACCCTGCACGTCCGGTGTGACGGCTTCTGCCTCCTCGTCGGGCTCGAGGATCACGAAGCAACGGCAGCACCGCGTGCCCGGCCAGAACACGACCTGTGTGCGTCCCGTGTCGGGATCGTACGATGCGGAACGCGCTGTGATCAACTCGCGCCGGGCGGTCGGTCCCTTCACCTCGCCGATCATCGCCGTCTGGTCACCGTCGTACGTGAGCGTGATGGTGCGCATCGAGAACTCTCCTCCTGTAGTCGCATTGACCGCCATCAGATCTGCCGCCAGGGATGAGCCTAGCGGTAGCATGCGACGGTCTGGGTCGGGTTGCAGTTCGTAGGCGGGTTGGTTCCCGCAGCGAGCAGCCCAGCCAGCAACGCCGCCACGGCTAGGACGTACCGCATGTGTGCCTCCGTTCCACGTCGCTCAGCCACAGCACGTGCCGGACGCTTCGTGGTGTCACGCCTCGCTTCTCCAGCGTTCGTCTGCGCAACACAGCATAGACCTGCGGGATCGTCAGGTCGTTCTCCTTCGCGACGATCGCCACTGACCGACGCACAGCGCGTTCGGACAGACGATCCAGTCCAGGTATGATCACGTAGGTGATCAACGCCCACGCGCCGAGGAATCCCGCGAACACCTTCCACGACGACGGGTCGGTGATGAGCACGAACAACACGAGCATGACCGTCATGCCGTTCCATATCCCACGGATGATCGGCGGCGCCCAGCGGTCAATGGCGTATCCCATCGCGGTGAGCGCAATCGCGATCGTCAGGACGATGACGAAGGTCATGGAGTGCTCGCTTCCTGACGTGCATGCACGGCGCGCTCGAGGTGTGGCGTCGGCTGTTCGGCCCAGTACGAGCAGATCGCGTACTGGCAGTCGCGATACCCGTGTCGACACGCGCGCTCGATACACGGCTTGCCGATCGCAGCCTTGCATCGCGGGCACGCGACCATCGCGGCTGCGATGTACGGATCGACCTGTGCGGTGATCTCCGCCTGCAGGCGCGCAATCTCGCTGCGCAGGAACGCGAGGTACTCGGGCAGTCGTGTGACGGGCTCGTCCGCGAGGTCGATCTGCGAGCCGTCGATGACCTGCAGCGTCTCGTGCTGCACCCACAGCCGGTCGGCGATGGTCACGGTCCGATCACCTGCACCTCGTTCTCGCCGAGCGGGTACAGCGCCTCGAGAATCGACATCCATCGCTCGGCCTTCGCGTAGACCTGCTGGTGCTGCACCATGAGTTCACGGGAGATCTTGCCGTACGGCCCGACGCTCTTCTGCACGATCATCCACATGGGCCGGAGGATCGACATCTGCCGCTGTGGCTCGTTCGGATTGGGCTGCACAACGATCCCACCGGCGATCTCTTCGACGAGCGCGAGCAGCCGCACCGTCGCTCCTGGGACGCTCATGCCTTGACCTCCCCGTCCTCGATGATGACGCCGACCTCGCCGGACTCGTCCACCTTCTCGATCCACACCTGGAAGTCGTGCCGTTGCGCCATGTCCTCGATGACGGCGAGGCTGCTGGAATCCAGCAGACTCCCGTCCGTGATGCGGATCACGCGCAACGCCGGGTTGAGCGCCATCGCCATCGCGACCGACACGCGCAGCTGCTCCGCGGAGGAACACTGCTTGAACGGCACACCGAGGTAGGTGACGCCGTCCTCGTCCAGACCGAGTCCCTTCACAGGCATGTCCGCGGCCTTGATCATGTCCTCCTTCTGTTGGTCGAGCGTACGGATCTCGCTGGTGAGATGCGTGGCATCAGCCATCTGCTTGCCTAGGCGCTCGTCCAGGCTCGCACGCTCCTTCTTCGCGCGGACGTTCCTGTTCGTCGCCTCGAGATCCTCGAGCTGCGCGGCGTACACGGCCGGGTCGGGCAGCGGGTCGGGCGCCTGCGCGAGAAGATGCGCGGCGTCTTCGAGCCGCCGGCGTTCGTCGTCGAGCTCGCGCTCGAGCTCGGCGATACGACGCTGTGCGTCCGCTATGGTGCTCGTCTTGTCGGCGACGTATCGCTGCCAGTCGTTGGCGCGGTTGACACTCTCGATGATCGTGGCCGCGTTCAACTCCTCGTCCGGTGTTCCCTTGGGCGGGACGGGCGCATCCTTGAGCTGCGCCTCGAGATCACGCACGAGACGGTTCACGTCCGTCCTGGTCTCGAACGCCTGGGCACGGCGCCGGTCGATCATCGAGAAGTCCAGGCCAGTGAGGCTCAGCAGAGTGTCGAGCTGCTCACGCTGGTGCAGGCGGGCGAACCCCAGGGGGTCGAAGCTCAGCTTCCCCAGGAGGCCGTCGAGGACCTTCTGTGGGCTGGCCGGTCGGCTGCCGTCGGGCAGCGTCACCTTCAGCGTCGACTTGTCGCCCTTCCACGTGCGGGTGATGATGAAGTCCTCGATGTCGAGCGTGACGGTCGCGGAGTCCTCGCCGTCGCGGATCACGCGGTCGGTCTCACGCGTCGCGGCGCCACCGCCCAGCGCGAACCAGATCGCGTCGAGCACGGACGTCTTGCCCTGTCCGTTGCGGCCGGCGATGATGACGAGGTTGCCGTCGGGATCGGGAACGATCTCCACGGCCTTGAGGCGCTTGATGTTCTCGGCGGTCAAGCTGATGATCTTCACTGCTGGTCTCCTGGTGTCGTCTGTCCATGGGTACTCACCGCGTGATGCGGCGAGGACATCGTATCGGGAACTCACGGTTTCTTCAACCGTGAGCAGTGCGGGCTGAGCAGGTCGTGCGCCGCCTCGAGCCGTCGGACCATCTCCTCGACGGGCAGGTCGCTCGTAATGCTGAGGCTCTGCGCGCAGTGCATGCACTTGATGCTGATGGTCCTCATGCGATGCTCACCTTCAATCCGGACTGGTCGCTGAGGATGAAGTCCGCGATCTCTCGCGCTTGGTCACCTGACCGTGTGAACGACGTGATGCAGTCGATCAACGTGTCACGGATCGTGTCGTCGGGCAACTGCGGCGGCAGGACGAAACACCCGCAGTGGTGCCGAGCGTCGTTGTGCTCGGGACACTTGCCGCACATGCCGTGTCCGATCTCGCCGACACGAGTGCAGCTTGTACGTTCGCCGCAGTCCTGGCCGCCGCAGTTGCGGTACGTCATTCCCAGCGCCAGACCAGGTAGTGGCTGAAGCAGTAGCCGTCCGGGTCGGACGAGCCGTTGGAGTCGACCGTCCACGTGACGAACTCCCAGCGTTGCGTCGTCGCCGAACTGATCCAGGTGTCCTGCTTGCCCGTCGTCGATGGGTAGCTGACGAAGGTGTGCGCGTAGCCGTTGGTGAGGTCGTGGACCGTGGTGTAGATCGTGCAGGTCGGCGCGTACGTCCAGTCGCCGCTGTAGTCCCAGGTCTGCGTCAGGTGGAACCCGCCCGGGATCCAGATGTTGCTGATCGTGGAGACGTCGTTGGCTGGCGGGTTGGTCGTTCCGGCGCCGGCGTAGTCGCGCTCGGTCAGGGTGGTCGTCGTGGTCAGGAGGCGGTGGGCAGCGGATGCGGTCTCGATCACGGGCTGCGGCTGGTACACCACGTCGTGGCCGCGGCAGTGCGCGCTCGAGGTCGCAGACATCGACGCCTCGAAGACCCAACGCGACCGACCGACGCTCTTGATGTAGCCGCGGTACACGCCGTAGGTCGTGCCGCCGTGCGCGAGGTAGGTCTCGAACCCGTTGCTGATGTTGTGCATCCGCAGGTTCACCACGCAGCGCGTCGAGGAGTCCGGCGGTGTCCACGACATCGCGTACTGGAAGGTGCCGTTGATGACGACCGCGGGCTGGCGGACCGCGGACGTGCCGTTCACGTACGCGTTGAAGTAGACGGTCGACGTGGTGCCGGTGGTGGCTGCGACGGACGGCGGTGCCAGGATCGCGGCGATGAGTGCGAACACGCTGAGCAAACTCAGCGGGATCAGCCTGAGGATCTTCATGGGTGCGGTTCCTTTCAGAACGGGACGGGACGGTACTCGACGGGAGGTCCGCCCGGAACGGAATGCTCCGGGCAGCCGAGGCGGATACACCGGGTCAGGTCCGATGCATCCGCGGCGGTCAGGGTGTGACACTGGAGGGTCCGGCAGTGGTCGCACAACAGATCCTCCTGTGTCGCTGGTGCCGGACAGGGTGCGGGTTGGCTGTCGTGCGTGCCCGGGCATTCGCACAGCAGCGAGGTCATCGGCTTGCCCGCCGGAACTCGAACCACATGGAACTGTTCGGCAGACAGATGAAGAATCCGTTGAGATCAGCCCAGTTGTGCTTCCGGCCGTCTGTCGGCTTGAGCGAAGGACCGCCACCTTTGACCGCGAAGCACGGGTGGATCGTCCACGTACGGTACATGCGGAACTGTCGTTTGATCCGTGTGAACTTCATGGTGTCTCCACTAGCTGGATGTAGTGTGGGTCCGTGGAGTACGCGCGGATGACGCGTGCTCGCGCGAGAGCGTGCTCGATCAAGTCGGGGCGCGGTACGCCGTTCACGGTGAACGAGGTGGCCTCCGTGGCCTTGGGGAGCAACGCGAGGCTCGCCAGGATGAAGAGGTCCATCGTCGTGACCTCGAGCGTCGGGATCTTCGGCTGGCGCTTGAAGAGGCTCATCGCTGACCCTGCCCTCGGACGGTCTTCTCCATGTCCTCGGGGCAGACCTGGCCGTCGTCTCCGGAATACCACCCGAACGGCTGACCCGTGACGACCTGCACGGGGGAATAGTCGTATGAGTCCATCGGGTGCAGTCGCGGATTGAGCGGGTCACGCCTGCGGCGGCACATTGAACAGCGCGGCGCGTTGTCGTTGTTGATCTGAACCGTCGCCTCGCTGATTCGACCGAGGAGCTCGGTGCACATGGTGGTTCGTTCGTCGTCGTCGGCGGCGAACTCGGGATTCGTCACTGCATTGTGCACGCTGCGCGCTCGTTCGGCGATGAGGCCGTCGTAGATGACGCCCCACTGCTCGCGATTGAACGAGAGGGTGATGTCGTCGGTCATGTCGTGGTCTCCTCAGGAACTGTGATCTCCGGGGCGGGTAGGAACTTGTACACGTATCGGAGAAGCTCGGTCCACGAACGGTGGTCCGGGCGACGGACGAAGTTCTCGAGCGCGAGCTCGCGGGTGTTGCACGCCGAGCACCGCCGGGGAACGGCCTCTCCCGGAGTATGGATACGCGGGCGGGACTTGCAGCCGTATGATCCGTCGTAGAGGAACTTCCGCGCTCGTTCGACCTCGGCTGCGACCCGCTCCCGGGACATCTCACGGAACGACTGCGGGAGGGTGCGGTTGAGCGGCTCGCCGGTCACGCTGATTCCTCCCCTGGCAGCGGTACCCCGTGGTCCCGCAGTATCCGCTGAACCTGGGGGAGACGACGCGCTGTCGGGGAGAAGGCGTGCACCGTTCCCCACGTCCCGACGATGCTCTCGCGTTGGCTCGGTGCCATGACGACGTAGGGAAGGAGGTCGCCGCTGGTCTCGTCGAACTGAGGCGGGAGGGTCGGGTCGTAGAGAGGAGCGGTCTTCGGGATCCGGCCGCCTCGGGTGCTTCGCTTCTGGAAGATGAACTGCGCCCCGGTCGGACTGGTGAACGGACCCTCGTATTCCTCGGGCTGCACGGCGCGCTTGAACCCGGTCCCGGTGGCTGCCCCGGATTCCGAGGACGGGATCGCAGGAGCGGACGGTGTCTTGCGTACGTACGGGCGGGAGAAGTCAACGGACTCATCCGGGCTGCGGTGGTACCTGCGGACGAGACCCTGCGCGTCGCGGGTGACGATCTGGACGGTCCCGCGGAACTCGTCGTAGTGGACGCTGTTCACCACCATCGTGCTGCGGATGTCTGCGTCCGTGCGGTGCTCGTTGGGACGACCGGGTTTGCCCGCTGCGGGAGGAAGGGAATCGCCCACACGGAGCTCGCAGGCCAACGGAGCGGCGTGCGCTTCTCCGACCGACTCCCACGGGAACGGGTGGGGTAGCTGGACGGGATCCTCACCGTTCTTGAAGACGAAGGTCCGCGATGAGGAGATGGGATCGGTCGCGACGTCGGGAGAGGACGGGACGATCCTCGCGGGGATGCGGTATCCGAGTCCAGAGGAGAGGGGGATCACGGCGATCGTGACGTAGGTCACGTCGTCGATGGTGAACTCCTGTCCTGCTGAGGTGGGTGGGTGCAACGTCGTCCTCCGTTGGGTCGGTCCTGGGAGGTTGACCGTACTACGAAGGTCCAGTTCTGGTCAACTGCGGAGACGGATCCTAGTAGTCGGGAGAACCACCAGGAACCACCAGGGAACCACGGAATCACGTTCCTACCGTACGATCGTTCTCTCATAGTGCTCGTAGACTGCGGGTGTACGCGGGTACGCGAGTACGCGTACGTATACACGCGAATGGTATCAGAGAACTATCGTATAGATCAGATGTAGTTGTGCAGTCCGTGGTTCCGTGGTTCGAGACGGTGGAGAGGTAGGGGGAGGGGAGACGGGAGAAAGTGGGAAGGGACCGGGTCCTGTGTGTCCTTACTCGTCGTCACCTCGCACGTGCGCACGGGTATGCACGTGGACCTCGGCTAAGGTTGGGTTCATGGCCGGCCGTGACACTCCTCCCGACGCACTGAGGTGTGTGTGGGTCAAGGCCAATGGTTCGCGGTGTCAGCAAGAGCGGACGAATGCGTCGGCCCAGTGGTGCCTGTGGCACGAGGAAGCAGCGGCCGCCCGCGTCAGCCGTTGGCACCTTGCAGACAACGTCCCAGACGTGCCCATCGAGCAGCACCTCCAGATGCTGCTCAAGATGGGCTGGGTGATGTGCAAGGAGCTGGAGTTCCAGGTCCTGGACCTCGGACTCTCCATGACGGCGTACGAGCGTGACGTTGTCGAGACCGAGGAACGCGACGGCGCCGACGACAAGAACTCGTACGTCTCGCGAAAGACAGCACGGGAGATGGGCGCGCATCCCGTGATCCTTCACTACCTCAAGGAGCGGGAGCAGCACCAGCAGGTGGTGAAGCTCTGCATCTCCGCGGGTATCGCGGCACGTCAAGTCGCGGTGCTCGAGCGATACGTGGAGACGCTCATCGCATCGCAGATGTCGCTCGCTGAGGCACTGGGCCATGACCCCAACGATCCCATGACGCGCCGCACGATCATGGAGGTCGTGCGCCGTCAGCAGGCCGAGCTCGAGGATCTCCGTTGACGGTGCAGGGTGGACGGGGCCAGCAGCGCAGGGACCTGTGGCTGGCCTATCTCAGGGCAGCGGAGCAGGCCCGAGCCAACGGCTCGCAGGTACCAACCCGTCGGGCTACAGCAGCGCGGGCCAGGGAGGCTACAGGACGACGCACCAGAAAGGTCAAGGACGTTGACCTTTCTCGCAAAGGTGGGGCAGAGACAGCGCCCACGACTGGACGGCGTGACGACGTTCTCTAAGTAGTCAACGGCGTTGACCGTTGGCCTCTCCGTTCTCCACAACAGTCAAGGACGTTGACCATCTCTAAGTAGTCAATCTCCTTGACCGTTCTCCACGAGGGCCAGCCCGCGAGCCCGTGCCGTGCTGGGTTCGCTATGAGACAGCAACGACATACACAGACATAGCGAATACGAGAGCACGGCCTTCTCGAGAAAGGCCCGAGTCCGTCCCGAGAACGGAACACAAACGAGAACGGGAATGCGGAGAAAGGTGGACCTTCACCATTCCCTATGTGCGGCTCTCCTTTTGGAGAACGGTGGCAGCCCGTTCTCGAGAAAGGAGCGGGAACGGGCGGGATAAGAAGCGAGAAGAGACAAGAAAAGACAGAAGAATGCAGAAAGAAAGGGGCAAGAATGGCGCACGCCCCTGTTGTTTGGGCTCTCTCCTATGGTGTGGCTGCCATTCTCTGGCACCGGTCTCGACAAAAAATTCCCACTCCACTTCCGAATCCCCACACGAAGCCTTCTCGTAAACTAGGCTGTCCACATGGACGTTCCACGCGCTCACATCCTCCCCTGTCGTGTCTTGCACCAGGACGATGACTTCATCACCCTCGAGGTCGCCAAGCACGACCAGGTCACCTTTCACCTCCAGCAGGACGCGGAGGGCAACACCGTGGGAGGCGACCAGTTCCACACCATGATGTTCGTCCACCGTGACCCTCGTACGCAGCGGTTCACCTCCTGGCTGCCATGGCGACGCACGAACGGCACCTGATCACGCAAGCAGACCTCGCCCTTGCGCAGCGCATCGCGTACGGTCTCTCCGCCCACGCACCGCCCTGGGCCGACCGTGACGAGCTCCTCGGCGTCGCCTACCTGGCCCTCGTCATCGCCTCCCGGCGTCATGACCCGGCCCGCGGACCGTTTGCGCCGTTCGCCGCCCTCTGGGTCCGGGGCGCTGTCCTCCGCTCGATGCGATACTCCGCTCGACGTCCCCACGCCCTCCCCATCGATGAGATCTGGAAGGACCCGGCGGCTCCGCCGCTCTTCGCGGACGAAGGCAATCCTGACATCTCTGAACTGCGTAACGCGGTCGCCGCCTTGCCCGCGCCGCTGTGGGACGTCGTCATGTCGTACTACTGGCGAGGCGAGTCCATCGCCGCCATCGCACGGCGCTTGCACACCCGTGACCGCGCGGTCCGCACCCTCCTCACGGCTGCGATCGACCGCCTCCGCGATTCTCTGACCTGACCTTCGCCCAACACCCGACCTGCTAGGTTACCGCCATGACATGCGAGTTAGGCGGCGCCCGCGCATGGACAAGCTGACGGTCGAGCGACAGATCACGATCCTGCGACGAGCTGGTGTGCGTGCAAGCGATGCGGCGCACGAGCTCGCTGCAGCGATTCGCGCCATCACTGCCGCCGTGAAGGGACCGCCACGATGAACGTCATCTACCTGCTGCTCTTGCTCGCAGCGGCCATCAGCCTCACGGCTGCCCTGTTCTTCGCAGCCCGCCGGCCCCGCAATAACGAGCGCGCCCTTATCTTCTTCATCCTCGGCATGCTGCTCTGGGAGCTGGTCCGGCTGATCCAGACGATCCGGGCGCAGTCGTCCACCTAGCCCGTCCCGCCGCTAGGCTGTTCGCATGATACCGAGCGCGCACACCCCAGAGTCTCCCGTCCCGGTCGAACCCATGCTGGAGTGGTTCGCGTACGACCATCTTCCCGAGGGACCGCTCCGCGACACCAGCAGCCACTTCCACGCGCTTGCGCACAACCTCACGCTCGAGCTGCCCCGCTCCCCCGAACGAACGGTTGCACTGCGCAAGCTCCTCGAGAGCAAGGACGCCGCGGTCCGCTGCGCCGTTCACGAGGCTCGCGCGGCCAAGGACCCCATCGTCGGGAAGGAGCGAGACCGCGTGGACTCACCGGATCTCGCAGCGGCACCCGCCCACGACTGATCGCCGCTAGGCTGTCCGCATGAGCGACACCCGTGACGACAACGACAAGACCGCGACGGCACCCGACCGCACGACGGACTACTCGTTGTGCAACGACCCGACCCCGGACGGCCGCACCTGCACCCTGCCGTTTGGACACGACGAGAACACCCCGTGCGTGAACAACCCGGTCACCAAGACGGATCGGTAGCCGTGAGTTCGGCATACCGACCCCGAGACCTCGGCTGCCCACGCCCGCCGCGGGGTTGGTGGTGCAATCTCCCGCCCGGGCACTACGGACCCTGCCCAGCGCGGCCACGTTGGTGGAACCGCACTCGCTTCGCGAACGTAGGACGCAAGAGACCGTGAGCTAGGCTGGCCGCAACCCGACTTCCGCCCAACCACGCGCGGTTGTCGTCATCCCTAGGCGGCTACCGTGCAGAATCCCCTCGAGAACCCCACGCTCATGCGGCGGATCACCGGCGTCCTCATTCCCGTGTCCGTACTGGAGTGGGTCGGAGCGACGGCCTTCGGCTGGGTGAACTCCGTCGCGTACGTGTCGCATCTGAGTCAACTCGCCATCACGGTGTCCTTGATACCGTGGTGGCAGGGACTTCGCGTGGAGTCACGGCAGGTGGAGGAAGACATCCCACGCGAGGTCGCTGACCACCTGACACGTACGACGACACTCGAGGAGGCTGGCCCCGGCGATGCCGACTGAGTCCGACCTCCTCGCGAACGTCTACGCGAACGCGCTCTCCAAACTCGAGACGATGCCCAACTGGCGCGACGTCGCCGAGTGGGCAGATACGAAGCTCGACGTGCAGCTGTGGAGCGTCCAGCGGCTCATCGCGCAGAGCGTCCAGGAGAACCCGCGCACTGCTGTGTGGTCCTGCCACGACTCGGGCAAGTCCTTCCTCGCAGCAGTGCTCACGTGCCATCACATCGACACGCACCCGGTCCGCCAAGCGCGTGTCATCACCACAGCGCCCTCCGGCCACCAGGTGCGCGGCGTCCTCTGGGTTGAGATCAACGGTCTGCATGAGAAGGCGGCCGACCGGG
>Ga0070658_10004193_pt1 | contig 11801 bp, 9 predicted proteins | sample KBSC13metaG_FD_64664 | JGI IMG/M metagenome (GOLD analysis project Ga0070658, IMG submission 64664) | Corn rhizosphere microbial communities from Kellogg Biological Station, Michigan, USA - KBS C1-3 metaG | ecosystem: Host-associated > Plants > Roots > Rhizosphere > Soil ... | reverse complement strand
TTCCACCCGACAGCCGCGTCGGCCCAGGCGGCCGGCTTCCGGGCGTGCAAGCGATGCCGTCCCGACGCGAGTCCGGGCAGCCCGGAGTGGGACGCGCGCGGCGACCTGGTCGCCCGGGCCGTGCGGCTCATCGCCGACGGCCTCGTCGACCGTGAGGGCGTGCCCGGTCTCGCGGAGCGGCTCGGCTACAGCCGGCGACAGCTCGAGCGGCTGCTGCAGCAGGAGCTGGGCGCGGGCCCCCTGGGGCTGGCGCGCGCCCAGCGCGCGCAGACCGCGCGGCTCCTGCTCGAGACGACAGGGCTGCCGCTCACGGATGTGGCCTTCGCGAGCGGCTTCGGCAGCGTCCGGCAGTTCAACGACACGGTGCGCGAGGTCTTCGCGACGACTCCCGGCGAGCTGCGGGCCAAGGCGAAGCCGGGCGCACCGGCCAAGGGAACCGTCACGGTGCGGTTGCCCTTCCGCCAGCCGCTCTTCCCGGACAACCTCTTCGGCCACCTGGTCGCGACGGCCGTGCCCGGCGTCGAGGAGTGGCACGACGGTGCCTACCGACGCACCCTGCGGTTGCCGTACGGCCACGGGATCGTCGCCCTCGCTCCCACTCCGGAGCACATCCGCTGCACGTTGCGTCTGCAGGACATGCGCGATCTCGCGGCGGCCATTGCCCGGTGCCGTCGGCTTCTCGACCTCGATGCCGACCCGGTCGCGATCGACGCGCAGCTGAGCCTGGACCCTGCGCTGGAACCCCTGGTACGCAAGGCATCCGGCCGTCGGGTGCCTCGGACGGTCGACGGTCACGAGCTCGCGATCAGAGCAGTCCTCGGTCAGCAGGTGAGCACCGCAGCGGGCCGGACCCTGGCCGGCCGGCTCGTGACCGCGTTCGGGGACCGGGTCGAGGACGACACCCTGACCCATCTCTTCCCGACGGCCGAGCGGCTCGTCGACGCGGGTGAGCACCTCGCGATGCCGGACAGCAGGCGCCAGACCGTGCTCCGTCTCGCTCGTGCGCTCTCCGACGGCGCGGTCGATCTCGACCCGGGCGCGGATCGCGCGGAGGCCCGCGCGCAGCTCGCGGCGTTGAAGGGCGTCGGGCCGTGGACCGTCGAGACGGTCGCGATGCGGGCCCTCGGTGACCCGGACGCGTTCATCCCCACAGACCTCGGCATCGCGCAGGCGCTCAAAGCCCTGCCGGGCGCAGACCCCGACCTCTGGCGCCCGTGGCGCGCCTACGCCGTGCAGCACCTCTGGGCGCTCGGCGACCACCCCATCAACCGCATGCCAGGAGACACGTCATGAGCTACGCCCTGTACGACAGCCCCCTCGGACCGCTGACCCTCGTCGAGCGCGACGGTGCTGTCGCTGGCCTCTACATGACGGAGCACCGGCACATGCCGGCGGTCGAGGGGTCGCGCGACGACACGGTCCTGCCCGGGCTGCAGGAGCAGCTGACGGCGTACTTCGCCAGGGACCTCAAGGAGTTCGACGTCCCGCTGTCCGTCGCGGGGACGCCGTTCCAGCTGCGGGTATGGGCCGCGCTGACCGAGATCCACTACGGCGACACCTGGTCCTACGCGGAGCTGGCGGAGCACCTCGGCAGCCCGAAGGCCGTCCGGGCCGTCGGCCTGGCCAACGGCAAGAACCCGGTCAGCATCGTCGTCCCGTGCCACCGCGTGGTGGGCAAGGACGGGAGCCTGACGGGGTACGGCGGCGGCCTCGAGCGCAAGCAGCGGCTCCTCGATCTGGAGCGCGGCCTGTGAGGTCCTGTTCGTTCTGACACACTCCTTCCATGACCAGCGTCTCGGGCAACCTCGCGACCGAGCAGCGTCTCGACTGGTTGCGGGACCTGCTGGAGCGGGAGGGGGCGCTGCGTCTGACGGACGTCGCCGTCGATCTCGGCGTCTCGGAGATGACGGTCAGACGCGACCTGCAGCAGCTCGAGTCGCTGGGGGTCGCCCGTCGCGTGCGGGGCGGCGCGGTGGCACTGACACCGACTGCCTTCGCGGACCGACACAAGGCGCATGCCCGCGCCAAGTCCAAGATCGCGCAAAAGCTGGTCGGCCTCGTGCCGGCCACGGGCGCTATCGGGGTCGACGCCTCGTCCACGGTCATGCGGATGAGCCGGGCGCTCGAGTCACGTCGCGACCTGGTGGTCCTCACGAACGGGCTCGACGCGTTCCACGCGGTTGCCGCTGTGCCCGGCGTGCGTCCGGTGCTCACGGGAGGGGAGCTCGACCCGCGCACCGGATCACTCGTGGGGCCCTTGGCGGCCCAGGCAGCGGGGCAGCTCATGCTCCGGCGGCTGTTCCTCTCGAGCGCAGGCGTCGATCCGGAGCTCGGCACCGGCGAGACCTGCCTCGAGGAGGCGGACGTGAAGCAAGCGCTGGCGCGCGTCTCCGAGGACGTCGTGCTCGCGGTGGACGCCAGCAAGCTTGGCGCTCGCGGCACTGCCCTCGGCCTGACGTGGGACCAGGTCCGCGTCCTCGTGACGGATCTCGACCCCGGGTCGCCACGCCTGGACCCCTACCGGGACAAGGTCGAGCTGCTCTAGCCGGTACTTGTGAGGAATGGTAATTTCTCACAACAGTTAACAACGGAGGTGCTGCTCGTGGACGTCCTGCGGCGGTTGAGCATCGAGGTCCCCTCCTGGGCTTACGGCAACTCGGGGACCCGCTTCAAGGTCTTCGCGCAGCCCGGCGTGCCGCGCGACCCGTTCGAGAAGGTCGCGGACGCCGCTCAGGTGCACCGCTTCACCGGGGCCGCCGGCTCCGTGAGCCTGCACATCCCGTGGGACACGGTCGAGGACTACGGCGCGCTGTCGAAGCACGCGGCGGACCTCGGCGTCCGCATCGGGATGATCAACAGCAACACCTTCCAGGACGACGACTACAAGCTCGGCTCGGTGTGCCACCCGTCGCCGGAGGTCCGCCGCAAGGCCACTGACCACCTGCTCGAGTGCGTCGACATCATGGATGCGACGGGCTCGAAGGACCTCAAGCTCTGGTTTGCCGACGGGCTGAACTACCCAGGGCAGGATGACCTCGCGGCCAGGCAGGACCGGTTGGCCGAGGCCCTGCGGGAGGTGTACGCCCGGCTGGGCGACGACCAGCGGATGGTGCTCGAGTACAAGTTCTTCGAGCCCGCGTTCTACGCCACCGACGTCCCGGACTGGGGTACGTCCTTCGCGCACTGCCTCGAGCTGGGGCCGAAGGCGCAGGTCGTCGTCGACACCGGTCATCACGCGCCAGGGACGAACATCGAGTTCATCGTGGCGTTCCTGCTTCGCGCGGGGAAGCTGGGTGCCTTCGACTTCAACAGCCGCTTCTACGCCGACGACGATCTCATCGTCGGTGCCGCGGACCCGTTCCAGCTCTTCCGGATCCTGCACGAGGTCCACCGTGGCGGCGGTTTCGCGCCGGACAGCGGCGTGACGCTGATGCTCGACCAGTGCCACAACATCGAGCCGAAGATCCCCGGCCAGATCCGGTCCATCCTCAACGTGCAGGAGGCGGTGGCCAAGGTCCTGCTGGTGGACCAGCCGGCTCTGGCGCGGGCGCAGGCTGACGGCGACGTGCTGGCCGCGAACGGCGCCCTCATGGACGCGTTCAACACCGACGTGCGGCCGATGCTGGCCGACCTGCGCGAGGAGCAAGGCCTCCCGCGCGACCCGATGGCGGCCTTCGCAGCCTCGGGCTACCTGGACCGGATCGCCGCCGAGCGCGTCGGTGGAGCGCAAGCCGGATGGGGAGCATGACAACACCGATGCACGAGCTGCTGGACAGGTCGAACCGCCTGGGGTCGGACCCGCGCAACACCAACTACGCCGGCGGCAACACCTCGGCGAAGGGCACCGAGACCGATCCCGTCACTGGACAGCCGCTCGACCTGATGTGGGTCAAGGGCTCGGGTGGAGACCTCGGCACCTTGACCTCTACCGGTCTGGCGGTCCTGCGGCTGGATCGGCTGCGCTCCCTCGTCGACGTCTACCCCGGGGTCGAGCGCGAGGACGAGATGGTCGCCGCGTTCGACTACTGCCTGCACGGTCGCGGTGGCGCTGCCCCGTCGATCGACACTGCCATGCACGGCCTCGTCGAGTGCGCCCACGTCGACCACCTGCACCCGGACAGCGGCATCGCTCTCGCGACGGCTGCGGACGGCGAGGCCCTCACGAAGGAGTGCTTCGGCGACCGGGTCGCCTGGGTTCCGTGGCGCCGCCCTGGGTTCCAGCTCGGCCTCGACATCGCCGCCGTGCAGCGGGAGAACCCGTCGGCGATCGGCTGCATCCTTGGCGGTCACGGCATCACGGCGTGGGGCGCGACGAGCGACGAGTGCGAGGCGAGGTCGCTCGAGATCATCCGCACTGCCGAGGCGTTCCTGGCCGAGCGCGGCGTGGCGGAGCCCTTCGGTGCCGTCCGGCCGGGGTACGAGCCGTTGGTAGCCCCCGACCGTCGTGCCAAGGCAGCCGCACTGGCGCCTGCCCTGCGCGGCATCGCCTCGCGTGACCTGGCGATGGTCGGGCACTTCACGGACAGCGACGTCGTCCTTGACTTCCTGTCCAGGGAGAAGCTGTTGCCGCTGGCCGCGCTCGGTACGAGCTGCCCCGACCACTTCCTGCGGACGAAGGTTCGGCCTCTCGTCGTCGATCTGCCGTCAGCCACGTCGGTCGAAGACGCGCTGGCCGCACTGCCGGCGCTGTCCGACGCCTACCGGGCGGACTACGCGGCCTACTACGAGCGGCACGCCACGGTCGACTCCCCGGCGATGCGTGGCGCCGACCCGCTCGTCGTCCTCGTGCCCGGCGTCGGCATGTTCAGCTTCGGCAAGGACAAGCAGACCGCCCGGGTCGCGGGCGAGTTCTACGTCAACGCCATCAACGTCATGCGGGGGGCTGAGGCGGTGAGCACCTACGCACCGATCGACGAGAGCGAGAAGTTCCGCATCGAGTACTGGGCGCTCGAGGAGGCCAAGCTCCAGCGCATGCCCACACCCAAGCCGCTGGCGACCCGCATCGCGCTCGTCACCGGTGCCGGCTCCGGCATCGGGCGTGCGATCGCCCTCCGACTGGCGGCCGAGGGGGCGTGCGTCGTGGTCACAGACCGCGACGCGGCCGCCGCCTCCTCGGTCGCCGCCGAGATCGGCGGCCGCGACCGCGCCGTCTCGATCCAGCTCGACGTGACGTCCGAGGCTGCGGTGGTTGCGGCCTTCGACGAAGCCGCCTTGGCCTTCGGCGGGGTCGACCTGGTCGTGAACAACGCTGGGTTGTCCCTCAGCAGGTCGCTGCTCGAGACCACCGTCGACGACTGGGACCTGCAGCACGACGTCATGGCGCGCGGTTCGTTCCTGGTGAGTCGGGAAGCGGCGCGGGCGATGGTCAAGCAGGGCCTCGGAGGCGACATCGTCTACATCTCCAGCAAGAACAGCGTCTTCGCCGGCCCGAACAACCTTGCCTACGGCGCCACCAAAGCCGACCAGGCGCATCAGGTCCGGCTGCTCGCTGCCGAGCTCGGCGAGCACGGCATCCGCGTCAACGGGGTGAACCCGGACGGCGTCGTCCGCGGCTCAGGCATCTTCGCCAGCGGCTGGGGAGCCAACCGCGCGGCCGTCTACGGCGTACCCGAGGAGGAGCTCGGCGCCTTCTACGCGCAGCGGACCCTCCTCAAGAAGGAAGTGCTGCCGGAGCACATCGCGGCTGCGGTCTTCGCCCTCACGGGTGGCGACCTGTCGCTCACCACCGGACTGCACATCCCGGTCGACGGCGGAGTGGCTGCGGCCTTCCTCCGCTGATGACCCGGCACGCAGCGGTCGATCTCGGCGCGACGAGCGGACGAGTCGTCGTCGGCTCCGTGACCTCTGAATCCCTTGTCCTGCAGGAGGTCCACCGGTTTCCGAACGGTCCGGTGCAGCACGCAGACGGGCTGCACTGGGACGTCTCGGAGCTGTACCGCTCTGCGGTCGAAGGGTTGACGCTCGCCGGCGAGCTCGACTCGATCGGCGTCGACAGCTGGGCCATCGACTACGGTCTGCTGGCGGACGGTCAGCTGCTGCACGAGCCGTTCTGCTACCGGGACGCCCGCACCGACGACGTGCGGCTCGACGTCTCTCGGCGGGAGCTCTTCGAGCTGTGCGGGCTGCAGCACCTGCCCTTCACGACCGTCTACCAGCTCGCAGCGGAGAAGCGCCTGGCGGATGCGGATGCGATGCTGCTCATCCCCGACCTGCTGACCTACTGGCTGACCGGCAGCCGCGGATGCGAGCTCACGAACGCCTCGACCACCGGGCTGCTGGACGTGCGGACGCGCAGCTGGTCGCCGCTGGCGCCGGCGCAGCTCGGCGATCTCGTCGCGGCCGGGAGCGTGCGTGGGGAGTGGCGGGGCGTTCCTGTCATCGCCGTCGGGTCGCACGACACCGCCTCCGCGTACGTCGGCGCGCCGCTGTCGCCGGGCGCAGCCGTGATCAGCCTCGGCACCTGGGGGCTCGTCGGTCTGGAGCTGACGTCCCCCGTCCTCACCGACGAGGTGTTCGCGGCCAACTTCACCAACGAGCTGGGCGTCGACGGGACGGTGCGGTTCCTGCGCAACGTCAGCGGGCTGTGGGTGCTCCAGGAGTGCCTGACCGAGTGGGGGCGGCCGAATCTCGTCGAGCTCCTGCACCAGGCGGCCGACCATCCCACCGTCCCGCTCATCGACATCGACGACCCGTCGCTGCTGGCTCCGGGCAACATGGCGGCCCGCGTGGCTGCGCTCGGTGGCCCCACCGACCCGATCGCGGTCGTGCGCTGCCTCGTCGACAGCCTGGTGGAGGCCCTTGCCCGGACCGTCGAGATGGCGGGATCCCTCGCTGGACAGACGATCCCGGGAGTCAACATCGTCGGCGGCGGCTCGCAGAACAGCCTGATCTGTCAGGGCCTGGCGACGCGTCTCGGTCTGCCCGTCCTCGCGGGCCCGGTCGAGGCGACGGCGGTCGGCAACGTCCTCGTGCAGGCCCGGGCGCTCGGGACCCTCGAGGGCGGACTCGACGACCTTCGTGCGCTGGTCCGCTGTACCCAACCTGTGGTCAGGTACGAGCCGTGAGGGTCGCGCTGTTCGTCACCTGTCTCGTGGATGGCCTGCGTCCGGAGGTCGGCAAGGCGACCGTCGCCCTGCTCGAGCGCCTAGGAGTCCCGGTCGAGGTGCCCCTCGCACAGAGCTGCTGCGGGCAGATGCACACCAACAGCGGGTACGCAGACCTGGCCAGGCCCTTGGCCGATGCGTTCGCCGATGCCTTCGTGGGATACGACTACGTCGTCAGCCCGTCGGGCTCGTGCGCTGCTGCCGTCCGGCACCAGCACCCCCGGCTGACGGACAAGCGCGTCCCGCCGGTGCTCGAGCTCAGCGAGTTCCTGGTCGACGTGCTGAGCCGCGAAGACGTCGGCGCGCGGTACCCGCACCGCGTCACCTATCACCCGACCTGCCACTCGCTGCGCATGCTGCGTGTCGGTGACCGGCCGCTGCGGCTGCTCCGTCACGTCCGGGAGCTCGAGCTCGTCGCGCTGCCTGATGCAGACACGTGCTGCGGCTTCGGCGGGACCTTCGCGCTCAAGAACGTCGACGTGTCGGAGGCGATGCTCGCGGACAAGGCCGCGGCTGTGCTCTCGACCGGAGCGGAGGTCTGCTCCGCCGGCGACACGTCCTGCCTGCTGCACATCGGCGGCGGCCTGACCAAGCAGGGCACGGGCGTGCGCGCTGTGCACCTCGCGGAGATCCTGGCGTCGACGTGACCACCTTCCTCGGCATGCCGCACGGCACCGGCAACCTGGCAGGCGGCCCCTTCCCGCGTGAGGCACGCAAGGCGCTCGCCGACGACCAGCTGCGGGCCAACCTGGGCCGCGCGACGGCGACCATCCGCGCGAAGCGAGCCGTCGCCGTGGGAGAGCTGCCCGACTGGGAGGAGCTGAGAGCGGGCGGGGCGGCGCTCAAGGACGCGACGCTCGCGCGGCTCGACGAGCACCTGCTGCGGCTCGAAGCGGCCGTCACGGCCGCCGGCGGCGTCGTCCACTGGGCGCGAGACGCCGAGGAGGCCAACGCGGTCGTCACGCGTCTCGTGCAGGCCGCGGGCGCTGACGAGGTCGTCAAGGTCAAGTCGATGGTCACGCAGGAGATCGGGCTCAACGAGGCCCTCGCAGCGGCCGGGATCGCGGCATGGGAGACCGACCTCGCGGAGCTCATCGTGCAGCTCGGACACGACAAGCCCTCGCACATCCTGGTTCCCGCCATCCACAAGAACCGCAGCGAGATCCGGGACATCTTCGTGCGCGAGATCCCTTCTGCGCCACGCGATCTGATCGATGACCCAGCCTTGCTGGCTGCCCTCGCGCGGGCTCACCTCCGGGAGAAGTTCCTGTCCGCCCGGGTCGCCGTGAGTGGCGCCAACTTCGCCGTCGCCGAGACCGGCACGCTCTGCGTCGTCGAGTCGGAGGGCAACGGACGGATGTGCCTCACGCTGCCCGAGGTGCTGATCACGGTCATGGGCATCGAGAAGCTCGTGCCCACCTGGCAGGACCTGGAGGTGTTCCTCCAGACCCTGCCGCGCTCGAGCACCGGGGAACGGATGAACCCCTACACGTCCATGTGGACCGGGGTCACGCCCGGAGACGGCCCTCAGGAGTTCCACCTGGTCCTGCTCGACAACGGCCGGACAGCGACCCTCGCCGACCCGGACGGGCGCGCTGCGCTGCGCTGCATCCGGTGCTCGGCCTGTCTCAACGTCTGCCCCGTCTACGAGCGCACGGGCGGGCATGCATATGGCTCCGTCTATCCAGGGCCCATCGGCGCGGTCCTCTCGCCGCAGCTGACGGGTGTCGAGGACAACCGCACCTTGCCCTTCGCCTCGACGCTGTGCGGGGCGTGCTACGACGTGTGCCCGGTCGCGATCGACATCCCGACGATGCTCGTGCACCTGCGGCAGCAAGTCCCGCCCCCGGCCGCCGAGCGGCTCGCGATGACCGCGATCGCGTCGGTGATGCGAAGCCCGCGTCGCTACCGGGCGGCGCTCTGGTTGGGGCGGTTCCTGCCTCGCCGGCTGCCCCCACCGCTCAGCCGGTGGACACGCAGTCGCGCGCTGCCGCAGGCGCCGAGGCAGTCCTTCCGGGCGTGGTGGGTGCGCCGATGAGCGCCCGCGACGACGTGCTGGCGCGAGTCCGCGCTGCGCAGTCGGGAGCGGTCGTCGAGGTGCCGCGCGACTACCGGACGGCCGGGTCGGTGGACCCGGAGGTGCTGGCGGAGCGGCTCACCGACTACCGCGCCGTGGTGCACCGCTGTGCGGAGCGGGAGGTGCCCGAGCTGCTGCGGCGACTCCTCACGGGTCGGGTCGTCGTTCCGGAGGGCTTCCCCGCCCACTGGCTCGTGTCGCTGACGGCCGAGGTGCTCCGGGATCCGCTGTCGCCGCGCGAGCTGGATGCGGTCGACGGAGTCGTCACGACCTGCGCGGTCGCTGTCTGCGAGACCGGCACGATCGTCCTCGACGCGGGACCTGGCATGGGGCGCCGGGTGCTGTCCCTGGTCCCCGACCGGCACGTCGTGGTGGTACTGCCCGGCGACGTCGTCGGATCGGTGCCCGAGGCGCTCGCCCGGCTCGAGGCCACACGGCCCTTGACCTGGATCAGCGGCCCGAGCGCCACCAGTGACATCGAGCTGCAGCGCGTCGAAGGGGTCCACGGTCCGCGTGCCCTCGAGGTGGTGCTCGTCAGCGCCTGACGTCCTCGGCGTCCTGAGGAGGCTCAGAAAGCGGTGATCCGTTCGACGAAGTCGCGGATCTGGTCGAGCCCCTCCTGGGTCGCGGGCAACCAGGGGTGGTTGAAGTGCCCGTGCATGACACCGGGTGCGCAGTGCACCTCCACCTCGACACCAGCCGTCGACAGCTGTGCCGCGTACGCCTCGCCGCTCGCCCGCAGTGCGTCGTGCTCGGAGTTGATGATCAGCGTCGGAGGCAGACCACTCGGGTCTGCGAGTGCAGGCATCGCATGAGGATGCGCCTCCGCCAGAGCGCCCCCGAGGTAGTTCTCGACCAGGGGGTCCAGGACCTCCGGGCAGAAGCTCGCGAGCGGCGAGAGGCACGCGGTCTTCGCCGCGAGCTCCTCGGACAGCGGCGGCAGCTGGGGGTGGACCAGTGGGTAGACGAGGACGGTTCCGCGCGGCAGCGGCCCGGCCACATCCCGGAGACGCGTGACCAGGCCGGCCGTGAGGTTCGCGCCCGCGCTGCACCCGGCCACCACGACCCGGTCGGCGCCGTGCTCGGTGACCGCCCAGCGGTAGGCAGCCTCGACGTCGTCCAAAGGCTCCGGGAAGTGCCGTCCGTTCACGGCGAGCCGGTAGTCGACCGACACGACGACCAGGTCTGCACGGGCCACCAGCTCGCGCGCCGTGGCGTCGGCCTCGGGCATCTCCAGGTCTCCGCCGATCCAGCCACCGCCGTGGCACAGCAGGACGACGGGTCGCCCGGTGCCGTCTCCGCGCGAGTAGACGCGCACGGGCACCGTCCCGTGCGGACCTGGGACCTCGACGTCCGCCGTCTTCGCGTCGGGCAGGGCATAGCTGTCGGGTCTGGGCAGTGCGGCATTGAGCTCGGCCGCCAGCTCGGGGTCGGCGACCGGACCCAGCAGGTCTGCGCGGGTCAGCAACGCCATGACGCGGTCGTACCAGGGGTCGCTCACGAGGCGACATCCTCCGTGACGGGCTCCAGGGCGTCCAGCCGCCCGCTGCGGCACAAGCGGGCATAGGCGTGCGCGCTGGGCCGGGGCGTACGACGGAGGCCGTCCGCTCGGTCGACCTGCACGAGGCCGAACCGTGGTGCGTACCCGTGGTTCCACTCGAAGTTGTCGAACGCCGACCAGTGCAGGTAGCCGAGCACCGGCACCCCGCTGCTCATGACGTCCCGCACCGCCGCGAGGTGACGGGCGAGGAACGAGACCCGCTGACGGTCGTCGTCCGTCGCGATGCCGTTCTCCGTGATCAGAGCGGGCAGGCCCGTCGACGTCGCGGCTCGGAGCACTTCGGCGAGCCCCTCCGGGTGCACCTCCCAGCCCATCTGGGTCGTCTCGGTCCCTGGCCGGGGCGGGGCGATCAGGGTCGGGAGGCGCGCGTCGATGCGGGCGCGCGTGTAGTACTGCACCCCGACGAAGTCGCCCACGTCACCGCCGGAGGCGAGGTCCTCGAGGTAGTCGTCGGTCATGAGGCGCTGCATGAGCGCGGTCGCGGCGATGTCGTCCGCATCGTCGGGGCGCAGCGGCGAGAACGGGGCCAGCTGCAGGCACACGCCGGCGCGTGCGGTCGGGTCGGCAGCGCGGACGGCAGCGACGGCTGACCGGTGGGCGGCGAGGAGCACCCCGTTGACCGAGGCCGCGGTCGTGGGATCGGTGAGGTTCGGCGGGAACAGGCCGAACAGGTGGCTGAAGACGGCCTGGATCTGTGGCTCGTTGATCGTGCAGACCCAGGGCATCCTGCCGGCGTACCGCTCCGCGACGCGCGAGACGTAGCGCGTGAAGGTCTCCACCGCCCCCTCGGAGCGCCAGCCCCCGCGCGCGGCGAACCACTGAGGGAGCGTCTTGTGGTGCAGCGTCACGACGGGCGTCAACCCGTGCGCGTCCAAGCTGCCCAGGACGCGCTCGTAGTGCTGCAGCGCCGCTTCGTCGAACTGGCCTTCGGTGGGCTCGAGACGGCTCCACTCGAGGCTGAAGCGGTGAGCGTTGTGGCCGAGCGAGGCCAGGAGCGCGAAGTCCTCGTCGTAGCGGTGGAAGTGGTCGATGGCGTCGCCGGACGGCTCGACGGCCTGGG
>Ga0070658_10004192_pt1 | contig 11802 bp, 8 predicted proteins | sample KBSC13metaG_FD_64664 | JGI IMG/M metagenome (GOLD analysis project Ga0070658, IMG submission 64664) | Corn rhizosphere microbial communities from Kellogg Biological Station, Michigan, USA - KBS C1-3 metaG | ecosystem: Host-associated > Plants > Roots > Rhizosphere > Soil ... | reverse complement strand
GAGTCTCTGGCGATGAGCACCCTGCGCGACAGCGGCGTCGTCACGCTCTTCCCGGACAAGCCCGTGCGCGGTGGCGTGCTCTTCGCGCTCGCCGAAGGAGTGGCGACCGACGATCCGCGCTGCAGCTGGAAGGGCGCGACGCTTCCATGTTCGCGGGTGAGCAAAGGAGTCCTCGCCATCGTCCCGCTTCCCGCGGACGAAGCGGCCGGCACCTTCACCCTCACCTTCGATCGCCCGGCGGGACGAATCACCCGACAGGTGACCGTCGCGGACCGCGACTTCGGGCGCGAGCTCGTCTTCCTCGACTCGGCGCACTATGCGCTGGTGAAGCGGTCGAGCGACGTCGCGCGCGATGCGCGGGCACTGCGCGGCGTGCTGGCGACGGAGTCCAACCAGCGCCTCTGGCACGGGAGCTGGGGCGTCCCGCTCAAGGGAACGCGGAGCGCGGGCTATGGCGTCGAGCGCTTCTACTACCGCGCGGCCGACTCCACGCGTGCCATCAGTCTTGGTCCCGACATGAAGACCCGCGGCACCTTCGGACTCGATACGAGTTCGGCCGCGTCGAACGTGCCATCGTGGCGACATGCAGGGGTCGACATCGCTGCAGCACGCGGCTCGAGCGTCAATTCGCCCGCGGCTGGCAACGTCGCGGATGTCGGCGAGTACGTGCTCACCGGCCGGACCGTGGTGATCGATCATGGCCAGGGAGTCATGACTGCGTACTTCCACCTCGACACCGCACTCGTCCGGCGGGGCGATCAGGTAGCGGCCGGGAAGCGGATCGGCCGCGTCGGCGCGACCGGGCTGGCGACCGGGCCCCATCTCCACTACGGCGTCTACATCCATGGAAAGGACGTCGACCCGGCGGCGTGGTCGGCGATGCCGGCCTTCGTGCGGGACGACAGCAAGCCGAAGTCAGCCGGTCCCTGACGGGAGTCGAAACAGCGGGTCGAGGGGCGCGAACTTTTTTCGGCGGCCCGGGTATAGGAGATCACGGGGGTTGGAGGCGTGCGGTTCGGTTGCGCAGAACGTTGCGCGGCCGGACCGCACGTCGTATGTAGATTGTCCTCTCCGCCGCACCGCGCTGGCCGCGCGGCGCGCTACGCCCTGCATAGGTGTCCCATCCGTATTGACGACCTGACACGTCTGCCGCTTCGCAGCACGTTCATCGAAGCTGCGACGGCTGCGATCGAGACGGCACGCGCCGAAGGACGCGCTGTGTCGTTGATCGTGATGGACGTCGACAACTTCAAGCTCGTCAACGACACCTACGGCCACCTGCAGGGCGACGACGTGCTCGTGGCGGTCGCCGAGCTGATTCGCAAGAACCTTCGCGTCTCGGACGTCGCCGCGCGCTACGCGGGCGACGAATTCGTCGCGCTGCTCCCCGACACGCCGAGCGAGGGCGCGCGCGAAGTCGCCGACCGGGTCTGCGCCGGGATCCGCGGCCACACCTTCTTCCTCCGCGATCGTCCGGGCAACGTCGTCGTCACCTCGTCGATGGGGGTCGCGTCGTTCCCCGAGCACGGCGACGACTACGACACCATCTTCGCCGCCGCCGACCGCGCCCTCTATCAGGTGAAGCGTCAGGGGCGCGACGGAGTGGCGATCGCATCGAACACCGACGAGGAGCCGACGCATCTTCCGCTCAGCATCGAGCGGTTCGTCGGCCGCGTCGAAGAGCTGCGCGGGATGGTCAAGCTCCTCGAGCAGGCGGCCGAGGGGCAGCCGAAAGTCGTCGCGATCAGCGGCGAGGCGGGAGTCGGGAAGACGACGCTGCTCAAGCAGCTCGAGCCCGAAGTCCGGCTGCGCGCCGGCTCGCTGGTGACCGGACGCGCCCACGAAGCCGACGTTCAGGCGCCCTATGCGCCGTGGGCCGAAGTCATCGCCGCCATCCGCCGCCTCGACATCGTTCCGAAGCACCCGTGGCGCGAGCTGCCGCGCCTCGTGCCAGCGTTAGGCGACGACGTCCCGTTCGAGGATGCGAGCGGCGGCTCGAAGTACATGCTGCTCGAGGAAGTGGCCGAGTTCATCCGGCTCGCCGCGCGCGAACGTCCGCTGGCGATCATCCTCGACGACATGCAGTGGGCCGACTCGGCGTCGTGGGACACGCTCGAGTACCTGGTGCCGCAGCTCGAGAACGAGCGGCTGCTCATCTGCCTGACGATCCGAGCCGAGGAGACATACGGGGAGACGCTCGAGCGCCGGCGGCGGCTGTCGCGCAACGAGCTGTTCAACGAGCTGAATCTCTCGCGCCTGACGCGCGATGAATTGAAGCAGTGGATCGAGGCGGCATTCCATCGCCAGGACGTCGGGCGCGAGCTGCTGTCGTTCCTCTATCGCCACACCGAGGGCAACCCGCTCTTCGTCGTCCAGGTGCTGCGCACGCTCGTCGACGAAGGCGCGGTCTGGTACACGGGCGAGCGATGGGAATGGCGCCCGGTTTCCGAATTGCGCCTCCCGGTCGGGGTCAGCGACCTGATCTCGCGACGACTGTCGCGACTGAGCGCGCAGTCGCAGACGATCCTGACGACGGCGGCGGTGATCGGCCGCGAGTTCGACATCGACCTCGCGATCGACGCCGGCGCCGGAAGCGAGGAAGAGCTGCTCGACGCGGTGGACGAGGGGATTCGGGCGTCGGTGCTGCAGGCGAGCTCCGAGCGCGGCGCCGATCGCTACACCTTCACGCACGGCAAGATGGCGGAGGTGCTGCGCGACTCGGTGAACCCGCGCCGTCTGCGCCGCATGCACGAGCGCGTCGCGCAGGCATTCGAGCGTCGGACGCCCGAAGCGGCAGCCGAGATCGCGACGCACTACGACCGCGGCGGAAACACCGACAAGGCGTACCGCTACGCGATCCTCGCCGCTGATCGGGCGAAGGGCGTCTACGCACACACCGAGGGCACCGAGTTCCTTCGCATCGCCGAGCGCAATGCGGCGAGCCCCGCTCAGCTGGCCGACGTCCGGGTCCGGCTCGCGCACATCGCCGAGGCGATGGGGCAGTACGTCGAGGCGCAGGAGCTTTGCGATCTCGCGATCGAGTGGTTCGAGGGGCAGGGCGACCGCAAGCGCTCGCTCTCCCTGCGCGTGATGCGCGAGCGGCTGCGCGGATTCCTCGGGCAGCCGGCGCAGAAGACACTCGACGCGGCGAAGGCGCTGGACAACGAAGCGCAGTCGCTCGGCGCGATCGCGGAGCGTATCCCGCTGCTGAACATGATCTCGCACGCGTACTGGCGCCTCGGCGACACGCACGCCGGCGAGGCAGTTGCGTCGGAGTGCATGAAGCTCGCGGAGACCGTCGGCGACCCGACGCTGCTCGGCGAATCGCTGATCCGTCTCGCCAGCGCGGTGCAGCAGACGCAGCCCGCGCGGAGCGTCGAGATCCACCAGCGCGCGCTCGAGCTCTGGGAATCGTTAGGCGACCGGCGCGGCCAGATCCGCTGTCACGCCAACCTCGGCGGCGCGCACGCGCTGCTGGGAAACTGGGAGCAGGCGAAGGTGCACCTGACGACGGCGATCTCGATCGGGCGCACGGCCGGCGCGCCCGACGTCTGGGGGGCGGCCGCGCTGAACCTCGGCGTCGTCTACCTCAAGGGTGGTGAGTTCGACCGGGCGCGCGAGCTGTTCGGCGAGTCGCTGGCGCTGTTCGCCGCGGCGAAGAACAGCGAGCGGCAGCTCTACGCGCTGTTCAACCTCGCGCACCTCGATCGCGACCGGCACGAGTACAACTCGGCGGCGGAGCTCTACGACGTCGCGACCTCGCTGGCGCAGCGGATCGGGCATTCCGACGTCGAGATCGGGGCGATCGCGGGATCGGGGTTGTCGCTGTTCGCGCAGGGGAAGGCGGAATCGGCGCGCGAGAAGTTCGAAACGGCGAGCGAGCGGATGCGGGCGCGAAACGACTGGTTCCAGGGGCGGGAGCTGGTCGAGGCCCTCGGCGTCCATGTCTGGGTCCACGACGGGTTGCCGGACCGTTCGCTGGCCCGATTCGAGGAGGCGCTGACGATGGCCGACGCTGCCGACCTCTACGTTGCGGCCTGGCTCACAGCGGCCTGTGCCGAGCCCTTGTATCCTGTCGCGCGGGACCGGGTGCGGGCCGTTGTGGCGTCCTACGTGGACCGGGTGAAGGGGCTGGGCTACAACGAGATCAACCGGAAGCTCGAGGACATTCTGGCTCGGACATAACGACCTGATGACCGGTCAATAGTACCGATGAAGTCGCCAGATGCCCGGCAAGACACTTTTGAGCCCGCTACAGTAAGTTGTTGGATCAGTTGGGCTTATGAGCTTTGACCCAACGGTTGAGCGTGCTGGTACGGGGCGTGCTTTAGAAGGGGCCGCAAGCCATGTTTCTTCCCTTTCAGGATCAACCCATGTTTCGCTCGAATCGTTCGCTCAAGAGGCTGACCCTGTTCTCCGCGGTGGCGCTGCTTGCAGCGTGCTCTGCGGCTGACCAGGCGGTAGCGCCGGCGGTGCGACACACCGCTCGTCCTGCCGGAGCCCCCTCGCTGGACGTAATCACCAATGCGGTTGCGCCGGACTCGCTGTCGGCTGACTTCACGGTGACTCCATCGGGCGGCATGTTCGTACTTGGCAATAACGCGGTGTACTTCCCGGCCAACTCGATCTGCGATCCTGCGACGTCGAGCTACGGCCCGGAGCACTGGGATGAGCCCTGCACGCCGCTCGACCACGCGATCGACTTCCATGCGGAAGTGCGTCGTGACGATGCGGGCCGGAGCTGGGTCGACTTCACGCCGGCGGTGCGGTTCGTTCCGACGGATGATCCGAACCAGACGGTGTGGGTGATGATGAAGGCGGGCACCGATGTCACGCCCGACAACTTCTCGGAGTTCGGCATGCAGTGGATGCCGAACGGCACCCCGGACGTCACGGTCAACGAAGCGACCGTCGACGGTGACCTGAAGACCTACGTCGACCTCGATCGCGATGTGGTGTTCCGCCGAGTGAAGCACTTCAGCGGCTACATCATCTGCACGGCGAAGACGAGCGTCGACGACGCACTGGCCGACGTCATCCCGCTCTGGTAGGTGATTGTCAAATGACTATCTCTCCGCGTCATGGTGACATTCCGCGGGTTGGTCGCTGACCGCCTGCGATGAGATCAATCGAAAGGGCGTGCCCATCCGGGCACGCCCTTTCGATTTCCCGCTGCCACCTGCCGCTGGCGCACGGGTGGTCAGCTGCGGAGCACGTAGCCGACGCCGCGAACGGTATGGAGCAGCGGGGGTCGTCCGGCGAAGTCGAGCTTCTTGCGCAGGTAATTGATGTAGACGTCGACGACGTTGGTCGATGGCTCGGCGTCCTGTCCCCAGACGTGTTCGGTGATCTGTTCGCGGGTCACTTCCCGGGCCGCGTTCTTCACCAGGTACTCGAGGAGCGCGTACTCGCGCTGAGTGAGCGCGACGTCGCGGTCGCCGCGGCGAACCTGCCGGGTCATCGGGTCGAGGACCAGGTCGGCGTAGCGGAGCTTCGCATCATCGGCGCGCAGGGTCGCCCGGCGAAGGAGCGCCTTGACGCGCGCCACCAGCTCTTCCGTGTCGAACGGTTTCGCGAGATAGTCGTCAGCGCCGGCATCGAGGCCGCTGACCTTGTCGGAGACGGTGTCGCGCGCCGTGAGCATGAGGACGGGGGCGCGGAATCCCCGTCGCCGAAGCTCGGCGGCGACGTCGAGACCGGAGCGCTTGGGCAGGCCGATGTCGAGGATGACGAGTGCCGGCGCCGTGTCGAGCGCCGAGGTGAGTCCCATCTCGCCGTCGTACGCGCGAGTGACCGCATAGCCGCTGTTCGCGAGTGCGTGGGCGATCACCGCGAGAACGTCCCGGTTGTCCTCGACGACGAGGATCGTCGGCGTTGCTTCGGTTTCGGGCATTGCAAAAAGCTAGCTTCGACCCACCTAACGGCAAGCCGCGCCCCTTGAGTGACTGCGGGCGTAGCGTTTTGTTTACGGCGTGTCGAGTGAGAGCAACATCGGATCAGCGGTATGGCGCGGCGGCCGCGCCGGGGCGATCGCGGCATCGGCGGTGACCGGAGCACTGCTCGGCTTCGGGCTCCGTGGCGGCATGGCGGCCCGGCCGTTCAACGCGGCAGCGATCGCGCTGCTCGGCGATCGGGCGCGCGGCGTGTGGGGCTTCGTCGCCGGGGTGAGCGCGGCCGGTGAGCTGGTGATCGTGGCGAGCTGCGTCCTTGCTGGTGCGCTGTGCGCGGCGCTGCTGCAGCTCGTGCCGGCGGGCAGTCGCGTGAGGCATCCGCGGTTGTTCGCGTTCGTCTTCGCCCTCGTGGCGGCCGTGGCGATGCTGCTGCTGCTCGTCGCGCGCGCGCCCGAGTTTGTCGCCACATCGTCAGGCGGTGCGCTCTCGATGAGCGAGGGAATCGTGCTCGCGCTGCTGGTTTCAGGCGCGTACGCGTCGGGCATGGGGCTTGCTCGATAGCGCGAATACGAGCGCCAAACATCGCTCGTGAGTGGGCACACGACATCGAAAAAGTGCCATCGATCGCGACGGAACCTCGGTCGCGGGCACGGGTTCGACAGAGCGTACCCTGAACGACCCCGCCTATCGCCCATCCAGGGCGGCCGGCGCGCTGCATGATGCAGAACGCGTGAAACGGAGGGGGGATGCAAGTAGCAGGGGGAGAGCGGTCACCGCTCAAGGAGGGGGGAATGGACGTCCTCGTGATGTTGGAGGACGGCTCCGATCACCCGCTCGTACTCGCGCATGTGAATTCCGTGCCCTCGTCGCTCGATGCAGAGCGCCCGTCGCGAGACGTGGTGACTCTGTACGGGGAGCCGAGCCCGGAGTCGCTCGCGCTGGTGCTGGCGGCGGCGGTCGAGAGCCATCGATCGGGAGATGACCACGCGGACGCGATCCGTCATCTCGGCGTCTGGGCCGAGCGTGGCGCGATTGGCGATGCGGCATGGCGCGATGGTGCAACCGGTCAACTGATGACGCAGGACATGGACATCCCGCTGGAGATCCTGCATGCGACCGCGGGCAGGCTCCTGTCGGAGTGCGGGCAGCTGATCCGGCGACTCGCGGCCGGACTGACCATGCCGGACTGGCCTGAGGGAGCGCGCCGCGCGATCACGATCTCGCTCGGTCCGGTGCTCGACATGACGGCGGGCGCGCGCGCCCGGCTCGACAACATGCTCGACACGGTTCGCGAAGCTGATGGACTCACCTTCGAGTACGAGGGAGACTGACACGATCGTTCACTAGTCCGAGCAAGAGGCTGTAAGCGGTAAGCAGTCAGCGAACGGCGGGCCGAGGGCGTCACTCTCGGCCCGTCGTTTGTTTGTCGGCCGATGCACCGCCTGTCGGGGAGCGGACTGCGTCCAGGTCGGCATTGTCCTGCTTGACTCCATGGCCGGGATGCGGCAGGCTACAGCATCGACCAAAGGAGGGTGCGCCCATGCGGGACTATGATGCGAAAGCGATCAGGAACGTCGCGGTGGTGGGACACGGTGCGAGCGGGAAGACCACATTGGTCGACTCGCTCGCATTCGTTTCGGGGTCGAGCCGGCGACGAGGATCGGTGAAGGAGGGAACGGCGCTCACCGACGGGACGCCCGAGGAGATCGAGCGGCACTACTCGATCAACGTCGGGTGCGCGATCGCGGAGTGGATGGACACCAAGATCAACCTGCTCGACACCCCGGGCTACGCCGACTTCGCCGGCGACGCGATCGCCGGGCTGGCGGCGGCCGACGGCGCGCTCGTCGCCGTCAGCGCGGTGTCGGGTGTCGAGGTCGGGACTGAGCGGATGTTCCGCGAGGCGCTCGAGCGCCGCGACCCGGTGTTGTTCGTCGTCACGATGATGGACAAGGAGCACGCCAGCTTCGACAAGGCGTACGCGTCGATCCGCGAGACGCTGACGCCTAACGTCATCCCGGTGGAGATACCGTTAGGCGAGGGCGGGGCCTGCCGCGGGACCATCAACCTCTTCACCAAGCGCGCGCAGACCTACGGTCCGCGCGGGACGGTGACCGAGGGCGAGATCCCGGCCGAGGATCGCCAGCGGTTCGACCGCTACCATCGCGAGCTGCTGGAGACGATCGCATCCACCGACGACTCGCTCCTCGAGCGATACCTCGACGGCGGCGAGATCTCGCGCGAGGAGGAAGTGGCGGCGATGAAGGAGGGAATGAAGCGCGGCCAGATCTTCCCGCTCTTCCACTGCTGCGCCGAGCGGGACCTCGGCACCGCGAACGTCCTGACCCGGCTGGTCGAGCTGATGCCGTCGGCCTACGAGATGGAAGAGCTGCATGCCTTCCACGGCGCCGAGGGCGAGCACGAGGTGGAGATCCACCCCGAGGACAGCGCGCCGTTCACGGCCCAGGTGTTCAAGACGCTGTCGGAGCCGCACGTCGGCGACGTGTCGTTCTTCCGCATTCTGTCGGGGACGATCGAGAACGGGGCCGAGGTGTTCAATGCCTCGCGCGGCTCGAGCGAGAAGCTCGGCCATCTCTCGGTCGCCCAGGGGCGGGAGCGGTTCGAGATGCAGCGGCTGCACGCGGGGGACATCGGCTGCGTCGCCAAGCTGCGCAACACGCACACCGGCGACACGCTGTCGACGCGCGACCACCCGGTGCGCCTGCCATCGCTGCGACTCCCCGAGCCGCTGGTCACCTTCGCGGTTCATGCCGCGTCGCGCACCGACGACGAGAAGCTCCAGGCCGGACTGCACCGGCTGCACGATGAAGATCCGACGCTCGAGCTGCAGTACAATCCCGAGACGCACGAGACGCTGTTGAGCGGACTTGGCGAGCGGCACCTCGAGGTCGCGCTGGCGAAGCTGAAGCGGAAGGCGGGAGTGGCGGCGACGCTCAGCGCGCCGAAGATCGCCTATCGCGAAACGGTGCGGGCGCGGGCCGAGGGGCAGGGCCGGCACAAGAAGCAGACGGGGGGACGCGGGCAGTTTGGCGACTGCTGGGTGCGGATCGCCCCGGCGCAGCGCGGGGACGGGATCCGCTTCGAGGACCAGATCAGCGGCGGCGTCATCCCGAGCAAGTACATCCCGGCGGTGGAGAAGGGGATCAACGAGGCGGCGGTGCGCGGTGTGCTCGCCGGATATCCGATGGTCGACTTCAAGGTCGAGCTGTTCGACGGCTCGTACCATTCGGTGGACTCGAACGAGATGTCGTTCAAGATGGCCGGCATCCTCGCGTTCAAGGAAGTCGCGAAGAAGTGCAAGCCGGTGCTGCTCGAGCCGCTCGACGAGGTCGAGGTCGAGACGCCCGACGACTACCTCGGCGACGTGCTCGGCGACCTGTCGGCGCGGCGCGGCCACGTCTCGGGGACGGAGTCGGTGGGGGCGCGGCGGACGCGCGTGCGGGCGACTGTGCCGGAGTCGGAGATCCATCTCTACGCGACGCAGCTCCAGTCGCTGACGCACGGGCGGGCGAAGTTCACGCGCCGGTTCAAGCAGTACGAGGAGATGCCGAGCGAGGCGGCGCAGCGGGTGATCGCCGCGCACGGCGAGGAGAAGGAGGCGACGGCGTAGGGCAAGAGCGGCGGTGCGACGATGACGGCGGTCGCCTAACGGTGACGGTCGCGGGGCGAACGCGGGTGAGATTCGGGGATGGAAACCACCCGCGACCCTGACCGCTGCTGTGATCGGTGCGGCGATCGAAGTCCATCGCGTGCTCGGCCCAGGCTTGTTCGAGACGGTGTACGACGAGTGCCTTTGCAGGGAGCTCCGGCATCGGTCGCTGGCTGTTCGTCGCCAGGCGCGGGTCCCTGTGGTGTACAAGGACAACGCACTGGACGCGTCGTATCGGATCGATCTTCTGGTTGAAACGAGGCTTGTGGTGGAGGTCAAGGCAGTGGAACGTGTGCTGCCTGTGCATGATGCTCAGGTCCTGACCTACATGAGAATGTCAGGAGCGAGCGTGGGACTGCTGCTGAACTTCAACACCCCCGTACTCAAGGACGGGATCAAGCGATTCGTGAACACGCGCGGGGGGGCGAGACGGGAGAAAGGGCAGATCGAGTGAAACAGCAACGGCGCCGCAGAGACGCAGAGGCGCAGAGGGCTCGCAGAGGACTGCCTGTCGGTATGGACCGGGATGATGGGTACGAAATAGACCGGGTTGATGGGCGAGGTCGGCGGTGCCTCGTCGGGCAAGCGGCGGGAGATTGGTGCGCCACGGCCTTCCGCTGGTTGGGCAAGCGGGGAGAGGGAGATCAGTGCGCCAAGGGGGCATGCCCGGAGAGATGATCTCTCCACGCATGCCCCCTATCTGTTCAACCCCGGAGCAGATCCGGTCAGTCGGAACGCCCGCCGTCAGGCAGTTCTCCGCGAATTCTCGGCGCCTCTGCGTCTCTGCGCCGCCGTTCCGCCGTATCCGGGTTGACGCCGATCTCGCCTAACCGTTCGCCGACTTCCGCTTCCGTCGCCCGCGCGCGCTGCTGGCGGCGATCTCGAGGGGGACGATGTCGGGGACCTCGTCGGCATCGGGAGTGCAGCCGGGGGTCGAGACCCGGGGCTGCTTGTAGGTGAAGCGCTTCCCTTCGTAGTTGCGGAAGATCACCTCGTCGTCGTTGATCTCCTCGACGTACTCGGGGAGGAGCGGGACCTTGCCCCCGCCGCCGGGGGCGTCGATCACGAAGTGCGGGACGGCGAGCCCCGACGTCCAGCCGCGAAGGGCCTTCACGATCTCGAGCCCCTTCTGGACCTGGGTCCGGAAGTGCTCGCCGCCGGCGACCTGGTCGGCCATGTAGATGTAGTAAGGCCTAACGCGCGCCTTGAGCAGCTCGTGCATGAGCTTCATCATCACTTCCGGGCTGTCGTTGACGTCCTTGAGCAGGACCGTCTGGCAGCCGAGGACCACGCCGGCGCGGGAAAGTCGATCGAGGGCGGCACGCGACGCCTCGGTCAGCTCGCTCGGGTGGTTGAAGTGCGTGTTCATGTAGATCGGGTGGTACTTCTGCACCATGTCGCAGAACTCGGGGGTGATCCGCTCGGGGAGGTGCGAGGTGATGCGGCTGCCTAACCGTATGATCTCGACGTGCGGGATCGCTCGCAGGTTCTGCAGGATGTACTCGATGCGCCGGTCGGACAGCATCATCGGGTCGCCGCCGGAGAGGATGACGTCGCGCACCTCCGGATGCTCGCGGATGTACTGGAACGCCGACTCGTACTGGTTGAGCGGGATCTTTTCCGGATCGCCGACCTTGCGACGGCGCGTGCAGAACCGGCAGTAGCTGGCGCAGACCGGGCTGACGAGGAAGAGCACGCGATCGGGATAGCGGTGCGTGATGTTCGGCACCGGCGAGTCGGCGTCCTCGTCGAGCGAGTCGATCACCCCGTCGACGATGTCTAGCTCCTTCGTCGTCGGAACGTACTGGTTCCACATCGGGTCGCCGACGGCCTTGATCTGCTCGAGCGCCGCCGGCGTGATGCGCATCTGGAAGTTCTCGAACGCGGGGCGAAGCGCTTCGACGTCGATGACGTCGGCGCCGAACTTCGCGACGAGCTTGTCGAGCGTATCGATGCTGCCGTCCTTCAGGATCTTCTGCCAGTCACTCATTGCTGCACCACTCCCCGCCCCGTGGGCGAGTTGAATATTCCCTGGAACCGTTTGGTGAAGATGACCCGATCATCGCCCGGCGCGTAGAACTCGCGGATCCGCGCGGCTTCGGCATAGCCGCGGTGCTCGTAGAACGCGCGCGTCGGGGCGTACTCGGGTCGGGACGATGTTTCCACGACCAGCATTCGGGCGTTCAGTCCCTCGAGCCTTCGTTCGACCTCGGTCATGAGTCGGGTTCCGCCGCCCGTGCC
>Ga0070658_10004191_pt1 | contig 11803 bp, 9 predicted proteins | sample KBSC13metaG_FD_64664 | JGI IMG/M metagenome (GOLD analysis project Ga0070658, IMG submission 64664) | Corn rhizosphere microbial communities from Kellogg Biological Station, Michigan, USA - KBS C1-3 metaG | ecosystem: Host-associated > Plants > Roots > Rhizosphere > Soil ... | reverse complement strand
CCCTTCATCACCAGCACCCTCCAGCAGGAGGCGTCCCGTAAACTGGGTTTCAGCAACCGCCGCACGATGTCCGTCGCGCAGGACCTCTATGAGGGTATCGAACTGGGCGAACTCGGCGCGGTCGGACTCATCACCTATATGCGTACCGACAGCGTGCGTATCGCGGCGGAGGCGCAGGCCGAAGCCATCAAATATATCACCGAGCGCTACGATGCCGACCCGAAGAAGACTCCCGGCTATCGGTACGCGCCGGAAGCCCCAAAGCAGTTCAAAACGAAAAGCTCGGCGCAGGACGCCCACGAAGCGATCCGCCCGACCTCCGTCTATCGGGAACCGGATCAGATCGCGCGGTTCCTCTCCTCCGATCAGGCGCGACTCTATCGGATCATCTGGCAGCGGTTTGTCGCCAGCCAGATGATGCCCGCGGTCATGGACGTGACGACCGCCGACATCGCCGCCAGCCAGGGCCATGTCGTCGGCGCGCCCTACCTGTTCCGCTCGACCGGCAGCGTCGTCAAGTTCGACGGCTTTATGCGGGTCTATACCGAGGGAAAAGATACCGAGGAGCTTGCAGACGACGAGCAGCCGCCGCTGCCGCCGCTTGCGAAAGATCAGCCGCTGGATCTGCTGGGCCTGGAACCCAAACAGCACTTTACCGAGCCGCCGCCCCGCTACACTGAGGCGACGATCGTCAAGGCGCTGGACGAGCAGGGGATCGGTCGGCCCAGCACCTGGGCGAGCATTATTCAGACGATCCGGGACCGCGAGTATGTCGAACTCACCGACAAGCGGTTCTATCCGACGGAACTCGGCTTCAAGGTCAACGACTCGCTGGTCAAACACTTCCCGAGCGTCATGGACCTCAAGTTCACCGCGGATATGGAGACCAAACTCGACGAGGTCGCAGAAGGTAAATCCGACTGGGTCCAGTTGCTTCATGAGTTCTACAATCCTTTCGCCGTGCAACTGACGGCGGCGGCGACGGAGATGGAGAGCCTGAAAGCGGCTCCGGTCGAGACGGAGTTCCACTGCCCCGATACCGGCGCGGTGATGCTGTTGCGCCAGAGCCGCTACGGCGCTTTCCTGGGCTGCAGCGACTATCCGAAATGCAAGAAGATCCTGAAGCTGGATGAGAACGGTCAGCCTGCGGAAGGACTGGAGTTCCGATGCGGACTTCTGCCGCAGGAGGAGCGAGCGCCGGTCGATCCGACAACGCTGCCGGGCGCGACGGAGCATGTCTGCCCGCTGGGCAAAGGGGTCATGATTCAGCGCATCGGTCGGCGCGGCCCGTTCCTCGGGTGCAGCTCCTATCCGAAGTGCCATACTCTGCTGAATATCAATCCGGACGGCTCGCTCAAAGAGGGCCAGGAGTTTAACTGCACCTACTCCGATACGCCGGTCAAATCTACCAAGAAGACGACCGCGCGCAAGACGACGGCGAAGGCCGGCACGACCAAGCGGGCCACGACCGCCGCGAAAGCGCCTGCGCGCCGCACCGGATCAACCGGAACCAAAGGAGAGTAGGGGAGTGGAACTCCGAATCGCCTCGGTCAGCGCCGAACGCCTGACCACGCCCCTGCACAACCCCTTTGTCACCTCGCAAGGGCGTGCCACGGCGGCGCTCGCCGTTCTCGTGCGGATCACCCTCTCGGACGGGCGCGTCGCCACCGGCGAGTCGGTGCCGGTAACCTATGTCACCGGAGAGACGATCGATACGGTGCTGGCGGCGGTCGAGCGCGTGGGGCCGGAACTGGTCGGCCTTGAAGTAAAGCGCTATCGCCTGGTGTTGGACACGATCGGGCGGCTGGTCTCGGATGGCGCGAGCGCGCGGTGCGGCCTGGAGATGGCGGCCCTGGACGCCTGGGCGCAGGCAACGGGCAGCAGTATCCATCACCTCTGGGGCGCGGTGCAGGACAGTAAGCCGACCGATGTGACCATACCCATCGTGGAGAACGCCGGCGAACTGACAGCGCTGGCCTGGGCGTTCGGGATGCGTGTCTTTAAGATCAAGGTGGGTGGCGCGAGTATCGAGGAGGATCACGCGCGCGTGCTGGCCGTACGGAACGCCGCGCCCGAAGCTCCGATCCGCATCGACGCCAATCAGGCGTTCACTCCTGAGGATGCGCTGCGCTTTGTCGAGCGACTGCTGGCGGAGGGCGCGCATGTCGAACTGCTGGAGCAGCCGGTCCGCGCCGACGACATCGAGGGGCTGCACTGGGTCGCCGAGCGCAGCCCGGTTCCCGTCTTCGCCGACGAGAGCTGCCGCACGCCCGCAGACGCCTTGCGGCTCGCACAGACCTCCGTGCACGGCTTCAACTGCAAGATCCAGAAAAACGGAATCGCCGGGGTGCTCGATATCGTCGCCATCGCCCGCGCCGCCGATCGCCGCCTCATGCTGGGCTGTATGCTGGAGACCCGCCGCAGCATCGCCGTCTCCCTCGCCCTTGCGTGCGGCACCGGAGCCTTCGACTATCTCGATCTCGATGGCCATCTGCTCCTGAACGAACCGGGCGACAATCCCTTTTTCCATCAGGCGGGCGCGGAACTCTCCCTGACCGTGACGATTTGATAACACGATGTTCCATGGAAGGATCCCGTATTGATAGAGCCGAAATCTCCTCCTAAAAAACGCCGTCGCTGGTGGAAAATGATCCTCATCGTTCTGGTCGTCCTGTTGCTTCCCATCCTCTACCTCTACCTCAAACCGCTGAATGCGGGGGGGCTTGCGGTCAGCGGCAGTCCTGCGCAGAGCTACCCGGAGGCGCTGCAACTGCTGAAAGAGCTCAGGGCCAGGGATGCAGGCAAACTTGGCCCCTATGGCGACATCATTTTCCTCACGCACGGCAAGAAGACGGCTAAGGTCGTCGTGCTGCTGCACGGCTACACCAAATCGCCTTATGAGTTCCGACAGCTGGGGCAGATGCTGTTCGACCGGGGCTACAACGTTCTGATTCCGCGTATGCCCCACCACGGGCTGGCGGATCGTCTGACGTCGGATCAAGCGTTGCTGACAGCCGAAGAGGTTGCGCGGTATGCGAACGTCGTGGTGGACATCGCCCATGGCCTTGGCGACCATATCACGGTGGCGGGCCTCTCTGCGGGTGGTCTGACTGCCGCCTGGATCGGCCAGACTCGCCCCGATGTCGAGAAGGTTGTGGTCATGTCGCCGGTGTTCGGATACAAGAAGGTGCCTACCGCGGTGACACGCCCCGTGATGAACGCCTACCTTACACTGCCCAACTCCTTTAAATGGTGGGATGAAAAGCTGCAAGAACAGGTGCAGCCGACCATCTACTATCCGCGCTGGTCCACGCACGCGCTGGCGCAACTGCTGCGTCTCAGCTTCGCCACGCAACAGAAGGCTGCAGACGAGGCTCCCGCCGCCAAGGCCCTCCTCATCGTCACCAACGCGCATGACAACGATGTCAACAATGCGATGACGACGACGGTAGTGGAGAATTGGCGCAAACATGCCCCCGATAAAATCCACACCTTCGAGTTCCCCGCCTCGAAAAAGCTAGACCACGACTTCATCGATCCCGACATGCCCCACCAACCCACCCAGGACACCTATCCGATCCTCCTCGATCTCATTACCAAACCCAACCAATAGCCCTTTTTGATCCGATGCGGAAATAATCTGCCACCGAACTCGCCGCAGGCAGGAACCACGCGGAAGCCTGTCGAAGTGTTCCGGCAGTTGCGACACGAAACTCCGAAACAGCGCATTTCGTGTCCACCCGTCTTCCCTAAATCCCAGTCCCCCTTAGAAGGATACCAAACTCAATGGCGAAGAAGAAAATCGGTGTGGCTCTTATCGGCAGCGGCAGCATTGCGACGTATCGGCACGCGCCCGAATATGCCGCGCACCCGGATGTCGAGATCGTGGCTTTTGTCGATCGTGTGCCGGAGCGAGCCGAAAAACTGGCGAAGAAGTATGGCGCGAAATCGTTCTCTAAGGCGGACGATGTACTGGACCTGAAGGGAGTGGATGCCGTCAGCATCTGCACGCCCAACGCCTTCCACGCGCCCCTCACCATCGCCGCGCTCAAGGCCGGCAAACATACGCTCTGCGAAAAGCCCATCGCGACCTCCTCGCAAGAGGCGCAGGAGATGATCGCCGCCTCCCAGAAGGCGGGCAAGTTCCTGATGATCGGGCACAATCAGCGCCTGATGCCGCTGCATGTCAAAGCGAAGGAACTGCTGGAGGCGGGAGTCATCGGCAAGGTGATCACCTTCCGCACCTCGTTCGCACACCCTGGCCCCGAAACCTGGAGCATCGAGGGACCGACCGGCTGGTTCTTCGACAAGAAGCAGGCGTTCGTCGGCTCGATGGGCGACCTGGGCGTCCACAAAGCCGACCTGTTGCGGTTCCTGCTCGGCGAAGAGATTGTCGAAGCGGCGGCGATGGTCGGGCATCTCCACAAGCCGATGGGCGATGTCGATGACAACGCTGTCTGCATACTGCGCACCGCCAGCGGCGCCATCGGCAGCCTGACCGCCTCCTGGACCCACAATCCCGGCGAAGACAACACCACCACCCTCTATGGCAGCAAAGGCATCCTACGCCTCGGCTCCAACCCGCAGTACAGTGTCGTTGTCGAACTGGCGGGCGGCGAGAAGCAGTTCTATCAGGTGGGCAAGATACAGACCAACGAAGAGGGCGGCCAGAGCAACTCCGGCGTCATCGACGCCTTCATCCATTCGATCCAGACCAACACCCCGCCCACCATCAGCGGCGACGAAGGCCGTAAAGCCCTCGCCGTCATTCTCGCCTGTCTCAAATCGTCCGAAACCAAACAGTTCGTCTCAGTCGAACTCTAATCTTACCTCACCCGGCCCCTTCCCGTTGGGAAGGGGCAGGAGCAAAGAGTTATGAAACCTAATTGGAAACCGGATGATTTAGAGGCGGCCCGGGGGGTCGCTTTGCGTTTTCTGGGGTATTCGGCGCGGAGCCGGAGTGAGATGCAGAAACGGCTGGAACGCGATGAGTTCGCCCCGGAGATCATCGAGGCGGTGTTGGCGGAGTTGGAGGCGCGTAATTGGGTCAATGATGCGCAGTTTGCACAGGATTGGGTCGCCGATAGGGCGGACAGAAAGAAGTATGGTAAGAGCCGATTGGCGGCGGAACTGCGACGGAAAGGCATCGATAAGGAGCAGGTGACGGCGGCGATCGGGGGCGTGGAGGAGGAAGAGGAGTTGGCGCGGGCACGGTCTGCGGCGGCTTCGCGCTGGAAATTGGAGGCAGCAGACGCCGACCGGGAGACCATTTTGGCGGAAAAACGGCGGATCGCCTCTTTTTTGCAGCGACGAGGTTTCGGTTGGGGAATAATTACGCAGGTATTGGCGGAACTTACGGCGAATCAAGAAGAACTCTAGCGTTTCTCGTGGCAGATCGTACCCGTCGGAAGGTGTGCTGCGCAAAACTATCTGTCAGTCAACGGCAGGCGAATCCTTTGATCGGTGGTGTTTGGCCCGGTCCAGCCCTTTCTCCGTAGAGAGTGTACGGAAGCGGGTGTGGCTGACGCCGACGGATCGTTCGTCTTGCCTTCGCTCTCCCTCGGACAGAGGCGCGACTTTCGCCCTAACCCGCTGTCTGGAGGTGAGTATTGTCTTATAACGTCGTCATCGCTTATCTTGTTCTGGCCCTCGTGTTTTCTGCACTGGTAGGATGGGCCTTCGAACACTTCGTTTTGATTCGCCCGTCGGAATCGCGCCTGAGATTGCGCGAAAAGGAGTTTGAACAGGCACAGGTTGTGGAAGCCGCCCGCGTAAAAGAGGACGCGCTGAGGGAACTCGAAGCGTCCCGGCGGCAGGCTCTGCTGGAGGCTAAAGAGGAGGCCCTCCAACTTCGTGCTGAAGTGGAAAATGAAAACCGGGAGAAACGAGCCGAAATCCAGAGGTTAGAGCGAAGGCTGTCACAGAAAGAGGAGAACCTGGACCGTCGTACCGACGCCCAGGAGGAGAAAGAACGCGAGTTACGCACACGGGAGACAAACCTTCAGATCGGTCGCGCAGAGGTAGAGGCGCACCAGCTTCAACATAAGCAGGAGTTACAACGACTCGCAGGGCTGACCCAGGACGAAGCGCGGCAACTGTTCCTCAAAAATGTCGAGGAAGAGAGTCGCCAGGATGCCGCGAAACTCATGCGGGAGATCGAGTCCACCGCCAAACGCGATGGAGAACGGAAGGCGCGGCAGATCGTCACCGACATCATTCAGCGCTGTTCGGTCGATCAGGTCTCTGAAACCACCGTTTCGGTCGTGCCGCTACCGAACGATGAGATGAAGGGCCGTATCATCGGGCGGGAAGGCCGCAATATCCGTGCCTTTGAAACGCTCACGGGAATAGACCTCATTATAGACGATACACCGGAGGCCGTCGTGCTTTCGGGCTTCGATCCCGTGCGGCGTGAAGTGGCGCGTATCGCACTGACCAACCTGATCGTGGATGGACGTATCCATCCGGGGCGCATCGAAGAGATCATCAAGAAAGCGCAGTCCGAAGTCGATATCCGGATCCAGGAGGCCGGCGAACGCGCCGTGCTGGAGACCGGGATGACGGGCCTCGCCCCGGAGATCGTGGCTCTGCTCGGCAAGATGAAGTACCGGACCAGTTTTGGGCAGAATGTGCTGAACCACTCGATCGAAGTGTCGCATATTTGCGGGATGCTGGCCTCGGAGGTCGGGGCGGATATCCGGATCGCCAAGCGCGCAGGGCTGCTGCACGATCTGGGCAAAGCCGTGGACTTCGAGATCGAGGGACCCCATGCGCTGATTACCGGCGATATTCTGCGCAAGTATCGGGAAGCCGAGCCGGTCGTCCACGCGGCGGAAGCCCATCACTACGATGTGGAGCCCGTCACCATCGAGGCGATCCTGGTGATCTGCGGCGACCAGATCTCGGCGTCGAGGCCCGGCGCGCGTCGGGAATCGCTGGAGACCTATGTCAAACGCGTCAAGAAGTTGGAGGAGATCGGAGACGGCTTCCCCGGCGTCGAGAAGACGTTTGCGGTCCAGGCAGGCCGTGAGATTCGGGTCATCGTTCGACCTGAGCAGTTGGACGATTTCGCGTCGCTGAAGTTGGCGCGCGATATGGCGCGGCGTATCGAGGAAGAGATGGAGTATCCGGGGCAGATCAAGGTGACGGTCATTCGCGAGACCCGCGCCGTCGATTTCGCCAAATAGGGCGGTTTGGTTCGCAGGGGAACTTCACTCCCCTGCGGTGCGCAGGGCGCGCATTCGTTGAGGTCGGATGTAACGCCAGGGGGCGAGAACTCGTCTATAGCGGTGACTGCCCTCATGGGAGAGCGAGGCGCAGTCTTAGAAAGCCGGAACGCTCATGCGCGTGCTCATGGTCGGCGATGTGGTCGGCAAGTCCGGGCGAAAAGCCACTCAGGAGTGGCTGCCTATCCTTCGGGAAGAACATAGCATCGATTTTGTCATTGTGAATGGCGAGAACACCGCCGGCGGCATCGGCATTACGCCCGACATCGCCCGTTCGTTCTTGACACAGAGTGGTGTGAATGTCGTGACCCTGGGCAATCACGCCTGGGGAAAGCGCGAGATCTATCCTTATTTGGATGAGGAGCCACGGCTCTTGCGGCCCGCCAACTATCCGCCCGGTGCGCCGGGGCAGGGGTATGGCGTCTATCCGAGCCGCTTCGGGCCGGTCGCGGTGGTCTCGCTTCAAGGGCGCACCTTCATGGAACCCGTGGACGATCCCTTCCGCGCCGCCGATGCGATTCTGGAGACCCTCCATCGCTCGACACGCATGGTGTTTATCGATTTCCATGCCGAGGCGACGTCCGAGAAACAGGCGTTCGGATGGTATGTGGATGGCCGTGCCAGCGCCGTGGTGGGAACCCATACCCACGTGCAGACCGCCGACGAGCGCATTCTGCCCGGAGGCACCGCCTATCTGACCGATGTCGGCATGACCGGTCCGGCGGACTCCATCATCGGAATGCGTCGGGACATCGTCATCCCGAAGTTCGTCAGTTCTTTGCCCGCTCGCTTTGAGGTGGCAGAAGGCGAATCGCAGCTCTGTGCCGTATTAATAGATGTAGACCCGGCAACGGGACGCGCGACCGCCGTTCGGCGAATTCAGACACCGATGCCCGAACAGGCGTACACAGACGCTCATACGTCCAGTGATCCGGACGTTGACTTTACCGATCGAACCTATTCGAATGAGGAGACATCTCAAAAATGACCCTGAAAAAACAACCCTTTCGATCCGCCGGTCGAATCGCGCCGCTGCTGACCGGACTGGGACTCGCCGTTGTGGGCTGGACGCTGGCCGGTCACGTAGGCGCCCAGGCCGTGATAAACGGCCCGGTGCTCTACCAGGGCGAGCCCTCCGCCAAGTCCGGCGTGAAACTGGCCAGTTGGGGCAGTGGTGCGATCACCGAAGATAATAAGGGAGTGTTCAACGGCGGCTCGATGTCGCTGCGCATCGTTAGCCATGGACTCTATCAGGGGGCGAGCATCCAACTGGGGAAGACCGTGGACCTTGGCCCCTATGTCGACAATAAATTCGCCTATCTCAGTTTCGTCCTGGTTCCGCCGACTGCTCCCGGCCCCGCCGTCGCCGGCGGCTTTCCGGGAAGCCCTGGCAAAGCCGCCGGTAGCGGCGGAGCACCGGGCGCTCCCGGCCTTGGAGGCGAAGGAGGCGGACCTCCCGGCGCCCCCGGCAGCGGAGGTGGTTTTGCCGGCCGCGGTCAGGACGGTGGCCTCAGTTCCAAAGCCTTGAAGGTGACCTATCAGACGCCACAGGCTATGAAGAATGTACGGATCGTGCTGGTGACTGCCACCGGGCGTCAACTGGAAACCTTGCTGCCGCTCGATTCTGCGGTGGATGACGGGCAGTGGAAACGATTGAGCATTCCGATCTCGGTCATTCCCGGAATCAAAGCGGACGACGCCAAGATCAAAGAGGTACGTGTTTTCGGAGATGCGCCCGGAATCCTGCGCCTTGGAAACATCGCCGTCATCGTGGATCAGACGCCGATTACCGTCGATACTCTGCCCAATCGTGATCTCGCACGTCTCGCCAGTCACGATTTCCGTGTGGCTGCTCGGGGCGGAATTACTCCCCTGTCGGTCTCGTGGGACTGGGACGCGTCCGACGGTATCCAGGATGAGGGGCAGGGCCGGTTTGTCTCGCACGCCTTCCGCAAGGAATCGGCTTACGACCGCAACACCAACAAGATCCTGGACAACGTCGTGACCGTCACCGTCAAGGACCTTTATGGTAGCAAAAAGCCTGCCGTGACCAAATTCTCCGTTCACGTCACCCCGTAGTCAAGGCGGAAGGTCGGAGCGACCTCGCTCCGACCTTCCCGTCTGTGGGAACAGACTGCCTTGTGCGGTCGTCGGTTCATAAGTAGGAGAGGCCCACGATGAATCGATCCCACCTATTTCGCCGCCCCGTTCCCTTCACGGACTATCTACGCTATCTTGGCAATCGGATAGCGCTCTTCTCCACGGGAGGGTTGATGACCCTGCTCGGAGGCGGCGGAATGCTGCTTATCGGCCTCTTCGTGATCGCGCCCTCGAACTGTCATCTGCTTCTGCCATCCGTCAGTTCCTGGCCCCTCCTGCTGCTGTTGCTCTTCCCCTTCTCCCTCGCCCTCATGAGCTGCGGAGAACGCAATATCGGTCTGGCGCGCCACATGGAAGCCCTCGCCCCCTGCACCCGCCATAATATCGGCCTTCTGCCTGAAGAGGAGAGCCTGGTTCGCGCCAGCATGCCAATCCCGGATACGACTTCTGCAGTTTTGCTGCGTTCTGTAGTCTCCAGTTCCTCCGAACCTACATCACAACTGCTCCGGGTAGGAGATCCTCCTAAACCACACTAGGCGATCAACTCAGGGATGATGTTGCCGTAGACATCGGTGAGGCGGAAGTCGCGGCCCGCGTAGCGGTAGGTGAGTTTGGTGTGGTCGAAGCCGAGCAGGCGCAGGATCGTGGCGTGCAGGTCGTGGACGTGGACCGGCTTGTCTTCGGCGTGGAAACCGAACTCGTCTGTGGAGCCGTAGACCTGGCCGCCTTTCACTCCGCCGCCGGCCATCCACATGGTGAAACCATGATTGTTGTGGTCGCGGCCATTCTTTTTGCCGGCGTTGGCGCCAGGGGTCGGAAGTTCGACGGTGGGAGTGCGTCCGAATTCGCCGCCCCAGATGATCAGGGTGTCCTCCAGCATTCCCCGTTGCTTGAGATCCTTCAGAAGCGCGCCGATCGCCTGATCCGACTCTTTGGCAAGCTGGCGATGGCCCACTTCGATATCGTCATGGTTATCCCACGGCTGGCCTGCGCCATGATAGAGCTGAATGAAGCGGACGCCGCGCTCCAGAAGTCGGCGTGCAATCAGCACCTGCCGCGCGTAGACACCCTCGCCGTACATTTTGCGCACGCTCTCCGGCTCTTTGCTCACGTCGAAAGCATCCGTCGCATCCATCTGCATGCGATAGGCCAGTTCGAAGGACTGAATCCGGGACTCCAACTGCATGTCGTTCTGGTGGGCGTGGAGGTGCTTCAGATTGAGTTCCTGCAGGAGATCGAGCTGCGCCCGCTGTTCGTGCGGCGATGTGAAGTTGTTCTTGATATGCTCGATGATCTTCTGGATATCGGTCTGCGCCGGGTCGATATAGGTGCCCTGATAGACGCCGGGCAGGAAGCCCGCCTGCCAGTTCTGCGTATCCTGGATGGGATAGCCGCGCGGGCACATCGCCATGAATCCGGGCAGGTTCTGGTTCTCGCTGCCGAGGCCGTAGGTAACCCAGGAGCCGAGGCTGGGCCGAATCTGCCGACCCTCACCGCAGTTCATGAGCATCAGGGAAGGCTCGTGGTTCGGGACGTCGGCATGCATGGAGCGAATGACGGCGATCTCGTCGATGCTCTCGGCGACGTGCGGGAAGATCTCACTGACTTCGATGCCGGACTGCCCGTGCTTCTTGAATTCGAAGGGCGACTTGAAGCAGGTGCCCGTTTTTCGCTCGGTGGGCAGGTTGGCGTAGGGCAGGGGTTTGCCGTGGTACTCCGTCAATTTCGGCTTGGGGTCGAACGTATCGACATGGGACGGGCCGCCGTTCATAAAGAGAAAGATCACGCGTTTCGCCTTGGCGGGCAGGGGCGGCGCTTTCGGCGTCAGGGGAGTCATGACCGTATGCGCAGACTTGACGCCATCCGCAGCGGCCTGGTCGGCCAGCAGTCCCGCAAGCCCCAGGGCTGCGAACCCATTTCCCATACGCCCCAGCAGTTGACGGCGGGTCAACAGCAGATCTTTCCAATCGTTATGATGCGACATATTTGCTAAACTCCTGAACCGCCGGACATCGACAGTTTGTCAGAATCGAAACCTAAATCTATTGTATCACAAATTCGCGCCCTGGTACTGCTCTATACGACACGTCGCCGTGCCGAGAGTGACGTGAATTTTCTCCGCCACCTTCTGCACCGATCGCGCTGGGAATCGAGGCAGGGTTGACAATCGTGGCGGCGGATGTGCGATAATGTCTTTGAATTGGAATACAGACCTCCAGGAGAAGCCTTTGAGAACACTAACTCGCTTCCTGGTGGCGAATGGCATGCGCACTCCCCGGTTTCCGACTCTCAGCCTCGGCCTCTTGGCCCTTTGTCTCGTCCGCGCCGTTCCCACCTCCGCTCAAGACACGATTCCGACCGCCCCGATCGTTCGTCAGGACCCGTCCTCTCCCGCACCTGACGGCTCGGATCTGCCCGAAGAGATGCGTGGACTGTGGGTGGTGCGCGACAGTCTGAGCACGCCCCAGGCTGTGCAT
>Ga0070658_10004188_pt1 | contig 11808 bp, 8 predicted proteins | sample KBSC13metaG_FD_64664 | JGI IMG/M metagenome (GOLD analysis project Ga0070658, IMG submission 64664) | Corn rhizosphere microbial communities from Kellogg Biological Station, Michigan, USA - KBS C1-3 metaG | ecosystem: Host-associated > Plants > Roots > Rhizosphere > Soil ... | reverse complement strand
CGGCCCCTTCAGGACGGCGAGCACCTGGCGCTGGGGGCGGGGGGCAAGCGCGTGCGCTGGCTGGACGCCCCTAACCTGCCCCACAACTGGGAGTGCGGGTATCTGTTCGAGTCGTCGACGCGCACCCTGCTGTGCGGCGATCTGTTCACGCACGCCGGCCACGACGTGCCGCCGCTGACGGAGGCCGACGTGCTGGGGCCTGCCGAGGCGATGCGCCAGGCGATGCCCGACAGCGTGGCGGTCGATCGCCGGGCGCGGCGCCTGCTGGAGAAGCTGGCCGCCACCGAGCCGCGCACCCTGGCGCTGATGCACGGCAGCTCGTACAGCGGCGATGGGGGTCAGTTGCTGCGGGCCCTGGCGGACGCGCTGGATGCATGAAGCGAGCGCGGCGGCCCAGGCGCGGTCCCCATGCTACGGTCCGGCGTCGATGGAGGCGCCGGACGCGGAGCTGATCAGGACCATCGCGGCGGCGGGCCCGGACGGGCCTCCGGCGGAGGCCGAGCTTTGCCGTCGCTTCGCCCCCCGCATCTATCTGTATGGGCGTCGCCACCTGCGCGACGACCAGCGGGCCCGCGATCTGGTGCAAGCGGTCCTGCTGGCGGTATTGCAGGCCGCGCGCGCCGGTCGCGTGGCGGAGCCCGAGCACGCCGACCGGTTCATTCTGGGCACCTGCCGTCACGTCGCCGCCCGCGTGCGCGCCACCGACGCGCGCACCACCGGCGCCGAGGGGGAAGCGCTGGACGCCATCGCGTCGACCGCGCCGTGGACGGCGTGGAGCGAGGCACGCGCGGACGTTGGCGCGCTGGTTCGATGCCTGGGCACGCTGGACGAGCGGTCGCGGCAAGTGGTCATGCTGACCTTCCAGGACGAATGCCAGGCCGACGAGATCGCGGCACGGCTGGCCATGACCACCGGCAACGTCCGTGTCACCCGCCACCGGGCCGTGGCGGCGCTGCGCCGCTGCCTGGACGCCCGCAGCGCCCCCCGACCGGAGGCGCCCCAATGACGGCGTGCCCGGCTCCCCTGTCGTGGGACACGCTGGTCGACTACTGGGCCGGGGACCTGGCACACGGCGAGACGGAGCGGGTCGAGGAGCACCTGTTCGGCTGCGCCACGTGTGCCCAAGCCGCCGCGCGGGTCGCCTCGATCACGGAGGTGCTGCGGGAGGTGCTGCCCCCGGCGGTGTCGCGCGCGCGGCTGGACGCCCTGCGCGCCGCCGGGGTCGTCCTGCGCGAAAGCGCCTTCTCGCCGGGCGAACGGCGGACGGTGCTGTTCGAACGCGACGCGGATCTGCTGATTCACAAGCTGGGGGGAGTGGACCTGACCGGCGCGGAGCACGTCAGCCTGCAGGTCGTGGTCGACTCGACGGGCGAGCGGCTGTTCGGATTGGACGAGGTCCCCTTCGAACGAGACGAGGGGGCGGTGCTGATCGCGTGCCAGCGGCATTTCGCCTCGCTGCCCGCCGACACGCGGTTCGAGCTGGCGGTCCACCGGGCGGGGGCGCCCACCGTGACCCGGTTTGCCTACACGATCGTGCACCAGTTTCCGCCGGCCTGAGGCGGGCGTTCGACGCCCGGCAGGTCCCCGCGACACTCTTGTCAGCAGCCGGTTAGACCTTAAGCTGGCCCCGTTGAGCGGTTCCCTAGATCAGGCGGCTGCCGCGCTGTTTCATGGGGGCGGCGAGATGGGCGAGCGCATGCGCGCGTTCGACTGGGCCGCGACGTCGCTGGGACCGGTGGCGCGCTGGCCGGAGAGCCTGAAGACCTGCGTCCGCATCATTCTCACCTCGCGCCAGCCCATGTTCGTCTGGTGGGGCGAGGAGCTGATCAACCTGTACAACGACGCCTACCGGTCCATCGTGGGCGGCAAGCACCCCGGGGCGCTGGGACAACCCGCCTCGGTGGTGTGGCGCGAGATCTGGGACCAGGTGCGTCCCCGCGCCGAGCGGGCCATGCGCGGCAACGAGGGCACGTACGACGAGGCCCTGCTGCTGATCATGGAGCGGCACGGCTACCAGGAAGAGACGTACTACACCTTCTCGTACAGCCCGGTGCCCAACGAGCGCGGCGGCACCGGCGGGATCATCTGCGCCAACACCGACGACACGCAGCGGATCATCGGCGAGCGGCGCATGGCGCTGCTGCGCGATCTGGCGGCGCGCACCGTCGACGCGCGCCGGCCCGAGGACGCGTGCACCGAGGCGGCCCGGGCGCTGGCCGGCGACGACCGCGATCTGCCGTTCGCGCTGATCTATCTGACCGAGCCGGGTAGCGAGGCCGTGGCGCTGGCCGGGGCGGCCGGTGTCGCCCCCGGGCACGCCGTCGCGCCCCATCGCCTGCTGCCCTCGCCGGCGGGCGTGGCGGCCGGTCCCTGGCCCGTGTTCGAGGTGCTGCGCGACCACGCGCCGCGGCTGATCGAGGATCTGTCGCCGGTGGCGGCGGCGCTGCCGGCGGCGCCCTGGGGGCGTCCACCCTCGCGCGCGGTCGTGTGGCCGCTGATTCCCCGCGGGCAGAGCGGCCGGGCCGGGGCGCTGGTGGTCGCGCTGAACCCGTACCGGCTGTACGACGAGGAATATCGCAGCTTCGTGGGGCTGGTGGCGGGGCAGATCGTCGCCAGCGTGGCCAGCGCGCAGGCCTACGAACAAGAACGCCAGCGCGCCGAGGCGCTGGCCGAGGTCGACCGCGCCAAGACCACGTTCTTCTCCAACGTCAGCCACGAATTCCGCACCCCGCTGACCCTGATGCTGGGACCGCAGGAGGACGCGCTGGCGTCAGCGGAGGGAGCCCTGGCGGGCGAGGCGCTGAAGGGGGTTCACCGCAACACGCTGCGCCTGCTGAAGCTGGTCAACAACCTGCTGGACTTCTCCCGCATCGAGGCGGGCCGCGCCCAGGCGCGCTACCAGCCCACGGATCTTTCGGCGCTGACGGTCGATCTGGCCAGCGCCTTCCGGTCGGCGATCGAGCGCGGCGGCGTGCGCTTCGCCGTCGACTGCCCGTCGCTGCCCGAGCCGGTGTTCGTCGATCGCGGGATGTGGGAGACGATCGTCCTCAACCTGCTGTCGAACGCTTTCAAGTTCACGCTGGATGGGCGCATCGCCATCAGCCTGAGGCAGGTGGACCGGCGGGTGGTGCTGTCGGTGACCGACACCGGCGTCGGCATCCCGGAGCACGAGCTGCCGCGCATGTTCGAGCGGTTCCACCGTATCGAGACGCCCGAGGCGCGCACGCACGAGGGTTCCGGCATCGGCCTGGCGCTGGTGGCCGAGCTGGTGCGCCTGCACGGCGGAGAGATCAGCGTGACCAGCCGGCACCGGCAGGGGACCACGTTCGCCGTCTCGCTGCCGCTGGGCCGAGAGCACCTGCCCGCCGAGCGCGTCTCGGCGGTGGCCGATGGGCAGGCGGCGCCAGCGGCGCGCGCGAACCAGTTCGTCGAGGAGGCGCTGCGCTGGGTGCCGGCCGGCGAGAGCGGCCCCACCAGCACGGTGAGCAACGACGCTGCGGGCGAGCAGGGCCCGCCGCCGCGCCAGCTGATGGGCCGGGTGCTGGTGGCGGACGACAACGCCGACATGCGCGACTACCTGGCGCGCCTGCTGAGCGATCACTGGAACGTCGAGACGGTGACCGATGGCGAGCAAGCGCTGGCCGCCGCGCGCGAACGCCAGCCCGACCTGATCCTGACCGACGCCATGATGCCCCGGCTGGATGGCTTCGGGCTGCTGCAGCAGGTGCGGGCCGACCCGCGCCTGGCGCGTACCCCCGTCATCATCCTGTCGGCCCGCGCCGGTGAAGAGTCGCGCGTCGAGGGGCTGGAGGCGGGCGCCGACGACTATCTGGTGAAGCCCTTCCAGGCGAAAGAGCTGGTGGCGCGCGTGCGGGCCCACCTGGAGAGCGCCCGCCTGCGGCGCGCCGCCGAGACCGAGCGCAACCGGTTGAGCGGTCTGCTGGGACAGCTGCCGGCTGTGGTGAACTTCCTGCGCGGGCCCGACCTGATCGTCGACTTCGCGCACCCCATGACGATCGCGGCGCTGGGCGGACGACAGATCCTGGGCAAGCCGCTGGAGGAGGCCGTCCCCGAGTTCCGGGCCCAGGAGTACCCCACCCTGATCCGGCGCGTCTTCGAGACGGGCGAGCGGATCGAGGGGCACGAGAGCCTGGTGCGGCTGCAGGACGTCGCCGCGCCGGGGCGCCTGCGGGACACGTACTGGAACTTCGTCTACCTGCCGGTCCGCGACGACGCCGGGCGCATCGAGGGCGTGATGACCTTCGACCTGGAGGTCACGGAGCAGGTCCAGGCCCGCCGCGAGCTGGAGGCCCAGAGCGCCGAGCTGGAGCGCGCCAAGGGCGAGGCCGAGCAGGCGCGCGCCCTGGCCGAGACGGCCAACCGGGCCAAGGACGAGTTCCTGGCCATGCTCGGTCACGAGCTGCGAAACCCCCTGTCGCCCATCCTGACGGCGCTGCAGCTGATGCGGATGCGCGGGCCGGTGGGGCGCGAGCACGCCGTGATCGAACGCCAGGTCGGTCACCTGGTGCGGCTGGTCGACGATCTGCTGGACGTCTCGCGCATCACGCGCGGCAAGATCGAGCTGCGCCGCGAGCCGCTGGAGCTGGCCGCCGCCGTGGCGGCGGGGCTGGAGATGGCGCGGCCACTGCTGGAGCAGCGGCGACAGAAGCTGACGCTGGACGTGCCCGCGACCGGGCTGCTGGTGCACGCCGACGCGAACCGCCTGGCGCAGGTGGTGTCCAACCTGCTGACGAACGCCGCCAAGTACAGCGATCCCGAGGCCACCATCTTCGTGACGGCGCGCCGGGAGGGGGACCGGGCGCGGCTGTCGGTGCGCGACCAGGGCGTGGGGATCCCACCCGAGATCATCGATCGCATCTTCGACGTGTTCTTCCAGGAGCCGCAGGCGATCGATCGCTCGAAGGGGGGGCTGGGCCTGGGCCTGGCCATCGTGCGCAACCTGGTGGATCTGCACGGCGGTCGGGTGTCGGCCCGCAGCGACGGGCCGGACCGCGGCAGCGAGTTCACCGTCGAGCTGCCGCTGGCGGCCGCGGCGACGCAGATCATGACGCCCGCCGCCGCGCAGGTGGCGGAGTCGAAGCCGGACGGGAGCGCGCATGGCCGGCGCATCCTGCTGGTGGACGACAACGCCGACGCGGCGAACAGCCTGGCCGAGCTGCTGTCCCGGCTGGGATACCAGGTGCGGGCGGTGCACGACGCCGTGGCGGCGCTGGAGGTGGCGCCGCTGTTCAAGCCCGACTTCTGCTTGCTGGACATCGGCCTGCCCATCATGGACGGCTACGAGCTGGCGGGCCGCCTGCGCATGTCGAACCTGATCGAGACCCAGACGCGCATCATCGCCGTCACGGGTTACGGGCAGGACGCCGACCGCCAGCGGGCGCGCGCCGCGGGCTTCGACGCGCACATCGTGAAGCCGGTGGACATGGACGCCCTGATGCGGGCCCTGGGCGCGGGCTGACCGGCGCGCCCCTGCGAGCACGAAATGGATCTGGCGGCATGACGGCGCACGACGGAGCGAAGGCGGGCCTGCCCCGGTTCATCTACGGCACCGCCTGGAAGGAAGAGGCGACCGAGGCGCTGGCCGCGCGGGCGCTGGCCTGTGGCTTCCGCGCCATCGACACGGCGAACCAGCGCAAGCACTACTTCGAGGCTGGCGTGGGGGCGGCGGTGGCCGCCGCCATCGCGCGCGGCGAGCTGACGCGCGCGCAGCTGTTCCTGCAGACGAAGTTCACCTACGCGCGCGGGCAGGATCACCGGCTGCCCTACGACCCGGGCGCGCGTCCCGGGCAGCAGGTCAGGCAATCGTTCGCCAGCTCGCTCGAGCACCTGCGCAGCGACCGGATCGACTCGTACGTGCTGCATGGGCCCGAGCGGGCGTCCGGCCTGAGCGCCGCCGATCACGAGGTGTGGCGCGCCATGAGCGAGCTGGCGCGGGCCGGCCAGACTGGGCTGCTGGGGATCAGCAACGCCAGCGCCCAGCAGGTGGCGGCCCTGTGCGCGCTGGCGGCGCGCGACGAACTGGTCAGGCCCACGTTCGTGCAGAACCGCTGCTACGCGCGGCGGGGCTGGGATCGCGACGTGCGCGCGGTGTGCCGGACCGAGGGGCTCGTGTATCAGGGTTTCTCGCTGCTGACGGCGAACCCGCACGTGCTGGCCAGCGCGACGGTGGGGCGGGCGGCGGCAGCGCGGAACGCGTCGCCGGCGGCCATCGTGTTTCGCTTCGCGCTGGACGTGGGGATGCTGCCCCTGACCGGCACCACCAGCCAGGAACACATGCGCGACGACCTGGCGGCGCTGGACCTGCCGCCGCTCGATCCGGCGGAACGGCGCGCGCTGGAAGACATCGGCTGAGGCCTGGCACGGGGGCGTTCGCGTCGGGCCCCGTCAGGCGGCGGGCTTCGTCGCGGCGCGGACCTGGAAGGACACGCCCCCCTCGGGCGTGTTCTCGGCGGCGACCGCCAGGCGCAGGATGTCGCCCAGGCCGCGCACCAGCGCCAGGCCGATCCCGCAGTGGACGCCGGCGCTGCGGGCGGCGTCCCCGCGCACGAACCGCTCGAACAGGTGCGGCAGGACGTCGCCGGGGATGGCGGGACCGCTGTCGTCGACCTGCAACAGGCTGGTCGCGCTGGCGCGAACCATGATCGAGCCCCCGGGTGCGGTGTAGCTGGCGGCGTTGGATAGCAGGTTGCAGACGATGATCCGCAGGTGATCGCGATCGGTGGTGACGGTGGCGCCGCCGTCCAGCTGGTTCGCGAACGTCAGGCGGCGCTCGTCGGCCAGGGCCTGCAAGGGGCGCCAGCAGTCGTCGACCAGCGCGCGCAGCGCCACCGGCTCGGAGCGCACGGGCACCGCCCCCGCGTCCAGGCGGGCCAGCGCCAGCAGGTTCTCGCACAGGGCCTGCATCTGCCCCACGACGTCACCCATCTCCCCGATCGCCGTCGCGTACTCGTGGGGCTCGCGGGTCCTGCGCAGCGCCACCTCGACCATGGCCCGCAGCGCCGCCAGCGGCGTGCGCAGCTCGTGGCTTACGTCGGCGGTGAAGCGTCGCTCGCGCGCGAAGGACGCCTCGATGCGCCCCAGCAGCTCGTTCACCTTGTCGACCAGCGGCGCCAGCTCGTCGGGCAGCCGCCCGGTGGGCAGGAACGGTCCCGGCCTGGCCGCGTCGATCTGCGCCACGCGCGCCGCCACGTCGCGCGTGGCCCGCAGCCCGCGCGACACCGACAGCACGACGGCCAGCGCCGACGCCACCATGGTGATGCCGACCCACAGCGCCAGCCAGCGGCGGACGGCGCCCAGCGACGACCGCACGTTCTCGGTCCCCTGCGCGACGGCCACGGTCACGTAGCGGGCGGAGGGCCGGGCCGTGCCGGGGCCGGCCTCCTCGATGCGCAAGGGCTGGCGCAGCCCGGCGGCGCGACCCGGGCGCCCGTCCGGCAGCGCCAGGGACGAGAAGTCGATGGCCGTCCCGCGCGGCGTGGGCCGGGGCAGGTCGTGCCCCTGCAGGGACGGCGAACGGGCCAGCACCTGCCCGTCGTCCAGCCAGGCCTGGAAGTAGGCGGGGCGCTGCGCCCGCTCGAAGTCGGGCAGCGACTCGTATTCGAACTCGACGGCGGCGCCCTCGTCCTCGGCCATGCCGGCGACGGCGCTGGCGTCGTCGGCCAGCTGCGCGTCCAGCTGCTTCAGCAGGGCGGCCCCCACCACCTGGTGCACGACCAGCGACAGCGTCCCCAGCGCCAGGATCAGCACCGCCAGCAGCGAGGCCGTCATGCGCACCCGCAGCGAGCGGCTCACTCCACCGCCTCGCCTTCCAGCGAGTAGCCCAGCCCGCGATGGGTGCGGATCAGGCGCCGCGTCCCCGCCTCGCCGTCGCCCAGCTTGCGGCGCAGGTAGCCGACGTAGACATCGACGACGTTGCTCGACGGCTCGGCCGCGAAGTCGTACACGTGCTCCCAGATCTCCGTGCGGGTGACGATCTGCCCGCGCCGCAGCGCCAGGTACTCCAGCAGCGCGAACTCGCGCGCGGACAGCGTCACCGGCTTGCCGGCCCGCTTCACGGCGCGGGCCGCCGAGTCGATGACCAGATCGCCCAGCGCCACCACATTCGTGGTGGCCTGGTAGCGGCGGCGGATCACGGCCCGCAGCCGGGCCAGCAGCTCGTCCAGCGCGAACGGCTTCACCAGGTAGTCGTCCGCGCCCAGGTCCAGGCCCGCGATGCGGTCGGGGACCTGATCGCGCGCGGTGATGATGACGACCGCCGTGCTGGACCCGGCCGCGCGCAGGCGGCGCAGGATCTCCAGGCCGTCCAGCTCGGGCACCATCACATCCAGCACCAGCGCGTCGTAGGCGTTGGCCTCCGCCAGGGCCAGCCCCTGTCGTCCGTCGCCGGTCGCGTCGACGGCGTAGCCCGCCTCGCGCAGGCCCTGCGTCAGCGCGCGGGCCAGCGGTTGATAATCCTCGACGAGCAGCACCCTCATCGGCCCGGGCAGTATCCCGCAGTCCGCCGGGCGGGTCACGTGGGCCGTTCCCGGTGTCGTCGCTGGCCTCTCATCTTCATCTCATGTTCCGGGGGTAGGACCGCTGGATGTCGCCGGCGGTGGCGCTGCTGTCGTTGCTGCTGTCCGTCGCGGGCCAGCCGGATGGCCCCGCGCGGCCCGCGCCGGTGACGCTGGACCAGGCGCGGGCGCGGGCCGTGCGCGGTGGGCCCGAGGTGTTGCTGGCCCGGCAGCGGGAGCTGGTGGCGCGCGCGCAGATCGACGCCGTGGCGACCCTGCCCAACCCCACCATCGGTGTGACGACCGCGTCGGTCACCGCGAAGCTGACCACGTCGTTGCTGCAGCCGCTGCCGCTGTTCGGCCAGCGCAGCACCGGCATCGAGGCCGCCCGCGCCGACGCCGAGGCGGTGCGGCTGGACATCGGCGCGGTCGCCGTGGAGGCCCGCCTGGGCGCCACCGCGGCTTGGCTGGACCTGTGGGCCGCGCAGGAGCGAGCGCGGTTGCTGGAGCAAGCGGCGGCGGACGCCGCGCGCGTGGCCGACATCGCGCACGATCGGTTCGCCGCCGGCAGCGGGCCGCGCCTGGACCAGGTGCGCACCACCGGCGAGCGCGCCCGCGCCCGCGCCGAGGCGGACGCCGCGACGCTGGCGGTGCCGGCGGCGAGCGCGCGGCTGGAGGTCTGGCTGGGTGGCGGCAGCGGTGGCTGGCGCGCCGACGGGGCGCCGTCGGTCGGGCCGCTGCCTGACGAGGCGCAGGCGCTGCGGCAGCTGTTCGAACAGCACCCCGCGCTTCGCCGGGATCGCGCGCAGGCGCTGGCGGCGGCGCAGCACGTGCGCGCCGAGCAACGCGCGCGGTGGCCCATCGTGACCGCGCAGCTGGCGGTGGCGCAGGATGACCCGACCACGCCCGGCACCGACGTGATCGGCGGGCTGTCGTTCGAGGCGCCGGTGCTGAGCCTGCGCGGCGGCGCCATCGCGCATGCCCGCGCCCAGCAGACGCTGGCCGAGCTGACGGCGGAGACGGACCTGCGCCGCTTCACCGCGCAGCTGGGCGACGCCTACCGGCAGAGCGAGGCGGCCGCGCTGCGCGCGCGGGCGCTGGCGAACGACGTGCTGCCCGCGCTGGAGGAGGCGCTGCGCATGACGGAGGGCGGGTACCGCGACGGCCGCCTCGATCTGCTGCGCGTGCTGGAGGCGCAGCGCGCGGTGCTGGAGGCGCGGCTGGCGGCGCTGGACGCGCGGGCGGCGTGGCAGCGCGCGCTGGCCGAGCTGGAGCGCGCCATCGGAACCCCCACGGAGCTGAGCACGCGATGAGAAAGTTCCCCGGACACCTCGTCGCGGCCGTGGTCTTCGTGGCCGGCGCGGGCGGCTGCCAGAAGCCCGAGCCGCCCGCCGAGGCCACCAGGCGGCAGGTCCGCTGCGCCGCCGTCCAGCCCATCACCGTCGCGGACACCATCCAGCTGACCGGCACGATCTCGCCCCTGCCCGACCGCGACGCGCAGGTGGCGCCGCAGGTGGCGGGGCGGATCCTGGAGGTGCGCGTTCGCGAGGGGGACGTGGTGCGGGCGGGGCAGATCGTGGCGCGGGTCGACGCCGGCCCGCTGTCCGACGAGGCCAGCGCGGCCCGGGCCTCGCTGGCGCGCACCGCGGCCGAGGCCCAGAACGCCGAGGCGACCGCGGTGCGGGTCCAGCGCGTCTTCGAGCGCGGCATCGCCGCCCGCCAGGAGGTCGACGACGCGCAGGCGCGCGCCGCCGCCGCGCGGGCATCGCGCGACGAGGCCCAGGCCACCGCCCGCCGCGCCGAGCGGCAGGTCGGCCGCACCACCGTGACCAGCCCGCTCGCCGGCACGGTGCTGAAGGTCTTTCGCCGCCCCGGCGAGCTGGTCGACGGCACGCCGGCCACGCCCATCGTGGAGATCGCGGATCCCGCGCGGCTGGAGCTGGTCGCCGACACGATGGCCAGCGACCTGGTGCGGGCGCGCACCGGGCAGCGGGCCTCCGTCACCGTCGGCGCGTTGCCCGGCGCCAGCTGGACCGGCGCCGTCAGCGCCGTGTCACCGGCGGTCGATCGCGGCACGGGCCTGGGCGTGGTGCGCATCGGACTGGACCTGACCTCGCCCGGGACCTCGGGCGTGCGCCCCCCCATCGGGCTGCTGGGCACGGCGCGCGTGCAGATCGGCGCCCCCCGCTCGGTGGCGGGCGTGCCGGCGGCCGCCCTGCGCGGCGGCAAGGGCGGCGAGGTCGAGGTCATCCTGTGCGGGAAGGACGGCGTCGCCCACGCGCGGGCGATCCCCCGCGGCGCCACGGCCGGCGCGCTGGTCGAGGCGAAGGGCCTGTCGCCCGGCGAACAGGTCGTCGTCGAACCGGCCCTCGGCGTGAACGACGGCGAACCGATCGAGCGGCAGCCATGACGGCGCCGGGCGGCCTGCAGTCACGGCGCGCGCTGGTGTGGGTGGTGGCCCTGGGCGTCGCGGCGTGCGGGGCGTACCTGGCCACGCGGATGCCCAGCGGCATCTACCCCGAGGTCGAGTTTCCCCGCATCGTCGTGGTGGCGCGGCGTGGGGACGCGCCCCCCGAGCTGACGCAGGCCACGCTGGGCCGTCCCCTGGAGACGGCGCTGGCCACCGTGCAAGGCGTGGAGCGGGTGCGCTCGCGCACCATTCGCGGCGCCGTCGAGATCTCGCTGTTCTTCGCGTCGGGGACGGACATGTGGCGCGCGCTGCAGCTGACGGAGTCGCGCGTGGGCGACACGCGCGGCGCGCTACCCGCCGGCACCGACGTGGTCGTCGAGCGCCTGACCACCACCTCGTTCCCCGTCGTCACGTTCAACGTCAGCGGCGCGCTGGACCCGCGCCGCCTGCGTGATCTTTCCGAGCTGGTGCTGCGCCCCGCCCTCTCGCGCGTGCCGGGCGTGGGCCGGGTCGAGGTGCTGGGCGGCGACGTGCGCGAGGTGGAGGTGATCGTCGATCCGGCGCGCGCCGCGGCCTTGCGCCTGACCCCCGCCCGCATCGCCGAGCAGCTGCGCGACGCCACGCCGCTGCAGGCGGTGGGCCGCTTCGACGACGCCCACGCGATGGTGACGGTGATGGCGTCGGGCGAGCCGCGGGCCCCGCTGGACCTGGCGTCGATCCCGGTGGCGGTGGGCGCCGACGGCAGCCCCGTGCCGCTGTCCGCGGTGGCCACGATCGAGGAGGGCGCCGAGGATCGTCTGCTGCGGGTGGCCGGACCGGCCGGCGAGACGGTGCTGGTCAGCGTGAGCCGCCTGCCCGGCGTCAGCACGCCCGAGCTGGTGGACC
>Ga0070658_10004187_pt1 | contig 11810 bp, 9 predicted proteins | sample KBSC13metaG_FD_64664 | JGI IMG/M metagenome (GOLD analysis project Ga0070658, IMG submission 64664) | Corn rhizosphere microbial communities from Kellogg Biological Station, Michigan, USA - KBS C1-3 metaG | ecosystem: Host-associated > Plants > Roots > Rhizosphere > Soil ... | reverse complement strand
CGACCGCCGCCGAGCTCCCAACACCTCCGCCCGTTTGATACGACCACTTCTTCTGACCGGTGCTCAAGTCGAGCGCGTAAACGTTACCGTCGAAAGTGCCCGTCGTCTGTACGCCGGGGAAAGTATAGTAAGACCCTATGACGACCGTACCGTCAGACAAAAACCCGGCGGACGAAAAGATGACGCCGTTCGTCTGATACGTCCATCGCACCGCCCCCGTAGTCGGCGATATGTCGTAGATCTTATGGTCTTCCGCGCCAAAGATAACCGATCCATCGGGCGCAATCGCCGCCCCGGACTGGGACACGCCGGAACCTACCGCAATGGTAAACAGAACGCTTCCGTTGGGACGAAGCCCGTAGAAGTTCCCATCCTCCGAACCTATGTAAACGATCCCCGTTGGCCCGATGGCCGCTGTTCCAAAGAGCGCCGCCGGATCAGGAAACGGGGCCGGTGACGGGACGGGCGTCTGAAAGCTCCACTTGACATGCCCTCTCGCTCCATCAGCCTGGGCCTGACCGCTGTTAACCGCATTCATCCGAAAGTGCGGCCACATCGGCAACGGTGTCGACGAATGAAACGCGCCACCGCACCCACTTACCGCGACACCGGCGATTACCGCCCACAGTGCCGTCAACTTAGATCGATACATGAGTGGTCCTTCTCAACAATGCATTTAATTAATTGCAATCAACTTGCCGCTCAACGATCCTACGTAGAGCGTCCCATTCGGGTCGACAGCAATCGACGCATAGTTCAGCGGATCCACCGGCAGTTCCCAATTCTCATGCCCGGTTTTCCCGTTCAGCGAATAGAACACGCCACCTTCATTCGTCTCGTAATAGATGCTGCCGTCGCCGCCGATCGTCGGAGCCTCATCATTGAGGCCCGGCGTCGCCGTCTTACTCGTGAAGAACTTCCACTTGATCTTTCCGGTCTGCCCATTGACCGCGTAGACATAACCGTCCCAAGACCCGAAGTACACAGTACCGTCGAGGGCAATGCTCGGCGATGACACAATTCGTTGCCCGGTAGTCACCTTGAACTTCAGCGCTCCGCTCCGAACATCCACCGCATAGAGCGTGTGATCGTGCGACCCGAAGTACAACATGTTACCGCTCAGAGAAGCCGAAGACTGCACCGGTCCGCCCGTCTGATAGGTCCAACGAACCGCGCCCGTCTCACCGTCAAAGGCGTACTCTTTGCCGTCGTAGGAACCGAAGTAGACGCTCCCGTCCGGGCCAATCGCGCCCGATGTCCCCACGGCCCCGCCGGTCAGATACGACCACTTCAACGTGCCCGTCGCCGGGTCGACCGCATACACATGCCCGTCATATGGTCCCGTCGGATCACCCGCTCCAAGCGGATTAGCGTAGAAGGAGCCGAAGTAAACAAACTTATCCGTGACCACCGGGCTTGAGAGAACAGAGCCCGTCGTGTCAAATTTCCATTTCTGCGTGCCCGTTGCCGGATCAATGGCATAGAGCGAGGTGAGGTCACCCACGTAGATCGTTCCGTCTGGCCCGATCGACGCGCTGTTTCCCGCAATCAGCGTCGCGGTCTGAAACTTCCACTTCATCGCGCCGTTGGGATCCAGAGCATACAGGAAGCCGTCGGTCGATCCGATATAGATCGTCCCGTCCTTCCCCACAACCGCCACCGAGAATACGGCGCCCAGCGTTTGAAAGCTCCACTTGACGTGGCCCGTGGCGCCTGTCCCCGTACCGCGCCCGGTATTCTGAAAGTCACCGCGAAACGCTGCCCAGGGAGCCGTCTTCGTCAGAAACGGGCTTTGCGCCGGACTCTGAAAGGCCCCGCCGCATCCACTCAGCGCCGATGCTGCCGCCAGAGCGAGTCCAATTTTGAGGAACGGTCGTGCAGTAAATCGTGTTCTACCGTTGGCAAACAATATTCTTCCAACCTTCGGAAGTTCAATAAAAACTTGGGTGCCATGCTCATAATCCTGGATGAGCGTGCGACGCCAGACGACTCGAAATAAAATAAAGAGTGCAAGCGCCGCAGTCCAATCGAGGCGCCATTCCTAGAGAGCTGGGTAGGCATGGCCTCGGGCTGCGGCGCGTAGTTTAGTCCGCCATACCTGTACCCCGCTCGATCACAGCAAACGGGGCAGAGGTATGGCGGACTAAGAACTATCCGCCAGGGCCAGGTATCGCGCCGATCTGCTGCATGATCGACATCATGTCGACGTTGTACCAGCTCGACGTAATCTTGCCATCCTTCACCGTCAGGAACGCCATCTCCGTGAACTTCACGGGCTTGCCCGAAGCGGGAATTCCCATAAAGTCACCCGTATGGGTCGCCGTCTCGGTGAACCGAACCGCCACGCGGTCCTCCTCGGCAACCATATCCTCGATCACCATCTTGAGATCGGGGAACGCGCCCAGGAACATCTGCGCAACAATCTTCGTGCCCATCGGGCCCGGGGGCAGTTGCGGCAGGTCGGGAGCGGTGGCGTCGGCCGAGAACAACTCATCCGCGACATCCAGCTTCTGCTGGTTCCACAACTCATCAATCATCCGGCGGACAACCGCCTTGTTTTCTGCTGGTGTGCTCATGCAACAATCCTTATCCGGGTGCTATGCCGGCAGCCCTGTGCGGGCATGCCGACATAACGACGGCCTTCGACCTGTCGGTCATGTCCCCCAGGATTGGGGGTTAGGGGGCCGAAGCTTCGCGCAAAACGCCGCCGCCTCGGCCCTGGAAGTCCTTATCCGCCGGTGGGGACCAGGCCAAGCTGCGTCATCAGGCGGAGGATGTCCGCGCAGAGCCAGCGCTCGGTGATCTTGCCGTCGGTAACGCGCGAGATGTCGATGCCCGTCCAGTCGAGGGTCTTCCCCGACGCCGGAACGCCGAACAGCGGTCCGCCGGTGTGCGTGCCGGTGACTGTGCCCCGCACGACGACCTTATCGTCCGCCGCGAATGAGTTATCGTCATCCGGGATGAACTTGAGGTCGGGCAGCGACCCGCGGATCATGGTGTAGGTGTCGACCGTGCCCTGGAAACCGATCGCGCCCCAAGCCGGGTTGTGCTCGACGTAGCTGTCGATATTGACTGTCGCCTTGGCGGCGTCGAGGTCCCACTTGTTGATCGCGTCGACAAACGCCAGGACGACCTTGAGGTTTTCCTCCGGAGATGTCGATGTGGGCTTGGCAGGGCTCGGCTCGAGTCCCGCGGGATCTGGGGGAGCGCCCGGGCCCATCTTCGGAATGGCGCCCATCTGCTGCATCATGCCCAGCATGTCGACTTCGCCCCAGCCTTCGGCGATCTTGCCGTCCTCGCCGACACCGTCGATGCCGATCGACGAGACAACGACCTTGTTGCCGGACGCCGGAATGCCATAGAACGGCTCACCGGTGTGCGTGCCGGTCCATAGGAGTCGGACACCGACCTTGTTCCCGGCGGGAATCTCGTCGAGAATCTTCATCTCACCGTCGGGCATGGCATTGCGCCACGCCATAACCAGGCCCTTGACGCCCTGATTTCCAAAGCCGATCGTCTGACCGCCGGCGCCATGCACCTTAAAATTCGGGTCGATGATCTCATCGGCAACGCCCACGTTGCCTTTGGTCCATCCCTCGACCAGCCACTCGTGCATGACGGCTACATTATGTTCAATTGACATGGTTTGCACCTTTTCCTTACCCGGTCGAGCCGGAACCGCTCTTCTTCGGATCGTCGGGGTCGACGCAATCGCGGCCACAATTTAGAGTAGGGCGTCGAGCTTGTCTCGACCCGGACACGGCGAATGCGATCAAAATCCGGACGCCCCCTGTACCGCCACCCCACTATTGGGGAAGGGAGCCTAAAGCGACTAGGGGCGACAATTTTCGCTCGGGGGCCACGTTCAATGACAGGCCCCCGGTAGCGAGTTAATTACTTGTTTTGCGCAGCAGCGGCTTCCATCTGAGCAATGGCGCCAAGCATCGCATCCTTGGAAACCTGGTAGACTTTACCATAGCCGGCCTCGCTGGTCAGGAACTTGAGGTCGGGCATCGGCACGCCGGCGATACCCCAGTCCATCTGCGGAACCTCGTCGATGATGCAGTAGACGAACGGGCGGACAACCTCGCCCAGGACGCCGACGAAGGTGTCGGTCATCTTGGTGATCAGCTCGAGCTTCTGCTCGGGTGTCGCGACGACGTCCTTGATAAAGCGGATATTGATGATAGGCATTGACTTACTCCTGTTAATGTAAATGATTGCGTTTCCCGGCGCAAGGGTGGCATACCCATAACTCTGGATGGGGATGACGTCCCAGTCCCGCAACCGGGATCAGACTACGGAGACGAGTACGACTCGCCCGGAACGATCGGCGACCAGAACTGGTCGTACTGCGCGGTGCCGTCACCCTGGATCGCGCCGCGACCCTCGATGACCTTGCCGTCCTTCCACTTGAGGACGTGCACGGCGATAATGTCGAGCTTCTTCTCCGGCTGACCGTTGCGATGGCCGCGGTTGCGCGTGATGTCAACCGAGTACTCATCGTTGGTGCAGACCGTGATCGCATCCATGTGGAAGCTATTGTCCGAAAGCTTGCCGACCGTCATCATGAAGTCGACGAACTCCGTCAGATTGCGCTTCCAGCCGGAGATGATGTTGTGGCCCGGAACGAACCACTTCAGGTCCTCCGACCAATATTCGCGGATCTTGTTGATGTCACCGGTCGCCAGCGCGCCGTAGGCCGCTCCGACCTGATCCTGGGTAACTGCCATTGTTAGGCTCCTTGAAATTCAGAATAGTGAATAGTGAATGTTGAATAGTGAATTGCCGCCGGCAAATGCCCGGCCGGTTTCACCATCCCAATCGCTATCCAGCCCTTGGCAATGGTGAGAGAGAATAGCGAATGCGAACAAGGTCCGTAATTCACTATTCTCAATTCACCATTCACAATTCTCTCTTAGCTGGGGTCGGCAAGGCGCTGCGGAATCGGCGCGTACTGGTAGACCGCGTTGAAGAACTGATCCAGCGCGTACTGATCGCTGACATAGACCTGGACCTTGTCGATCAGGCCGTCGTTGTCCACATGGTAGTGGGTGCAGTTGACGCCGTCGAGCTTGAGGCCGTTCGGAAGATCGGCGTGGCCGCGATGGACCTCGACCGCGGTGTCATCGCCCCAGGCGGCGATCTTGACCAGGTCAACGATGACGCCGGCCTTGTTCAACTGATGAAAGAAAGCCAGCACCTCATCGGCGCCACGCTTCTGGCCGGCGAGCGGATGGCGGCCTGGCAGGTTCCACACGAGGTTCGGATGGAAGATCTCCTTCTTGATCGTGTCAAGATCGGCCTTGTTGAAGCACTCATACATTCGGGTAACGACTTCGATTGCGGTCGGCATGGTTCTAATACCTTTCCTCGTAGTAAGTTTTCTGTTGATATCGGATCGTGTCCAAATAACACGGCTGAGCCCGGCGAAACGCTAGCTCGCCGGATGCCGCAACCCACGCCCTCGCAGCGGAAATGTGTCAGCCTGATCAATGTCAGGTTCGCACAACGCCGCCCGCGAGACGCGATCCTTGCGTGTGCGCGCCCACTTCGGCACGCGCTTGATAAACCTCGGCGCCTGAGCACGGAGGCTATCGGTTACAACCGGGCAAAGCCCGATTGCGTAATTGAAACTTAACCCCGCGGATCCAGCGGTGCAATATTCGCGAGCGGAGCGAAGCCCGGCGCGTACTGGAAGTCCTTGCCGGGAGGAGCCGCCACATAGCTGACGATCTCAACGCCAAACTCATTGTCGTCTGTCGCTCGGACCACCCACTCCTGCGTGGCATTCATCGATGTGCGCCGGCTCTTCGCGGCCGGAGGCATCCAGAAACTCGCCTGCCACGCAACAACAACATCCAGCTTGACCTGGGCCGCATTGATGTCCCCGTTTACGCTCACCGAGACAACGTTGTGGTTCTCATCAAAGAAGATGTGGTAGACCCGCTCAAGCCACTTCTTGAATCCGGCGATGCTAAAGTCGCCGAACGAGTCCGGGAACTCGATGTGTACGTCCGGCTTCTTGGTCACAAGCGCCAGCAAGTCCTTCTCCGGCGCATGAACGTCCAGCGCGTAGTACCACGCTCCAACGAATTTTTCGATCTGATCCTGTGTCAGTGCCACTGTATCTCTCCTTATGTCACCGATGCACCGCACCGGCCAAATGTCTCACCTGTATGCCCAAGCCGGCCGCTCTAGGCGGGCATGTCCGTTCCGCGATCGAACAAATCCTGACGGTGGGACGGGCTGCCTGCCGTCCTGCGGTCAACGACCGCCACCCGTCATCAACCTGTCGGTCCGGCCACCCCATTATTGGGGAAGGGAGCCTAAACGACCAGGGGCGACCACCGGGGTGGGTTCCTATTGCTTGGGCGTATTGCCGACCCGCTCCGGATGCGTGTCACCCTCGACAACCAGGTCGATCAGGAACGGCCCCGGCGTCGCCAGCATCTCGGCAACCGCCTTCTCAATCTCCCACGGCTTCTCCACCCGCACCGACGGCACCCCAAGCGCCCGCGCCAACTCATGGAACTGAATCGGCGGTACCGACAGGTCGAAGCTCATCGGGTGATCGTGGCCCGTCACAGCGCGCTCTTTCCAGTACTGGTCGATATTGAGCTGCAAGAGGTGATAGCACCCGTTGTTGCAAATGACGAACTTCGCCGCGACATTATGGCGAGCCGCGGTCCAAAGAGCCTGGATTGTGTACATGCTGCCACCGTCGCCGCTAAACCCGATGACGGTCCGGTCCGGGTTCGCCACCTTGACGCCGATCGCGCCCGGCACACCCACACCCAGCGAACCACCACGGGTGTAGAAGTAGTCGCCTGGCTTATGCGGCTGATGGTAGCGGGAAATCGGAGGAGAACTGGTAAGAGCTTCGTCGAAGATGATCGCATCGCCTGGAAGGTGCTTCGCCAGCTCTTCCATAAAGCGCGGCATATGCAGCGGAATGCTATCGCGATTAGCCTGATCTGCCGCCATCGCATCCGACGCCGCCTTTGCCTTCGCATCGGCGAATGACTTCAGCCTCGACGCAGCCGCTGCCTTCTGGTCCGCCGTCAACGTCGCCTCAAGCTCCGCCGCGATCAGCGCCAGCGTCAGCTTCGGATCGGCGACCACACCCATGTCGACGGGATGGTTCTTCGCGATCTCGTAAGCGTTGAGGTCCACGTGGATCGTTTTCGCCCCAGGCGCATAGATATCGCCGAGTTCCGCGAAAACCTCCGGCAGCATGTAGGTGCCGACCACCAGATTGACATCGCCCTTCGACGTAATCGGGAGGCTGTGGAACCCGAACATGTGCCCAGTCATGCCCATGTACGATGGATGGGCGTAGTCGAGGTTGACCTCGCCGGCGTCGGCTTCCCATACCTCGGCGCCCACGAGCGTAGCCACTTTGCCAAGTTCTTCGGCAGCGCCCGAGAAAGCGACGCCGTCACCTACGAAAAACATCGGGGTCTTGGCCGCTGCCAGCGTCGCGGCCGCTTCCTTGATGAACGACGGCTCCGGAACCACCTTCGTCGACGGGATCGACGTCGGCCGGATCGGCTCGACAATCTCCTGGTCGAGGACATCGATCGGCAAGCAAATGTAGACAGGCCCGCACGGCGGCGTCGTCGCAATCTTAATGGCCCGTCGGACAGTGCGCAGCAGCGACTGCGGGTCCGTGATGTAAGTCGCCCACTTGGTGACCGGCTTCATCATGCCGACAAGATCGCCCGCCATCTGCGCATCCATCGCCGTATACTTGACTCCCGCGTCGCCGCCGATCACGATCAGCGGAGAATGCCCCCGCATCGCCTGGTACAGCGCGCCTACACCGTTGCCGATGCCCGGCGAGCTGTGCAGCTGCACCAGCGCCGGCTTCTGGGTGGCCCGAGCGTATCCGTCCGCCGTCATCACCGCGATAGTCTCCTGAAGCGTCAGGATGTACTTCATCTCGGGATAGGCCGCCACCGCGTCTAGAAAGCCCTGCTCCACCGTGCCCGGATTGCCAAACATATGGTCAATCCCGTCAGCGAGGAACTGTTCGATAATTGCGTAGTGACCTGTTTTACCGGCCATTCCAAAACTCCTGACCGCCATAAAGCGGCACATACGATCGACAAATCTTAAGACCGGGTGCCATGCCCATAGCCCTGGATGGGCATGTCGACGCCAGACCGGCTACTTAATAGTAGTGTGCGCATCGGCGACAACCATCGACGAGATGGCGATTGACATAATCAGCCCGACCGCCTATATGATAGCTATCGAACTTATCGTGAGATATCCACGCATCCCTGACATCGGACGCACACGGAAAAAGCAGCGGCGACATTCGCCGTGCTCATCTCACCTACTTTGGTTGCTTGCGAAGATCTTAAGCCGGCCCGTCTCCTGCAATCGGGGCCGTCCTACCATGAGACTGATTTCGAACTCTGCCGTCGACGCCTCTTTGGATGTCGACTGCGCGCGTTCTCTTGACGCTCTCCCGGCCGGTAGACCGGGAGAGCGATCATGTGTTTTGCGAGGGCCGGTGCCAGCGAGGACTTTCACCCTGTGGACACCGATCGCGCTATCGAACCTTGAACCCAACTTGCGCGACGCGCATCGTCACGAGAGAATCGCTCCTCTCGCGCACACGCCCCGCGCTAGTGGGCTACCAGCCCCAGCGCGTCAGTCCCTTTTCGAGCACTTCGACCATTTTCTGGCCGGTGAGGTAGGAGTCCGGGGTGGAGCGCCCGGTGATGAAAGGATAGTCGACGATGACCGATGTCTCGTGACCGTAGTTGCCGATGTAGTGGCCGTCCGGCGCGGTCGCATCGCGAAGGATGTACTCCAGCGGATACGGCGGCGGTCCCATGTTGAAGTCGGTGCCCATGAAGCCGGTGCCGTCCTTGTAGTCATATTCCTTGCAATGACCGGTGACGCGCTTGTTCTTGATGATGCTCTCGCGATTCTCATAATCGCGGGCAAACGCCAAACAAGCCACACCATAGCACTCGGCGCCGATCGGCTTGCCCGCCTTGCGGAAGGAGAGGATGAGGTCGTGAATGCGGCCGTTATTCGCCAGGTCGACGATCGGACCGCTGCCGCCGACGATCAACAGAGCGTCGTACTCGGCAAGCTTGGTCTGGAGTGCGTCGACCGCGTTGTTGTACGCCTCCAGTTCACGGAGCAAATTGTGCGAGCTATAGTACGGTCGCTCCGGAATCAGCTCGGAAATGTTCAGGGGATTGTCGAGGCGCGGCGACTTGTCGATAGCCCGCACCTTCGCAGCAGTCTCCGCCGACGTCACCGACCGGCCAAGCGGCGGGTCAATGTAGTTCTCATCCATGCTCGGAGGCAAAGCCACCGCCCGCTTGCCCTTAGGCGTAGCGAACCGCACTTCATACCCCGCGGCATCAAACGTCTCAAGGGGTCCGATCAGTTCCTCGCCCCAGAAGCCGTACTCCGACAGCACGATCAAAATCTTCTTCTTGCTCAACTCTTCGCCTCCTTAAAAGTCGGGGCACCTGGCCTTGTAGACGCCAGTATGCTAAGGCTCGACCGGCGACCGTCGCATTGACGGCCACCTGACGTAGATTTGGGCTTTGGGTCTGGAACGCAACACGAATTACCCAGTTACAACTGAATAATGCGTCATGGTCCTCAGCCCCCCGGCCTCATTACCCGTGCCACTCGCTCTGCCATAGACACAAGGAACCTGTTAAAAGTACCGGTGTCTGCCTGCTGCGAGCCAAATTCATTCGCCTGCGAACGGGGTAGAACAACTTAGCAATCGTCGCCGATGCTATTCAGGGATACAATCCCACTAAATTTACCAGGTTCAGCGACACTGTTGAACCTAAATCTTTCCGGCACGCGCCGTCTGGTCTAAAACGGCCACCTCACCGAACGCCACTAGAATAGCTGAATTCTAAAACCTTGTCAAGCACAAAATCCGACGATGCAAAAACTTATCATTGACTATCAGTAAATTTAATCGTCTCTTAATAGTGCTTGACCGTCAACGCGCTATTCCGACCAAGTGCGCCACCCTGGCAATCCCCGTCCTCGCCGTGACAACAGGGATTATTCTACTCACCAGAGTCTACATCGGTCTGTGACATCGGTCAATCCGCAATGTGATCTATATCACACAGACTCAACGATCATCCGGATGCTATGCCCGGAGCCATGGATGGGCATGCCGCCACAGACCGGTTGGGTGAGAAGAGCGAGCGACTGGTATTCGGCTTTGCTCCACGCCCTAGCCGGCGTGCGGCACCTCGACATCGCGCTCACGGTGGATAAGCACCCAGTCGCCGTTCTCCGCCAGCGCCTCTTCCCCAAGTTCCTGGATGACGCGATGGGCCTGATCATGCGACCCTTCCTGCAGCGACTGCGTCAGTTGATTAGCCGCCCCCTCAAAGAGATCGCGCATGCGCTGATACTGCTTTGCCTGCTCCGCAAACGCCAGCTTCTCCGAATACCCGTCGAGCGTCGCCGCCGCGCCGGGGAACACAACGATGATCACCATAAAGAGATCGCGAAGAAACTCGACGACCTGCTCCGCCCGTTCGTGACCGACCGTCGACGCGAACCAGTGCTCAAACGCATTCATCCCCTCGCTATGGCCAAGAAGATGGCTAAACGCAAGAACCAGTATTACCAAAAGAATGGTCAATGCAGCGGTTGCGGTGAAGAGATTTCGAACCCATTTCTCGTAAACCTCTACTTTCTCCTGGTTGCGCACCGAGGCCTTCCGGAAATAGTTCCGCTGATCGTCTACCCAATGCTTCTGTACCAACTCGAACTCGGGCTTGCTGTGCACCGATTCCATCGGGATGTTCCACGTGCTGATCGCGTCCCGGATCCAGTCAAGTTCACTGCGCTGCTTGCGAAGATAATGCTTCGCCACCGGCTCACGCAATCCTGCCATGTGCCAGAAAATCTGAATCCGCAACCCCTCCGCCAGCGCCCGGTAGTCCAGGTGCTTCGCGTGATAGTCGCCTTTGCTCGCCCGTCGGTTGATCAGATACATGGGCAATGGGCTGAGCATCGCTAGCGCCAACAGCAAAAGATTCGCCCGACGTTCCCCGTACAGCACAAACCAGAACAGTGAAACGAACGCCAACCCGAACAACCACCTCAGTGTCCGCAGCGTATCCGACTGAAAATATTGCGCTAGGACGTCCGCCACAGCGTAATTGTCGAGCATCTCCTGCTGAGGCTTCGGCAGCCGCTTCGCGATCTCAGGCGGCAGCACATAGCCCTTGCTGCGCTCCAAGTCCTCGTTCTTGTCCGCACTCAGCAACGCCGTCTCGCGATTGTAATTGTCGATATGATGACGGCTCTGCTCGAAAGCCTCCGCCGCCGCCGTAGTGCTCGAGTATCCTCCCGGATACAAAACTTCCAGCTTATACTTCTCGCCCACAAAGTCCGGCCGACAAAGCCGCGGCGTCATAATATGATAGACGGGCCCCGTCTTCTTAGGATCGAGCGGACTCTCCGACGCATCGAATTTATTCGGAATACCGTCCGTCATGAACTTGACGATCTCCGCCGTTCCGCCCTCCGCACTCGACCCGACACCGTCCCACAACGCAATCAACAACTGACAATGCTGGACGATATACGCGCCGACATGAGCATATTGATGCGCCCGCTCGACATTGTCGGACTTAATCGCGCTCTCCGTCGTTCCGTGCACCAGATGCAGCTCGAAGTGCAACTCCGCCTGCTCCAGCAGCCCCATGAACTCCGCACGCGACTCGTCGGTCTGAAAATCTTGCAGATAATCCTCGCGCGGCATCGGCAACGGCACAATCAGCCGCGCC
>Ga0070658_10004186_pt1 | contig 11810 bp, 9 predicted proteins | sample KBSC13metaG_FD_64664 | JGI IMG/M metagenome (GOLD analysis project Ga0070658, IMG submission 64664) | Corn rhizosphere microbial communities from Kellogg Biological Station, Michigan, USA - KBS C1-3 metaG | ecosystem: Host-associated > Plants > Roots > Rhizosphere > Soil ... | reverse complement strand
CGCGACGAGTCCGAGCTGCTGGTGGTGGTGACCGCCCACCTGGCCAAGCCCATGGCGCCCCACGAGGTGCCGCGCCTGCCCACCGAGGACGAGCAGAACGATCCCAACGACATCGAGCTGTTCCTGCTGGGCAGCCAGGACCGTGGCGCCCCCAAGCGCGAGTCGGGCCGCCCCGTGGGCGCGCCCCCCCGCGGGCCGGTGGGCGAGATGGGATTCATCCGATGACCTGCGGGCACAGCCACGCCGCCACACCGAGGTAACGATGCAAAAGACAACCGTACTCATCGTAGGGGCCGACGCCAACACCGAGGCGCACCTGCGCAAGGCCCTGCAAGGGATGGCGCAGATCATCACCTCGACCGTGCGGCCCGAGCAGGTGGCCGAGGAGGTGCGGCGCGTGCATCCGGGCGTGGTGCTGGTGGCGGTGGCGCCGCAGCTTCCCCAGAACTTCGGCTACATCTACAACGTCACCGCCGCCGGCGGCGTGGTGGTGGTGGTCAGCCAGAGCAAGGACCCCGACCTGATCCTGCGCGCCATGCGCTCTGGCGCACGCGAGTTCGTGGTCGACACCGACGTCGAAGAGATCCAGATGGCGGTGCGCGCGCAGGCGAAGAACACCGAGTCGACCGAGGAGGGTTCGATCATCACGGTGTTCCCGGCCAAGGGGGGCATGGGCGCCACGGCCATCGCCACCAACCTGGCCGGCGCCATGCAGCGCAAGGGGCTGCGGGTGTGCCTGATCGATCTGGACCTGCACCTGGGCGACGTGCCGTCGTTCATGGACATCTCGTCGAACACGTCGATCAGCGAGATCCTGGCGAATCTTCCGCGTCTCGATCGCGATCTGCTGGAGACGTCGATCACCAAGCACAGCTCGGGCGTGGCGGTGCTGGCGCAGAACGGGTCGATGGAGGACGCCGAGTCCATCACCGCCGCCGATCTGTCCAAGCTGCTGCTGGTGCTGCGCAAGCACTACGACCGCGTCGTCGTCGACGGCGTGCGCGGCTTCGACGAGATCGCGCTGGCGGCCCTGGACGTCAGCCAGATCCTGCTGATGGTGATGACCCAGGATGTGCCGGCCATCCGCAACGGCCAGCGCTGCCTGGAGATGTTCGGCCGCCTCGGCTACGACCAGCAGAAGGTCAAGCTGATCCTGAACCGCTACCAGAAGCAGTCGCGCATCACCCTGGAGGTGATCGCCGATACGCTGAAGGTCCCCGTCACCCACACGCTGGCGAACGACTTCGTGTCGCTGATCGACGCCATCAACCGCGGCGTGCTGCTGACGGACGCGGCCCCCCGCTCGAAGTTGACCCAGGACATCGCCGACCTGGTGCCGGTGGTGGCGGGCGGCGAGGTGCAGGTGGACAAGCCGGCGGCCAAGGGCTTCCTGCGGGGCTTCCTGTCGCGAAAGGTTGCCGATGGGACTACGTGATCGCCTGCAGCAGCGCTCGCAGACGGGCAGCTACCCGTCTCCGGTGCTGACCGCACCGGGCACTTCGCACGCCGTCTCGGTCGAGGCCTACCAGGCCCTGAAGGGGGAGCTGCACAAGGGCTTGATCGACAAGCTGGATCTGCGCACCATCGACCAGCTTACGCGCGAGCAGTTGCGCGAGGAACTGCGGCAGATCCTGGGCGTGGTGCTGGCCGGCACCGAGCTGCCGCTGAACCGCACCGAGCGCGAGACGCTGTTCGAGGAGCTGCTGGACGAGGTCACGGGGCTGGGGCCGCTGGAGCCGCTGCTGCGCGACCCTTCCATCTCGGACATCCTGGTGAACGGGTACAACACCGTCTACGTCGAGCGCTTCGGCAAGCTGGAGCTGACCAGCGTCCGGTTTCGCGACAACGAGCACCTGACCCAGATCATCAACCGCATCGTGGCCCGGGTGGGCCGGCGCGTGGACGATGCCTCGCCCATGGCGGACGCCCGCCTGGCCGACGGGTCGCGCGTGAACGCCATCATCCCGCCGCTGGCCATCGACGGCCCGGTCATGTCGATCCGTCGCTTCGGCGGCAAGCCGCTGCGCTTCAAGGACATGCTGCGCATCGGCAGCATCACGCCCGAGATGGTGGGCTTCCTGGGCGCCGCCGTGCAGGCGAAGCTGAACATCCTGATCAGCGGCGGCACCGGCACCGGCAAGACCACCATGCTGAACGCCATGTCGTCGTTCATCCCCGACGGCGAGCGCGTGGTCACCATCGAGGACGCGGCCGAGCTGCAGCTGCAGCAGCGCCACGTGGTGCGGCTGGAGACGCGCCCCCCGAACATCGAGGGGCGCGGCGAGGTGCTGGCCCGCGACCTGGTCAAGAACGCCCTGCGTATGCGTCCCGACCGCATCATCATCGGCGAGTGCCGCGGCGGCGAGATCCTGGACATGCTGCAGGCCATGAACACGGGCCACGAGGGCTCGATGACGACCGTGCACGCGAACACGGCGCGCGACGCCCTGGCCCGCGTCGAGTCGATGGTGGGCATGGGCAGCGTCAGCCTGTCCGAGGCGTTGACCAAGCAGACCATCGCCCGCGCCATCAACGTGGTGGTGCAGCTGACCCGCGGCACCGACGGGCGGCGCCGCATCACCAGCGTCTCGGAGATCACGGGCATGGAAGGCACCGTGATCACGCAGCAGGAGATCTTCCGCTTCGACCAGCGGGGCACGGACAAGGACGGCAAGATCCTGGGCGAGTACAAGGCCACCGGCCTGCGGCCCAAGGCCATGGAGCGGATCGAGCGCTACGGCATCAGCCCGGCGGCGGTCGTGCAACAGGTCATGGAGGGATAGCGAGGCCATGCGCGCGGTCCTGATCGGGGTGCTGACGGTCGCGGCGTTCGCGCTGATCGAGGGGCTGTTCCATACCGTCCGTTACTTTCGCGAGCGGAACAAGGACGAGCTGAAGCGCCGCCTGCAGACGCTGGGCTCGGGCGTGGCCGAGTCGACGTCGCTGCTGCGCAAGGGCAACCTGTCGGGGAACCCGTCCATCGACGCGCTGCTGCGGTCGTTCTCGTTCTCGACCCGGGCCGAGCTGCTGCTGGAGCAGGCCGAGGTGACCATCACCGTCGCCAAGCTGTTCACGCTGTCGGGCGTGGGGTTCCTGGCGGGCGGCGTGCTGGGCCTGCTGTCGAACATGGGCGTGCTGCTGTCGCTGGCGCTGGCGCCCCTGGGCGCCGCGCTGCCGTTCATTTATGCGATGTTCATGCGCGACCGGCGCAACAACAAGCTGTCCGAGCAGCTTCCCGACGCGCTGGACATGATGGCGCGCTCGCTGAAGGCCGGTCACGCGCTGTCCAGCTCGTTCAAGCTGGTGGCGGCCGAGATGCCGTCGCCCATCAACACCGAGTTCGCGCGCGCCTTCGAGGAGCAGAACCTGGGCATGCCGTTCGAACGGGCCGTCGAGCAGATGACGAAGCGCGCCCCCAACAACCGGGACCTGAAGATCTTCGCCGTGTCCGTCATCGTGCAGAAGGAGACGGGCGGCAACCTGGTCGAGATCATCGAGAAGATCGCGGAGACGATCCGGGCCCGCTACCGCTTCTACGGCAAGCTGCGCACGCTGACCGCCGAGGGCCGCATGTCCAGCTACATCCTGGCCGCCCTGCCCATCCTGACGGCCATCTTCATCGCCTTCACGAACCCCGAATACTCGCGCCTGCTGATCACCGACCGCATCGGCCACGCCGCCGTCGCCTACGCGGTCGTCACCTGGCTGGTGGGCCTGCTGTGGATGCGCAGCATGATGAAGGTGGACGTCTGATGGACGCTCTGGCGGGCCTGCACTGGGAGCTCGGCGTCGCGGCGGGCGCGGGGATGCTGTTCGTGGTGGCGCTGGCGGCGGCGCTGCGGTCGGTGCTGGGGCGCGGGCGTGACGAGATCGTCGAGCGGATCGAGCGCACGGTGGCGGCGGGGAACACGGGCATGGTGCGCACCGCCATCGACCGCGAGTCCGACGGGCACTCCACGTCCCAGGCGCTGGCGCGCTTCTTCCGCCCCTTCGCCTGGCTGGCCAAGCCGGGACAGGCGGAGGAGCTGGCGAAGCTGCGGGCGGCCCTGGTCCGCGCCGGCTATCGGGGCGAACACGCCATGGAGATCTTCCTGGGCGTGAAGCTGACCGTGGCGCCCGTGTGCACGATCGCGTTCCTGCTGATCAACTCGCAGTTCGTGCACCCCATCGCCTTCCCCATGGACCTGGCGCTGGCGATGATCATCGCGGCGCTGACGTTCTTCCTGCCGAACCTGTACCTGCGCAGCCAGGCGCAGAAGCGCGCCTTGCTGATCGAGCGCGCCCTGCCCGACGCCATGGACCTGCTGGTCACCTGCGTCGAGGCGGGCCTGGGTCTGGACGCCACCATCGTGCGCGTGGCCGAGGAGATGGTGATCGCGGCGCCGCTGCTGGCCGGCGAGCTGCGGCACACCGCGCTGGAGATCCAGGCGGGCGTGGCGCGCGCCGACGGCTTCCGCCGCCTGGCCGAGCGCACCGGGGTCGAGGACCTGCGCGCGCTGTCGGCGATGCTGATCCAGACGGACATGTTCGGCACCAGCATCGCGAAGGCGCTGCGCGTGCACGGCGAGAGCATGCGGGTGCGTCGCTCGCAGCGGGCGGAGGAGAAGGCGGCCATGGTGTCCGTGAAGATGACCATCCCGCTGATCATGTGCATCCTGCCGTCGCTGCTGGCGATCGTGATGGGGCCGGCCGTGGCCATGATCGTGCGCAACTTTTCGGGGCAATGAGGAGACGACCGATGCGACAGGCACTGAAGATGGGGGCGCTGGCGGTGCTGTTCGCGGCGGGGATGCTGGCGGCCGGCTGCGCCCACGGCGGCGGCGGCGGCGCGGCGAACCTGGCCTCGCAGCCCGACACGTTCGAGGCGCGGCGCAGGCTGGCCGGCGAGCTGATGGCGCGCGGCGACTGGCAGCCGGCGTTCGCGTACGTCGATCAGCTGCACCGCGAACGTCCGGGCGACCCCGGCGTGCTGGTGCTGCGGGGGACGATCTACCGCGAGCAGAACCTGCTGGACGAGGCGGAGGCCGACCTGCGGGACGCCGCCCGCCTGGCCCCGCAGCTGGCCAGCGTGCGCGCGGCGCTGGGGATCCTGTTCGATCTGCAGCGCAAGCCAGAGAAGGCCGAGGAGCAGCTGCGGCTGGCGGTCAAGCTGGAGCCCGAGAACGCGGTGTACCTGAACAACCTGGGCTTCTCGCTGTTCCTGCACGGCAAGACCAAGGAGGCCATCAGCTTCTACGAGAAGGCGGCCCGCCTGGCGCCGGCCACGCGCCGCACGCGCACGAACCTGGGCTTCGCCTGCGCGGCCCAGGGCGACTGGCATCGCGCCGCGCGCGAGTTCGCGCTGGGCGGCACGCCCGCCGAGGCCAAGGTGAACCTGGGCTTCGCCTACGAGCAGCACGGCGATCTGGCGAACGCGTACGACCTTTACGTGGAGGCGACCCACATGGATCCCCAGTCGAAGCGCGCCCGTTCGAACCTGGGGCACGTGGCCGAGCTGCTGGGACGCCCCGCGCCCGCGATGCCGGGCGAGACGGCGCCCGCGGCCGCGGTGCGCGACGACGGCACGCCGGTCGCGCCCAGCGAGGGGCAGCCATGACCTCGCGCGCGCTGTTGTTCGGTCTGGGCCTGCTGGCCCTGGGCGGGTGCGCGGACCGCACCTACCTGACGCCGACGCACGGCCGCGCCTACGCGCAGGCGTTCAGCCAGCAACTGGCGAACCCCGAGCCGATCGAGAACGACGGCCGTCCCATCCAGGGCCTCGACTCGCAAGAGGCGACCACCATCAGCCGGTCCTACAACAGGAGCCTGTCGCCGAAGGGCAACGCCGAGCCGGCCCAGCCGACGATCATCATGAACCCGGCGGCCGCGCCCCAGCAGGGCCCCAACATCCCGCCTCCGTCCGTGCCCGATCGGCAGTAGCGTCGGGCCGGGAGCGCGCCCATCGGCAGCGACGACCCGGGCTCCCGCGCGAACCGCCAGGAATCAGCGGACATTATGCGAGATCGCGGCGCCACTTCGTGCGCCCGCTGGCAGTTTTCGTCCTCCGAAAGTCGGTCCGGCCCTACACAGTGTTCACTATGCCGGTCTTTTTACGGGCGTCGCGGCAAAACGACACCTCCACGAAACGTGCTAAGGGCTATGTTCTGGACCAAACGCAGCCATGACGGAAAACCTTACCGTTCCCGAGCGCACCGCCCGGGTCGAAGTTTCGGACCTGCAGATCCGCAACCTCGGCCGCTGCCTGCACCCCTCGCCGCTGGCCGCGCGCCTGGGTCGTGAGGTGTTCCATCCCGTCGGCGGCGCTGATCGCGTGCTGCTGGACGATCGCTTCTCGCGCGTGGCGGGCACGCTGCCGGCCGAGCAGCCCACGTTCGAGCTGGCGGGGCCGCGCGACAGGACCTTCTTCGATCCGTCCAAGACCCGCGCCGGCATCGTCACCTGCGGCGGTCTTTGCCCGGGCATCAACAACGTCCTGCGCGGCATCGTGCTCGAGCTGACGCACGCCTACGGCGTGAAGGACATCTTCGGTTTCCGCTACGGATACGAGGGCCTGACGAAGCGCCACGGCCACACGCCCCTGCGCCTGCGGCCCGAGATGGTGGCCGGCATTCACATGGAGGGCGGCACCATCCTGGGCACGTCGCGCGGCAACCAGGACGCGGGCGAGATGGTCGACATGCTGGACGAGCTGGGCATCGACATGCTGTTCGTCATCGGCGGCGACGGCTCGCTGCGCGGCGCGCAGACCATCGTCGCCGAGCTGGATCGACGGCGCCGGCCCGTGGCCGTGGTCGGCGTGCCGAAGACGATCGACAACGACATCCACTTCACCGACCGCAGCTTCGGATTCGAGAGCGCGTTCTCGGCGGCGGTCGAGGCCATCCGCAGCGCGCACGTCGAGGCGACCGGCGCGCGCAACGGCGTGGGCCTGGTGAAGCTGATGGGCCGCCATTCGGGGTTCATCGCCTGCAGCGCGGCGCTGGCGGCGACGGACGCGAACTTCGTCCTGATCCCCGAGGTGCCGCTGCACCTGCAGGGGCCGCGGGGCTTCTTGCAGCGCCTGGAGACCCGCCTGGCCGAGCGCGGGCACGCCGTCATCGTGGTGGCCGAGGGCGCCGGGCAAGAGCTGTGCGCCCCGCGGCGCCTGGCGGACGACAGCCGCCCCACCGACGCCAGCGGCAACGCGCGCCTGGGGGACATCGGCCTGGTGCTGCGCGATCTGATCAACCGGCACTTCGCCATCAACGGCATCGAGCTGACGCTGAAGTACATCGACCCCAGCTACCAGATCCGCAGCGTCCCGGCGTCGCCGTCGGACAGCGTGTTCTGCTGGAACATGGCCCGCAACGCCGTCCACGCGGCCATGGCCGGCAACACCGAGATCCTGATCGGCCGCTGGCACGGCCGCTTCGTTCACGTGCCGATGCCGCTGGCCACGCGCTTCCGCAAGCAGGTCGACGTCACGCAAGAGCTGTGGCTGTCGGTGCTGGAGGCGACCGGCCAGCCCGCCTCGTGGGGCGAAGAGCCGGCCGAGTGAAGCTCCGGGCGCATCACAGGTAGCCGGCCGCCTGCAGGTTGAACAGGTGGGCGTAGCGGGCGCCCGCCGCCAGCAGGCTGGCGTGGTCGCCGTCCTCGATGACCCGGCCGGCCTCCAGCACCAGGATCCGGTCGGCCATGCGCACGGTGGGGAAGCGGTGCGAGATGAGGATGGTGGTGCGCCCGGCGGCCAGCGCCCGGAAGCGCTGGAACACGGCGTGCTCCGCCTCGGCGTCCAGCGCCGCCGTCGGCTCGTCGAGGATCAGGATGTCCGCCTCCTCGCGCATGAAGGCGCGCGCCAGCGCGATCTTTTGCCACTGCCCGCCCGAGAGGTCGACGCCCGAAGAGAACCAGCGCCCGAGCTGCGTCTCCAGGCCCGCCGCCAGGCCGGACACCAGCTCGCGGGCGCCGCCCTGCTCGATGGCGCGGCCCACCCGTTCGCCGTCTTCCAGGTGCTGCACGCTGCCGAACGCGACGTTCTCGCGCAGGGCCAGCTGGTACTGGTTGAAGTCCTGGAAGATGACGCCGATGCGCCGGCGCAGCGCCGTCTCGTCCCAGTCGCGCAGATCGCGGCCGTCCAGCAGCACGCGGCCTTCCGAGGGCTGGTACAGGTTTGTCAGCAGCTTGATGAACGTCGTCTTGCCGGCGCCGTTCTCGCCGACCAGCGCCAGGCTTTGCCCCTTGGGGATGAAGACGTTCACGCCCCGCAGCGCCCAGCGGCCTTCTGCAGGCTCCGAGGCGGACCGCGCGCCTGTCCCGTTCGGGCGAGCGCCGGGCGCGCCCGCTCCCGCGACGGGATACCGGAAGCCGACGTTCTCGAAGCGAATCCCCAGCTCGGCCCGCGCGACCACGCCGTTTCCGGCGGGCGCCGGCTGCAACGACGCCGGGCGGTCGGCGGCCGGGGCCGGTGACAGCGCCCCGGCAGGCGTCGCCGGTCGAGGCAAGGCCGTGGCGGGGGCCGGAGACAGCGCCGCGGCATCCGCCGCCTCGGTCGACGCGGGCCCGTCGGTCGGGATGGCGAAGTAGTCGAACAGGTTCGTCATGTACAGCGTGTCCTCGTACATGCCGCCCACCGCCGACAGCACCGCCTGGAAGCTTTGCTGCCCCTGCCGGAACGCCACCAGGTACAGCGTCATCGCCCCCAGGGTCAGGCGGCCGCGCACGGTCGCCACCACGATGAACGCGTAGCAGCCGTAAAACACGGCGGTGCTCAGCAGTGACAGCACGTAGCCCCACAGCGTGCGCCGCACCGCCAGCCGCCTGTCCTCGGCGAAGAACGTCTCGGCCATCCCGCGGTAGCGCTGCAGCAGCAGCGGCCCCAGGCCGAACAGCTTCACCTCCTTGGCGTGCTCGTCGTTGGCCAGCACGTACTCGATGTACGTGAGGCGCCGCGCGTCCGGCGAGCGCCAGTTGCGCAGGCGGAACGCCGCGCCCGAGAAGCGTGTCTCGGTCACGAACGCCGGGACGGTGGCGACCAGCAGCGCCAGCGCCATCCACCCCGAGAACCCGACCAGCAGCGCGATGTAACCCGCCAGCGTCAGGCCGTTGCGCACCACCTGGAAGTTGCTCTGGATCAGCGACAGCGGGCGTGTCGAGGCCTCGCGGCGGGCGCGGGTCAGCTTGTCGTAGAACTCGGGGTCCTCGAAGTGGCGCAGCGACAGCCGCTGCGCCTTCTCCAGGATGCGCACGTTGATGTCGATGCCCAGCCGCAGCCCGATCACCTGGCGCACCAGACCCAGCACGCGCTCGATGCCGGCCAGCGCGACCACGGCGCCCAGCTCGACGGCAACCAGCCGCACCGCGCGCGCGGCCGCCAGCTCGCCCGCGCCGTGCGCGGACATGACCGCGTCGATGATCAGCTTGCCGACGTAGGCGATGAACGGCGGCAGCAACGCGGCGACGATCGTCAGCGCGGCCAGCGTGACGACGCCGCCCGGCGCGGACTGCCAGACCAGCGCGAGCGCGCGGCCCGAGTGAACGACGCTGGCACGCAGCCGCTTGCCGAGCGGGACCTCGGGAGCGCGAACGACGGGTGGCGGCGGCGACATGGTGCAGGCAGCCTACTGCACGGGCGCGGGACGTGCCGCGACGGCGGGGAGCCTGGCCCGGGAGCTTGGCCCTCGTGCGCCCTACGCCGGCGCGGCGGCGGCCGACCACAGGTCCAGCTGCGCGCGCTTCTGGGCGCCCTCGTGCTGCAGCAGCCACCGCTTCACCGGTTCGCCGCCCGCGTAGCCGGTCAGGCTGCCGTCGCTTCCGATCACGCGGTGGCAGGGCACAATGATGGCGATCGGGTTGCGGCCATTCGCGGCGCCGATGGCGCGCGTGGCGGTGGGACGACCGACGGCGCGCGCCTGCTGGGCGTAGCTGCGCGTCTCGCCATAAGGGATCGTGCACAGCGCTTGCCACGCCTGGCGCTGGAAGGCCGTTCCCTCCGCCCGCAACGGCAGGTCGAACACCGTGCGCGCGTGGGCGAAGTACTCGTCCAGTTGCTGCACCGCTGCCCGCAACAGCGCCGACGTGCCCGCCTCGCCCCGCTGCCGCTCCACGAAACCATCGGCGCTGCTCAGATCGACGTGCGTGATGGCGCCGTCCTGTTCGACCACACGCACCAGACCGATGGGCGTCACCCTGTCCGTGAAGATCGCAGGCATCCGTTTCTCCCTCCTACGCCGCGCGCCGCGGCGGGTGTTGATCCTTCGTCTGGTCATTGGTGTGAACCTTCGTCCCGGTCGTCCCCTCCGCCTTGGCGGCCGCAGCCGCGCCCAGCGAGCCCCACAGGTGCATGACGGCGTAGGCCCGCCAGGGGCGCCACGCCTCGGCGCGCGCCTCGACGCGCTTCAGGGCCAGGCCCCCCAGCGCCTTGCGCACGCCCAGGTCGCCCGCCGGGAAGGCGTCGGGATCGTGCAGCGCCCGCATCGACAGATAGGCGGCGGTCCAGTCGCCGATGCCGCGCACCTGCTTCAGCAGCCGCGCCACCTGGTCCCGCTCGCTGGTCTCCATCGCCGTCAGGAACGCGGCGTCCGTGAACAGCGCCGCCAGCCCCTGCAACGTGGCGGCGCGAGCCCCCGGCAGGCCGATCGAAGCGAGCTCGCTGGCGGGCGTCGCGGCCAGCTCGTCGGGCGTGGGGAACGTGTGGGTCAGTCCGTCCGGCAGCGCCAGCGGTCCTGCCGGCAGTGGCCGGCCGAACCGCGCCACCAGCCGCCCCGCCAGCGTCGCCGCCGCGCGCACGGAGATCTGCTGGCCCAGCACGGCGCGCACCGCCGCCTCGAACGGATCGAACGCGCCCGGCAACCGCAGCCCCGGCGCCTGGCGCACGAACGGCCCCAGCAGCGCGTCGCCCGCCAGATGCGCCGCGACCACGTCGGGACGGGCATCCAGGTCGAACAGCACCCGCAGCCGCGACACGATCCGCATCAGATGGTCGATCAGCGGCGGCGTGATCGTCGCGCGCAGATGCCCACCACCCGGGTCCATGGCCACCGAGAGCAGGCCCACGTCCTTCCCCGCGCGCACCGTCCGGCTGTAAGCGCCGGCCGCCACCTTCTCGACGCCCGCGATCGCGCGCGGTCCCAGGAACGCCAGCAGATCGCCCCAGTGTAGTGGCGACCGGAATGACAGACGCAGCGACAGCGCGCCGGCGTCCGCAAAGAACTCCTGCTCTCGTCCCCACCGTTCCCCGCTGGCCGGCGCCCCGACCCCCTTCTTGCGTGGGCCGCCGTTCGGCGCGCTCCCGGTCCCGCGCCAGCGCGACGGCGCCCGGCCGTAGCGCCGGGCGAACAGCGCATTGAACCGGCGCACGCTGCGAAACCCGCTGGCGAACGCGATCGCGGCCACGGGCAGCCCGGAATCGGCGAGCAGCCGGCGCGCCATGGCCAGCCGGCGCGACTGGGCGATCTCCACCAGCGAGGCGCCGACCTCGTCCGCGACCACGCGACGCAGGTGCCGATCGGTGACGCCCAGCGATTGCGCCAGCGCCTCGATCGATCCGTCGTTCAAAAACCCGGCGTCCACGCGCGCCAGCGCGGCACGCACCAGCCGCGAGCACGCATCGATCGGCGCTGCGCCCGGCGCCGTCTCGGGCCGGCAGCGAAAGCAGGCGCGGTAACCGGCCTTCTCGGCCTGGGCGGCGTCGGTGAAGAACCTGCACCGGTCGCGCCCCGGCGTGCGCGCCACGCAGACCGGCCGGCAGTAGATGCCGGTCGTGCTGACGCCCACGAAGAAGACGCCGTCGAAGCGGGGATCGCGCGCCTGCAGCGCCGCGTACCAGCGATCAG
>Ga0070658_10004185_pt1 | contig 11810 bp, 8 predicted proteins | sample KBSC13metaG_FD_64664 | JGI IMG/M metagenome (GOLD analysis project Ga0070658, IMG submission 64664) | Corn rhizosphere microbial communities from Kellogg Biological Station, Michigan, USA - KBS C1-3 metaG | ecosystem: Host-associated > Plants > Roots > Rhizosphere > Soil ... | reverse complement strand
TCTGGAAAACGGCAATCGGCAGACCGGAGGCTGGCTATGCCGTGACCGTTGCGCCTCTCGTAGTCGGCGACAAAGTAATTGCCGGACCAGCAGGCGGTGAATACGGCATCAGCGGCTTCCTTGCCGCCTACTCCGCGGACACCGGCAAGGAACTCTGGCGCTTCAACACCATCCCCAGGCCCGGCGAGCCAGGCAATGAAACCTGGGCGGGTCAATCCTGGGTTCACGGTGGCGGCTCCATCTGGACCACCGGTTCCTACGATCCTGTCCTGAAGCTCCTGTACTGGGGTGTCGGCAATGCCAGTCCCGATTGGAACGGTACCGGCCGCGAAGGCGACAACCTCTATACCAGCTCCGTCATCGCGCTTGAACCCGATACCGGCAAGCTGAAGTGGTTTTTTCAGTTCACCCCTCACGATGAATTCGATTTTGACGCCACCCAGGTACCCGTGTTGGTGGACGCCCCATGGCATGGCGCCCCCCGACACCTGATGTTATTCGCCAATCGCAACGGCTATTTTTACGTGCTCGACCGTGTGACCGGCGAATTTCTGCTGGGCAAGCCCTTCGTGAAAGTGACCTGGAGCACTGGGCTCGACGCCAAAGGCAGACCCATACGCACAGGTCATTCCACGCCGGAAGGATCGGTGATTTATCCCGAGAATCAGGGTGGCACGAATTGGTACAACCCCGCCTATAGCCAGCGAACCGGACTGTTTTACATCCCCAGCTGGGTGGATACCTATTCCATTAATACGAGTCGCCAGGACGAGTATGTGGAAGGCAACATGTACAACGGCGGTGGCGCGACGCACAACATGCCTGGCATCAGATCCGGCCCGGTGAACCGGCGCTTACCGGAATTGGGGTATGGCGCGATTCAGGCGGTTGACCCCAATACCGGAACTGTGAAGTGGCAATTCAAAATGGTCGATGTCACCGATAGCGGCGTCCTGGCGACCGCGTCCGACCTCGTTTTCGCCGGCAGCCGCGAGGGTTATTTTTATGCCCTGGATGCGCGAACCGGCGCAGTATTGTGGAAGTCTATGACAGGCGGCCAGGTCTCAGCTGGACCGATGACCTATGAGGTGAACGGGATGCAGTACGTCTCGGTCGCCTCCGGAAATGCGCTGTTTACCTTCGGCCTGCGTGACTGAACTACGGGCTCGCTCAAGATCTCACGTTGCTTCTTACTTGTCACTTAGCAACCCGTTGCAATTACGCCGTAGATTTGCCGGCGGACCGCCGGGCAGCCGATTTGTTATTTGTACGGTCGACCGTTATCCAGGATCATTACCCCGTTGGGCGTTGTATCATCGCTGGATAAAACCTGGAGATCCAAATGTTTGACATGTCGAGATCCATCAGTTCCAGACGGCTTGCTCGGGCAGCGGGAACACTGGTGCTTCTCACCGGCGTCGGCGCCGGTGTTTTCAAGCTGGTGGCTCAGGCGCCGCCCGCTGCCGGCGACGGCGGTCCCAGTTCTTCTCTCTCGCAGTCTGTGCGTCCGTTTCTGGAAAGGAACTGCATCGGGTGCCACAACACCGGGATGCCCTCCGGACAGGTGGACATGCAGAAACTGCTGGCCTCGACAACCTCTCTGCTGGACGATCGCGATACCTGGGAGAACATCGCCTTCCGAATGCGGTCCGATCAGATGCCGCCCGCCGGAACCCCACGGCCTCCCAAAACGGAAGTCGATGCGACGGTGGCGACGATCAGCCGCACCTTGGCCGCCAATCCCCGGCCGACAAGCGCCCCGCCCGTCTTATCCAAAGGACCTTTTACCAGGGATTGGGCGACTTACTCGTACGATGAGGAACGCACCGGCTGGGCTCGGGGAGAAACCGTAATAACGAAGGACAACGTGTCGAAGCTGCAGTTGTTGTGGAAGCTTCAGACGGACGTGAAGACAAACCCGGTTAATCAATATGCCACGATGACCGACCCTCTCGTCATGAACGATGTGCAGACGAAGCAGGGGCCGAAGAAGGTGCTTTATGTCGGCGGCGGCTCCAACGAACAGAACAAGATTTTTGCGATCGACGCGAACGCGGGAACCATTCTCTGGTCGAGAGACTATCCGAATAAAACAACCCCAGCGGCCGCCGCTTACGCTTTCTGCCCGAACAATATGAACGCGACGCCGGTGATCGATAAGCAGAACGGAATCCTGTATTTCCTCCCAACCGACGGAAAGCTTCGGGGCGTGAGTATTACCGATGGCGAAGACCGATTCCCGGCCACGAGCATCGTCCCGACCTTTACCCGGAACTTCAGCCTGAATCTGGTGGACGGAGTCATCTACACCGGCACTACGCGTGGCTGCCAGAATGCGACTTCGCAGATAGTGGGCGTCGATGTCGCCGGTCCGGATCATCTGGTGACGCACTTTTATACGAGTCACGGAAAAGGCTCGGGCCCGTGGGGACGAGCAGGTCTCACAAAGACTCCTTTCGGCGTCGTCGCGCAAACCGCGGATGGCGCTTATGATCCGGCTTCCGGTCGATGGGGCAATTCGGTGGTGGAACTGGACAGAAACGTTTCCGTCGTCGATTCGTTCGCTCCGCCGAATATGGACTATCTCAATAAGTGGGATCTGGATCTCGGTTCGAGCAGCCCCGTTTCATTTCCTTTCGATGACCGCACGCTGGTGGCAGCGACCGCGAAGGAAGGCGTTATTTATCTGATGGACGCGAAGAATCTCGGTGGTCCGGATCATCGCACGCCGCTCTATACATCGCCCCGCTGGTCGAACGATCCGGTGGTGTACGGCTACAACGGCATGTGGAGCGTGATGTCGACGTGGGTGGATGAGAAGGGTAAGCGATGGCTCCTCGCGCCTTACTACGGCCCGCCTGCGAAGGATACGATCGGGCTGTTTCCCCGGACTCACGGGCCGACGGTAAACGGACAGCTCATGGCCTTCACTGTGGAAGGTACCGGAGCCAAACCGACGCTGGTGCCGCAGTGGGTTTCCGCCGATCTCGATCTGCCCGGCGTGGCGGTGGTCGCGAATGGCGTGATTCTCATTCTGGCGAACGGCGACAGAGGCGCAACTCTCGTGTCCGGCGGTGACGGTCGCGGCGGTGGACGCGGCGCGGGTGGTGGCAATGGTAGCGGACGCGGCGGTCCGGGCGGCGGACGTGGCGGTTTCGTCGCGGCTGGTGGCAGTGGAGCGGCCGGTGGCCGTGGCGGCGGACGTGGTGGTGGACGCGGCGGCAACGCGCTGGAGGCAAGCGTTCCAGGCAACGAAAGGGACACCGCGTGGCGTGCCATCAATACGCAAAAGGCCGGCCAGCGCTACTCGGGTGGCCGGGACACGACGCACGCCATTCTATACGCTCTCGATCCACAGACGGGAGACGAGCTCTATTCAAGCGGCGACGCCATCGATAGCTGGAATCACTATGGCGGTATTGCCGTTTCCGGGGGCGTTGTCTACCTGACTTCGTGGGACGCGCGAATCTACGCTCTCGGGATTAAGCAGTAAAACGCAACGGTGGATACGGCAGCGGCGGTATTTACATCCTGGTTATCGATCACATTAATGTTGTTTCTGGCAGGATTGAATGAATTCAGCAATCCTGGAAAAAGGGCCTGGAACGATGAAAGTTCCCTATGTGAAGAAGTGGCAGAAGGAAACAGATAAGCTGCGCCAGATCGCGCTCGACTGCGACCTGATCGAAGAACTCAAGTGGGGCAAACTGAAGTTATCGAATTGGAGAAGTCCGGGAAGAGGATAGAGCTCAGGAAACCTTCAGAGTACCCAATTCCTGAGGAGCTGCAGCAGAAGCTGGATGACAACGCGGTTCTCAGGTCGGCATTCGCGACGCTTACGTCGGGCCGGAGGAAGTCATACATCTTCCACGTCTCATCTGCGAAGCAGGCAAAAACCAGAGCAGCGCGGGCGGAAAAATGCGTGCCAATGATTCTGAGCGGGCGTGGGTTCAATGAATTACCGAACTGAGACCAGGCGGTCGGTGACAAGGCGCCCGAAAACGAAACGGTCCGAATATGGCAATTGGCAATCCGCCGATATCGGCAGCGTTCTTTATTGCTGGCCCCAATGATTGGAGACAGGGTCTTGCTCCTGGAGCGTGCGCGCCCGCATGCGCCGTTCTTCGCCGTGCCGTCTACGGACGAAAGTTCGTGTCGCCCCGGACCGGCCCTTCGCCATCGTCGGTGATCGTGCCCGGATGCCAGTCCCGCGCCACCGCGATATCGGCCTCAGCGCTTGCCGTGAGCGCGTTCAGGTCCACCACCCGCGCCAGCCGCCCGAGGAACTGCGGCTTATATTGACTGGTGGCCACGGCGGCGTACGATTTCCAATGCGCCAGCGCAGCCTCCAGATGTTTCACGGCTGAGGCTCGATACTCCGGTTTGCCTTCCTTATCAAAGAGCAGCAGGTCCGTAGCCGCAAGAATCTTCTCCGCGTAGTAATCGCCAAGGTACGCCATTGCATCCGCGTCGCCGAGCGTCACCCGGAGTTCCCTGTTGTCCTTCTGCAGCGGCCGCAGCTCGCCCACCAGGCGGTGCGCGCTGGCGGCATTCGCCTGGAGCGCGGCGGCCACCTGTAAAGGCGTAATGCCTTCCATCGGAGCGCCCTTCAACAGCCGGCTCCGCCACTGGCGCGCGTTGAGAATGCCGCTTCCGGGCATCGTCTGGCCGCGGGCGAAGTCTGCCACGGTGAAGAATCCGCTGCCGTTTCCTTTCTGGATGTTGCCTTCCGGGAACCACAGGAAGTCCAGATCACGCCAGAAGAACCGGGTCACCTGCGGGATGATCCTGGATGCCTCGGACAGACCCTGCATCAGCTTCGCGGCGGGAATGCCCGGGAAGCGCGCGGCCAGCATTCTCTCGAACACGGAGTCCGGCAAGTCCGGTTCATAGCTGAGCCTTCCCCACAGCGTGAACGCGTACCACTGCTTTTGCATCACCAGCTGGTGCGGCGTCGCGGGCTCACGGTCGATAAACTCGCGCCCCCAGTTGTAGCCGTCCGGTCCCATAAAGAATCCCGCGATCCGATCCGCGCCCGGAATGCTCTTCACATACGTTCGCGCATACTCAGGGTCGCCCCAGCGATAGCTGTAAATGTCATCGTTCCGCACCTCGATCCAGGTCCGCATGTTTTTCGGCATCTGTTCGAGCACCGGCTCGATAAAAGGCGGCTTCGTCTCCGAGTACATGTGCGCCACGGAGTACTTGAAGCTGAAGTCGAATGCAGCCGGGTAGTCTTTGAATGATTTCAAAGTCTGGGCCTGGCCCGTCTGGTGGTAGCGATGGATGAGCCGGAAGTTGCGGCCCGGCTGGTCTTTCAGCGCGTCCCGAATGCCCTCGCCATAGCTCCGCCAGAGCCAGTCTTCCTGGTCGAACTCGCCTTCTCTGGAGTGCATGTTCTCGCCAGCCGTGATTCCTATGCCGGCCAACAGGGGGTACGTTTTCACAGTTTCCCGAACGCTGGCGCGGAAGTAGTCGATGGTCTTTTGATTCTTCGCGTCTTCGGTCAGGCCGTACTTGCCCTCCGTACCCCAGACGAAGATGTTCCAGGTGAACCAATACATGTCAACGCCGCGGTCTTTGCCGTACTGCATAACATCGCGCCAGAAGCGGATCTTGTCGTCGATGGTCATGCGGTTGACGATAGACACCTGGTTCAACCGGAAGGGCTGGGCCATGACGGCGCTGTTCATGTTGAAGTTCAGGTCAAACGGCGCGGTGTTGCCCCAAACATCATTGAGCGCGATGTCGGGATATTCCGGGACTTTGACGATGGAGGGGAAAGGGTGGAGGTTCCACAGCGAGAGCACGTTGAGACGATCGCGCGCCATCTCGTCCAGCCAGGTCCGCCAGAAATCCATGCTCCACATTTCCGGGATGTTCGCCTGGGCGGAGTCGCTGTTGTCGGAGTAGGTCGGCGTGCGACGGTCGAGGGCGATATTGAACTTGATGCCGCGCTCGGCGATGTAAGCCGCGTGGTCCGAGTTCGCGATCTCCTTCACCGCGTTCTGGTGGATGGCCTCGGCCAGATCGAGGGCGCCGTACATGGCGCCATTGGCATCGGCGCCGAGAACCGCGATGGTGGTGCGGCCGTTTCTTTCCTGCCGCCGAATGGCATAGGACTGCGGGCGGGTGTCCCGTAGCGCCGCCACACCCAGCGCCTGCGCGAGGGAGCCGGATTCGGCCGTCCCCACGGCGATCACGAAGCGTAACGCGCTGCGGTCGCTGGCCATCGCGCGAATGGCGGGTTCCGTTACCGCATTCCCTCTGCCGCCGAGACTACGGCGAATCTCGGCTACGGCGAAGGACACTTGCGGCGCTTTGCTGTCGTGGAACACCGGCTGCGCTTTCGCGGCGGCGGCCACCAGTCCGGCGATGAGAAACACTCCGAGGAACTTAATGGGAACTCCTGGTTCTGACCGGAAACGGCTTGGTCGGTAATATACTACACCTCCCTCTGGTCGATCGCGTGCTCGCGATTTGCCTATGGCTGACGACAAAACCAAAACTGGACCCCAGGATGCCGCCCGGGTCAATGTCCATGAAGATTACGAAGTAGCGTATTGGTGCAAGCGCTTCGGCTGCACTCCGGAAGCGCTCAGAGCGGCGGTGAGAAAGGCCGGGGTGATGGTGAGCGATGTTGAGGCTGAGCTGAAACGGCGATAACCGCGACACACGCCGCTTCGCCTGCCGCGCGGCGACCTCGTGTATAACACTTGCCCGTCCTGATCGGCCTTGTTGAAGGGTGGTGCGTGCCGACAAAGGCTGCCTCGCTTGCGTTCAGCGCCTCTATCTGAAGAGACGTGGCGCGAAGTCGTGGAGGCAGCGCCTCCACGTCAGCCATTCGTGAGCAGTACCGGGCGATTCGAAGTAGACGTTGTGAATCCCCGCCTTCGTCAGGTTATCGCTGAAGGCTTTCGTCGCCGGACCCTCCACGGAGCCGATTCCCAGGAAGAGAACCTTCACTTTCTTATTAAAGGATGCCGGATCGGCAAACGCACCGCCGCACGCCGTTTTCGGATCAAACGTTCCTCCCCGGCCGCCACAGCTCCCGCTGAAACCGCCCACATAGGCGAATTTATCGAGGTTCTCGAGGGCAGTCGAAAACGTCTGCGCACCTCCCATCGAGAGTCCGGCCATCGCCCGATTCTCGCGCCCCGGAAGCACGCGATATGTTCTCTCCACCATGGGGATCAGATCGCCGAGCATCATTTCGGTGAACGTCGGCTGAGCGAGTCCTCCGCCTCTTCCGGAGGAAGGCGCCGCACCGCGCCCGGGTTGACGGATCGCCGTGCTGGGCGCGAGCGGCGCAGGCGCGGGAGAGGGGACCATTCCGCGCGCGGCATAAATCATCGCGCTCTGTCCAGGCTTCACGGCATTCAGGTTATCCATCACGACGATCATTGGCCTGGCCTTGCCCGCGGCTATTAAGTTGTCCATGATGGCTTCCACGTGACCCTGTCTGGACCATCCGGTTTCGTCCTCACCCCACCCGTGGAGAAGATACAGTACGGGAAAGCGGCCCTTCGACGCCTCATAGCCCGGTGGGGTGTAAACGAGACAACGTCGCCACCTGGCTGTCACCTTCGAGTAATACATCTGCTGACTGATATGCCCATGCGGCACGTCTTTTGTCTGGTAGTATTCTCCATCCGCTGCAGGCTCGGGAATCTCTATACCGCTGTTCCACCATCCGCCGCCAAAGAAAGTCACAGTCGAGGGGTCTGCAACAACCGCGCCATCGATATGAAGCGTGTAGTAGTGAAATCCCACCACCAATGGCGTTGTCGTGACGCTCCAGACGTTATCCGGCCCCTTACTCATATTGAAATCCTGCGAGCCCCCGATCCGTACGGAAACCTTCTGGGCGTCCGGGGCCAGCACGCGCAACAGAATTCGATGGTCGGGATACACGCAGGGGTACTTAGCCTCCGGGATATTGAGCGAAGACGGCTGGCACGCGTCTGGCGCCTGCGCCTGACACAAACCGCCAGCTATTGCGGCGAACAGGAGCGTCAATCTGGTTGCTTCCTGAAAACAAGTCTTTGCGAGCTTCACGAGACTCCTCCCGGATCTGAGTTGGGTACTTTCTATTGCCGGATACGCGGTGATCGTATCCGCTCCCGAACGGCTGCCAGGGGGCACATGAAATTGATGGAACCGATTCCATGTTTCGGGTAACAGTGATATATTAGCGTCATTCCAGTGAGCCGTCTACCGGCCTGGAGAGGCACTTTTGACCCGTTCACGTCCGTCGCATCTGGTGTGGCGCGCAAACTCGCCATTTAGAATCGGAACCCCTGCGGAAGGTACGGGATCCTGCACGCATATTTAAAAACCGATGAAATTCCTGATCACTTTCTTACTGCTCCTTCCGGCCGCGTTCGCCCAGACGCCATCCGTTCCTTGTATTCCGCCGCCGGCGCCTGCTGCGAACGCTCCCAATGCGGGACGTGGCCGTGGACCAGGAACCCCTCGACCCACTCCACAACAATCTGCTGCCGATCTCAACGAGATGGGCAGGCTGACGGCCCTTCCGGCATGGGGACAAAGCCTCGCCCCCGGAGACTACTCCATTGGGCCTGCGTATCCCACGGCGCCGGAACTCGCCAAACGTAGCGGCGTCCCCGAAGGCAAGGTGATCGAGTTCGTTATGAACTCCTCGGAAAGCAAGTTCTACCCGGGCGCGAACGGCGGGTTTCAGCGCCACGTTTGTGTCTACGTTCCGGCTGGGTATGTTGCGGGCGCAGAACTTCCGGTGATCGTGTCCGCCGACGCATATGGCATGCGCTATAACCTGCCGACCATCCTCGACAATATGATCTACGATCAGCGGCTGCCCGCGATGGCTGCCGTCATGATCGATAACGGGGGCGCCGAGCGGAGCATGGAATACGACACTGTGTCATCCAAATACGTGGAATTTGTGGAAGCCGAAGTCCTGCCGCGCGCCGAGAAGGAGGCGAACATAAAGCTATCGAGCGATCCGGATGCCCGAATGACGCTCGGCGGTAGCTCGGGTGGAGCGGTCGCACTGACAATGGCATGGTTCCGGCCTGACCTCTATCACCGGGTCCTTACCTATTCAGGAACCTTCGTCAACCTCCGCGGCACGCCGGACGCGCCGCTTGGCGCCTACGAGTACATTGAGCATCTCTTCCCGGCAAGTGAAAAGAAGCCTTTTCGATTGTGGATCCAGGTTTCAGAGAACGACAATGGCTCCAAAACACCCTCTGAAAACCGCCGCAATTGGGTTATTGCCAATTCCCGGTTGGCGAAAGTCCTCAAGGACAAGGGTTACCCTTACCAGTTTGTCTATTCCAGGGGCGCCGGGCACACACAGAGGAAAGTAATCAACAATACGCTGCCACAGGCATTGGAGTATGTGTGGCTCGATTACACGCCGCGGCGATAATCACCCGTTTACCCGGTCGTGAGCGCTCCGTCCTGACGCTGCGCAACTTTGACCGCGACGACCGTTGGGCTCCGCGGCTGACTGAATCATCGAGCGATCATCTCGACGGGCCGTTTTGTCGATTCCAGCTTCAGGCCGAGAAGAATCCGAGTCTGGACAGCCAGCTTGTAGCGTATCGGTCGGGGCAAGTGGGTCGAAACTGAGATTGCCCGACTGCGTGCCTGGAAATCTGCGAACATCGGATGAGGGAGCATCAAAATGGACGAAGATTTTAACGCCGGCGACAAATGTGGGCGATGTGGCTGCGCTCGACGTGAACACTCACCAGCTTGTGCCAGCCACCCCAAATGCAAAGTCTTCTCGCCTCCAAAGGCGCAGAGGAAGAAAAAGCGCTCATAGCAGTGTCCTGAGCAAACGATGTCGCGATTTCGCAGGCGGACGCCCGATGTATTGAACTGCGGGTCTTCCCGTACCACCGGACGCGAGGGTCAATCACTCGAAACAGAGCGCCTGCGCTCCGTCGCCGAGGGCTACCCGGCGCGCCGGACATGACATGGCGTGAATATCACGAATCCACCAAACACAGCGTTGAGTCTCTGCGAAGATCGCCGCATGTTCTCGACTGGGCGAATATGCCCGATCCGTTCCGTCATTACGAGGGCGTGCCATTGCTCGATCTTCCGGCAAATCCACCCGTCCCTGATATGCCGGCACTCGCAGTTCTGAACGGTATCTCCGGTATCAGGCCCAGGGTTGACGGCTCTACGTTTCTTTCGCAATTGCTGTTCTATTCCGCCGCCATCAGCACGTCCAAGCGGTCCCCCACCGGATACCGGTATGCATTGCGCGTGAATCCATCTTCCGGGAATCTGCACCCGACCGAATTCCACTTCTTCACGCAGGGTCTTAATGATTGGCCCGATGGACTGTATCACTATCGCCCCTCGGCGCACATGGCCGAACAGCGTGCGCTGGGCCATCCTGGATTGAAGCTGGCTGGCGGCTCCGCGCCAATCGTATTTGTTCTGACCAGCCTCGCGTGGCGCGAGGTGTGGAAGTATGGCGATCGCGCATACCGGTACTGCTTACTCGATATCGGGCACGCCTGGCAGGCGCTTGCCCTCGCCGCGCGGGCTATGGGATGCGACACATTTGCCACTGGTCACTTCCCGGACGATGAAGTTGCACAGCTGCTTCGGCCCCACGAGGATGAGTGGCCCATGCTCATCGTCGAAGTGCGTGGAGCCTCCATTCCTGTGTGCGAACAAGACGCCCGCGAGACCGTTTGGTACGGCGGGAAGGCGAATCAAATCTCGGCGGATACAACCGCTTGTTCGCGGATCGACGTGATTCACGAGGCCACGAAACTCCGCCACTGGGCAACCCCCCGCATCTCCGCCGCTGAGCCGGATCCCACAGGCTCCGGCGAGATCAATCTGCCGCCCCACGCTTCATCGTCCCTCGCAGTGAGCCGCGCATTTGGAGACGTTGCCCGAATGCGGCGTTCAGCACTCAATTTTCTCGGTGGAATGCAATCGATGTCGCTGGCGCAGCTCTCGGCCATCCTTGCTGTCGCGGCTCGGCCGTTCTCCGCTGATTTCGCCGGCGAACCCTTCATCCGCCTCTATTTGTATGTTCATCGCGTTGACGGACTGCAACCCGGTGTGTACAGGCTGGGTTCTGACACTGCCGGATTGGAGCAAATCAGGAGTGGCGACCAGCGCGTAGCGGCGGCTGGATTGAGCCTGGCGCAGGAACTGGCAGGCAACGCGTGTGTCGCATTCTCGATGATCGGTGATCTCGATCGCGCAGCCCGCGCCCACGGCGATCGTGGTTACCGCTATGTGCATTTCGAAGCCGGCGCCATTGGCCACCGCATGTATCTCGCCGCGGAAGCGCTCGGATTGGGCGCTACCGGCATGGGCGCATTTTACGATGAGGAAGTGCACCGTTACCTCAACCTGACGCCGGAGCAGGGACAGGTGGTTTACCACTTCGCAATCGGTTATCCGGTTCCCGATTCTCGTCTTTCGGCATGAGATCGACCATGGTGGGAATTCTGGTACACGGCGACAACCATTTCATCGTCCAGGGTCCGTCGCCGGACCGGGATGATGCCGCCGCCCTCGTCCATCATTGGTCGCTTATTCAGATCGGGGCGGTCAAACCGCCTGCGCTCGATCAGTGGAACATCGTCACGCGAGCGTTACGAGAGAACCTGGAGTGGGCCGTGGTCATACCTGGAGACGGTGACATTTCTCCGGCAGTGACGCAGCTGCTCGACGAGCTTTCGGCGCGCGGAATCATTGTCCACTATTGGGCAAAATCGGCAGGCGGCAGACGTTCGCTTTTCGGAGCCTAAACCCGCCAGAACCATTTTCGGCGATACATGCCA
>Ga0070658_10004183_pt1 | contig 11810 bp, 6 predicted proteins | sample KBSC13metaG_FD_64664 | JGI IMG/M metagenome (GOLD analysis project Ga0070658, IMG submission 64664) | Corn rhizosphere microbial communities from Kellogg Biological Station, Michigan, USA - KBS C1-3 metaG | ecosystem: Host-associated > Plants > Roots > Rhizosphere > Soil ... | reverse complement strand
AGTGCGACACCCTCGCTGTCCATGATCTCGCGCACCCCGCGATGACAGCTCGCCCGGAACCCGGCGACGTCGAAGCTCTCGCCGTAGTGATGGCGGAGCATACGCTCGCCCTCGTCCGACGAGTGGCCGACGAACGAGGCAAAGCGCTCGTCGGTCATCTCGATGCCGTGCTCGATCGCCGCGAGTCGCCAGACCCGGCGCTCCAGCCGCTCGCTGTCGACGAGCAGTCCGTCCATGTCGCAGATCACCGCGGCCGGCCGCCGCGATGCGAACGAGCGCCGGGTTGTCGCGTCGGGAGTGGTGGCCACCGACTAGTAGACGTTCGCCGTGTCGCGGTACACGCGGACGTAGTCGATGCGCTGGAACTGGGGGAACGTCGTCGTCCCGTCCGGGTTCCCATCGAACTGTCCGCCGACCGCCGTGTTCATCACCAGCTGCATTGCGCCGTCGGTGATGTGGTCGGTGTGCTTCGCCCGCTGCACGCCGTCGACGTACCAGATGATGCTGTCGCGATACCACTCGACGCGATAGGTGTGGTAGTCGAGCGACAGGTCGGTCGTGCTCGTCCACGGCGTCGACTGGTACTGCTGTCCCGGATACGATCCCCACCAGTGGGTCATGATGTTGACGTTAGGCGCGCTGCCTCTCATCTCCATCACGTCGATCTCGGGGGGCCAGTTCGAGCCGCACCCCTGCAGTCCGTTGCACGGGGTCGCGACCAGCCAGTTCGCCGGCCAGATCCCTTTCCCCGACGGCACCTGCGTCCGCCACTCGACCGCTGAGCCGCGGCTGACCACGTGCTTCGTCCCGGTCCGGACCTCGCCCGAGGTGTAGGCGCGCGTCCCCGTCGTCTGCTTGTCGCTGCGCAGGACGAGCGACCCGTTCTCGATCGACACCGCGGACGGCGAGTAGTACTCGAGCTCACTGTTCACCTCGACCGGCCCGTCGGAGGTGATCCAGTTGGTCGCATCGAGGGTCGGCCCGTTGAAGTCGTCGGACCACTCCAATCCCCACTTCGCCTGGCGCGGCGGTGTCGGCGGCTCGGTGACGAGCGTCGGGCGCTTCGGCGCCGAGCTGCCGCAGGCGGCGACGGCGACGATGGCGATGATCGTCGCGGTGACGGCGAGCCTGGGCGCGTTGGCGCGGGCGCGATTCACGAATGTGATGGCGTCGGCATGCGGCATGGGGATCCGGGTGCGGCGGGTACGCGGTGGGCGTGCGCGGCGGTGCGCCGAGGTCTATTTATTGAGTCTAGGCCCGCGTCCCGGCCGTCGCCAGACGGTGATCTGCCTGAAGCGCATCGTCCATCACCCGCTGAAGGACCGACATGATCCGCTGTTCGAGCTCCGCACGCGCGACCTGCCTGACGGTCGCCGCCTTGATCGTCGCCGCCTGCGCCCCGCGAACGGTCTCGTCGCCGGCCACGCCCGCTGCCGCGAACGCCGAACGCGTCACCCCTGGCGCGCCGGGCGAGGATCGCTTCGTCGACTCGGTGCTCGCGCTGATGACGCTCGAGGAAAAGGCGGGGCAGCTCAACCAGCTCTCCGGTCTCGCTGACCCGACCGGCCCGGGGGGCGCCGAAGCCGGGGCGGGGCAGATCCGCCGCGGCGAGATCGGCTCCCTCCTCAACATCGTCGGCGCCGACACGACGCGCGCGCTGCAGCATCTCGCCGTCACCGAGTCGCGGCTGCACATCCCGCTCCTCTTCGCGCTCGACGTCATCCACGGCTTCCGCACCACATTTCCCGTACCGTTAGGCGAGGCGGCGAGCTGGAATCCGGAGATCGGCCGGCACGATGCACGTATCGCCGCGACCGAGGCCGCGGCGGCGGGAATTCACTGGACCTTCGCGCCGATGGTGGACATCGCCCGCGATGCGCGCTGGGGGCGCATCGTCGAGGGCGCGGGCGAAGATCCGTTCCTCGGCGGCGCTTTCGCGGTCGCGCGGGTGCAGGGCTTCCAGGGTACCGACCTGCGCTCGCCGAGCAGCGTCGCGGCGACGGTGAAGCACTTCGCCGCCTACGGCGCCGCCGAGGCGGGACGCGATTACAACGTCGCCGACATCCCCGAGCGAACGTTGCGCGACGTCTATCTCCCGCCCTTCCACGCCGCCGTGTGTGCCGGCGTGCAGACGCTGATGTCGAGCTTCAACGAGATCGACGGCGTCCCCGCGCACGCGAACGCGCTGCTGACGCGTGAGATCCTCCGCCGCGAGTGGGGTTTCAATGGCCTCGTCGTCAGCGACTGGACCGGGATCGGCGAGCTGCTCAACCACGGCATCGGCGCCGACAGCGCCGACGTCGGCAAGGCGGCGATCGATGCCGGCGTCGACATGGACATGGTGTCGGACATCTACCGCAAGACGCTGCCCGGTCTCGTCCGGAGCGGACGCGTTCCGCAGAGTGAAGTCGACGACGCAGTCCGGCGCGTGCTGCGACTGAAGTACCGGCTCGGGCTGTTCACCGATCCCTATCGCGGCACGAACGCCGCCGCCGAGCGCGCGGCGATGGCCACTCCCGCCAACCGTGCCGCCGCGCGCGAATCGGCGCGGCAGTCGATAGTGCTCCTCAAGAACGATGGCGGCGTGCTGCCGCTCAGGAAGTCGCTCGCGACCGTGGCGGTGATCGGAGCGTTAGGCGCCGACACCGGTGCGGTGATCGGCAACTGGGGCGGGGTGGGGCGGAAGGAGGATGCGGTCTCGGTGCTCGACGGGATCCGCCGCGCCCTTCCGCAGGCGACGGTGCTCCAGGCGCGCGGCGCATCGCCGGCGAGCGACGACACCAGCGGGATCGCCGCGGCGGTCGCGACCGCGAAGCGCGCCAACGCCGCGGTCGTCGTCGTCGGCGAGACGCCGGACATGAGCGCCGAGGCGAGCAGCCGGGCGACGATCGACCTCCCCGGCGCGCAGCTGCAGCTCGTCCGCGCGATCCGCGCCACCGGTGTGCCGATGGTGGTCGTGCTGATGAACGGGCGCCCGCTCGCGCTCCAGGCGCTGGACAGCATCGCGCCGGCGATCGTCGAGACCTGGTTCCTCGGCATCGAGCACGGCACCGCGACCGCCGACGTCCTCTTCGGCGATTACAATCCCGGCGGCCGGCTCCCGGTCACCTTCCCGCGCGTGACCGGGCAGGTGCCGATCTACTACGCGCACAAGCGAACCGGCCGACCGTCCGACGACACGCAGAAGTACACGTCGCGCTACATCGACGTATCCTACACCCCGCTCTACCCGTTCGGCCACGGGCTGAGCTACACGACGTTCGCGTACAGCGCGCCGCGCCCGAGCGTGGCGACGATGCACGGCGGCGACACGCTGCAGGTCGAGATCGACGTCACCAACACCGGAGGCGTTGCCGGCGACGCGGTCGTGCAGCTCTACGTCCGCGACGACGTCGGCAGCATCACCCGTCCGGTGCGCCAGCTCCGCGGCTTCTCGCGCGTCACGCTTGCAGCCGGCGAGACGCGTACCCTGCTTTTTCCGATCACCGCCCGCGACCTCGCCTTCCACGACGCATCGATGCGCCTGGTCGCCGAGCCGGGGACGTTCACCCTCTTCTCCGGCCGCGACGCCGAGCACGGCGACTCGGCGAAGTTCCGCCTCGAGACCGCGGATGGCAAATCGGTTCCAGTGCCCGACGACTGCGGCGCCTGGCGATCAAGGGGTCAGAGTCGTTGAAATCCGCGCCGCGTCATTTCAAGGGGTCAGAGTCGTTGAAAATCGCTGATCGGCGCACTGGTTCGATGTCGCGCGCTCGCTCACGACTCACATGACCATTCGCGTCGGTCTCGCCGGCTACGGCCTCGCCGGATCGGTCTTTCACGCCCCGCTCATCGCCGCCACTCCGGGGCTGTCGCTCGTGCTCGTGTCGACGTCGAACGCCGAGCGCGCCGCGGCGGCGCGGCGCGATCATCCCGGAATCGACGTCGTCCCCGACACCGACGCGCTGCTCGCCCGCGCGGCCGACTTCGACCTGCTCGTCGTCGGCACGCCTAACGCGACGCACCATGCGGTCGCCGACGCGGCCCTCGACGCCGGGCTGCACGTCGTCGTCGACAAGCCGTTCACCGCCACCGCCGCCGAGGGGAACGCATTGATCGCGAAGGCGCGGCGCGCCCGGCGCGTGCTCACCGTCTTCCAGAACCGCCGCTGGGACGGCGACTTCCTCACCGTCAGGCACCTCATCGAGGCGGGCGAGCTCGGCGACGTCTATCGCTTCGAGTCGCACTTCGATCGCTGGCGCCCGGAGCCGCGCGCGGGGTGGAAGAACGAGGGCGACGCCGCCGGCGCCGGTCTCGTCTACGACATCGGACCGCATCTCATCGACCAGTCGCTGGTGCTGTTCGGCCCGGCGGCATCGGTGTTCGCCGAGCAGCGAACCGTCCGCCCGTCGAGCCACGTCGTCGACGACGCGTACATCATCCTGACGCATCGCTCCGGGATCTCGTCGCATCTTGCGATGTCGCTCGTCGCCGCCGAGAGCGGCCCGCGCTTCCGGGTGCTCGGCCGGCGCGGCACGTTCACGAAGTTCGGGCTCGACGTCCAGGAAGACGCGTTGCGCAGCGGGATGCGTCCCGGTGATGCGCGGTGGGGCGAGGAGCCGCGTGACAGTTGGGGCCGTCTCGCCAACGGAAACGATGTCCGCACCGTACCAACGGAACGGGGTGCGTACGAGCGTTATTATGCTGGTGTCGCCGCCGCGATCGGCGACGGTGCGCCACCGCCGGTCGATCCGGCCGACGCGGTGGCCGCCATCGCGGTCATCGAGGCAGCGAACGTTTCAGCGCACGAGCAGCGAGTAGTGGTACTGACCTGAGCCGGGATTCACCGTGGCAGCACCGGCGATTAGCATCCGCGCATCACCCAGCAGCACCAGGCCTCATCGTCAGGCCTGACGACGGTGACCGCACCCGTGTGGCGCATCGCCACATCCCCCCCGCGTGCGGATCGGGCCTCGAAATTCGCATCAGCAGGACAACCACCACAGGAGGGGGACATGAACGCATTCTGTCGGGCGCGCCGGGCGGCGTGGCTCGGTCCGATGCTCGCCCTGTCCGCGCTCGCGGCGGCGACGGCGCGCGCGCAGACCGGCACCGTCACCGGCCACGTGACGTCGGCGGCATCGGGACAGCCGCTGCCGTCGGTCACGGTCCACATCCCGAACACGACGTTAGGCGGGATGTCGGACGCGAACGGGCGCTACACCATCGCCGGCGTGCCGGTCGGGACGCAGGTCGTCGTCGCGCAGCGCATCGGCTTCGCGCGCGACAGCGCCCGCGTCACAGTGAGCGAGGGCGCGACGATCACCGCCGACTTCTCGCTCCGCGTCGTCGCGACGACGCTGGCGACAGTCGAAGTGAACGTCGGCTACGGAACGCAGGAGCGCCGCAACGTGACCGGCGCGGTGTCGTCGGTGTCGAGCGAGCAGATCGCGGCGCAGCCGGTGCAGTCGGTCGATCAGGCGCTGCTCGGTCGCGCCGCCGGCGTACAGGTGACGACGGCGAGCGGCCAGCCCGGCGCCGGCGCGGCGGTCCGCATCCGGGGCGGCAACTCGATCTCGGCCGGCAACGATCCGCTCTACGTGATCGACGGCGTCCCCGTCACCGCCGACGTCAACCAGACGAACACCAACACGCTGATGACGCAGGGCGCGCGCGGCGTGAACCCGCTGGCGTCGATCAACCCTGACGACATCGAGTCGATCGACATCCTGAAGGACGCGTCGGCGACGTCGATCTATGGCGCGCGGGCGGCGAACGGGGTCATCCTCGTCACCACCAAGGCGGGACGGCGGCGCGGAAACTCGGTCTCGCTCGGCGCCTACGTAGGCGAGGCCGAGATCCGGCACAAGCTCGACCTGCTGAACGCGCAGGAGTTCGCGACCAACGTCAACGAAGCCTATGTCCGCGGCGGCGGCACGGCCCCGTACAGCGCGGCGCAGATCGCCGCCTTCGGAAAGGGGACCGACTGGCAGGACGCGATCTTCCGGACCGCGCCGGTCGAGAACTACGACCTCGCCTTCTCCGGCGGCGATACGGCGACGCGCTATTATCTCTCGGGCGCGTTCCTCAACCAGACCGGCGTGGTGATCGGCACCGACCTGAAGCGCGGCTCGGTCCGGCTCAACCTCGACCGCGACGTCAGCAGCCGGCTCCGCATCGGCAACCGCCTGACGCTCAGCCGCTCCGACGGTTCGGTCCTGCCTAACGGCGGCAACGGGCAGGAAGTCTCGTCGGTCCTGCTCAACGCGATCCTCGCCCCGCCGACGATCCCGGTCTACAACGCGGCCGGCGAGTACAACACCGACTTCAACTTCCTGACCGGCCGGCCCTTCTCCAACCCGGTTGCCACCGCGTTAGGCATCACCAACACCGAGACCGACGCCCGGGCGATCGGCAACCTGTTCGGCGAATACGACATCATTCGCGGGCTGACCTTCCGGACGTCGATCGGCGGCGACTACCTGACGTCGACCCAGAACTTCTACTCCCCGAACTACACGCTGCCGGGCCGGAACTTCGGCGGGCAGGGAAGCCGCGGCCAGCTGTCGGCGACGACGTGGCTCAACGAGAACACGCTGCACTACAATCGCGCCTTCGCCAACGTCCACACCCTCGACCTCCTCGGCGGGCTGACCTTCCAGCGCTCGAACACCGAGAATGTCTCGGGGACGGCGCAGGGCTTCAACACCGACCGTCTCGGCACGAACGGGCTCAATCAGGCGCAGACCTTCGTCGGGGTCTACACCGGAGAGCCGCACTCGTCGCTGCTCTCGTACTTCACGCGCGCGAACTACTCGCTGCTCGACCGCTACCTGCTGACGCTCTCCGGCCGCGTCGACGGGTCGTCGAAGTTCGGCGCCGGGAACCGCTACGCCTTCTTCCCGTCGGCGGCCTTCGCCTGGCGGGCCAGCGACGAGCCGTTCATCAGATCGTTAGGCTGGTTTGACGACCTGAAGATCCGCACCAGCTACGGCAAGACCGGCAACCAGGACATCGGCAACTACGCCGCGCTGGCGCGGCTCAACAGCACGGTCTATCCGTTCGTCGGCTCGCGCGCGATCGGCTTCGTCCCGGCCGGCCTCGCCAACCCCGACCTGAAGTGGGAGTCGACGCGGCAGTACGACATCGGGCTCGACGCCGGTGTGCTCGGCAATCGCCTCGCCGTCACCGCCGACTACTACGACAAGAAGACGAGCGACCTGCTGCTCGACGTGCCGATCCCGGCGACGTCGGGGTCGGGAAGTGTGCTCAAGAACATCGGCGCGGTCGCCAACAAGGGCTTCGAGGTCACGCTCAACACGGTGAACTTCACCGGGCCGCTGACCTGGAACTCGCAGCTCAACCTCGCCTGGAATCGCAACAAGGTCCTGCAGCTCGGGAGCAGCGACCAGATCATCGCGCCGGCCGGCGTCGGCGCGGGCGCGAACCAGAACCCGACGATCCTCCAGGTTGGCCAGCCGACCAACGCCTTCTACGGCTTCGTCTACGCGGGGAAGGACGCGAACGGAGCGGTGACCTATGCTGACCTCAACGGCGACGGAAAGGTCAACAGCGACGACCGCACCATCCTCGGCAACGCGCAGCCGAACTACATCGGGGGCTTCAACAACGACTTCGGCTGGAAGCGGCTGCAGCTGTCGGTGTTCCTCCAGTGGTCGGTCGGCAACAAGATCTACAACATCAACCGCGCGATCCTGACGCAGAACGCCGGCAACACCAACCAGCTCCGCGACGTCCTCGGCAACGGTTATGGAATCCCGGCCGCGAAGACCGGCAACACCTTCGACACCAGCCCGTCGAACCTCTTCGTCGAGGACGGCTCCTACCTGCGCGGCAAGAACATCCGCCTCAGCTACGCGATCCCGACGATGTGGCTGTCGCGGGCACGGGTGAACAACCTCGACGACCTCCGCGTGTACGTCAGCGCCCAGAACTTCTTCACCAGCACGAAGTACTCGGGCTACGACCCGGAGCTCAACGAGTACTCGTCGAGCAATCTCGCCCAGGGCTTCGACTTCGGAACCTATCCGCAGCCGCGCCAGATCACCTTCGGCTTCAACGCCGGCTTCTGAACGGGAGCCACGCGAATCATGCATACATTCGACACGACGCGGCTCCTTCGCCGCACGGCGATCGGCGCGGCACTCGCCGCGGTGACGCTGTTCGCTGCCTGCAGCGACTTCCTCGACCCCAAGCCTAACGACGTCCTCGCGCCGGAGAACTTCTACAAGTCCGCCACCGACGCGGTCGCGGCGGTGAACGGCGTGTACGAGCAGACGAAGTGGGCGCACTGGCTCAGCTTCTGGTACATGTCGGACATCGCCACCGACGACATCTACGCCAGCCCGAACTTCGGCTCCGACGGGCACCACTTCGACGAGTACACCTTCAATGCCACCGAAGGGACGCTCGCCGGGCCGTGGGGCGATTCGTACACCACCATCAACCGCGCCAACGCCGTCCTCGATCACGTGCCGGGGATCCAGATGGACTCGACGCTCAAGGCGCGCGTCCTCGGCGAAGCGCGATACCTGCGGGCGCTGGCATACTTCAACCTCGTCCGCTTCTACGGCGACGTCCCGCTGATCGAGCACGAGGTCAATTCGCTGCAGGGACTCGACGTCTCGCGCGCTCCCAAGGATCAGGTCTACGCGCTGATCGTCAGCGACCTCCAGACGGCGGCGGCGAACCTCCCGGCCGCCTACTCGGGCGCCGACCTCGGACGCGTCACCTCGGGCGCGGCGCAGGCGCTGCTGGCCAAGGTCTACCTGCAGCAGAAGAACTGGAACAGCGCCGCGCAGACGGCCGGGACGATCATCAGCAGCGGGCGCTACGCGCTCAACCCGGTCTGGAAGGACAACTTCTCGGTCGAGAAGGAGTTCATCAATCCGGAAAGCATCTGGGAGATCAACTACGACCACGTGCTGGACCCGGGAGCGGGGAGCGTCGTCACCCTGTTCAGCCTCCCGTCGAACTACCCGGGTGGCGACTCCTACGGCCTGATGGGGCTCGTCCCGTCGCTGGTCCGCCTCTACGCGCCTGGCGACCAGCGCGGAAACCACGGCACGTTCATGGCGCCGCCCTACACCGACAAGCTCAATCGGACGGTCAGCTGGACCGTGCCTAACGGTCCGGCCTTCGACAAGTACCTGGACGAGAACAGCGACCAGAACATGACGAAGCGCGGCTGGGTCCAGCAGGACAACAACTGGATCATCTCCCGCTTCGCCGACGTGCTCCTGATCTACGCCGAGGCGGTGAACGAGGGTGGGACGGCCGGGCCGATGTCGGCGGTGCAGGCGCTTGACTCGGTGCGCCATCGCGCCGGCCTTCCCTCGGTCGGCGTCAGCGGCCAGGGTGCGCTGCGCGATTCGATCCGCGTCGAGCGGCGGCGCGAGTTCGTCCTCGAGGGGCAGCGCTGGTTCGACCTGCAGCGCTACGGCACGCTCGACGCCGCGATGCGGGCGAAGCAGGCCGAGATGGGGTACGCGGTGATCGGCGTACCGAGCCAGTACTTCCCGATTCCGCAGAGCGAGCTCGATATCAACCCGAACCTCACCCAGAATCCGGGGTGGTGACCCGATAGCGAATTGAAACGGCCGAGGGCAGCTTCATCGCGCCCTCGGCCGTTTTCGTTCGAGCCGCATCGAATTTCAACGACTCTGACCCCATGAAACGACGCTCGCAGGATTTCAACGACTCTGACCCCTTGAAATGACGCAGATGATCCTCTCAACTCGACGTTCGCTCATCACGGCCGTCGCGCTCCTCGCCGCGTGCGGGCATGGCGGGGCCACCGACCCGGGAGGCGGGGTCACCCCGCCGCCGGGCGGGACGGCGGTCGCTGTCTGGATGACCAGCGCGAACGGCGCGAAGCTCCTCTCGCACGAGCCGGATGCCCATCTCTATTCGACGACACCGCCAGCCGGGACGACGATCACCGTCGACGACGCGACGAAGTACCAGGAGATGGTCGGCTTCGGCGCCGCGATGACCGATGCCTCGGCGTGGCTGATCGAGACGAAGATGTCGCCGGCGCAGCGCGACGGGTTGATGCAGGAGCTGTTCGGGCGGAATCCGGGGATCGGCTTGAGCTTCATGCGCCTCACCATCGGCGCGTCGGACTTCTCGATGCACGACTACAGCTTCGACGACATGCCCCCGGGTCAGACCGATCCGACGCTCGCGCACTTCTCGATCGACTCCAACCGCCCCTACTTCCTCCCGGCGGTGAAGCAGGCGTACGCGATCAATCCGCAGCTGAAGATCATGGCCTCCCCGTGGAGCGCGCCGGGGTGGATGAAGACCACCGGGAGCCTGATCAAGGGGACGCTTGCTCCCGAAGGTTATCCCGCGCTCGCCGAATATCTGAAGCGTTACGTGCAGGCGTACGAGGCGGAGGGCATCCCGATCTACGCGCTCACCGTGCAGAACGAGCCGCACTTCGAGCCCGAGAACTATCCGGGGATGGCGCTCGACCCGCAGCAGCGGGCGCAGTTCCTCCGCGAGAACCTCGGGCCTCTCTTCGCACAGAGCGGCATCCGGACGAAGATCCTCGACTGGGACCACAACTGGGATCAACCCGAATCGCCGCTCGCGGTGCTTGGCGACGCCGGGGCGCGGCAGTACGTTGCCGGCGTCGCGTGGCACTGCTACGCCGGGACCGTCTCCGCGCAGCAGCAGGTCCACGACGCCTATCCCGACAAGGAGACGTATTTCACCGAGTGCTCGGGGGGCGCATGGGACAAGGACTTCGGCAGTAACCTGAAGTGGTTCCTCGGCACACTCATCATCGATGGCACCCGGAACTGGGCGAAGGGGGTGCTCTTCTGGAACCTCGCCCTCGACGAAAGCTCTGGCCCTCACCTCGGCGGTTGCACAGATTGTCGCGGCGTCGTGACCATCGGGTCCACCACCGGCTCGGTGACGCGCAACGTCGAGTACTACGCGCTGGCCCACGCGAGCAGTTTCGTCAGGCCGGGTGCGCACCGCATCACATCGTCCTCGGACATCGAGGGAGTGAAGAGCGTCGCCTTCGAGAACGCTGACGATTCATCGAAGGTGCTGATCGTGTTGAACACGGCGCCGGTCGACCGCACCGTCGTCGTGCACTGGAAGAACGAGGCGTTCGATTATGTCGTACCCGCCGGCGCGGCGGTGACCTTTCATTGGGCCTGACAGCAACCACGCCACCCTAACGGAGCATCCGTGGACACGACCCCTCTCGTCAGCCTCGCGAAGATCGACTACCTGATCATGGCGGTGTACTTCGCCGCGGTGCTCGGCGTCGGCTGGATGCTCCGCCGCCGGATGACCACCAGCGGCGAGTTCCTCATCGCCGGCCGCTCGCTCCCGGCGTGGGTGACCGGGCTGGCCTTCATCTCGGCGAACCTCGGCGCGCAGGAAGTGATCGGGATGGGCGCGTCGGGCGCGAAGTACGGCATCGCGACGAGCCACTTCTACTGGATCGGCGCCATCCCGGCGATGGTGTTCGTCGGCATCTTCATGATGCCGTTCTACTATGGCTCGCGCGCCCGCTCCGTCCCCGAGTACCTCAAGCTCCGCTTCGACGAGAAGACGCGGACGCTGAACGCGGTCTCGTTCGCGGTGATGACGGTCTTCTCGTCGGGGATCTCGATGTACGCGATGGGGAAGCTCTTCAACCTGCTGCTCGGCTGGAGCTTCAACGTCAGCATCTGGGTCTCGGCCGCGATCGTCCTCGGCTACGTGCTCTTCGGCGGGCTGACGAGCGCGATCTACAACGAAGTGCTGCAGTTCTTCCTGATCGTCTTCGGCTTCGCGCCGCTCGT
>Ga0070658_10004182_pt1 | contig 11812 bp, 9 predicted proteins | sample KBSC13metaG_FD_64664 | JGI IMG/M metagenome (GOLD analysis project Ga0070658, IMG submission 64664) | Corn rhizosphere microbial communities from Kellogg Biological Station, Michigan, USA - KBS C1-3 metaG | ecosystem: Host-associated > Plants > Roots > Rhizosphere > Soil ... | reverse complement strand
GAAAAAACAAACCCAATTTGGGGCGCAAGTCACGAAATCAGCGGGGTTTACCCGTGGAAGGAGATGCTCGCTTCCATGCGCGCATTCGGGGCCGGCATGTCCAGCGTGCGGGCGACGGCGGCGGCTTTGGTCTGGCTGATCTTCTGCATCAGCAGCACCCAGGTCTCGCGCTGGTACCGCATCAGTTGCAGGGCATCTTCGAAGGCCTTGTCTTCGTGCGAGGTGTTGGCTTCCACGAGCTTGCGGTACATAAAGTTGTAGAGGCCGCTGAGCTTCGCACAGACGTCTGGGGCGACTTTGTGTTTCAGAGTGACTTGCAGTTCGAGAATGATCCGCTGGGCCTTGGTCAGCAGGTCGTAGCTGACGTCGTACTTCTTTTCCGCAACGGCGGTGCGGGCCTGCTCGGTGAAGCGGATGGCGCCGTCGTAAAGCATCAGCTGCAGCTGTTCCGGCGTAGCGGTCAACACCTTGGTACGCAGATAGTTGGCGGCGGCGTGCTGGTTCATAAGTGTCGGCTCGTAACGGTTCTGCAGCTTGTATCGGCCCGGGCGGAGCGGTGAATTGAGCTTTGGAGACCGCAGGTAGGGTTTTCAGAAAGGTGTGATAATAAGCCCGTTTGCCGCTTGCTTTCGGGCCGGCTGACGACAACACTTATATGTACAACCACCGGGTTTCCCCTGTGTCTATAAGAACGGAGGCGGAGTTTTTTGGAGGAAGCTCCGTCTCGCCGTCAGCTCAACACGCTCCATCAGAGATCGCCTATGGCCCTGATCAGCCCACTGCCGCGCATCGAAGAGCACCGCGTTCCGGTCGTGTTCGACTGCCCTGACTGCGGCGCGCGAAATGTGCGCGGGATGGCGTTCGATTTGCGCGAGACGCTACGGCTAAACTACCGCGTGCCGCTGTGGGGCTGGAGCACGCATTGGGTCCGCTGCTCGCACTGCCAGGCCGAGCTGCACGCCAACTGCAAGGCCGAAGACCTGCAGGGCCGTTCGCCGACGGACGTAAACCACCACGTGCGGGCCTACCTCCCGCTGCCGGCCCGCGTGCTGGCGATCATCAGCCTGGCGACCGGCTGGGCGCCGATCGTCGGCGTGCTGGTCGCCCTGTGTGCCCTGGTGGCCAACATCCGCACCCGCGGCTGGCCAAGGTGGGTGAGCGTCGGCGCCCTGGTTCTGGCCACCGCCGCCAACGTCGGCTTCGTCGCGGTGCTGTGGTACCTGCGGAACAAGATCGGCACGCCGATCAATGTGTGATGGGGGTTATTGGTTACTTGTTACTGGATACTTGCCGTCGCCTGTCGTGCGAGGGTGACACCAATATTCAACAGAGCCCATCTCGGCCGTACAAGGCACGGCAAGTAACAAATAACCAGTAACAAATAACCAATAACAAACGCTCGCCGCCTAGGACTGGCAATCCGCGCAATAATGGGTCGACCGTCCGCCCAGCACGATGCGGATGATCTTGCCCCGACACTTGTGACACGGCTTGCCTTCGCGGTCGTACACCCGGTGCCGGGCCTGGAAATCGCCGCGTTTTCCGTTGGCGTCGACGTAGTCGCGGATGCTGCTTCCGCCGGCGCGGATGGCATTGCGGAGGACGGTCTTGAGGGCCCGATTCAACCGGCCGGCCTCCGCGGTCGACAGCGAATTGCCGGGCCGGCGAGGGTCGATGCCGGCGGCGTGCAGGGCCTCGTCGGCGTAAATATTGCCGACGCCGGCGAGCAGGGTTTGATCGAGAAGGGCGGTCTTCACGGCGCGTTTCGTCCGCCCGAGGATTTTCGCGAGTTGTTCCGGCAGTAGCGACAACGGTTCCGGGCCGACATTCGCGTGATCGGCTTTGCCGAGCCAGACGATCGCGCCGAAGCGCCGCGGATCGACCAGCCGCAGCTGCCGGCCCCCGGCGATGTCGACGACCAGGTGCGTGTGCTTCTTCCGCGGCCCATCGGTCGGCTCGAGCGTGAGTTGGCCGGTCATGCCGAGGTGGACGAAGAAACGCTCTGCACTATCGAGCGTGAAAACGATCCGCTTCGCCCGCCGGGTGACGGATGCGATGCGGCGGCCCTTCAGCGACGCCGCCAGATCGTGGCCAAGGGGCTCTACCATGTCCGCCCGCGCGTGCGGCACCGATAAAATCGCCGCTCCCGACAGGGCGGGGGCGAGGGTGCGGACCACGGTCTCGACTTCGGGCAGTTCGGGCATGGGTGTTAGTTATGGTATACGCTCCGTTTAGCCGGCGAGCCTGCTCGCGGGTCCACGGCGAGCAGGCTCGCCGGCCAAACGCCGGAGCAAGCGCTTGGTTTGAAACTTGTTCAGCTCTGTTGCGTCAATAAGTAGGTTGGTTGCACCCTTTGGTCGTGATACCATCCGCTGTCCGCTCCCGGAGAACTTCTGCATGGAACCGCAACTGTCCCAGCCGCAAAGCACTGACCTCACCGGCGACGAGCTGGCCGCGGTGGAAAAGCTTCAGAAGGCCTACCACGACCTGCGGGCCGAGCTGGGCAAGGTGATCGTGGGGCAGGAAGCGGTCATCGAAGAACTGCTGATCGCGCTCTTCTGCCGCGGCCACGTGCTGCTGGTGGGCGTGCCGGGGCTGGCCAAGACGCTGCTGATCAGCACGCTCGCCAAGACGCTGGGCCTGAGCTTTAACCGGGTTCAGTTCACGCCCGACCTGATGCCGAGCGACATCACCGGCACCGAGGTAATCGAAGAAGACAAAACCACCGGCGGCCGGAGCCTGCGGTTCGTCCGCGGGCCAATCTTCAGCAACATTATTTTGGCCGACGAAATCAACCGCACCCCGCCCAAGACGCAGGCGGCCCTGCTCGAAGCGATGCAGGAGCATCAAGTCACCGCCGGCGGCAAACTGCACCGTCTGCCCCAGCCGTTCTTCGTGCTGGCGACGCAGAACCCGATCGAGCAGGAAGGCACCTACCCGCTGCCCGAAGCGCAGTTGGACCGCTTCATGTTCAACATCCACGTCGGCTACCCCAGCGAGGACGAAGAGTTCCAGATCGTCCGGCTGACCACGCAGAACCGCAAAGTGGAGCTGCAGCACATCCTCAGCGGCGACGAAGTGCTGACCCTGCAGGAGATTGTGAAACGCGTCCCCGTGGCCGACCACGTGATCCGCTACGCGCTGCAATTCACCCGGCTGACGCGCAAGGGCGAATCGGGCACCAAGTTGCCCGATTTCGTCGAAGAATTCGTCGGCTGGGGCGCCGGCCCGCGGGCGAGCCAATACCTGATCCTCGCCGGCAAGGCCCGGGCGCTGCTCAAAGGGCGGTACCACGTCAGCACCGAGGACATCCGCCAGGTGGCCATCCCCGTGCTGCGGCACCGCATCGTGACCAACTTCAACGCCGAGGCCGAGGGCGTGAAGAGCGACACGATTATCAAAAAGCTGATCGATTTCATCCCCCGGCAGCAGTATGACGATCTGGACGCCCAGACGGCCAAGATGCTTCGGGATCACCCGGCGGCGTGAAGCGATGGCGGGGCGACTACAAAGAACAGGGCTTCGACAAAGCCAAATGAGGGCGGTGGCGGAACGACGGTATGGCGATGCCAAAGCGTTGATTGCGACGGGCCATGTCGAGCGCGCCAGCGGAGCCATTTATCTTGCGGGCTTTACGATCGAAATTTTGTTGAAAGGAAGATTGCTCCTTCGGCATCCGTCACTGAGCGCGATACCGTTAAATAGCCCCGCGTTGACAAAAAATGAGGCTCGTCTCCGTGATTTGATCTTTCGATTTCATGATTTGCCTGGATTACTTGACGCTCTTCCTGAAGTTCAGGACGCGATCAAGGTTGCGGGACACCGAGCCCACAAGCCGTATTTTGAGTGGCTAAAATCGATTTGCAGTACGTGGACGGTGTTGGCACGATATTCGTCGGAGCAGACGACGCTTCAGGAAGCGATCGTGTTCATTGATCGCGTGAAGGTTTTGAAGGAGCTTTTGAAATGAGCCGTTTGACAGATCAAGAGTTCGATATGCTTCAAAACGCGCTTGAGGCGGAGTTGGATGCGTCAGAACTGACTGTGGTATCCGATTTCGATAACGGGGACGTTCCCATGGTAATTGACGTGGTTTCGCCAAAATTCCAGGGGCTCAGCCAGTTGCAACGTCAGGATCTGGTATGGTCGATTATCGACAGGGTTCTCGGCGAACATGCCAAGAACGTGTCGATGATCGTTGCCTATACCCCCTCTGAAATTGAATCCCCGGCCGCTTAGCTTAAACTGGACGTATAATGCCCGAACCGATTGTCAATCACTACGAACCCAAGAGCGTTTCCCGCACCATTTTCGGCGTACTGGCCAGTCTGCTGTCGATGGGTATCCCCATCGGCCTGTGCGAACTGGCCCGCACTAGCGGCGATATGCCGACGGCCATCTGGAGCGGCGTGGCCGCTCTGCTGGCAATCATTTTCGCCTACCTGTCGATCCGCGGCACGTTAACCGAATAAGGGACCGAATAGACCCCCAACGGGATTCAGAGCGGCAGGCGGGGTTGTTTGCGCCTGGCCTGCTTCACGCATGCCCGACTCACTTGCCGACCATCGTCGATACCTCGACCCGCGCACGCTGGCGAAGATTTCGTCGCTCGAATTGCGGGCCAGGTTGATCGTCGAAGGCCTCGTCACGGGCAGCCACCGGTCGCCGTACCAGGGCATTAGCGTCGAATTCGCCCAGCACCGCCCGTACACGCCGGGCGACGACATCCGCCACGTCGATTGGAAGGTGCTCGCCCGGGCGGACAAGGTCTATCTCAAGCAGTACCAGGAAGAGACGAATCTTCAACTCATACTGGCCGTCGACGCCAGCCAGTCGATGGCCTTCGGCAGTATCGACGTGGGCGGGGCGAAGTGGACGAAGTACGACCACGCCATCAGCCTTGCCGCCAGCCTGGGTTACCTCGCCGTTCACCAGGCCGACAGCGTCGGGCTCGCCATCTTCGATCAACAGATGGCCCGCTACTTCAAGCCGAGCAACGCGCCCACGCAGTGGAAGCTGATCGTCAACGAACTGCAGCACGTGCCGCGCTGGAACAAGACCAGCATCGGCAAGGTGCTCGACCAGATCGCCGAGAAGGTGACGCACCGCAGCCTGATCCTGCTGCTGAGTGATTGCTTCGACGACCTTGAAACGATCAAGAAGGGCCTGCGACACCTGCGTTACAAGAAGCACGAGGTGCTGATCCTTCAGATCATGGACCCGCAGGAACTGGAGTTCCCGTTCGAGGACGTGACGCTCTTCAAGGGCATGGAAGAGCTCGGCCAACTGATCACCGAACCGCGGGCGCTGCGGGATGCGTACTTAGAACAGATGAACGCCTTCCGCGACGGCCTGAAGAAAATCTGCCGAGGGATGAACATCGATTACCAGCCATTCAACACGGCCGAGCCGCTGGACGTGTCGCTGAGCAATTTCCTGGCGAATCGGCAAAGCGCGATGCGGTAGTAGGGTGGGCATTGCCCACCATTCGAGCGACGGTGGGCAATGCCCACCCTACGGGGTTTTGCAATCGGACTGCCAACCAACATCCTCGCCGCCGGCTTCATCAGTCCGACGTTCGCCGTCGCGGGGCTGCTGCTGGCGGCGATCCCGATCATCATCCACCTGCTCAATCGCCGGCGCTACAAGACGCTCGATTGGGCGGCGATGCAGTTCCTGCTCGCGGCGATGCGGAAGAATCGCCGCAGACTTCGCTTCGAACAATGGTTGCTGCTGGCGACGCGGTGCGCGCTGCTCTTCCTGCTCGGCCTGGCCCTGGCCCGGCCGCTGGGGTGCGACAGCAACTCGCTCGCCGGCATGATCGGCGGCAGCTCGGCCCTCCACGTGATCGTCATCGACAACAGCTATTCGATGGCCTACGAGAGCGATCGGCCGAACGCCAAGACGAATCTCGACCATGCCAAGAAGCTCGCCCACGCGATGATCGATAAGCTCAGCAGCGGCGGCGACGCGGTGGTGCTCATCACCGCCGCCAAGCCGGCCGAGGCGGTCATCGCCAAGCCGACGTATGACCTGTCGGCCGCCAACGCCGCGATCGATCGCATCGGGCAGAAGTTCACCGCCACCGACCTCGCCGGCGCGTTCGATCTCGCCGAACGCGCCGGCCGCGAGGAAACGAACCAGCCGACGAAAACCCTCGACATCTTTTCCGATGCCACCGCCAGCGCCTGGCACGGCGGCAACGAGCAAGCCTTTGAAGCCATCGGCCCAAAGCTCGCGGCGCTCTACCACGTCCGCCACTTCAATCTGTCGACGCCCGGTGCGACCAATGCGGCCGTGCTCGACGTGTCGCCCTCGACCAACCTCGTCCGCACGCAGTTCGCCAACAGCTTCAACGCCGTCGCCTCTTCGTTCGGCGGCACGACCGAATCGTCACTGCTCTGGACCCTCGGCGACGAATCGCTCCCCGGCGGACCGGCCGTGCAATTGGACGCGCAGGCGAAGACGTTCACGCAAGCCAACGCCAATATCCGCACCGGCGGCCCGACGGTCATCGCCGCCAAGCTCGGCAGCGATGATCGGCTGCCGGTGGATGACGTCCGCACCCGCACGCTCGACGTCGCGTCGGAAATGAAGGTGCTGATCGTTGAAGGCCGGCGCGGTGGCGAGGGCCTCGAAGGCAGTGGGGCGTTTCTGAACCTCGCGCTCAGCCCGCCGCCGCTACCAGGAAGTGGGGCCGGCACCAGCAGCAAGGGCGACAGCTACATCAAGGCCGAACGGATCAGCGACATCGAGCTCGGCGGCCGGGCCTTGGGCGATTACCGCGCGATCCTGCTCAGCGACGTCGCACAGATCGCAACGCCCGTCGCCGACCAACTGCAGAAGTACGTCAAAGCCGGCGGCACGGTCATCTGGTTCATGGGCGAACAGGTGCAGCGAGACAATTACAATACCGTCCTCGTCCCGCGCGGCCTGCTGCCGGGCCCGCTCGCACAGCGGCAGAGCGGCCCCGGCTTCACGTTCGCGTTCAGCCCAACGGGCAATGTCCACCCGCTGCTGGCCGCTTTCAAAGACATTCAGAAATCCGGCCTCGAGACGGCCCAGGTCTTCACCTATTGGCAGACCACGCCCAAGCCCGAAGACAAGGTCGAACACGTCCTCGATTTCGTCGGCGGCAACCCCGCCATCACGCTGCAACCGCTCGGCGACGGCCGGGTCGTGTTCTTTGCCACCAGTGCCGATGCCGAATGGACGAATTTCCCCGCCAAGCCGGCGTACGTCGCGCTGCTGCACGAAATCCTCGCCGGCACGGTCGCCGGCAGCGAGCGGTGGATGAACCTCGACGTCGGCCAGCCGCTGGTCGTGCCGCAGAGCGTGCAGTTCGCCTCGCCGCCGAGTTTGCGCGACCCGCAGAGCCAGGCGGAGACGCCGCTGACGCAATCGACGCGTCCGGACGGCTCACTCGTCTACACCTCGCCGCCGCTGGACCACCCCGGCGTGTGGCGGCTGGTCAGCGGCACGAGCAGCACGCCGATCAGCGTCAACGTGCCGTCGAATGAGGCCGACATCCGGCCGGTGTCGGATGAGGCGATTCGGCAGTTGCTGGGGAACGCGCCGGTGGAAACCTTCGGCGCTGAGTTGCCAGCCGACACGGTGGCGGCGGATGAGGCGAATGATTTTGGCTGGTCGATCATGACGATCGTGTTGGCGCTGCTGGGCGTCGAATGTTTCCTGGCAATGCGGTTTGGACACTTCAAGAAATGAACCGCCTGATCGAAATTCTCTTTAACCTGCCGCGCGGCTTCCTGAGCCGCGAGGGGAATTTCGCGCTGACGTTCAATCCGCGTTGGCCCGGCGTACAGACGATCGGGGCGACGCCGTGGAACCTTGTCCTCATCGCCGCCGCGGTCGCACTGGTCATCTACGTCTACCGCCGCGAGGGGCGGTCTCGCCCGGTGCGGATCGCGCTGGCCGCGGTGCGCCTGCTGCTGATCGGTTTCGTCATCCTGCTGCTGAACTGCCCGAATCTGTCACTCACGCAGTCGCGCGTGGAGCCGTCGAACCTGGCGATCTTGGTCGACGATTCGCTATCGATGCGCATTCCGGATGCCGGCGAAGGCGCAAGCGGTCAACCACGATTAGAAGCGGTGGAGAAGCTGCTTTCTGCCGACGATGCAAAACTCGTTAAAACTCTCGCGGCGACGCATCAACTGCACTTCTACCGCTTCGACACCGACGCGGCCGCGGTTTCGACATCGACGACGCAGCCGGCGCCGCAGTTCGAAGCGACGGGTCAGCAGACTAACGTCGCCGGCTCGATCACCGACGTGCTGCGCGATTTGCAGGGCCAGCGTCTCGCCGGTGTCGTGGTGCTCACCGATGGCCGCGATCAACCCCGCCAGCCCGTGGCGGCGGCGATCGATGCGGTGAAGGATTTTGGCGCGCCGGTCTATCCCATCCCCGTCGGCAGTGATCGGCCGCTGCGGAACATCGAGGTGCAGCAGGTGTCGGCGCAGGACGCCGTGTTCGCCAAGGACATCACCAACATCAAGGCCACCATCCGCGTCACCGGCCAGGCCGCGGGCCCGGTCGTGGTGCGGCTGAAGGACAAGGCCACCGGCAAAACGCTCACCGATCCTTCCGGCAAGCCGATCGAGCAATCGGTCAACCCGCCGGCCGATGAGCCGACCGAAGTCGAACTGCTCTACACGCCGACGGAGCCCGGCACGCAGGATCTGATCGTCGAAGCCGAGGCCCAGCCTGGCGAGATTGACACCGAAGACAACGCCCGCCCGATCCAGTTGGCCGTGCTCGATTCGCAGATTACGGTTCTCTACATCGACGGCTACCCGCGGTGGGATTACCGCTACATCAAGACGGAGATGATGCGCGACAAGACGATCGGCATCAGCTGCTACCTCCTCTCGGCCGACCCTGATTTCCGGCAGGAAGGTTCGAAGCCGATCACCCGCCTGCCTGAGACGGCCGAGGAATTGCTGGCGTACGACGTGGTCCTCATCGGCGACGCCGACCCGCGGGAATTCACCGATCAGCAACTGCAACTCTTCGCCGATTTCGTCGCCCGCCGCGGCGGCGGCTTCGGCATGGTCGCGGGGCCGCGGTTCAGCCCGATCGCGTGGAAGGGGACGCCGATCGAGCAGATCCTGCCGGTCGACATCTCGCGCGTGCAGCCGGAAGAGTGGGGCGCCGGCGAAGGCACGATCGCCGAAGGCTTCCGCCCGGTCGTCACGAAGGAAGGCAGCGAATCGAGCCTGTTCCGCTTCTTCCCCGACAAAGCCACGAACGATCAATACCTCAAGCAAAGCTGGCAGCCGCTGTTCTGGTACTGCCGCGGCGTGACGGCCAAGCCGGGCGTGGGCGAAGTGCTGGCCGAGCACCCGACCGACGTCGGGCCGGACGGTCGCAAGGCGCCGATCCTTGTGGCCGGCCGCTACGGGGCGGGGCGGACGGTGTTCCTCGGCGTCGATGATTCGTGGCGGTGGCGCTACTACACCGGCGAAAGCGTGTTCGACACCTACTGGGTGCAGCAGCTCCGCTTCCTCGCCCGCAGCCGCAAGCTCGGGCAGCGGAAGATCACGCTGGTGAGCCAGAAACCGACCTACGACCTCGGCCAGCAGGTACAATTGATCCTGCGGGTGATCGATCCGCAATTGCAGACGCAACTTTCCGACCAGATCCGCGTCAAAATCGTTGGCAGCGACGGCCAGGTGATCCGCGAGGAGACGTTGCAGAAGCAGACGGACGGCACGACGTACCTCGCCAGCTTCGCGGCCGACCGCGTGGGCTCGTTCAGCGTGCAGCTGGCCAGCCTTGCCCCCGGCGTCGATCCGCTGAGCCTGCCGGTGACGGTGCAGGTGCCGAAGCTGGAACTGAGCCAGCCGCAAGTCGACCGCCCGGCCCTCACCCGGCTGGCGGCCGAAACCGGTGGCCGGGTGATCGAGTTGGCCAATGCCGCGGCCGAGTTGCCGAAAATCCCCAGCGCCCAACGGCTGATCCCGCTGGTCAGCCAGCAACCGCTGTGGAACGCTCCGCTGGCAATGGCGATCTTTGTTTTTCTGCTGACATTGGAGTGGGTTGTGCGGAAGATAGTGGGAATGGTGTGAGTGGTTTCTTGTAGGGGCGAGGCATGCCTCGCCCGCAGAGCGGTAACACGCTCAACGGACGACGCATGCGTCGCCCCTACAAAAGACGTGGCCGGGAGTCTGTATGCCGCCAACGCAATTGCTCGAGTCGATCGACGCCGTCCGCCGCCGCGCCCGCGTGTTGAGCGTGAGTTACGGCGTCGGCATCGTGCTGGCCGGGGCGATTGGGCTGCTGGTCGGCGTGATCCTGTGCGATTACCTGTTCAACCTGTCGGCCGTCCCGCGCGTGTTGCTGATGCTCGTGGCGATCGGCGCGATGGCGTACCTCGCGTGGCGCTACGTTGCCCGAACGGCCAGCGTCCCGGTGACGCGCTCGGACGTGGCGGGGCGGTTGGAGCGGGCGTTTCCGCAGTTCGAAGATCGACTCCGATCCACCGTCAGCTTCGTCGAAGCCGACGGCGGGGCGGATAAGCTCGATGCGCTGCAGCGCCGCGTGGTCGACCAAGCCGGCGAAATGGCGGCGCAAGTCGATCTCGGCAGCGCGATCGTCTCGAAGCCGGCGATCCTCTCGCTCACCGGGGCGGCCTGCGCGTTCATCGCGATTCTTCTGCTGGCCAGCGTCGTCAGCCACGACACGCTGTCGATCGTCACCTCGCGCCTCCTCACCCCGTTCAGCGGCCGAGATTGGCCGAAGCGGGTGCAGATCGATCTGGCGTCGGCCACGCCGAAACTGGTGCCGACCGGGCAAAAGATCGGCCTTGCGATTAAGCTCGCCCGCGGCGACAGCGCGCGGATGCAGCCGATTCTCTACTACCGCGTGGATCAAGGCCCGATCCAGCAACTGATCATGCCCCGCGCCGCCGACGGAAGCTACGCTTCGTCGCTCGACGCGCGGCTGGAGCCGAATCAAACGGTCGGTCACATCACCGCCTGGATCGAAGCCGGCGACGACCGCAAGGAAATCGAGCCGATCACCGTCGTCCCGCGACTGGCCATCCGCAAGATCACCGCCGAAGCCACGCCACCCGCCTACGCCGCAGGCCGGCCGAAGCAGTCGCAGGATTTGAGCGTTGCGCCGCTGGTGACGACGGAAGGCAGCAAGATCGCGCTCACCGTGCACTTCAACAAGCCCATCAATGGCCGAGAGGTTCGGCAAACTTCTATCCCAAATATGGTTGCCATCGGTGACGCCAAATTGCCGAAGGTCGAGTGGCAGTTGCCAAGCGGCGACACCGTCATCGGCACCTTTGCGGCCGCCTCGCCGCTGCGCTTCCGCCTGCACGCCACCGACACCGACGGCTTCACGAATACCGCCCTCGAAGAGTATGAACTGATCGTCAAGCCCGACACGAACCTTTCGATCCAGCTCGAAAAGCCCCGGCAGAGCGAAGAACGCACCGCCAATTCGTTCGTGCCAATGCAGACGGTCGTGGAAGACGATTGCGGTGTCGACGGCGTGAAGCTCGTCGTCGATCGCCTCGCGCCGTCGCCGAAGCACTGGGAATTCCCGCTCGTCACCGCCGGCAAGCCCGAGGCGAAGTTCGACTGGACGGCGATGGAAAGCTCGCCCGAGCGGGTGCGCTTTCGGGGCGTCTCGTCGTGGGAACTCAAGTCGATGGACCTCAAGTCCGGCGACGTGATCGAGTACGCGCTGGTCGCCCAGGACAACTTCAACCTCAACGGCCGCCGGCACGATCCGGTGAGCACGTCGAAGCTGCGGATCACGATCGTCACGCCGGATGAGCTGG
>Ga0070658_10004181_pt1 | contig 11812 bp, 11 predicted proteins | sample KBSC13metaG_FD_64664 | JGI IMG/M metagenome (GOLD analysis project Ga0070658, IMG submission 64664) | Corn rhizosphere microbial communities from Kellogg Biological Station, Michigan, USA - KBS C1-3 metaG | ecosystem: Host-associated > Plants > Roots > Rhizosphere > Soil ... | reverse complement strand
GCATCGCGAGAGCTGGGCAGGAACCGATGCCACCGAAGCCAGCAGCAATGCCAAGCCACGCCGCTCCTTCGAGGAAAGCGCGACGGTCGAACCGCACCGACCGGGCCTGCGCTTGCTGGTAGTCTTCTGATGCCACGATCCGAATGGTGCGGGATATTCAGCGCGGAGTAAATGCGGCGAGGTGGCCCGGAATATTGGCGCGCCCGGAAGGATTCGAACCTCCGGCCCCCAGATTCGTAGTCTTAGGGCAACCGTTTCCGAATGTGTGATCCGGTTTCCGGTTGTTGCACAACAGACTGTATAACAAGCCAAAATGTCGCGTTCGGTTTCCGGGGATTGCGGCGAATTGGTTTTCGTGTGATTGCTAGGTGATTGCTGGAAAGGCAAAGCACATGACCACAGGAAGCATTTCAAAGCGCTCCGTCGACGCGCTCAAGCCTTCGAACAAGGATCAATTTCTCTGGGACGACGACCTTCACGGCTTCGGCGTGAAGGTCACTCCGGCCGGGAAGAAGACCTACATCTACCAGTACCGCACCGCCGGCCGCGCCGGATCGACCAGGCGCGCGACGCTTGGCGTCCACGGCTCACTTACACCCGACGACGCGCGCATTGCCGCGAAGGAAGCGGCGAAGCTCATTTCGGCCGGCCTGCACCCGACTGATGAGAAGCGACAAAAGGAAAAGGCTCGGCAGGCGAAAAAGCTGAGCGACGAAGAGCTGGGCTTCAAAACCTATTGCGTGGACACCTACCTTCCGGCTCGAAAGCCCGAGCTCCGCACGCGCACCTACGACTTCATTGAAGCGGCGCTGCGTTGCCACGCTTACCCGGTGCTCGCGTCGAAGCCCCTGCCCGACATAACCAGCCGGGACGTTCGGAAGCTACTCGACGGCATTAAGCATGAGAGCGTCCGCTATTCGGTTTTCGGTGTGCTGCGGACGCTGTTCAAATGGGCAGCGGCAAAGGGGCGCGAAGACATTCCCGCTTCCCCGCTGGAGGGGATGGAAGCGCTTCGCCCGGTCGAAAGCCGCGACCGCGTACTCAGCGACGCGGAGCTTGCGTTGGCGCTTAGGGCAGCGGACGAACTCGCCCAGCCTTACGGGCCGTTCTACGGCCTCCTCTTTGCCACTGGCCAACGGCGTGACGAAGTGGCCGCGCTCGACTGGGCAGAGCTTAATCGGGCAGAGCTGCTTTGGACGCTGCCGCGTGAGCGGGCGAAGAACGGAAAAGCGAATATCGTCCCGTTGAACGCCCACGCCATAGCCGCGCTCGATCGTGTGGCGGGCGGCGACAAATGGCCGTCGCGCGGGCTCGTCTTTCCCGCCACGGACAAGACCCCGATTAGCGGGTTCTCGAAAGCGAAGAAGGCACTGGACGCAAAGATGCTGGATCTGGCGCGCAGCGACGCGGAGCAGGCGGGAGATAATCCGGAAGCCGTGCAGCTCACACCGTGGCGCCTCCACGATGCGCGCCGAACCCTGGCCACCGGTTTGCAGCGGCTCGGGGTACGGTTCGAAGTCACAGAAGCGGTACTGAACCACACGTCCGGGATTAGCCGGGCAGGCGTAGCCGGTGTGTACCAGCGGCACGGCTGGGCGCCGGAGAAACGCGCCGCGCTCGATGCATGGGCGGCTCATTGCGATCGGCTGCTCAATCCTGAGGAAGAAGCCAGCAATGTAGTTGCCCTCCGGCAGGGTGCGTAGGCGGTGGAAGCGAACCACCAAAGCATTCCGCTACGAATGGAATTAGGCGCGGGAGAAAGCATCAGCCTCGTAGTGGACGTGTGGCAGGACGGAGTGGGCCAGTGGCGCGCCTGCGCCCCGGCGCACTACCCTCCCGTGCCGACGGTGATGGAAGCCACGCCGGTCAAAGCGCTTGCAGCACTTCAGGCCGAAGTGCTCCGGTTGTCCTCGAAACGCCGGAAGGAGGCAGCGGACCGCCGTGCAAATATCGACGCTGAATGCGGCCCCGAAGACCTTCGGGCCGTCCGCTTCACGTTCTATTGGAATTTGCTTCAAAGCGAGCAGGACTTCGGCCGCGGTTGGCAGGAGGAAGCTGTCCGGGAGTTGCTGGCGCTTTGCCGGTCCCTCGCTAGAGACGGGCGGCGGGCGAGCGAAACCAACGATTTCCTCCTTTGGTTGGGCAAACGAGTTGTTGGCGAGGCAACCTACAGCAACCCTACGAAGGCCGAGGGAGCGATCGACTCTCTGTTAGAGTGGCACAAGGAGCTTGCGAGCCGAGCAACAAACGCGACGCCCTGGGGCCCGCGTCATGACGGAAATAAGCCCAAGCCGATCGAGGACCACCGGCGAGCAGGGATGGTCGAGGCGTTGAGAAAGAGCCCTTACGTACGCAACCGCAAAAAGGCTGAAGCCGCGATAGGCACTGGCGCGAAGGGAGCCGTTGACCGCGAGGCGAAGCGGAAGAAACGCGACCTCTGAACCTATGAGATAACGGGTCGGAAATTCCGCGAAACCGGTTCTATTAGGTGGTCGCCCTTGAAATCGGAGCGACACACCAATGACTAGCGACCCTAACGAAAATCGCGTGCTTACCGTGAAGGAAGCGGCAAGCTTTCTCGCGTCCACCAAGAGCACGCTCGACAAGTACCGGCTGACTGGCAGCGGACCAGCCTTTGTGCGGCTGGGTGAAGGATCTGGTGCCCGCGTGGGTTATCGGCTCTGCGACCTTCAGGCTTGGCTCGCCACCCGCGTGCGGCGCTCGACATCCGACTTGGGCCAGCCCGCCTAACCAACCCCTCAAAAGAAGAACCCCCCAGCCCGCTAGAGCCGAGGGGTAGGAAATCGCTGAGATGGAAACCACTATCCGAAAGCCGTTTCCGCGGCAACAAAATCTCATAACGAACCGCGTCGGCGATCAGCTGTATATCTGCCTTGGGGCTGACGATGGCCACAAGCTGTGGGGCGCATTCTGCGCGGCCGACGGTCTTCAGGCGCTCGTTTACTGGCAACCAGCTCACTTGCCGTTCGCCCCGAGTCGGCGGTGCCAAGCGCACAGCGCGATCGGTGTACGTGTTCGAAATGTCGTCCGCGTCTCCGACGACGAAACGCTATTGGAGGTTTTGGCCGCCGCGAAATCCGAAATCGAGAAAGTCGCCGGCACCCTTACCGACCGAGCGGACCTCTTTCCTGATGTGGCCACGGCTCTGCTTCGGAAGAGGGTTGAATCCGGAACCGCGGCGCCCCCCGTGTCGCGGGAGGGGTCCGGATGGTTCAGGCCATTTGCTGGCGGCGCTGCTCAGTTCTGCGACGTATGCGCGAAATTTTCGGTTGTGGTCCGGCACCCCCGCGAGCAACCGGATTGGAAGCTGGTCCGATGCCGCAACTGCCGAAACTCGAACCGAAGGTCCCCGTCCGCGTTCGCGGCCACACTTACTCCGGCGAAGCGCAATGCGGTTTTCAAGGCCGCGGTGAAAGCGGTCGAACAGGAAGCAAGCCGGTGGGGCTCGCCGCCCATGACGGAAATCCAACGTCGGGAAGCGCTCGCTGACAACGCCAGGCTGGCGTTGCGGGTGCTTGGCCGTCTGTTTCGTGAGGAGCACGGATCGTGAGCGCGGAAGGCAGCCCGTTCGACTTCCAGGATGAAGACTACGAGCCCGCGTGGTGGGTTCATCGCCACGACAACCCCGAGGACCGCCACAGTCAGAATGCGACACTGGATTGGCTGTTCGACCACCGTCTGCCACGTACCGGCGTCGCCTTCCTCTTCGGGCCATCAGGGATTGGAAAAACGTTTCTGGCGATCGACCTGGCGCGGGCCGTCGCTACGGAAGGCGAGTTCTTCGGGGTGCAATCGAATGTACGCGCCGGCGCGGTGATCCTTGCCGCCGAGGACGCCCACGGCGTCCGCCACAGGCTGCTTGCGGCGCTGGGTGACGTAGGCGCCGCCGTAGGTGTCGCGCACGTCGAGAATCTCCAGGCGAGAAAGACGCAGGAACGGGTGCGGGATTTGCTTGATGAAGCCTGCAAAGCCTTTCGGGAAAAGGGCCTTGCCCTCGAGCTTGGCCTAGTAGTGGTCGACACCCTCACGGACAGTGGATTGCTTGCAGATGAGAATTCGAACGCAATGTGTGCCGAGGCAATGCGCGTGCTCCGCAGCCTTGCGACGCGCTTCCGCTGTTTGGTTGTTGTGCTCCACCACCCTGGCAAGAAGGGCGCCGGCATGCGTGGCGGGTATGCGCTCTTCGGGAGCGCGGACGCAGTGGTCGAAGTGCGGCGGATGAAGCGTTCGGATGCGGCCGCCCTTGAAGCTCTGAAAATCCGGAACGGGCCAAAGGGCAACTGGGGGAGTTTCACTCTGGAGCCCTGCGTCGTCAAAGCCGATGCTGACGGCCGCGATGCGACCACGCTGCGAGTCGTCAACGTGCTGCACGGAACTTCGGAGGCGGAAGTCTCAACCGAACTGGCTGCCGCTATCGTGGCCGAGATGGGCGACCGGTCGATACGAGAGAACGAGCAGTGCGAAGATTCGGTGCACCGTCTCATAGCCGCATGCCTAGGGCTAGATTGGAGCCCAGGTACCACCGCGCAGACCCTGCCGATTTTAAAGACGTTGTTGGACGAGGGCGTTCTCGCGCGAGGGACGGCGTACATCAAACGCCAGCAGCGCCCCGTGATTTTTGTTGCCAAGCGGCCGGGCCAATCCTGACGCTGCACACCTGCACGGCACTAAGCAAACTTGTGGTGTGAAGTAGTGTGCAAGTGGCGTGTGGCGAAATACCGCGCACAGCGTCGCCCCCACCACACCCCCCTTAGAAGGGGTGTGGGGCACGCATGGCGTTCGCGCTGCCCCCGCTGGCGAAAGAGAATTAGAGCCGCCGGCAAGGGCGGCTGGGTTAGCCGCGCTGCCGTGGTCGTAGGACGGTTACGTTGTCCATGCGCCGCTTGCTCGGTGATTCCAGTGCCCGCTTGCAGCGGGCCAAGGCCTCCTTCCCTTCGGTCGAGCAGCTCCGGGGCTCCACTGCCCGCCGCGCCCGGTCAAATGCTTCATCTACGTCTTCCCTCCTGGTCGCATCCGGCTCGGCGCGGATCGGACGCGACTTGCGTGCCAACGCACCCCCGAACGGCTTTTGCCCTGGCGCTCTGTTCCGGTGCGCGGCCGGCCGTTCGTGCTCTTCCGCCACGAATTCGGGAGCGGTGCTGTAGCTGCGTGCTTCCCGCGCTTTCAGGCGCTCGGCGGCACGTTCCTTGAGATTGTCGACAGCGCCCTTCTGGATCAGCTCCACCGCACCGCATTCAACCAGCACTGCCATCGCGTCGGGGTCGAAGAACATTCCTTTTCCAAGGTCTAGAGTGCGCGTCACGCGACGCGATAACTCAACGATCAGTGATGATGATGCCACGGGCTCCTCCTGATTTAACATGATACCGACCTAGCATCGCACCCGTGCGCATTATGCGCGTGCGCGAGCCGCCGAACCAAAAAGGCGTATAACCGAGCCGCTACCCGGACTGATGCCGCAAGTTATACGCCGTGCTTTTGTAGCTAATTGGCCGCATGCCGCAACCGAAATACCTTTTCTGTTCAGCTATTTACCGCGTTATTCAGCGCTCTCGCGCCCAGAGATTTGAAGCATAACGGCTTTCTCCTCGGGAGCGCTGTGTTGCGCGGATGGCTGCCTGGTGCAATCATGGCCGCTGCCGGATCGCACCAGGGGGAGACTATCCCGATGAGGCGTCTATTTTTCGCCGCGGCCGCACTGGCCGCTCTTGTGGCCCAGCCAACGAGCGCGCGGTCTCACTACAGCAGATGGCACTCGCATTCTTACAGCTCCCACGGCTCTAGCTTCCGCAGTTGGCACCCCCATTACTACGGTCCGAGCGGTGGTCGGCACTACCGGAACGTGAACGGCGACTACGTGCACTCGCCTGTGCACTCCTCATCACGGCCGAGAGGCGCGACTGCGCACTGCTCAGACGGATCGTGGAGCTTCAGCCAGCATCATCAGGGGACCTGCTCGCATCATGGCGGAGTTGCCTCATGGTGAAGCGGTGATCGGACTGCTGACCCTGGTTGCTGCGCATTCCGCGCATCCGCAGCGCAGCTTCGCAACCCAGCCTTACGTGGACAATGAAGTGTGGGAGTTCGTGGGCAGGACCCACGACGGGATGCGATACTACCTTCGCCGGCAGGACGTTGACGCCGCGAGCCCGGACCAGACCAATGCTCCGGTGTGGGAATACTTCGTGAATGCAGACGGATCGAGCAGCAAAGACCTCATGTACGTGAGCTGCCCGGCACATCGCTATTTGGTTTCCACTTGGGTCGAATATGATGTGGACGGCAACGTGAAGGCTTCTGGAGATGACACGTACCAAGGAGCGAAACCGATTGTGCCTGACAGCATCGCGGAGTCCGGCGTCAATCTGCTTTGCAACCACCCCAAATCGCAATAGTGACGAAAGGAAGGACAGCTCTCCCACGGGCCGCTCACGGCGCTACGCCGTGCCTTAGCGCTTCCGCGCTTCGGCTTTCGCGTCCGCCCGCTTCTTCTCCTGCCACGCCTTTTGAGCGAGCCAACGCTGCGTCGCTTCGTACCGCTCCGGGTTGGTGTATTCCGAGCCGACTGGCCGCAAACCCGCGAGCTGCGCCAGCGCCGAGAGGTTGCTGTTCGACCCGTTGGGGTTGTCGGAAAACGGGATCGGAAGCAGCGAGTCTCCGGCGTAGGAAAGCGCATCGCGTACGCGTGAGCTTCCGTCGGGGGGCGCATCGGCCGGCCTGACGATCGGGAGGTTTCGCCAGTCGCGGTTGTCGTACACCTCCAGCGCAGTCTTGAGCGCCGGGTGAAGCTTGTTCGAAATCTCCTGCTCCGGGTGCGTGGCGAAGCCGAAGAAGTCCTTCATGATCGACGGCGCCTGCGCGCGTTCCGGCGAGCCGTCGTTGCCGTTGGTCCCGCCGGTCCTGAACGCCTCCAGGTCCCGCAAGTCCTTCGGCGGCTGGCCGGTGAAGAGGTAATTGCCGATCGCGTTGGCCAGCATGAACGAGCCGACGAGCCCGGCCGCCTGCGCGGGCCCCTGGCTGATCCCGCGTCCCTTGAGCAGTCCGCGGACGCTCCCGGGAAGCTCGCCTGCCGCCTGCGTGAGTACGCGCACGTCACCAACCTGCCACGACGGCGACAGCAGCAGCATTCGCCCGAGCTGGTGCGCGGTGCGCGACCAGAACAGGTTGTCGCGGGAAATCTCGCCCATGCGGCCGTCGATACTCGAAAGCACGCGTCGGGCTTCGGCCATCTGCTGGGCGTGGCTCCACTCCGGATGAGCCTTCAGCGACGTGGCGAGCTCGCGCTCAAAAGCGCCACGCTTCATCATCGGGACATAGTGCCGGAACACTACATCGTTCCAGCTTTCCATGGCGCGAGCGCCAAGATCGAGCGTCGCCTTGATCCTGCCCGCGGCCGGGGTCCCGGAGGCGCCGACTTTCGCCAGCGCGTCGCCAAGATCGCGTTTGAAGGTTCCGCGCATGGCCGACTGAAGCAAGCTAGGGCTGAGGGTTGAACGGTACACGTCGGCGGGTCCGATCCGGCCGCCAGCGTCCCGATAGAGCTTGTCCAGGTGCGACATGGCTTCATCGCCCCGGAGCATCCGCTTGCCCATGCGGAAGCCCTCAACGGCGGTTGCCACCGGAGCGAACGGCATGTGCGCCAGCGACTTCACAGTGTCGGCGGGCGCGCCACGGGTGAAGTGATGGAGCGCGTTGCCCATGTCGGAAGCAACGCCCTTCCCGGCGATCAGCATCGGATGGAAGGCGCTGAAGGCCAGCTTTGCCGAGCCAAGCACGTGCGAGGCCTTCTCAGCGCCAGCGACCGCCCGGCCGGCGCGTTCGCCGAACTTGTCCTCGACAGTGGAGCGCAAGCCCTTGTCGACATGGCGGTTCCAGATGCTCGCAACAGGCTCCGGGGCCGCGAGCACCAGGGCTGGCTTGTCTCCGGTGTGCACGCGAACGCCGTTCACTTCCTTGCTCAGCCCCCCGGCTTCGCGCTCCGTGTTGATGCCGTCCAGCTTTCGCCAGCCCTCCGGCACGTTGTGCTTCGGTACCCATTTGGCCAGTCGCTCGCCCCGTAACCGGTTCTGAAGATCGTGGGTCGCAAGAAAGCGGCTCATGTTTTGAGCGTAGGCAGTCATTCCGGCGAGCGGGTTTTCGTGAACGGGCGTGAGCCCCGCGTCCAAGCCTTCCTGGTAGGTCGGAATTCTTCGCGCCTTCAGGTTGCGGCCCGAGCCCTGGCGGGCGAGCGCGGCCCGCACTTCCGACGGCCGCTGCTTCCACATGCGGGCATAATAGTCTTCGATGAACCGGGGAGCTTCCTTGCCGTTGGCAGAGAGTACGTCTTCGATCCGCCGGCGATACTTCAGAGCAACGTCACGGATCGCTCGCGCTGCCGGACGGTACTTCTCAGGCAGTTGTTCAATTCCGCCGCTCGACGCGGACTCGACGGCGCTGATGATGGCGCGCTGGTGCTCGAGGGGTGCATTCCCGACGACCGCCTGGTGCTTCTCCATCTCGTGGGCTGCGCGCTGCGCATCGAGATCATGGCGCGAAAGGACCGTCCGGAAGACGTTTTTTGTTCGAGTTGCGAGCTTTGCGTCCTCTGCGCGCTTCGCCTTCCACGCCACCCGCTCCTCGGGCGACAGCTTCGCCAGCCGGGCCGCGTCCACACCGCGAACCCCGAGCTTGCCAACGAGCCGCCCGGCCGGAGCGACAGTAACCGCCAGCCCGATTGGGTCCTCGCGGATTTCCTTCTTGAACTGCGACCACGGATGGTCGAGCCAAGGATCGACGGTACTGTGAAACGCCGCCTCTGCCTGCCGCCCCCGGGCGCTGATTGGAGGATGGCCTTTGCTCCCGAACCGTTTGTCTGCTTCGTCCATTAGCGCGATGCCTGCGCCGGCAGCGGGGGTGAGGATCGACTTTAGTGTGTCGCCCGGATGCGCGACGGCTTCGCCCATGCCCTTCACCGTGTCGACAGCATCGCCGGGCAGGCGCTTGATGCCAGTCCACAGTGACGAAGCAAGGCTCGGGTCCTTGGAAACCGGCCGCTGAGCGCGATTCGCGGCCGGAGTGGTGCTTTGGGGCCTTGGAGCCTGCGAGCGCTTCTGGGGGGCTCCTGGCGGGCTTTCTCTGTATCGCTCCCAGGGCTTCGGAACATCTAGCTGCTCTGATCGGGGCGTCGCTTCGATATGAATGTGGGGGCCGGTCGAGTGAGCGGAGCCCGCGCCTTCGAGGATTACCTTGTACCCCTTGGGGCCGAATTCCTTTTGCAGACGAGCCTCGGCGGCTTGCAGGCTCTCGCCCTTGCGCGGCGCGAAGTCGCGAGCGTTGTCGGTCATGTGCGCGCTGTCCTGCACCCCGCCGACCTGGTAGTTGCGCCAAGGCGTTCGGCTTCGTCCCGTCACCTCAAGGTTTGGGTCGTCGCTCAGCGCCGCGGCCTCGATACTGGCGCCGAACTCCCCCTGCCGGAGAGGGGCCGCGCGCGGAGCGGCGTACCTGGCCCACGGCTTTGAGGAGGGAGCGGGGCCGTAGCTCTCCCACGGGCCGTTCACGGCGCTACGCCGTGCCTTGGGCTTCGGCGCGCTGTCAATCGGGGTGAGCTTGAAGGGTTTTTGCTCGTTGCCGATCGGAGTGAGCGTGAACCCCGCGTCGGGCTTGGTGTCACTGCCGATCGCGGTGAGCGTGAAGGGCATTTGGAAGACCTCCCAAGGACGTGCAGCGGCCACCGGCCTGCGGTTTCAGCGTTCCTTGGGGTGTCCCAGATTACCACCGGGGGCTGGGAAACGGAAGGGAACGGGAACTGCTACCGTCTAGGCATCCGCCGGTTTTGAGCGGCTCCGATTGCGAGGTGGCGGCGCAAATCGAAGTGCCCGGGGCGTGGGGAGTGCTCACCTCCAGCTTCCAAGTTCGTTCTCAAACGAAACCCCGCACCATTTCAACCCGCCGCCATCCAGGCGAGCGCACCTGAAGTGTAGTTGGCTAATCTCTGGCACGCTGGAGCGCCTCACGGCCGCTTCACGGCGTTACTCAGCACCAGTGGCTCTTCTGACGTGACGGGTTTTCCGTCGGCCGCGCGCGCCGCCCGACTTCGCTGAAGCACGCTCAACACGCAATATGGAATGCAGATGAGCACGAGTGCCTGGCCAGCCAAAGCGGCCTGCTGAGGTGCGCTGTCGGGTGTTGAGAAAGACCAGAACAACATGACCCCTGCTGCCCATATGAGGAACAGGAATTCACTCAGATTCAACTTCATGGCGTCTCCCCCTTTAAGTCGTGAATGCGTTGCTGCACTTGTGGCAAACCGTCGGCTTGCGACCCATCAGGAATGTCAGCAGCCCCAACGGAAACAGAAAGATCGCGACGAGCCACACGCAACCGTGGAAGCCGGCGCGCTCGGTGTTCGTCCCGCACTTCGGGCAAGTGATGATCGCCATTCGATGCCCCCGCAGGCGATTCGGCAAACAGAAGGTGCTGCGGATTTAGCGAGAATTCAACGGCGGCCTCGCCACCACCCGCATTCGGCACCGCATCAACAAAATTCCAGAGTCATTTCCGATGTATTGCCGCATAGCAAAATTACTGCAGCGTAGAACGCGCTAGCCTCACCGGCAGACGAAAATTCGAGGCGTCCGTTCCGGATACGAAGCGTGACGAAATGGGCTTTGGGTATGAGATTCGGGCGGCCGACCGATAATCAGCGCGCACGCGGTGAGGTCCGGTCACCACAACTTTTCGACCTCTGTTCGCATTGCCTCTCTGAGGTCTTTCGAGAACTCGGATGATAGCTTTGAGAGCTTGCTCGCCAATGCGTATCGAAGCTTGCTGATGGTCTTTGGATCGTCGGGGCGGGCGACATAAGCCTCCGCGATCTTAGTGCCATCTTTTGTGATGATATCGAGCGCGGCTTCATCGAACTTTTCGACAATCGGCAGGCACTCGGGAAAATATATCGACACGATGCCGAGCAAGTTCGCCGAAGAAACAGGCTGTAGAGTCTCGGTTGGCGCCGCGACGTCGAGGATTCCTCGCAAGGCGACTACCTGCTGTCGGTGGTAACCACCACAGAGGTCGTGAAGCTCCACATAAACTCGTTCGGCTTGCGCGCGGCGGACCTCTCGACGGCGCTCGTCGCGCTCTTGGGCTTGGCCTTCACGTTGAGCTCGCGCCTGGAGGGTGGTGCCGATCACGCCGCCTGCGATCGCTAGGGCGCCGCCCAGCAGCACATCCACAAACGCCATCAGCCCTTGAACGCCTTCCTGGCCCGAACCTCTACGGTTGCTAGCTTAATTAATGGGGCCATAAGCGGTAGCCCTAAAAGGTATAACAGCTTCCAATTTTCGCGCAATTTCGGGCTGAGGGGTCCAAAATTCGGATTGCAGGGGTCGGGCCCCGCGGCCCCAAGGTTGGCATATCGCGCGCTAACGCTGTGTCGTCTCTAGCGCCTTAAGTGCCTCTAATGTGCGGTCTGCCGTTCGCACGACACCCAAAACGACTAGGGCGCCGGCAGCGATCGTGATTATCCACCGCCACCAACTACGGCGGCCTGGGTGGAACAGGTGATCGGTCACAAAGAGGAAGTATTCCGCCACATAAAAGCAGGCACCGAACCCGAGCAGCCACGCCAGAAGCGCTAATCCGCGATCGTGAGTTTTGTCGGCCGCGTACTGGAACACCGCGGCGAGGAGTACCAATTCGGCGAAGCGGGCCAACCATTCTACCGCTTTGTAGATGCCCGCGCGTGTCCGCTCAAACGCCCCCGGTAAGGTCCGTTCCTGTGCGCTACGATGTGCATCGGCCGGCTTGTGGT
>Ga0070658_10004179_pt1 | contig 11813 bp, 13 predicted proteins | sample KBSC13metaG_FD_64664 | JGI IMG/M metagenome (GOLD analysis project Ga0070658, IMG submission 64664) | Corn rhizosphere microbial communities from Kellogg Biological Station, Michigan, USA - KBS C1-3 metaG | ecosystem: Host-associated > Plants > Roots > Rhizosphere > Soil ... | reverse complement strand
CCGAGCTCGCCGCCGTCGTGGAGAAGCTCGAGGCCGGGGGTACCAGCCTGGAAGAGTCCCTCGCGCTGTGGGAGCGTGGCGAACAGCTCGCCGATGTCTGCCAGCGCTGGCTGGACGGGGCCAGGGAGCGGCTGGACGGTGCCAGGGAGCGCGCCGGCCAGGCCGGAGCGCCCCCTGAGTGACCGTCGGTCAGCCCTTGAGGAACTGCAGTACCGAGTCCGGCGCCTCGATCACCTGTGACGAGTCCGGCTTGGAGATGCCGGTCGCGGAGCCGTAGTCGGAGACGGTGATTTCGATGCCGAGCGCCGGGTCGATCGAGCTGCCGTTGACGTTCAGATCGGTCAACCGGCCCTGGTCGTCGAGGGTCGCCGTGAAGGGGATCGACTTCGCCTTGTCGCCGGCGTTCTTCAGCGCGTCCGAGTCGGGCGCGAAGTCGCCGGTCATCTTGGTGGCGTCGATCGTACCGGTGAAGTGCTTCCCGTCCGTGCTCTGTACGTCGTTGAGGCCGGCCAGGAGACCACTGGCGTCGACCGGCTGGCCGGTGGTACCGAACGGCAGGTTGGTGCTGTCGCCCAACTCGGTGGCGTCGGCGTGGTAGTACTTGTCGGTCTGGATGCCGAGCTGGCTCCCGAGCGGCCCGAGGTCCAGCTTCGCGTAGAGATCACTGCCGACCTGTATGAAGTCCACCTTCAGCGACATGCCGTTCATCCCGACAGTCGCGGTGGCCTTGGCCATCTTGTTCGTCGGGTCGGCCGCGCCGGTGCCGTCGACACGGGCCGACTTGATCGTGAAGTTGTAGCTCGACGTGGCGAGCGACTTGGTCGAGGCCAGCAGGGCCGCCTTGCCCGCCACCGTCGGCGACGGCTTGGCCGAGGGACTCGCTGACGCACCTGTGCCGTTCTTCGAGGCGCAGCCCGCCATCAGCCCGGCCGCCGCGAACACCGCGACACCCGCGATCGCGAGACGACGAATCTTCAACGCTCCTCCAAGTCCGAGGGATCGTCCGCGCCGTGCGCAGACCTTCTACTCAGCCCCGAAGGTACCCATTCGCTGCCAGACCTACTCGTCTCATCAATGGAGCATGGCAGCAAATGTCCGCATATCGTTGTCCGTGGCGGTACCGGTGATCACTGTCGTGTACCCGTCGGCGGCCAGTACCAGCGCCCGACCCCCGCCCTTGACCACCGGGTACTCGCGCCACTGCCGACCAGCGATGTCGGTGAGGTTGCCGGGCTGCGCGTCGGTACCCAGCTCGTCCGGCAGCAGCGAGTCGACCGGCCGGTCGCTCTCGATCAGTTGCAGCCCGGATTTGGCCGGCGTGACATAGGACACCCTGAGCACGGCGGCGCCCACGGGCGGGTCGAACTTCGCCGCGATCGGCGTCCAGCCCGGCGGAAGGTCCTGCGGCACCAGGATCTGGAAGTGCGCGTCGTGCTGCGCGGTCGCGTAGGTCTGCGCCGCGTCGACCGGGATCGGCGCGTCCCCGGCGAAGAACACCCGGTACCCGACGAGGAACAGGAACACCGGGATCAGCAGTACCGCCATGGACAGCGCCATGTCCTTGGTCGACCGGCCACCGCGGGCCCGGCCCGCGTACGGGCTGGGCTGCGCCTGGCTGGGTTGCGCGGAGGTCACCTGTCCATCGTCCCCGACCCGGCGCCCGCCCGGCCAGCCGCCCCCCGGCCAGCAGCGTCCGTCGGCGCCCGGCCGGCGATCATGACAGGATTCTGGGAACGACGCGACGACAACGAGGTGGCCGCCGATGACCGGAAGTATCAGCCGCAATCCACAGGAGCTCGACCGCAACCTGGCCCTCGAACTGGTCCGGGTCACCGAGGCCGCGGCGCTGGCCGCCGGCCGCTGGGTGGGCCGGGGCGACAAGGAGGGCGGCGACGGCGCGGCCGTCGACGCGATGCGCAAGCTGATCAACTCGATCTCGATGCGCGGTGTCGTGGTGATCGGCGAGGGCGAGAAGGACAACGCCCCGATGCTCTACAACGGCGAGCAGGTCGGCGACGGTACCGGTCCGGAGGTCGACGTGGCGGTCGACCCGATCGACGGTACGACGCTGATGAGCAAGGGCATGCCCAATGCCCTGGCGGTACTCGCGGTCGCCGAGCGGGGCGCGATGTTCGATCCGAGCGCGGTGTTCTACATGGAGAAGCTGGCGGTCGGTCCCGAGTGCGCCGACGTCATCGACATCACCGCCGGTACCGCCGAGAACCTGCGCCGCATCGCGAAGGTCAAGCACGCCAGCGTGTCCGACGTCACGGTGTGCATCCTCGACCGGCCCCGGCACGCCGAACTGATCGACGAGGTGCGCCGGGCCGGAGCGCGCATCCGGTTCATCTCCGATGGCGACATCGCCGGCGCCATCAGCGCGGCCCGCGACGACACCGGTACCGACGTGCTGATGGGCATCGGCGGCACACCCGAGGGGATCACCGCCGCCTGCGCGCTCAAGTGCATGGGCGGCGCGATCCAGGCCCGGCTCTGGCCGCGCGACGAGGCCGAGCGGGCCAAGGCGCTGGATGCCGGGCACGACCTGGACCGGGTACTGCACACCGACGACCTGGTCACCGGCGAAAACTCCTTCTTCGTGGCCACCGGCGTGACCTCCGGCGACCTGCTGCGCGGCGTCCGGTACCGGGCCGGGGGCGCCTACACGCAGTCGATCGTGATGCGCTCGAAGAGCGGCACGATCCGGCTCATCGACTCGTACCACCGGCTGGAGAAGCTCGCGCTCTACTCGCTGGTCGACTTCGACGGCGGTCGACCAAGCGATTGATATCACCGGGCGGCACGCGGCGCGGCACGCCAGGATGGCAGGCGATGACTTCGCTCGCCGCGCTGCGCGCCACCGCCCGCCAGGACCCGCCGACCGCCAGCCACCCGCCCGGTGGTCGGGCGGCCGCCGCCGCACTCGCCGCCGTCGCCGGGCTCGGCGTGGCCAGCCAGTCGCGGATCAACGGCGAACTGGGTACCCGGCTGCACGACGGGATCGCGGCCGCGACGATCTCCTTCGGTACCGGCATGGTCCTGCTCATCGCGCTGATCCTGGCCGTACCGTCGGGCCGTCGCGGCCTGACGCGGGTCGTGCGTACCGTCCGGTCCGGCAGCGGCCTGCGCTGGTGGCAGTGCGTCGGCGGCGCGTGCGGTGCGTTCCTGGTGATCGGCCAGGGCACCACGGTGGCGGCGCTGGGTGTGGCGGTCTTCACCGTGGCCACGGTCGCCGGGCAGTCGGTCTCCAGCCTGGCCGTGGACCGGCTGGGTGCCGGTCCCGCCGGGCCCCAGCCGCTGACCGCCAGCCGGGTACTCGGCGCCGCGCTGGCCGTCGTCGCCGTGGTCATCGCGGTCGCCGACCGGCTCGGCGGCGGCTCGGCCCTGGGCCTGGCCGTGATCCCGGCGCTGGCCGGCATGGGCACCGCCTGGCAGCAGGCGGTCAACGGGCGGGTACAGGCGACCGCCGCCAGCGCGTTGACCGCGACGTTCGTCAACTTCGCGGTCGGCACCTCGGTACTCGCCGTCGCACTGGCCGTGGACTTCGCGGTGCGCGGGCTGCCCGCCGGTACCCTTCCGGCGCAGCCCTGGCTCTACCTCGGCGGGCCGCTCGGAATGGTCTTCATCGGGATCGCCGCGGCGGTGGTCCGCCGCACCGGCGTCCTGCTGCTCGGTCTGTCGATGATCTCCGGGCAGCTGATCGGCGCGCTGCTGCTCGACGAGATCGTCCCGGAGCGCGACGGCCGTCCGGGCGCGAACATCTTCGTCGGCATCGCGGTGGCCCTGGTCGCCATCCTGATCGCGGGAAGAGTCAGCCGGCGCCCGCTCCGATCGCGCGGGTAACACCCCTAGAATCAGCCGGTGATCGTGGTGACCGGTGAGAACGTCGTCGACCTGATTCCCCAGCCGGACGGCGCCCTGCGGCCCGCGCTCGGCGGCGGTCCGGCCAACATCGCCGTTGCCGTCGCGCGGCTCGGCGCACCGGTGGCCATGGCCGCCCGGCTCGGCGGCGACACCTTCGGCGCCGCGTTCCGCCGGCGAATCACGGAGTCCACAGTGGATGGACGGTACCTGCGGGACACCGCCGACCAGTCGACCCTCGCCCTGGCCACCATCGCCGAGAACGGCAGCGCACGGTTCGACTTCTGGCACCACGGCGCGGCCGACTTCGGCTGGCAGGACGGCGAACTGCCCGTCCTGGACGCGGGCGACCTCGCGCACATCGGCTCGCTAGCCGCGTTCCTACCGCCCGGTGCCGACGCGATCGAGCGCTGGGCCGCCGGCCTCCGTCCACAGTGTACGGTCACGTTCGACCCGAACCTGCGCCCGATCAGCGCGGCCCAACCCGGTGCGCTGCAACGGTTGGAGCGACTGGTCGCCCTGGCCGACGTGGTGAAGGTGAGCGACGACGACCTGCGCCTGGCCCACCCGTCGGTACCGGTGGAGGAGACCGCCCGGCGTTGGGCGTCGGGAGCCGGTCCCCGGCTGGTGTTGCTGACCCGCGGCCCGGCCGGGATCACCGCGTTCACGGCCACCGGAGAGCAGGCGGTCCCGGCGCCACGAGTGTCCGTTGTGGACACCATCGGGGCCGGCGACGCGGCGATGGGTGCCGTACTGGTGTGCCTGCACCAGCGGAACACCGTGGACCTGGAGTACGTGGTGACGGTCGCCGCGCTGGCCTGCACCCGGGCCGGGGCCGACGCGCCGACGGCGGCCGAGGTCGAGGCGTTCGGGCAGGCGTGACCGCGTCCGCTCAGCCGTTGTCGGAGGAGTGCCCCGGGAACAGGTGCGCCGAGGGATCGATGACGATCGCGGCGTTGTTGACCGCCGTGGCCGCCTCGCCGAAGCCGACCGCGATGAGCCGGACCTTGCCCGGGTACTCCGCGATGTCGCCGGCCGCGAAGATCCGCGAGCGGTTGGTGGCCATGGTCGTGTCCACCACGATGTGCCGCCTGTCCAGCGTGAGGCCCCACTCCGCGAGCGGGCCCAGGTCCGCCGTGAAGCCCAGCGCGGCGACCACCGTGTCCGCCGGCAACTGCCTGGGCTCGTCGCCCTTGACCAGTACCTCGGCGCCGGAGACGCGGCCGGAGCCGTGGATCGTGGTGACCTCGGCATTGACGATGATCTCTACCGGCAACTCCTGGACCTTCGCCACCGTACCGGCGTGGGCACGGAACTTGTCGCGCCGGTGCACCATCGTCACCGACTTGGCGATCGGGTGCAGCGACAGCGCCCAGTCGAACGCCGAGTCCCCGCCGCCCACGATGACCACGTGGTGACCGGCCAGGTCGTCAAGGTGCGGTACGAAGTAGACCAGCCCCTCGCCGTCGAACGCCGCGGCGGCCGGCAGCGGACGGGCGGTGAAGCTGCCCAGCCCGCCGGTGATCAGGATCGCTCCACAGTGGAGGGTCGTACCGTCGGACAGCGTCAGTACCGGCTTGTCGTCCACATAGGACAGGTCGTTGGCGCGCACGCCCAACAGGTACTCGGGGTTGAACGGCTCGGCCTGACGCACCAGGTTGACGACGAGGTCCCGGCCCCGGATCACCGGGAAGCCGGCGATGTCGTAGATCAGCTTCTCCGGGTACATCGCGGTGACCTGGCCGCCCGGTTCGGGCAGCGCGTCGATCACGGCCGTGGACAGCCCTCGGAAGCCCGCGTAGTAGGCGGCGAACAGACCGGTTGGACCGGCACCGACAATGGCCACATCGACCTGGCGCACGTTGCGTCACCCACGTTCCATCCACGGATACTGAGCCGACCTTACGGTCCGTGACGGTGGTTGGGCAACAAACTCGACGTATTGCCACCGTAGCGGGGTGCTGTCGATCAGGACGGCTGTACGGCTTCCTGGGAAGCGGCGGCCCCCGCCGGTGCCGCGGCCGCCGCCGCCGCCAAACCGGCCGCCCTGGCCCGCCGCCCGTACGACATCGTCCAGGTCACCAGCGCGGCGATCACCGCCACCGGCATGAGCGACGACACCACGGCCATCGCCGATGTGCTCAGCAGGTAGCTCAGCGCAACCCGCAGCCCGGCCTCCGCCAGGAACGCGACGCCCCACACGATGCTGATCACCCGCTGGGTACGCCGGAACGACGGGTACCGCCACAGCCCGTTCCAGTACGCGATGCTCTCCGCCGAGCCGTCCGTGCCGAACTTCCGGCCGAAGTAGAACATCAGCGGCCGCGGTGCCAGGAGCGAGACGAGGACCAGCACGCCGAACAGGCCGGTGACCACCGACTCCTTCACCAGCACCAGTCGGGCACTGTTGAACCCGAGCCCGGCGATCACGCCGAGTGCGATGAAAATCAAAGAGATGAGACCGAGTTCGTCGATCCTGCGCCGGGCCACCAGCACCACGACCGTCTCCGCCGACGGCCAGACCCCGCTGACCAGCAGGGCGGCCACCGCCGACCAGCCGGCATCGGTGAGAAGGAAGTACGTGACGATTGGCAAGGCGACGTTGAACAGAAGGGTCGATCCCCAGTTGACCAGCGCACTCCGGCCGCGCGACCGGCTCGCCCCGGTCGTCTCCGCTGCGGTCATCGCTCCACCTAACAAAGTTGGTGAACATGCTCACGGACGTGAGTGAGAGCGTAACATCCAACGGCCGGTCCGGGCGTGGCCGGTCCGTGCGGCTGGTGCCGTTCCTGTTCGGCATCGCCCGCGTCCTCGACCGCACCGAGCTGCCCGGCCCGGTGCTCGTCAGGCTGCTCGGCGACCTCGGCCTGACCGCGCCGGCCGCCCGCGCCCTGATCGCCCGCATGCAGCGCGACGGCCAGCTCGCCGGGCGACGCAACGGCCGCACCGTGGACTACCGGCTGGTTGGCGAGTTCGCCCAGGCGTTCGAGCGCATCCGCACAGCGGCCGCCGGCCCACCCTGGACCGGCCAGTTCCACACGCTGCTCTACCAGGTGCCCGAGCGGCACCGGGCGTTCCGCGACCAGCTGCGCCGGTCCGCCGTGTTCGCCGGTTACGGCCTGCTGCAGCAGGGCGTCCTCATCAGCTCCGTCGATCGGCGCGCCCAGCTCGCCGAGGTGCTGACCGCCGCGCCGGACGAGGCGCAGCTGCTGTTCGGCGAGCTTCGGCTGTCCACTGTGGACGCCGCCCGCGCCGCCTATCAGGCGTGGGGCCTGGCCGAGCTGGCGCAGACCTACCGCCGGCACATCCGCGTGCTGCGGACCGCGATCGACCGGCAGGGCACGCCGCGGCCGGACGGTCACACCCTGCGGCGCCTCGCCGACCTGACCAGCGAGCCGATGCTGGACACGCTGTGGGCCACCGCACTGCCGCCGGAGCTGACCCCGCCGGACTGGCCGCTGCCCCAGCTGCGGGCCGCGATCGACGAGCTTGCGGAGGGGTACGTGCCGCCGATCGTCGAGTACCTGAGCGGCCTGCTCGCGAACTAGTGGCGACGCCTGCGGAGCCGCTACAGCCGGCGTTTGACTAGTCCTCTGTGGACAGATCCAGGGTCGGTACCGGCGGCGCGACGCGGGGTCGCCTGCGCCGGAAGATGATCGCCGCGAGCACCCCGCCGAGGAAACCGAACAGGTGCGCCTGCCAGGAGATGCGATCGTCGGAGGGCAGCACCTCGCCGAGGATCCCCGCGCCGTACAACAGCCCGATCAGCGCGCCGACGATGATTCCCCACCAGCTGCGCTCGACGATCCCGCGGGACAGCAGGAACCCGATGTACCCCAGGATGATCCCGCTCGCGCCGACCACCACGGTGTCCGGGCTGCCGGTGAACCACACCCCGAGGCCGCTGGCCAACCCGATCAGCAGGGTCACCCCGACGAACCGGCCCACCCCCGTGGCCAACACGAAGGTACCGGTCAGCAGCAGCGGCACGGCGTTGGCGTAGAGATGGTCGAAGCCGGTATGCAGCAGCGGCGCGAAGATGATCCCGTCGAGTCCGTCGATGCGGTGCGGCCGGATGCCGCCCAACGAGATGAGCCGGTTACCGTCCCAGATGTTGAGCGCCTCGATCGCGAACAGCGCCGCGACAACCGCCCACATCGCCACGAATGCCTTACCCAGGGCGGCGTAGAAGGCCACGGTGCCGAACCGGTTCGGGTCGGCCTCCGGGTCGAGCTCGGTCGGGGTCGTTATCACACACCCAGAGTTAGCAGACGATTGCCAGGTGCGCCATTCGACGGTCGGACCGGCTCAGTAGAAGCCGTGTGCCTGCCAGAACGACCATGCACCGCACGGCGACTGGTACCGGTTCTTGATGTAGTCCAGACCCCACTTGATCTGCGGTACCGGGTTGGTCAGGTAGTCCGAGCCGTACGAGGCCATCTTGCTGGCCGGCAGCGCCTGCGGGATGCCGTACGCACCGGACGACGAGTTCTTCGCGGTCGCGTTCCAGTGGCTCTCTTTGTTCCACATGTTGACCAGGCACGGCATCTGGTCCAGCCCGAAGCCCCACTGCAGCAGCAGCGCGCAGCCGATGCCCTGGTTGCCGCTGTACTGGGAGCACGACGTTGGTACCGGATAGTCGGTCGTCGTACGGGCCTGGGAGCGGCTGGCGGCCTGCGACTTGCGGGCGGCCTCGTCGGCCGCGCGGGCCTGGTCCGACGCGGCCTTGGCGGCGTCGTTCGCCTTGGCCTGCGCGTCGGCCTGTGCGGCCCGCTGCGGCGCTCCGGCCGCCCATTGGCGGGTCCGCTCGAGCTTCAGGTCGCGGATCTCCTGCGCCTCGGTCACCGCCGACTGGCTTGTCGCGGCGTTCTGGCGCTGGACCTGCCGCTGATCGCTGAGCAGGTACCCGCCGGCCAGCCCGAGGAGCAGCAGGGCCAGGGCGAGGATCCGGATGCTCAGGCGGGTCCACAGCCGAGTGGGTCCACCGGTCCGGCTCTGCTGCCGGTCCGCGCGCCGACTCACGAGGTTTCCCTTCGTCGGGGACATGGGCGCGGCGCGTTGACCCTGCGCGGGTCGCCGGAGTCGCCGGCACGTGCCGCGGGCGCCGTACACATCGATGCGTTTCGCACCGTAACGGATGGCGCCCGGCAATCACCCTGACCCACTTTTCGCGACGGCGCCAGTCGACGGTGGCAGGAACATGATTCCTGTCACGCCGTAAATCACCGCACAATCGATTAAATAGGGAGATCCTCGAGGAGATCAGTGACCACCTCGGCGATCGGCGACCTCTCCGAACGGGTGAGGGTCACGTGTGCGAAAAGGGGATGTCCCTTGAGTGCCTCGATCACGGCGACCACGCCGTCGTGCCGGCCGACCCGGAGGTTGTCACGCTGCGCGACGTCGTGGGTCAGCACCACCCTCGAGCCGGTACCGATCCGGGACAGCACGGTCAGCAGCACGCCGCGCTCCAGCGACTGCGCCTCATCGACGATCACGAAGGCGTCGTGCAGGCTCCGGCCACGGATGTGGGTCAGCGGCAGCACCTCGAGCATGCCCCGGCTCATCACCTCGTCGAGCACGTTCTCGTGTACCAGCGCGCCCAGCGTGTCGAAGACCGCCTGAGCCCAGGGCGACATCTTCTCCGCCTCGGAGCCGGGCAGGTAGCCCAGATCCTGCCCGCCGACCGCGTAGAGCGGACGGAACACCACGACCTTCTTGTGCCTGCGCCGCTCCATCACCTGCTCCAGCCCGGCGCACAGGGCCAGCGCGGACTTGCCGGTACCGGCGCGGCCGCCCAGCGACACGATGCCGATCGACTCGTCCAGCAGCAGGTCCAGCGCGACGCGCTGCTCGGCCGAGCGCCCGTGCAGCCCGAAGGCCTCCCGGTCCCCGCGCACCAGCCGGATGGTCTTGTCCGGCAGTACCCGACCGAGCGCCGAGCCGCGCGGCGAGTGCAGCACAAGCCCGGTGTGGGTGGGCAGCCCGGCCGCCTCGTCCAGGTCCAGCGTCTCCCCCGCGTACAGCGCGTTGACCTGCGCCTCGGAAAGCTCGAGCTCGGCCATGCCGGTCCACGTCGGGTCGCTGGCCTGGCCGTGCCGGTACTCGTCGGCGGCCAGCCCCACGGCCGCGGCCTTGACCCGCAGCGGCATGTCCTTGCTGACCAGCGTGACGTTCTTGCCCTCGGCGGCCAACGCGAGCGCCACCGACAGGATCCTGGCGTCGTTGGCGTCATTGCGGAAGCCGGGCGGCAGTACCGTCGGGTCGGCGTGGTTGAGCTCGACCCGCAGCGTGCCGCCGGACGGCGTGACCGGTACCGCCTCGTCCAGCCGCCCGTACTTGACCCGCAGGTCGTCCAGGAGGCGTAGCGACTGCCGGGCGAAGTACCCGAGTTCCGGATGGTGGCGCTTGCCCTCCAGCTCGGAGATGGCCACCAGCGGAAGAATCACCTCGTGCTCATCGAAGCGCAGGAAGGCGGCGGGGTCGGCGAGCAGAACAGACGTGTCCAGAACGTAGGTGCGGGGGGCGGCCTTGCGGGTGTTTCGGCGAGTGGTCACAGACTGCTCCGGCGAACGGCACCCCGCGTTCGCGGTCCGCGCGTCGCATCCGGTGCCCGGTGGCACGGGGTCGGGTGCGCCACCCCGTGGCTTTGGGTAGAGCGGTCCGGGCAGGCCGGTTGGCCCGGGAAGCCCCCGAGCCATGCCTAGACGCTAACGGCAGGAGTGGACGCGTGCCAGTAGCGCGATCGGCGATCCCCTCAGCCCGGCGGGCGTCCGGCGGGTGTTCCCGTCCCCGCCGGACGCCCGGTCCCTGGTGCCCGGTCCCTTCACCGGACGTTCAGCCGGTCTCGGTGCGGTGCGCGTGCCGGCCGGATCCGGCGCTGCTCGCGTATGTCGTGCCCTGCCGGATGATCGAGAACGTGTCTGTCCGCCCCTTGTTGGTCAACGCGGCGCTGACCGCCGCCTGCGCCTCGCGGCGCCGGCGGTTCCAGCAGGCCCGGTCGCCGTCGAAGTACCCCTGGCGGTACCCGAAGCGGTAGCCGAACCGGTACCCGACCCGGGCGTGCAGCCGGCCGGCCGCGTACGTCGACGAGCCGAGCAGCACGATCAGGAACAGCGCAACGCCAGGGCTCATGAGACCGCCTCGTCGTCGACCAGCAACCGACGCAGGTCACCGGTGTCGACGTCCTCCACAACCTCGACCGCGACGCGGCAGCCACCATGAACCATCTCGGCGACCGAGGAGCGGCGTACCGCGCCGTCCGCCTCGTACACCCGGATGGTCAGGTCCGGGCAGCCGAGGTGGATGCGCCAGGCGTCCCACTCGGCCCGCTCGCCCACGCTGATCGACAGGTACCGGCACCCCCTGGCCAGGTACAGCCGCCACGGTGCGGGCAGCCCCGCGGCGACTCCGTCAGCGACGAGGCTGAACGCCTCGGTACGGGTTGCGATCTCCGTCATCGGCCCACCCCTGCTACCTCCAGTCTCGGGCCGTCCCCCGCGGCCGCCCTCCGGCGCCGCGGCGAGCCCGGCTCCAACCTGACTGGCCGACGGTTGACCGACGCTGCCGCTTCCCCACGGGAGCGTCTGGTCCCGGCGCCCTGCGCGGCGCCTTCCTCGACCGTGGCCACGTACGAAGGCCGTCCGGCGCGGATCGCGCCAGCGGCCGAAACCCCCACCCCGTCCCCCCGCCCGTGGTCCCCATCCACGGCCGAACGGCTACGGTCCACGCCCGGCGCCAGGACCGCCGTGATTGCCCGGTACGGTCCGCGGCACCGCTTCCCCCAGTGCTCCAGGGTGTCTACCCTCATCACTAGGCGTCTCACCTACGTGACACACCGTATGTTGTATCGTCTGCGTGACAGCATCATCCGTTCGGTCAGTTCGAACCATCCGTTCGTACGAGCGAGGTTTTAGCCGTGACAGCGGTTCTCACCAAGAAGCGCACGGCGC
>Ga0070658_10004176_pt1 | contig 11813 bp, 9 predicted proteins | sample KBSC13metaG_FD_64664 | JGI IMG/M metagenome (GOLD analysis project Ga0070658, IMG submission 64664) | Corn rhizosphere microbial communities from Kellogg Biological Station, Michigan, USA - KBS C1-3 metaG | ecosystem: Host-associated > Plants > Roots > Rhizosphere > Soil ... | reverse complement strand
TATACGAATGCAGGGAAGTCCACACTGCTCAACTCGCTTACGCAGTCTGACGTTTACGCGGAGCGGAAGATGTTCGCGACACTCGATCCGACATCACGACGGTTGAGATTGCCCTATGACCAGGAGGTGATCATCAACGATACCGTGGGATTCATTCGAGACCTGCCGGAGCCGCTTGTCTCCGCCTTTCGGGCTACTCTTGAGGAGATCGCCGACAGTGATCTGCTGATCCATGTTGTAGACGCATCGAACCCCCGGGTCATGCAGCAGATCGCATCCGTCAACCAGATCTTGCATTCCCTCGAATACGATCGCGTGCCTCAGATCATCGTACTCAACAAGGCCGACCTGCTCAGCGACGACCAGATCGCCGGGCTGCAGCGGCAGATAGAGCTTGACACCCATCTTGATAGCGTGGCAATTTCAGCTATCCATCGTGACTCACTGCGTCCGATGGTTGAGGCGGTCGCCAAGCTCGTCCCCGTTTTGGGTTCGGAGTACCAGGTCGAGATGGACGGGATCCCGGAGCTAGCCTCGGGACCGGAACTCCAGCCTCGACAGTCGTAGCATGAGCAAACGAATTCGAGATCTAAGCTCGCCCGTAACTGAGTGGCGACGGCGGCTGATCGGCCTCTTAGGCCGGCCGCTCTCTCGACTAACGGACCAGCAAAAGTTCTGGCTCGGATTCAGCGTTCTGTGCGTCGTCACAACCCTCCTCGTGAGCAACCCATGGTGGCGGACCGTGACCGGACCGACATATCAGGAGGGCGATGTCGCACGCGAGTCGATCATTTCTCCTGCGGACATTTCGTTCGAGGACCAGAACGAGGCGGAGCATCTTAAGGCGGAAGCCCGGGCAGCGGTCAAACCCATCTTTCGTTACGAATCCAATAGATCTGAGCAGGCTCTGCAGGGGTTCCTTTCCTCCTGGGAGATGCTGCAGCGCCATGGGAGCGAGGCCAATTCTAACCGCCCTCCGACGAATGCGGACGCGAAGGGCGAGGTCCACTGGACGGGCCCGGGCGGTCCCGAGGTGGGAAAGACGCTCTCGTCGCGCAGCTTTAGCCGCAACGAACTTGAGGCGGTCCAGAGCGCGATACGCGAGAGCTCTGAGGGCTATATCTATGACGACTCCGAGCGCCAGTACTTCGCTCCTGAGGTATTCGTCTTCGACCGCTCGAAACCCAATCTTCGCTCGACGGTAACATTGCCCGAGTCAAACTGGATGGCGCTTTCGGCGGCCAGGGACAAACTCAGGACAAGGCTGTCGGCCATCAGGAGCCTGTCGCCTAAGGAACAGGATGCCTTTTATACGGCCGCATCGATCCTGATCGAGCCAAGCGTCTCCTACGACTCCGTCGCAACGGAGCAGGCACGAGCAACCGCCGCTGAGGTAGCTAAACCGCAGAACGTCACTCTAAAACGGGGCCAAAAGATCGTCGATGAGGGCGGTATAGTGACGCCGGACATCCTCGCGAAGGTTGAGGCAGTTCAGCAGTACACATCGCGGCAGCGTGAGTTGAGTCGTTTCCTTGGCGTCCTGCTCTTTATCAGTGCTCTGTATTGGGTCGGCTGGAAGTTTATCCAGCATCGCGGGATGCTGCCGAGGCTCGCACTCTCAGCACGTAAGACATTCGCGCTGATGGGATCGGTCGTGGTCATTCAGACCGCCCTGATGACGGCATTGTTCAAGCTAGCGGAGTTTACGGCTATACAGAATGTCCGTGCCCCGATGAACGACCCTTCGCTTTGGGCATTTGCCATTCCTTTCGCGACGGCAAGCCTGCTGATGACCCTTTTGGCCGATCGGCCCACCGCCCTCTTTACCGGAATGCTGTCCGCCATGATCGCCGGTATACTGGCACCCCGCGGCCTTGAGTTCGCGGTCTATGCGGCCCTCGCATCGTCCGTGGCGGTCTATGGCATCGGCCGCTATCGGAGCCGGCAGACAGTCACCATCGCGGGGGCGTTTATCGGCGGAGCGAGTGCGATACTCGCCGTTGGCGTGATCGCGTATACGCAGCAGCCCTTCATATTGAACACGGTTCTGTTATCTCTGGCGACGGGCCTTGCGAGCGGGATCATTACCGCGGCCGTAACCGCGGTGCTGCTGCCGTTCTGCGAGTCCATATTCGGGATCCTGACCGACGTTAAGCTGCTCGAGTTGTCGAATGCCGACCTTCCGCTCCTCGGCCAGCTTGCGTTGCGGGCTCCCGGTACAAACCAGCACTCGCATGCTGTGGGACAACTCGCTGAGGAGGCCTGCCGGGTCGTGAACGGCAACGGACTGCTTGCTCGCATCGGGGCCCTTTACCACGACATCGGTAAGACAGCCGCTCCGGAGCACTTTGTCGAGAACCAACTCGGACGTAATCCACACGATACCCTCAAGCCGCTGCAAAGCGCCAAGATCATCGTCAGCCACGTCACGTACGGAACAAAGCTCGCCCGCGAGATCGGGCTTCCACAACGCATCATCGACTTTATTCCACAGCATCACGGCACGCGCACGCTGCATTACTTCCTAAAAAAGGCGCAGGCGCAGGCCAGGCCCGACGAAGTCATCTCCGAAAGCGATTTCAGATACCCCGGCCCAAAGCCGCAGTTCAAGGAGTCGGCCATAATGATGATCGCCGATTCCTGCGAGGCCGCCGCCCGCTCGCTTGCCGAGCCTAACCCGGAGAACATCAGATTCATCGTGACGAAGATCGTTGACGCCATCGTGGCGGACGATCAGCTGGATGAGTGCGATCTGACCCTGCGCGAACTGACTCAGATACGGGAGTCTATGATCAAATCGCTCGTTGCGATCTACCACTCACGCGTGGACTACCCGGGCTATGTCCCGCCGGCTTCGTCCGGCTCATTCAAGCTTGAGGACGCACTGAATGACAGCGAGGAGCGCGGACTCCGGTATGATGATCCACGCGAGATCCCTGTCTCGCCCGGGGGCGAGGTGGAGGACGAGGCGATCGATCACAGTGCCGAGGCTGCCTTTTAGATCTTTTCTTTCAGACGGCTGTAGGTCGTGGGCAGGGATTCCGGAAGGGTACGTGTCTCACCGATGGCTGTCATAAAGTTCACATCGCCTACCCACCGGGGCAAAACGTGCATGTGAAGGTGACCGTCCACGCCGGCTCCGGCAGCTTTGCCGAGGTTCATCCCAAGATTCACGCCGTCCGGGCCATAGACGTCGGTGATCGCAGCTTGAGCACGCTTCGTCAGCTCCATCAGCTCGTCTGTGGTTTGCTTTCCCGCGTCCGAGAGCAATGAGACGTGATCGTAAGGCACGACCATCAGGTGACCGGATGTATAGGGATAAATATTGAGGATGACAAAATTAAACTCGGCACGCGTGAGAATAAAATTCTCCTCATCGCTTGCCGAGTTTGTAAGTACACTGCAAAAGACGCAGCCTGCTGCGGTCTTGCCGCTTGCCTTTATATAGTCGTAGCGCCAGGGGGACCAGAGGACATCCACCGGTTACTCCAGACCACCCGCGACTGCACCATCGTCGATAAACTCCACGTCCTCCTCTACGGTGCCGTCGTTTTGGTTTATCAGCTCCTTCAGCTCCTTGCCCGGCTTGAAGTACGCGACACGCTTTGCAGGGATCGCTACCGAATCACCGGTCTTTGGGTTGCGGCCTTTGCGCGAGTTTCTTTCTCTCACGCGAAAGCTGCCAAAGCCACGCAGCTCGATCTTCTCGCCTTTATTCAGCGTCTGGGTGATGCTGTCAAAAATGATCTCGACGAGTTGCTCGGCGTCCTTTTTGGTCATATCCGCCTCGCGAGCGACGCGTTCGACCAGATCCGCTTTAGTCATCGTGATGTCTCTCCGGACAAATCATTAATGAGGTCCTACTAAACCAACGACTATGCGGTTGTGGGTCCGCTCTCATCAGGGGCGGTACTATCGCCGTCGGATTGCGCTGCGGTGTCATCCGAGGCAGGCTCGGATGCCGCAGTCTCGCCGGCGTCTGAGCTGTCGGAAGCCGCTGCTTCTGCGGCAGGCGCTTCTTCCCCCGTCTGAGCTTCGGGAGCCTCGGTGGTCTCGGCCGCCGGAACAGCATCTGACGCCGGTTCCTCAGCAGGGGTCTCCTCAGCCGGAGTCTCAGCCGGAGTCTCCTCAGCCGGGGTCTCCTCAGCCGGAGTCTCAGCAGGAGTCTCCTCGGCAGAGTCAGCCTTCGCTTTACGCTCCTTCTTGGTAGGTTCCGCCTTCGCCTCGGAGGGCGGCGCCGCAGCCGAGCCGAACTTCAGGTTTGCGAGCTCGCCGAGGCTCGCCATGCCGCCCTTGGCTTCACTCGAGAACATACGATCTCCGCCGCCGCTGCCGCCGCTTGATGAGGGCTCGTCATTCTTGCCCACCGCACGGTGTGAAAGGCCGATCTTCTGGTCGGACGGCTCGATACGCAGGATCTTAAAGTCCATCTCCTGCCCGATCGCGGCAACATCTTCCGGCTTCTCGACACGCTCGTCGGAAAGCTCCGAGATGTGGCACAGCCCTTCAAGTCCCTCACCCAGTTCGACAAATACGCCGAAGTTGGTGAAGCGGGTGACCTTGCCCTTAACAACATCCCCGGCGCGGTGTGTAGCGGAGAAAGTCTCCCATGCCGACGGGGTGAGGTCCTTCATTGAGAGGGACAGTCGCTGGTTACGCTTGTCGACGTTCGTGACGATAGCATCGACTTCCTGATCCTTCTTAAGGACGTCCTTCGGATGCTTGATCTTCTTGCCCCACGAAATGTCCGAGACGTGGACGAGTCCGTCGATCCCTTCCTCGAGCTCAACGAACGCACCAAAGTCAGTGATATTCCTCACGCGACCATGAACGCGCGTGCCCTGCGGGTAGCGGAGGTCGACAGTATCCCAGGGATTCTCCTGGAACTGCTTCATGCCGAGTGAGATACGCTTCTCGACGGTATCAACTCCGAGTACCTGAACCTCAACGTCCTGGCCCTTGTTAAAGATCTTCTTCGGGCTCTGCGCACGACGTGACCACGAGATCTCAGAAACGTGCACAAGGCCCTCTACGCCGGGCTCGAGTTCAACGAAAACACCGTAGTCAGTAACCGAGGAGATCTTGCCGGTAACCTTTGAATTCACGGGATAAACCTCGATCACCGTTGACCAGGGATCCGGCTGGAGCTGTTTATAGCCGAGGGAGATCTTCTCCTTTTCGCGGTCCAGCTTCAGTACTTTGACCTGGACATGATCTCCGGTCTTGAACATCTCGGACGGATGGTGGATGCGTCCCCACGACATGTCGGTGACATGAAGAAGGCCGTCGATACCACCGATGTCAACGAATGCTCCATACTCCGTCAGGTTCTTGACCGTACCGTCGACAACGTAGCCTACGTCGATCTTGGACAGCGTCTCGGCCTTTTGGGCATTCACGACCTCGTCGGTGATGACCTTACGCGACAGGACGATATTGCTGCGGCGACGGCTGAACTTGATCACCTTCGCCTCGATGTCCTCACCGATGTAGGAGTCGAGCTGGCGGATGGGACGGGAATCGATCTGCGAGCCGGGCAGGAAAGCCTCAACGCCGTCGATGTCGACCTGCAGGCCGCCCTTCGTCTTGCCGACGATCTTACCCACGATCGTGTTCTCGGTGCGGTATGCTTCCTCGATGCGGTCCCAGACCTTGCGGCCGAGAGCCTCCATGCGGGAGAGCTGCGGAGCGCCGTCGCCGGAATAGATGCTGCGAATGACGACCTCCATTTGGTCGCCCTGCTTAGCAGTTATCTCACCATCCGGACCCGTGATCTCCTCAAGCGGAACGAAGCCCTCGCTCTTGTAACCAAAGTCGACCAAAGCACCACGATCGTTGATGCCCACGACAGTACCCGTGACGAGCTCGCCCGGGTGGAACATCGTCTGCTCCGACTCAAACTGCTCGAGGATGGCGCCGAAATCAATGTCAGCCGATTCCTGCGGATCCTGTGCCGCCGGAGCGGCAGCACGCGGGGTCGCCGGTGCGGCAGGCGCCGGAGCACTCTGCGTCGGCGGTGCGGGTGGCGGCGGCATGTTTGCCGGCTTCATCACTCGCCGCGGCTCTGTCCGGACAGGCGGAGCTTCGGCAGCTGGTGCCGCGGGTGCTTCCGTCTGCGGAGCCTCTTGTGCAGGTGCCGCTGCTGCCGGTGCTTCACTCGCCGCGGTCTCCGCTGCAGGTGCCTCGTGTGTGGGTGCAGCGTCCGTGGTCGCTGCCTGTGTTTGGTCCGCCGCTGTTTTCTCGGTCGCTTGCGACTCTTCAGCGGTCTGGGTTACCTCGTTACTCATTTACCGTTTTTATCGTCCTTGTTTTATTCCAGCCCCTTGGCCCTTCTACCACCCTAGCGACACGACCCAGGATCAGAGTGCAGATGCGACAGGTCGCGTCCGATGTTTCGGTCCTCGGGATCGTCCGTTTCAGCTCGAGGTGATAAAGCTAAAAATTACACGCCGGCGCCCTTATATGTCAAGGTTCCGGCGTCGAAAATCGTTGATATGGTTGAATTTGTACGATTTTGGCCCCGACCCCGCCTGAGCGACGGGTGAAGCGTCGAGAGGCCGCTAGCGAAGCCCTGTCCTGCCACCTCTCACTCTGCCGGCGGCGTCGAAATCGAAGGCGGCTGGAGACCTAATTCCTGGTGATAACTTCCGTTATGGAATGCACTCCGCTGGACCGCTCCATTTCTTCTTTCGCGCTGGCCGTAGTGTTGGAGATGCCCGCGAGCCGCAGCCGGAATTCGTCGGGGTTGGTCGACCCGCGAAGAGCCTCGTCGAGCTTGATCAGGCCGCTCTGGTATAGGTAAAACAGCGATTGATCGAAGGTCTGCATCCCGTACTGCGAGGTGCCGGCGGAAATAGCGTCGCGTATAGAGCTGGTCTTCTCTTCATGGAGAATGTAGTCGCGGATCAGTGGCGTCGACCGCAGGACCTCAACGGCCGGGATGCGGCTGTTGCCCTTTGACGACTTCATCAGACGCTGTGAAACCACGGCCTTTAGCAGTCCCGCCAGCTGGATCCGGACAGATTTCTGCTGATAGGGCGGGAAGGCGGAGATGATGCGTGTAAGGGTTTCGGCCGTGTCGATAGTGTGCAGGGTCGACAGAACCAAGTGACCGGTCTCCGCAGCGACGAGAGCGGTCTCGATCGTCTCGAGGTCACGCATTTCGCCTACGAGGATGACATCCGGGTCCTGGCGCAGGCTGCCACGCAGTGCCTCTGCGAATGATCGCGTGTCGACGTCCACCTCGCGTTGGGTCACAAATCCCGACTTATCCTTGTGCAGAAACTCGATCGGATCCTCGACCGTAACAATGTGGCAGTTGCGATTCTGATTTATGTGATCGACTATGGCAGCGAGGGTAGTCGATTTACCGGACCCGGTGGTTCCTGTGACAAGGATCAGCCCGCGGTTCTCATTCGCGATATTTGTTAGGATGGGCGGCATCCCGAGCTCCGCAAAGCCCCGGATGGAGTCTGAGATCATACGTGCGACGATCCCGATGGAATTACGCTGTTGGAAGATGTTCACGCGGAAACGGCCGAGCCCCGGTACTCCGTACCCGATGTCGACCTCAAAAGCCTCTTTGAAGTGCTGCTTCTGGCGGTTGGACATCATCGAGAAGGCCATTTCAAGGGTCTCGTCCTGGGTCAGGGGTGTGACGCCGGAGAGGGGCTTGAGCTCGCCCGTGACACGAATTACCGGATAGGACCCGGCGCGTAGGTGGAGGTCCGACGCGCCAAAGCTCATCGCCATTCGTAGGAGATCGTCGATTCGGGTGGACATACTGTTAGGGCAATTGGTGGCCGACTGGTGAGGGTCTTGTCCGACGGCAGGGAAGACGTCGAGCGGCCGAATGTCATCCAGAGTTTAACGTGGATCAACACTCGTGGTCAACAGATTTCTGTAAGATCATCCATGAAAGATGAGGATCGAAATAGTTCTTCGGCCGGTGACCCCTGAAGACGAGCCGTTTCTGCTCGCGCTCTTCGCCTCGACCCGGCCCGAGATCGCACAACTCGGATGGGGCGAGGCGGAACAGCAGGCGTTCTGCGCGATGCAGGCTCAAATGCAGAAGCGGGCGTACGGGATGCAGTACCCCGGCGCAGAACACAGCATCATTCTCTGCGACGGGACTCCGGCCGGACGTTTGATCGTCGATCGGAACGCCTTGGAGATACGCCTCATCGATATCGCGGTGCTTCCGGGATCGAGAGGCCGCGGTATCGCGACGGAAATGATCGGGCGGCTGCAAAATGAGGCCGAGCGGGAACTGATACCGGTTCGTCTTTCCGTCGAGACGACGAATTCAAATGCGCTTGGCCTGTACCGTAAACTCGGCTTTGAGGTCACCGGCGAAAACCAGACGCACCTCGCAATGCAATGGCTGCCTACGAACCACCCGTGATAACCCTCCGCCCCGTAACGGCCCAAGACAGGGAGTTTCTGCTACAGGCCTACGCGGCGGGCCGTGAGTTCGAACTGAGTCTTGTTCCCTGGGACGAGGCAATGAAGAGAGCCTTTGTCGAGCATCAGTTCGACGCGCAAAATGCCCATTATCAGCAGGAAATGCCGGGATCGACGCACGAGATCATCGTGATCGACAACGAGCCGGGAGGGCGCATATATCTGCACCGGACCCCCACAGAGATCGCTATCCTCGACCTCGTGGTTCTTCCCCGGTTTCGGAAGCAAGGCGTCGCCACGAGGTTGATCTCGGATCTGCAAGCGGAAGCGGCTCGCGAGGGCAAGAGCATCAGGATCTTTATTGAGAATTTCAATCCGGCAGCCTCGCTGCTGCAGAAACTCGGATTCACCGTGACCTCTGACGACGGCGTGAACCGCCGTTACGAGTGGGTGCGTAACAAGGAAACTTACTAGGACCAGTTGGGCGTTCGCGATCCTATGCGATTTCAATACCGGACGGTGCTATCATCGCAGGCGATCATCCTGCTGAGACCGGCTTATCTTTAATTTAGGAGTAAATATGCTGAGATCACTACTTCTCACAGTGGCGGTGGGCCTAGCCAGCGCGTCCATGACGGCGGGTCAGTCTGTGGACCAACTGCTGGCAAATTACGTAAAGACGATTGGCGGTGCTGAAAAGCTCGCCTCCATCAAGACGATGCGGACCGTCGGCACATTCCACGGCGGAGGCGGCTTCGAGGCCGTTGTCTTACAGGAGTCCAAGCGCCCCAACAGCGTACGCGAGGAATTTAGCCTCCAGGGAATGTCCCAGATCAACGCTTACGACGGTAAGCAGGGTTGGAAGGTCAACCCTTTCGAGGGAAAGAAGGACGCTGAAGCAATGGGTGAAGAGGAGTTGAAGTCCATCGTAGAGGACTCAGACTTTGACGGCCCGCTCGTCGACTACAAGGCAAAGGGCAACAAGATCGAGTATCTCGGCAAAGAGGATTATGAGGGCTCCGATGTGTACAAGCTTAAGGTCACCCTCGCCAACGGCACAGTAAAGACCTATTTCCTAGACGCGGACTACTACTTACCGATCAAGATCGAGACAAAGCAGACAATTCGCGGAACAGAGATCGAGACGGAGACCGTCCTCGGCGACTACAAGGAATCGGGCGGGGTGTACTTCGCACATTCTTTCGAGAGCGGCCGAAAGGGAAGTGCGAACAAGTCTTCGATAACTATCGAAAAGGTAGAGATAAATCCCGCGCTCGATGATTCCAGATTTTCGATGCCGAAAGCCGGGCCCAACCCGAGGGTCGGGCAATAAAGGAGATGATGATGAAGAACACAATACTGAGTTTCGTCTTTGTCGCGCTCCTGGGCGCCGTCGGTGTAAATGGCCAGGCAGTGAAGGTCGATTCGCAGACGATCTCCGGCCTGGGAGCACGAAATATCGGCTCTGCTACCATGAGCGGCCGCGTTGCCGCGGTCGCGGGGGCGTGGGAGGGCGACAGGCTCACGATATATGTCGGCAGCGCCAGCGGCGGTGTTTGGAAGTCGATAAACGGCGGCAACACCTACAAGCCTGTATTCGACAAGACCGGCGTACAGTCTGTCGGAGCGGTCGCGATCGATCCTAAGAACCCCAAGATCGTCTGGGTCGGCACCGGCGAGTCATGGACCCGAAACTCCGTTTCGGTGGGCGACGGTGTCTATCGCTCCGTGGATGGCGGAGAGAATTGGACGAACATGGGCCTCAAGGAGTCGGAGCGTATCGCCAAGGTCATAGTCGACCCCCGGAACAGCGATAACGTGTTTGTCTGTGTGACGGGCAAGCTTTGGAGCGACTCGGATGAGCGGGGTGTATATCGCACCACCGATGCGGGCAAGACCTGGACAAAGGTCCTACGCGGTGCAAACGCCTCCACAGGCTGCGGGATGCTGGCCATGGACCCTGCGGACTCAAAAACCCTCTATGCGTCAATGTGGGACTTCCGGAGGCAGGGCTGGACATTCCGATCTGGCGGGCCCAGCGAGACTGCTCCCAGCGGGAGCGGGCTTTTCAAGTCGACCGATGGCGGCACGACCTGGAAAGAACTCAGCGACTCCTCAGTGAACAATGGCCTGCCGCCCAAACCCTGGGGCAGGACCGCACTAGCTGTCGCCCCGTCTAACCCGAAGGTCGTTTACGCCACCATTGAGGCAGCGATGCCGAGCAACGGGCTGTACCGGTCCGATGACGGCGGCAAGACATGGGCGGCGCTCGACCGCAGCCAAATGACGGTCTGGCGGCCCTTCTACTTCTCTAACTTAATAGTTGATCCCAAGGACGAGAATCGCGTTTACAAGGCCGGCGGCTCACTGATCCTGAGCACCGATGGCGGCAGGAGCTTTAGTGACATCGCGGGCGGTGCACACGGAGACTTTCATGACGTGTGGATCGACCCTGCGAATTCAAGTCACGTCATCAGCGGTGACGACGGAGGGCTTTGGTACTCGCACGACGGCGGCAACCGCTGGTGGAAGGCAGACAATCTCCCGATCTCGCAGTTCTATCACGTTTCCGTCGACATGGACCGGCCATACCACGTCTACGGCGGGCTGCAGGACAACAGCTCCTGGGTTGGAGAATCGTCCTATCCGGGCGGCGTGACTAATCATCAATGGGAGAACATGTACGGCGGCGACGGCTTTTGGATGTTCGCCGATCCGACCGACCCGGACTACATTTATGCTGAGGCCCAGGGCGGCAGTATCGGGAGGATCAATCGCAAAACCCACGAGATGCGAGGCATCCAGCCCCTGCCGAATTACAACGAGGGCAAGCTTCGCTACAACTGGAATACTCCGATCCACATCGGGAAGGGCGGTGTCATCTATATAGGGTCACAATTCCTGTTTCGCTCGCGTGATCACGGACAGACCTGGGACCGCATCTCGCCCGACCTGACGACGAACGATCCCAACAAACAGAAGCAGGAAGAGTCCGGCGGCATCATCGTGGACAATTCCTACGCCGAGATGCACACGACGATCTATGCGATCTGTGAATCCCCGCTCGACCCGAACGTGATCTGGGTGGGTACCGACGATGGGAACGTTCAAGTCACCAGGGACGGCGGCAAGACCTGGTCAAACGTCACCGCGAACATCAAGGGAGTCGCCAGGAACGCGTGGGTCTCGTCCGTGGAGGGTGGCCACTTTGCTCCCGGCACAGCCTACGTCACCTTGGATCTGCATACGTTTGGCGATATGACGCCGCACGTCTACCGCACGGATGATTTCGGCCGAACATGGACGCCGCTCACGGCACCAGGCGGAGCAATGCGCGGGTACGCCCACGTGATAAAGGAGGATCTCAAGAATAAAGACCTGCTTTTCGCGGGCACGGAGTTCGGTCTGTG
>Ga0070658_10004170_pt1 | contig 11826 bp, 10 predicted proteins | sample KBSC13metaG_FD_64664 | JGI IMG/M metagenome (GOLD analysis project Ga0070658, IMG submission 64664) | Corn rhizosphere microbial communities from Kellogg Biological Station, Michigan, USA - KBS C1-3 metaG | ecosystem: Host-associated > Plants > Roots > Rhizosphere > Soil ... | reverse complement strand
TGCCGCAGTCGTTGATGCCCGGCACCCCGACGCCTCGGGCATCGACGTTCTCGAACGTCGCCCAACCGGCCGAACGAGCGTTCACCACCGATGTTCCGGTGCCGTCGACCTTGATGTCGCTGAAGTGCACGTTGTTGATGACGTACTGATCTTTCACCGGGAAGTCGGTGACGAACATGATGGCGTCGTAGTCGTTGTCGAGGAAGCTGCTGTCGGTTACCTCAATGTCGGCCGTGATCGAGCTCTGCAGTGCGTAGAACCACATCGCACCGATGCCGATATGCCAGTTGTAGTCGAGAATTCCGGCTCGTACGGTGGTGTTGCCGGTGAACAGCAGCTTGCCGCTGAACGGTGTGGCGTTGAACCGCGAGCCAACTTGCAGGCCGCTGCCCTCACGCACCGGGTCGGCAACGACGTTGTCGATGACTGCGTTGTCGGTGCCGCCGTAGATTGCGATGTCGTTCGCAAGCGTCGGCGACTGCACGGTGTTGTGGTCGAATACATCGTCGTGATCGGCGTTGACCTCTGACCACATCGCGAGCCCGTCGTCACCGGTGTTGCGAATGAAGTTGTTGGTGACGCGCACGTTCGAGATGCCGTCGTGCAGGTTGATGCCATCGGCGATCTGGTCGACGATTTCGTTGTTCTTGATGGTGAGTCCGCTGAACGGTCCGTCGAACCACATGCCCACCTTGGTGTGCTGGATGTATAGACCTTCGATTGTCGAACCACCGCCGATCGCACCGCCGATGCCGTTCACCTGGTCGGTGTCGACTCGCGCGTTGACGTTGCTTTCGATCGCGAAGTTCGCCAAGTGCACGTTGTGGCTGCCGCCGACCGAGGCATCCTTGCCGTAGAAGCCGGGTCCGGTCATGGCCGACGTGCCATCGGGATTCGTGATCGGCGTCTGGTGGCCCTCGACAATCGAGTACCAGTTGCCAGCGCCTTCGATCGTCACGTCGTCGACGATGATGTGCCGGTTCACCTGGTAGTGGCCCGCGGGGATGAAGACCACCTTGTGCAGTGCGCGACCGGCGGCGATTGCGGCGTCGAACGCGTCAGCAGAGTCGTGCTGCCCGGTCGGATCTGCACCAAAAGCCAGCACTGACAGGGAATTGCGGGGCTGATGAGCGGGCTTTGCGACGTCCTGGAAATCGACGAGGTCAATGGCGTACCACGATGCGTTCGTTTGCGCCGGCACCTGCAGCCGCACTGTGTCGCCGGGGTGATAAGTCTTGCCGAGTAACAAGCGCTGTTCGTCGTAGAAGTGGCTCGGGCGAAGTGGTGTTGCGAACACCGGCGTCGGCGTGGTGGCCGACGGTACGCAGCCGCACTCGAACATCCACCAGTCGGGCTCGATGCTTTGCGCATTCGGGTCGTTGGTGAACGGATAAAGGTTGTAGAGCCAGCTGTATTGCGACGTCAGCGTCATCGTCTTGGTGTGCAAGCCGTCGACCGAGACGTTGAGCGGAGCGGTGATGCCGCCACCGTTCGGTGCGTCGGGAATGGCGTACCGAACGTTGATGGCGTTGGCGTCTTGGGTCAGCGTGAAGTCGACGTAGTCGCCGGGTTTCGTGAGCTGGACGCCGCTTCGGCCCGACGCCTCCGATGCCAGCGTGAACCAGGTTCGGTCGGGGCTGATGATGGTGCCGTTCGTTTCGGCGTTCTCAGCCTCCTGCTCGACGAACGGGACGGCGGCGCCCCGGCCCGCCGTCAGTGACGGTGCCAGCGCGGCAACGGTTGCGACGCCGGAGACGCCCGACGAGTGCGGGTTAGCCAGTGCCGTTCCGGCGCCGGTGGTGGTGCCGATGCCGAGGCTCAAGACGACACAAAGGGACGCCGCGGGCGCTCGGCGGAACCGCCGTCCGCCGCGGCCGGCGGATCCCCCCGAGCTTGCGATGCTGCGGGACATTCGTACTCACTTCCGTGCACAAGGAATTGCGCATCCGATCGGTGGCCCGGCGCAGGCAGGCGGGCAAGAACTCGCCGACGCGCGGAATGGTTGGCTGAAGATAGGCCAGGCTGACTGCAAGGAACAAGACCTATCTTGTTCGTCGTAGCCACGGTATAGTCAGGCGTTTGCAAGAAACCGTCACAACGTTACGGCTGAGCGGGCATGCGGTGTCGGCCGACGCGGTCGGCTCGCGAGGTGTGGTGGGAGCCGCTAGTTCAGGCCGAGATCGGCCAGCGAATACGCGGCGCGGTACTCGAGACCTGCGTCGGCGATCGCCGCAGCCGCGCCGCGTTCGACGATGACGGCAACCCCAACGACGTCCGCCCCTGCTTCGCGCAAGGCTTCGACGGCGGTCAGTACCGAGCCGCCGGTGGTTGAGGTGTCTTCGACGGCGAGCACGCGGCGGCCGGCGACGTCGGGGCCCTCGATCCGGCGCTGCAACCCGTGCGCCTTGCCTTCTTTTCGGACGACGAATGCGTCGAGCTTGCGCCCGCGCGCAGCGGCGACGTGCAACATGGCCGCGGCGACCGGATCGGCGCCGAGCGTTAACCCGCCGACGGCGTCGTAGTCGAGGTCGGCGGTGAGGTCGAGCATCACCGAGCCGACCAGCGGCGCGGCGGTCGCGTCGAGCGTGATGCGGCGCAGGTCGACGTAGTAGTCGGCTTCGCGACCCGAACTCAACACGACCCTGCCGTGCACGACGGCCTTGTTCGTGATCTCGGTCAACAGGGCATCGCGGTCGGGTGAGCTGCTCATGAGCCTTGAGGGTAATGGGAGTCTGGTGTTGTGATCCCCGGCACCCTCGTCCTGCTCGGCAGCCCGCTCCTTGCGCCCGGCTCGTGGGCCGGCCTGCCCGATGCACTCGAAGCTGCTGACCACGCGATCGACGTGCTCGACGTTCACGTGCCGGACGACGAAACCCCTCCCTACGGGCAGCGTTACGTCACTGCGGTGGCGCGGGCGGCAGCCGCAGTGCAACCTCGGCCGCCGCTGGTTTTAGTGGCGCACTCCGGTGCAGGTCCGTTGCTGCCGGCGATCGGCCGGGCCATGCGCGATGCCGGTCGTCAGGTGGGCGGATACCTGTTTGTCGACGCCGGCCTTCCGGCAACGGGCGTGCCGGGCCGGGTGAACCGGTTGGAGCTCATGCGGCGGGAGGATCCCGAGCTTGCGATAACCGTTGAAGCGGCGTTGGAGAGCGGTGGCCGGTTCCCGACTGGACGCTTCCCGGCGTCACCACTCGCCCGCGCGCCAAGGACTTTTTCACCGAGCCGCTGCCGAGCGGCGACGATTGGCCGAGCGCGCCGTGCGGATACCTGCAAGCGTCACCGCCATACGCCGGTTCGGCCCGCCAGGCGCAGGCCCGTGGCTGGCCCTTGGTGAGGTCGGACGCCGACCATCACCTGCCCTGGCTGGCCGAACCGAACGTCGTGGCGCGGCAGTTGCTCGCCCTCGTCGAGGCGCTGTAGCTCGGACTCAGTGAGGAGTTGCGCCGAGCCGCCGCCGGCGGTCGAGTCGGACGACGAGGGACGACGGCAGGTGCCGGCCGATGCCGACAACCAGCCGATACCGCTTGCTTGGGATCGAGACGACTTTGCCGCGGGCCAGGTCTCGCAGGCACTCGTCGACCACGCGATCGACGTTCAGCCACATGAACCGCGGTGCGCCCGTGGTGTCGACGTTGCCGCGCTGGTGGAACTCGGTGTGCACCAACCCCGGGCACAGGGCGAGTGCTTGCACGCCGGTGCCCGCGAGTTGCGCGCTCAGCGTCTCGCTGAAACGCACCGCCCAGGCTTTTGCTGCGCCGTAACTGTTGTACGACAGCATGCCGGCGACGCTCGCGACGGTGATGATCGTGCCGTGTCGGCGTGCGAGCATCACGAGCAGTGCGGCCTTCGTGAGCCGCATCGGCGCGCGGACCATGACCCGCAGCACCCTCTCCTCGTCGTCGACGGTCGACTGCACGATGTCTGTGCCCAAACCGAAGCCGGCGTTGTTGACGAGGATGTCGACCGGCCGTTCGGTGTCGGCCAGCCGCGCTTCGACCGCGCCGCAGCCGTCGTCGGTATTGAGATCGGCGGGGAGCACTTCGACGTCCGCCTTGCTCTTTTCTCGTAGCCGCACGGCGAATTGCTGCAGGCGAGCCTCGTCGCGCGCTACGAGCACCAGCGAGTAGCCGAGGCCGGCGAAGCGTTCGGCGAAACCGGCGCCGATGCCTGAGCTGGCGCCGGTGATCAGAGCGGTTGTCATGCCTGCCACCTTGCCAGGGCCGCGCCGGACTACCCTTTGGCGCATGCCGTTGTCGCGGAATCCGTTGGTGCCTCGCCTGCGCGGGCTGGGCGCGACGATCTTCGCTGAAATGTCAGCGCTCGCGCTCGCCACCGATTCGATCAACCTGGGCCAGGGTTTCCCCGACGTCGACGGCCCCGACGAAATGAAGCAGATCGTTGTCGATGCTGTTCGGGGCGGGCGCAATCAGTACGCGCCCGGGATCGGCGTGCCCGAGTTGCGTGCGGCCGTCGTCGACCATCAGAAGCGGTTCTACGGGCTCGATCTCGATCCCGACGTCGGCGTCTTTGTGACCGCCGGTGCAACAGAGGCCGTGACGGCGGCGATGCTGGCACTGGTTGATTCAGGCGATGAGGTGCTCGCGCTCGAGCCGTATTACGACTCCTATGTTGCGGCGATTGCAATGGCCGGCGGCGTGCGGGTGCCAGTGACATTGCGAGCACCGGACTTTCGTCTCGATGTCGAGAGACTTCGTGCAGCTGTTACGCCGCGTACCAAGTTGATTTTGCTGAATACACCGCATAATCCGACGGGCACGGTGCTGAATCGCGACGAATTGCAGGCGGTGGCCGATGTTGCCATCGAGCACGACCTGATCGTCGTCACCGACGAGGTCTACGAGCACCTCGTCTACGACGGCGCACACACACCGATCTCAACGCTGCCCGGAATGTTCGAGCGCACGGTGACAATCTCGTCGGCCGGGAAGACTTTTGCCTTCACCGGCTGGAAAGTCGGGTGGGTGTCGGGGCCGGCCGAACTCGTGGCCGCGGTCGCCACGACCGAGCAGTTCATGACGTTCACCAACGCGGCGCCGATGCAGCCGGCGGTGGCGTACGGCCTCACGATGGACGATCGCTACTTCGACACGCTCACATCTGACATGCAGCGCAAGCGAGACCTGCTGTGCAGTGGGTTGGCGGCGGCCGGCTTCGAGGTTTTCAAGCCGGCCGGCACCTACTTCGTCACCGTCGACATCAGGCCACTCGGATACGACGACGGCTACGAATTCTGTCGTCAACTGCCGAAGGTGGCCGGCGTGGTCGCGATTCCGCACGCGGTGTTCTACGACCACGTCGAGATCGGCCGGCCGCTCGTACGGTTCGCGTTCTGTAAACGCGACGAAGTGCTCGCCGACGCGGTCGGACGTTTGCGCGCGCTAGCGAGATAGTCAAGGAAACGCCGCTCACCCGCGCACGATTTCGAGCGCATCCTTGGACGGCGGCAGGTCGACGATTGCCGTGTCGCCGTCGTGAATTTCGCCGGCGAGCAGTGCACGCGCCAGCTTGTCGCCGATCGACGCTTGCACGAGTCGCCGCAATGGTCGAGCGCCGTACATCGGATCGAATCCGGTCAACGCCAGCCACTCGCGAGCCGCCGGTGTCACGACGAGAGTGATTCGCCGATCGGTCAGCCGTTGTTGTAGCCGGGCGATCTGCAGGTCGACGATTTTCGTGAGCTCTTCAGTGCCCAGCGCATCGAACACGATCACGTCGTCGAGCCGGTTCAAGAATTCCGGCTTGAACGTCGACCGAACCACGTTCATCACTGCATCGTGCCGGGCGTCGTCGTCGAGCGTCGGATCGACGAGATACATCGACCCCAGATTCGACGTCAGAATCAGTATGGTGTTCCTGAAATCCACCGTTCGCCCTTGACCGTCGGTAAGGCGTCCGTCGTCGAGCACCTGCAGCAAGATGTCGAACACTTCGATGTGCGCCTTCTCGACTTCGTCGAGCAGAACAACGCAATACGGACGACGGCGGACCGCCTCGGTGAGTTGCCCGCCTTCTTCGTAGCCGACGTACCCGGGCGGCGCACCAACCAGCCGTGCCACCGAGTGCTTCTCCGAATACTCGCTCATGTCGATGCGCACCATCGCGCGCTCGTCATCGAACAAGAAGTCGGCCAGCGCCTTGGCCAGCTCGGTTTTGCCAACGCCGGTCGGGCCGAGAAACAGGAACGATCCGGTCGGCCGATCCGGGTCGGCGATACCGGCACGGGCCCGCCGGACGGCGTCAGAAACCGCTGTGACAGCGCGCTTTTGACCGATCAGGCGTTCTCCGAGCGCTTCTTCCATGCGCAGCAGCTTGCCGGTTTCTCCTTCGAGCAACCGACCGGCCGGGATGCCGGTCCACAAGGCGACGACATCAGCAACGTCGTCGGGCCCGACCTCTTCCTTTACCATCGGCGACGCCGCGTCAGGCGACTCAGCTGACGCCGACGCAGACGCCAGTTCGCCTTCCAACGCAGGGATTTCGGCGTACATCAACCGTGACGCTGTTTCGAAGTCGCCGTCGCGCTGGGCGCGTTCGGCCTGCACACGCACGTCGTCGAGCCTTTGTTTCAGTTCACCAACCCGGTTGAGGCCGGACTTTTCCTTCTCCCACCGGGCGACCAGGCCGTTCAAAGCCTCCTGCCGGTCGGCGAGTTCGAGCCGCAGTCGCGACAACCGTTCGACGCTTGCCGGGTCGCCCTCGTGCGATAGCGCCATTTCTTCCATGCGCAAGCGGTCGACCAACCGCCGCAGTTCGTCGATTTCGACTGGCCATGAGTCGATTTCCATGCGCAGCCGTGATGCTGCTTCGTCGACCAGGTCGATTGCCTTGTCGGGCAGGAAACGACCGGTGATGTAACGGTCGGAAAGCGTTGCGGCGGCGACCAATGCCGCGTCGGCGATCTGCACCTTGTGGTGTGCCTCGTAGCGAGACTTCAGGCCACGCAGGATGCCGATCGTGTCGTCGACCGAAGGCTCGCCGACTAGCACCGGCTGGAATCGGCGTTCGAGTGCGGGGTCTTTCTCGATGCGCTCGCGATATTCATCGAGAGTGGTGGCACCGACCAGCCGCAGTTCGCCACGCGCCAGCATCGGTTTAAGCATGTTGCCGGCGTCCATCGCGCCTTCGGCCGCACCTGCTCCAACGACGGTGTGCAGTTCGTCGATGAAGGTGACGACCTCACCTTCTGACTTCTTGATTTCGCCGAGCACGGCCTTCAGCCGCTCTTCGAACTCGCCGCGGTACTTCGCCCCGGCGATCATTGCGCCGAGGTCGAGGGCGATCAATCGCTTGCCACGTAAGGATTCGGGCACGTCGCCGGCCACGATGCGCTGCGCGAGCCCCTCGACGACGGCGGTCTTGCCGACGCCCGGCTCACCGATCAGCACCGGATTGTTCTTGGTGCGCCGCGACAAAACCTGAACCACGCGGCGAATTTCGGTATCGCGGCCGACGATCGGATCGAGCTCACCGCCACGCGCCCGTGCAGTCAGGTCGACGCCGTACTTCTCGAGTGCCTTGTAGGTCGATTCCGGGTCGGGCGTCGTCACCCGCACATTCCCGCGCACCTTCTCGAACGCTCCGAGCAGTGCGTCGGGCGTCGCGCCATGACGGCGGAGCACGCTGGCGATCTCGCCGCCTTCATCGGCAAGCCCCACGAGCAGGTGTTCGGTCGACACGTATTCGTCGTCCAATGACGCGGCCCGGCTTGACGCGGCGGTGAGCACTTGCATCGACGGTCGGTCGAGTCCGGGCGCGGCGACCGTGCTGCCGGTGGCGCTGGGCAGCCGCGCGGCGATCTCATCGGCCTCGCCGCGAATCGCCTGCACCGACGCACCGACGGCCTCGAGCAGCGGCACGGCTGTGCCGTCGAGTTGGCCGAGCAGCGCGAGCAGCAGGTGCACGGGTTCGACGTGCGGGTGGCCCTGCGCCGATGCGCCCCGGATCGCCTCCGCGACGGCTTCCTGGCTCTTGGTGGTCAGCTTGTAGGTATCCATGCGATCGATCCTTCTGGCCGGCGACTCGACGCGCCAGCCTCGACAGCGACGGAAATTCGTCACTTGACATAACGTGCGCGGCGCGTTGTTTCATCCGCGCCGCCGGCACGCTTGTTTGATCCGCGCCCGGCACGGTGAGCGCACTTCTAGACTTCCGCCGTGGCGACCGAGCAAATCCGTGGCGACGTCCCATCCGACGTCATCGACTACCTTCGCGAGCGCGAGCCGGCAGCGACCGGCATGCTCGCGGTATTGTTCCGCCCGCGTGAGACCCGGCAGCAATGGCGGTTGTGGCTGGTTCGCCGTGATGGCGGCATCGCCGGCGTGCTGCTGTCGTCGCGATACTGCTTCGATCGGTGGACCGGGTTCATGCTGCTCGAGGATCTCGACTGCGCGCAGGAGATGGCCCAAGCTCTTGATCGTTCGAACATCTGGCAGGTCACCGGCCCCGCAGCGGCGATCGAGGCCGTCGTTCCGTTCGCGAAGCGCGGTCGTCGAAGCGGCGGCACCTGGTTCCACTACATCCCGTGCACGCCGAGAACTCACCCCCAGGGCGTCGGTGCCGGCAGCGAGGTGAGGGTGCGGCCGGCTTCGCCGTCCGATCTGATGAAGCTGGTCGTGTTGTACGCAGAGGGCGATCGGCTGGTGCGCCCGCCCTGGCGACGCGTGCGTGCGGCGGTGCGCACGGCGATCCCTTACACGGTGGTGGCCGAGTCGTCGGACGGCGTCGTCGGCGCGATCAAGGTCACGCCGGGCGCCGGCTACGCGATCATCAACCGCACTGTCGTCGAGCCGTCGCTACGTGGTGGCAGGGTTGCCTTCAGCTTGCTCACGTATGCCGCGTTGGCAGCGATGACCGAGGGCCGGGGAATTTGCGGTTTTCGGGCTGAGCCGCGCATGGCGGCGGTGCAGCGGGCGCTGAGGTCGACCTACTCCGAAGCTGTGACAACGGGCGAGCCCGCCGCGTGGCGCAGCGTTTATTTGTGGCCGCCGAAACGGTTTCGTGGCCAGACCAAGCTGCGGTGGCTCATCGAGCGCGTTGAAGATCGGATCGGTCGGCCCGCCGAGATCCGCCCGAAGCCGTAGGGCAGCTGGGAAAGCGAGAAGGCCAGCCCATTGGGCTGGCCTTCACCGTCTGTGATGCTTAGCAGGGGCAGCAGCCGTCGTTGCCACCGTTGCCGCCACCGGCGCTACCGGGGCCTGCGTTCGTGCTGAGCTGTGCGACGATCTCGGTCTGCTCCTCAATCGCAGGCGCGATCCACATCTTGGTCATTTGATTGACCTCCCCTCCATAGGTCGCTGATTTGCAGGAGTCTAGGACTTAAGTTCGATGCCTGAAAGGCCGAAACCGCGAGTAGCGGCGGAGTCGCCGGTTCAGCCTAGTAATAAACCACCACAAACGCTGCTGCATCGCGAAGCGATGTTGTGTTCCACCGCGCCGGACCGAAGTGACGAGCCCGATCAAGAGCTCGGCGCTCACCGGCTCGTCGAAGGCTTGCATGTTGTCGCCCCGGAAAACCGACCGACCAGCATCGTCACGACGCCAATAGCGATGGACGACGACGGTGCCGTTCGAATCGCAGAACGCCCAGATCTCTGCGATTCTCGGTGGTCGGGTGCGGGCGACTACACGCACCTCGCTACCAGCCGAGATCGTAGGGAGCATGGACATACCGTCGACCGGGAGCCAGACCGATTCGCGCGCGCTCGAGCGCAGCAACGAGGCCATCACTTTGGGCGACGTGCCGGTGCCGGCTGATTCCGACGAAGCACCGGGCGGTTCGGCCTCGCCCGTTTCGCCACTCGGCCGCGGACTCATGATGGCGGGCCTTCCTGTTCTGCTGACCGTCAACGATCCTGTACTCGCGGCAGGCGTGGCCGAGTTGTTCCATCAGATGCCGGATCACGCCGGGCCGTACGCTGCAGAATTCGTCGTCGATGCGACCGCACCTGCGTTGCCGTCGCGCGACCCTGACGAAGTCTACGAATCGATCCAGCTCTGGCGCGACGGCGACGACCTCTTCATCGACAGCGGCGGATTGTTGCAGGGGGCGGCAACACGCAGCCGGGCCGTAATCGGTGGCGCGCGCGGCGACGGCTCGCGCGGCCTGGTCGCGTTGCGACGCATGGTGCATCACGCAGTAGCGCATGTGTTGTCGCTGAACGGCGAACTCGTCGTGCACGGCGCGGCGATTGCTCGAGCCGAACGGGCCGTCCTGCTGCTCGGTCCGAGCGGTGCGGGCAAATCGACGTCCGCTTATCTTGCGAGTCTTGCGGGGTGGACTCTGCTGAGCGACGACCTGGTCGTCGTCCGGCATGTTGACGACGGGCTGGAAGCGGTCGGCGTTCACCGTTCGGTTGCGGTACCGCCCGAAGTTGTGGCTGCAGATGCGACACAAATCGCGCTCGATTCGCGCGGTAGGCGTCGTCCGCCTATCGCTCTCGACCGCAGGCCGGTGCGCATCGGCGCCGTCGCGATCGTCGGTCACGGCGGAGAGGTCGGCGCGTTCGAACGAATCAGCGGCGTTGAAGTGGCGCGGTTCATCCTCGGGGCGACCCCGGCGGCCGGTCACGGCGGCGTGGCGGCTGATGCCTTGCGTGCGGCTGGCGTGCTCGGCGCGTTGCCGTGTTTCCGGCTTTTGTTGCCCGCCGCTGCAAATGCGAGAATTGCCGCCGCTGGCACACTTTTCAACGATCTCGCGGCCGTTGCCGGATGGCCGGCCGAATAGCGTCAGATTTCCTGTAGTGCGCCCGCAGCTTTCAGTTGGCCGAGAAAGATCGCAACATCCGACAACATGATCTCGCGGTTCGCGTCGGGGTATTCGTCATGCAGCCGCTCGACGACATCTTGCGGCCCGCCTGGTCGTTCGAGCACACGCCAAACCTCGGAGCCACTCGGCGTCAAAGTGATTAATTCGGCACGCCGGGGGTCGAGCAACATCACGCGGTCTTCGATGACCTGGAACACAACCGCTGGGTTGCGTCGGTAGATCATGGTGGCGAAGCCCCTTGATGGTAGAAAAATCGATCGACGGTCGAACCGGATCATCGTCCGAGAGAGTGTAGGGGCACAACCGTAGAGGCAGTAGCGCTGCGCCGTGACCTTTCGGCGATTCTCACACCTGCGGTGTATCGCTGCGCGCGATTGGCGCAATATTCTCGACTTGCCACGCAAGCAGGGTGGCCTCGCGGATCGGCACGAGGTCGCGCCGGTGTGACGCGTGGGCCCGCGCCACTTCGCGCTGCATCGCGGCTCGGGAGGTGTCGATCTCGTGATGCAGCTCGGCGACCCGTTGCTGCAACGCCGCCACCTGGTTCTCGAGATCCATGATTCGTTTGATGCCGGCCAGATTGATGCCCTCTTCCTGCGAAAGCCGCTGCACTTCGTGCAGCCGCGCAATGTCGCGGGAGGAGTAGCGGCGACCATGGCCGGCGGTGCGCCCAGGTGACACGAGGCCGAGCCGGTCGTAGGCGCGCAGCGTTTGCGGGTGCAGTCCCGACAGCTCGGCTGCCACCGAGATGACGAAAAGGGGTGTGTCGTCGTCGAACATGACTAATCACCGGCTCCCAGGTGGGCCCGCGGGTTTTCGTCGGCCGTTGCGGCGCGATACGCCTCGAGGGCTTCTTTTGCTTTCTCTGAAACACTTTTCGGCACCGCCACCTCGATGGTGACAAGCAGGTCGCCGCGCGAACCGTCGCGGCGAGGCGCACCTTTGCCGCGCACCCGAAGCACCCGGCCGCTCGTGGTGCCGGGTTGCAGTTTCAGGGTGACGGTTTTGCCGTCGAGGGTGGGCACCTTGACCGCGCCACC
>Ga0070658_10004168_pt1 | contig 11836 bp, 8 predicted proteins | sample KBSC13metaG_FD_64664 | JGI IMG/M metagenome (GOLD analysis project Ga0070658, IMG submission 64664) | Corn rhizosphere microbial communities from Kellogg Biological Station, Michigan, USA - KBS C1-3 metaG | ecosystem: Host-associated > Plants > Roots > Rhizosphere > Soil ... | reverse complement strand
AGGCCGCCGCCTGCTTCAACGACGCCACCGAGATGTGCGAGTCGGCCGCGATCCGCTGGAAGATCGCGTCCATTCGCATGCCTTCGGTGATGACGATGCGGCTCGCGACGAGCGACTTCGGGTCCAGAAGCAACGCGACCGCCAGCGACGCCTTCATGTGTAACCGCAGCTTGTAAAACCCCGGTCCGATCGTCGACGCCTTCGGGTTGTCCGACGCCGCCTTGGTGAAAGCGCCGGAACTGCGAACCACGTTCGCGGTGTGCAACCGGTCGCCGATCCGCGAGAGCGTGTCGCCGTCCTGAATCTGTACGACGACACTGCCGGTGCCCGCTCCCGAATAGTCGGCCGGGTCGCCGAGGAAGTTGCGAATGCCGTCGAGCCCTCGGGTGACGAGCAGCGACGCGGCGACGATGACACCGACCACGGCTACGACGGCGATCGCGACCGCGAGGCGCCGGGCGGCGTAGTTCGGGCCGCGACCTGGCGTGCGCACGTCGGAGTCGTCCTCGAGGCCGAGGTCCAGGTCGTCATTCATCACGGCGCGACTTCCTCGCCCGGCGGGGCGCCGGTGTGGCGTTCGGTGTCGAGTGCACTATCCAGCAACACGACGGCCGCCGCCGCATCGACGATCTCGCGCGAAGCGCGGGCGTCGCGTCCCGACGTACGAAGCTGCTGTGTCGCGGTCACCGTGGTGAGTCTCTCGTCCACCAGCCGCACCGGCACGGGTGCCACCCGCCCGGCGAGTCGCGTCGCGTAGTCCCGGGCATCGTCGGTCGATGCGCTGTCGCGGCCGGCGAGCGTCACCGGCAGGCCGACGACCACCTCAACAGCCTCTCGGGCGGCGATGACCGCAGCCAGCTCGGCCAGGTCACGACCGCTCCGCCTGTCACGCGGGATCACCGTGATCGGGAACGACATTGTCGCCGCAGCGTCGGTCGCCGCGACGCCGACCCGGACCGACCCGACATCCACGCCGATCCGCACCCCGGGCCTCATCCGCCGTGGTCAATCGCGGGATATCTACCTTCTATGGGCCGTATCCCGCGATTGAAGCGGTCAGGCACCGGTGGTGACCCGCTCGCCGACCCGATGACGTACGGCGGCAAGCGCCTCGCCCACCGCCTCCGGTCGGCTGCCGCCGCCCTGCGCCACGTCGTCGCGGCCACCCCCACCGCCGCCTAGCGCAGAAGCCGCCACGCGGACTAGATCGCCGGCGGCCAAACCCCACTCGCGGCCACGGTCGTTGACCGCGACCACGATCACCGGCCGGCCGTCGTTGACGGATGACACCGCGACCACGCCCGGCCGGTCGCCGAGCCGCTGCCGCACGTCCAGGACAAGCTTTCGCAGGTTGTCGACGTCGGTCCCGTCCGGTGCGTGGTGCGCAACGACCGCCACACCGAACTCGTCCGTCGCCGACGCCAGCAGCTCGCCCGCCTGCTCCATCACCGCAGCCGCGCGGAGCCGCTCGAGCTCCTTCTCCAGATCGCGCATGCGAACCGTCAACGCGCCGATGCGGTCGACCAGGTCCTCCGGTCGCACCTTCAGCGACTCGGTCAGCGCGGACACCAGCAGGTGTTCCCGCGCCAGGAAGCCGTAGGCGTCGGCGCCGACCAGACCCTCGACGCGGCGCACACCTGCGCCGATCGATGACTCGCCGAGCAGCTTGACCAGACCGAGCTGCGCCGACCGCGCGGCGTGCGTGCCACCGCAGAGCTCACGCGCGTAGTCGCCGACCTCGACGACACGCACCGCCTCGCCGTACTTCTCACCGAACAGCGCCAACGCGCCGATCCGCCGCGCCTCGTCCTGCGTCGTCACGAACGCGCGCACCGGCAAGTCGTCGAGCAGGATCGCGTTGACCTCGGCCTCGACGTCGCCGAGCACGCCGTGCGGAACGGCGGTCGGCGAAGAGAAGTCGAACCGGAACCGGCCCGCATCATTCAAAGACCCGGCTTGCGCCGCCTGGTCGCCGAGGGCGCGCCGTATCGCCTGGTGCACAAGGTGCGTCGCGGTGTGCGCGCGCGACACCGCCTTGCGCCGGTCGACGTCAACCGTCGCCACCGCATGCCTGCCCAGCACGACCTCGCCGCTGACTACCCGGCCGCGATGCATGATCAGGTCGGCCAACGGCTTCTGCGCGTCGATGATCTCGATGACCGTGCCGTCGTCCAACGAGATGCGGCCGTGGTCGGCGAGTTGTCCGCCGCCCTCGGCGTAGAACGGGGTGCGGTCGAGCGCGACCTCGACCTCGGCGCCCTCGGTCGCGATGTCGACCGCGATGCCTTCCACCAGCAGACCCCGCAGCGTCGCCTCGCTGGCGACCTCGACGTAGCCGGTGAACGTCGTCGTGCCGGCGCGGTCGAGTAGCGACCGGTAGACCGACAGGTCGTTGTGCCCGGTCTTCTTCGCGGCCGCGTCGTCCTTCGCCTTGCGCCGCTGCTCGTCCATCAGCCGGCGGAAACCGTCCTCGTCGACCGCAAGGCCCTGCTCGCGCGCCATCTCCAGCGTCAGGTCGATCGGGAACCCGTAGGTGTCGTGCAGCGTGAACGCCTGCTCGCCGGACACCGACGAGCCGCCGCCGCCACGCACCTCACCGACGACGCGGTCGAACAGCGCCGACCCGGTGCGCAACGTCGCGAGGAATGACTCCTCCTCCGCCGCCGCGACCGCCTCGATCCGCGCCTGGTCGTTGATCAACTCCGGGTAGGACTCGCCCATCGCCGCGATCGTCTGCCGCACCAGCTCCGGCATCGACGCGCGGTGTGCGCCGAGCAGACGCAGATTGCGTACGACGCGCCGCAACATCCGTCGCAGCACATAGCCGCGACCCTCGTTGCCGGGCACGACACCGTCAGCGATGAGCATCGTCGTCGTACGGGTGTGGTCGGCGACGACGCGCAACCGCACGTCCGACATGCGGTCGTTGCCGTAACGCGTGCCGGTGATGTCGCCCGCGAGGTCGATCAGCGGCCGCAGCAGGTCGGTCTCGTAGACGTTGTCGACGCCCTGCAGGATCACGGCCATCCGCTCGAGGCCCATGCCGGTGTCGATGTTCTTCGCCGGCAGCTCACCGCGAATGTCGAAGTCTTCCTTGCTGCGCACCAGCGACAGCTCGTGCTGCATGAACACGAGGTTCCAGACCTCGATGTAGCGCTCCTCGTCCGCGATCGGGCCGCCGTCACGGCCGTACGACGGCCCGCGGTCGAAGTAGATCTCGGAGCACGGACCACCCGGACCCGGCACACCCATGTGCCAGTAGTTGTCCGCACGACCGCGGCGCTGCACGCGATCGGCGGGCAACCCGACGGCGCCGGTCCAGATGTTGTAGGCCTCCTCGTCGTCGTCGAAGACCGTCGCCCACAACCGCTCCGGGTCGAAGCCGAAGCCGCCCTGGTCCTGCGACGTGGTCAGCAGCTCCCACGCATACGGGATCGCACCTTCTTTGAAGTAGTCGCCGAAGGAGAAGTTGCCGCACATCTGGAAAAACGAGTTGTGCCGGCTCGTCGTACCCACGATGTCGATGTCGACCGTGCGCACGACCTTCTGCACGCTGGTCGCGCGGGGATAGGGCGCCGGCTCGTCGCCGAGGAAGTAGGGCTTGAACGGCACCATCCCCGCGTTGACGAGCAGCAGGGTCGGATCATCCGCGATCAGCGACGCCGACGGCACGACGGCGTGGCCGCGTTGCTCGAAGAAGCGCAGGAAGCGGCGGCGGATCTCAGCACTCCTCATGCCGCACCTTCTTCCTCGTCCAGTCCTAGCGCCTCCCGTAGCTCCTGCTCGCGCGCAGCCGCCAAGGCCTGAACCTCAGCCCACCACAGCGCGATCCGCTCGCCCGCACCTCCAGCCTGCGCGGCGAGACCTTCCGGCGTCCACTTGTTTGCTGCCGCCGACAACCGGCGTACGGCGTAGATGCCGGCAGCAGCGCCGAACGCGACGTAGAAGAGCCGTCTCATGCGCCTGCCTTGTGCCGGGCCTCTTTACGGTCGGCCTTGAGCTCACGCTTGATCTGCCGACGCATCTCGACCTCATTGCGCTGGGTCAGTGTGCGGCGTACTCCGTAGGAGAACGCCGCGACCTTGATGACCGGCGAGCCGAGCGTCGCCGCGAACACACCGGTGAGCCCGGAGACGTTTTGTGACGCGGTCTGGATGTTGGCGGTGATGGCGTCGACGCGCTCCAGCTCGGCATTGATGTGCACGACGCTGGTGGTGACCTCACCGAGCAGTGGCACGGTCTGGTCGGTGACGCCGCTGACGAGCTTGCCCGCCTCACCGACGACCTTGCCGAGCTTGATCAGCACATATCCGATGAACAGGACGAGAACGCCCCAGAACACGGCAACGATGAGCGCGGCCACTTCACCGCCGGACAGGCCTCCGCTGGCGACCGTGACCATCAGCCCTGCTGCTCCCTCTCGTCGTCGCCGCGCAATGCCTTGCGGAGGGCGCTGAGCCGCCCCGCAATCGCCCGCTCGGCCCCACTGTCGGTGGGGTCGTAGTAGTCCCGGCCGTGGATGCCGTCCGGCGCGTACTGCTGCTGGACGACAGCGCCCGGGAAGTCATGAGGGTATCGGTAGCCCTTGCCGTGCTGAAGTTTGCGCGCTCCTTGGTAGTGCGAGTCGCGCAGGTGCGGCGGCACGGTGCCGGCGAGCCCGGCTTTCACGTCTTGCGTCGCCGCGACGATCGCGCGCATGACCGCGTTGCTCTTCGGGGCGAGCGAGAGGTAAATCGTGGCCTCCGCGAGCGTCAACTGCCCCTCCGGCAGACCGATCAGCTGCACCACCTGGGCGGCGGCGTTGGCGATGACCAGCGCGTTCGGGTCGGCCAGGCCGATGTCCTCACTGGCCAGGATCACCAGCCGTCGGGCGATGAACCGCGGGTCCTCCCCTGCCTCGATCATCCGGGCCAGGTAGTGCAGCGCGGCGTCGACGTCGCCGCCGCGCATGCTCTTGATGAACGCGCTGGTCACGTCGTAGTGCTGGTCGCCCTGACGGTCATAGCGGACGGCGGCGCGGTTGACCGCCTGCTCGAGCAGCTCGAGGGTGATGTCCGGACTCTGTACGGCGTCGGCCGCGCCGGCCCCAGCCTCCAGCGCGGTGAGGGCCCTTCTTGCGTCGCCGCCGGCAAGCCGGATCAGGTGGTCCTCGGCGTCGTCGGTGAGGTTCAGGCGGCCCGCGATGCCGCGCTGGTCTTTGACCGCGCGGTCGACCAGGGCGCGGATGTCGTCGTCGGTGAGCGGTTCGAGGGTGAGCAGCAGTGAACGCGACAACAGCGGCGAGATCACGCTGAAGAACGGGTTCTCCGTGGTCGCGCCGACGAACGTGACCAGACCGGCCTCGACACCGGGCAGCAAGGCGTCCTGCTGGGCCTTGTTGAACCGGTGCACCTCGTCGACGAAGAGCACGGTCCGCTCGCCGTTCATGCCGAGCCGGTCCTTGGCCTCCTCGATCGCGGCCCGGACGTCTTTCACCCCGGCGGTGACCGCAGAGAGCTCGACGAACAACCGGCCGGCCGCGAGCAGCCTTGCCAGGGTGGTCTTGCCGCTGCCCGGCGGGCCCCAGAGCAGCACGCTCGTGGTGCCGCCGCCCTCGACCAGCCTTCGCAGTGGTGAGCCGACCCCGAGCAGGTGCTGCTGACCGACTACCTCGACGAGCGTGCGCGGCCGCATCCGCGCCGGCAGCGGGGCGAAGGCCTCGGCGGCCTCGGCCGCCGCCGCGTCGAACAGGTCGGCCACGAAGCGTCAGCCTATGCGGGGCCGCCTCGCCCGGCACCCACCCGCGGTGATCATGGCGTTTTACGCGTCTATAGCCGCGATCATGAGGTTCGCAGGCCGACAACGCCATGATCACGGAAAGGAGCGAGCTGAGAGGGGCGGCCAAGAGCGCGGCAGGAAAACCCCGCACAGGCGGCGAATCGGACATATGCAGCCCTGTCGAGGAGGACCCCTTGAAGCGCACTGCCGTCCTGGCCGCCACCGCGGCCATCGGCCTCACCGCCGCAGCCGTCGCCCTGACGCCGGCCAGCGGCGCCACCGTCAAGCCCGGCGCGATCAAGTTCGGCGTGCCGCGGATCGTCGACCCGATCCACACCTACGGCGAGCCCGACATCAAGGTCGCCCCCAACGGGACCGTCTACGTCTCCGGCCCGCAGGGCACGGGCGTGCAGCGGTCGATCTGGAACGCCTCCTACGACAACGGCGACTCCTACCGCCTCGTCCAGGACAACAAGACCGGCTCGGCCTACCCGAGCGCGCTGATCCCGACCAAGTCGACGCTCGGCCCGGGCGGCGGCGATACCGAGATCGCGATCGACCGGCACAACACGGTCTACTACGCCGACCTCTACGCGCTGGCCTGCTTCACCACGGCCTACTCCAGGGACAACGGCAAGACGATCAACTCGACGCCGATGGGCTGCGACTCGCCGGGCGCCGACCGGCAGTGGCTCGGCATCTACGACCCGGCGAAGAGCGACCACACGATCTCGCCGTACAAGGGCCCGAAGCCGCTCATCTACCTGAAGTTCAGCGACGAGGGCGCCGACAGCGGCTCGCGCGTCGACTACACCGACGCCAGCGACCCCGGCAACTGGCACACCGGTGACAAGGCCGGCCAGATCGCGGACGTGTCCGGCACCAGCCCGACCGACGCGCCGATCGTCATCGACCAGCACACCGGCGACCTGCTCACCGCGACGTACGGCGCGGACAGCCACAGCATGAAGCTCGCCGTCGGCACGCCGGCCAAGGACGGCAGCGCGCACCTCACGTTCAAGTACGAGCCGATCGTCAGCGGCCTGACCGGTGACCCGGGCACGTTGTTCCCCGGCTTCGCCGAGGACAAGGCGCGCAACCTCTACGTGGTCTGGGTCAACGGCACCGACTACCAGGTCTATTACTCCTACGCCAAGCCGAACAAGGCCGGCACCGACTGGGGCCCGTGGCACGCGCCGATCAAGATCAACCGGCCGCCGTCCAACGTCAACCTGATGCCCTGGGTCGCGGCCGGCGCCAACGGCATCATCGACGTCGTCTGGTACGGCACCGACATGACGCTGTCGCAGCTCGGATCTGCCGGCCCATCCGCGCAGAAGAACGAGAAGTGGTGGACCTGGCTCGCCCAGATCGACCACGCCGCATCCAAGCCGCATGTCGTGCAGTCGCCGGCGAGCCCGCACCCGATGCACTACAACGACATCTGCATGCTCGGCACCGGCTGCATCACCGCGACCGGCAACCGCAACATCGCCGACTTCTTCGAAGTCACCATCGACAACCAGGGTCGTGCGCGGATCGTCTACACCGACACGTCCAACGGCCTGGCCTCGGTGCTGGGCAACGTCGAGGCGGCCGACCACCCGGGGGCGGCGGTGGTCACGGTGGCCACGCAGCAGACCGGCCTCAACGCCTGGACCGGCAAGCCGCTGAAGGCGGTCGAGTCGACCGCGCCGGTCGCGCAGATCACCGACCCTGCCGGCGACGCCCGCTACCCGGTGCTCGGCGGCGCTGAGATCCCCGGCGCCGACATCACGAAGGTGCAGATGGCGCGCAACAGCAAGACGTTGCGCATTGTCGTCACGTTGCGGCACGGCACGCTGCAGGACGCTGCGCAGGCCGCGTTGGCGCCGTACGGCCGGTTGATCGTGCGCTGGCAGATGGGCAACACGCTCTACCACGCCGGTGTCGACGTCGACGCGGCGTCAGGAACGCCCAGTTACTACGCCGGGACGACGCAGAGCACCGACTCGTGCTCGGTGTCGGCATGTGACCCGCACACCCTCGACTACGTCGCCCCGCCGCAGCAGGGTGCGGTGGCCGCGACCGGCGCCGAGGTGACGGGGCAGAACACGACCTACACGATCAACGTGCCGCTGTCCGCGATCGGCAACCCGAGCGCGCACAGCCTGCTCGAAGAAGTCAGCGCCTACGTCTTCGCTGCGCCGCTGCCGGGCAGCGAGGCGGACACCAAGGCGCAGAGCGACGCCGACGAGGTGCCGCTGGAGCTCGAGGGCACCAAGTCGTTCAACTTTGAAGCCGCGGCCGCGAAGGGCGGCGCGCTGCGAGGCGCGCTGCTGCCCTTCGGGCTCTTGGCGCCACTCGCGGCAATCGGCGCGCAGCGCCGGCGCCGCCGCCACTAGCTAGCCAACCCGTCGCGTGATCATGGCGTTGTCAGACTGCCAACGCCATGATCACGGCAAAATAGCGCCGCCAACGCCATGATCACGACGGCGCCGTGGCGCTCAGTTGCGGCGGTCGTCGGGGATGGTCTCGTGACCGGGCAGGTTCGGCGTCGGCACCGGCTCGTCGGTGATCCGTACGTCGATGCCGGCCTCTTTGCGCTGAAGCTCGGTGACCGGCGTCGGCGCACCCGTCAGCGGGTCGCCACCGGACGAGGCCTTCGGGAACGCCATCGTCTCGCGGATCGCGTCAGTGCCGACCAGCGTCGCCGCGAGCCGGTCCAGCCCGAACGCGATGCCGCCGTGCGGCGGCGGGCCGTACTGGAACGCCTCGAGCAGGAACCCGAACTTCGTGTCGGCCTCGTCGCGGGACAGGCCGATCGTGTCGAAGACGCGCTGCTGCATCTCGCGGCGGTGGATACGGATCGATCCGCCGCCGAGCTCCATCCCGTTGCCGACGACGTCATAAGCCCGGGCCAGCGCCTGCGACGGGTCGTCATGGAACGTCGCCTCCCACTCCGGCGTCGGCGCCGTAAAGGGATGGTGCACCGCCGACCACCGCACCCGTGCCGCTTCGCCGATCGCCGGGTTGTCTTCGCTGACCGGCTCGAACATCGGCGCCTCGGTTACCCAGAGCAGCTGCCACTCGCCCTGGCGGATGAGCCCGCGCTGCTTCGCGACCGCGTTGCGAAGTGCACCCAGCAGCTCCAGCGTCTGACGGCGCGGCCCGGCAGCGAACAGGATCGCGTCGCCCGGCGACGCCCCCGCAGCCGCCGGCAACGACGACAGCCGCTCCGGCTCCAGCTTGGTGATCGAGCCGCGTAACTCCGACCCATCGGCGGGCACCAGAAGCCACGCGATCCCCCGCGCCCCACGCGAACGCGCCCACTCCTGCCAGCCGTCGAGCTCCTTGCGGCTGTAGTCGGCACCGCCGGGAACGACGACCGCCCCGACATGCTCGGCCTGGAAGACGCGGAACTCCGTGCCCTCCATGTGCGAGGTGAGGTCGACCAGCTCCAGCTCGAAGCGCAGGTCGGGCTTGTCCGACCCGTAGCGCCGCATCGACTCGGCGTAGGTCATCCGCGGGAACGGCACGGTCAGCTCGACCCCGAGCACCTCGCGCCACAGCTCGACGAACAGCTCCTCGGTGAGTGCGTAGATGTCCTCCTCGTCGAGGAACGACATCTCGATATCGAGCTGCGTGAACTCGGGCGTGCGGTCGGCGCGGAAGTCCTCGTCGCGGAAACAGCGCGCGATCTGGTAGTAGCGCTCCATCCCGGCAACCATCAGCAGCTGCTTGAACAGCTGCGGCGACTGCGGCAACGCATACCAGTGACCAGGCTGCAACCGCACCGGCACCAGGAAGTCACGCGCGCCTTCCGGCGTCGAGCGCGTGAGGTAGGGCGTCTCGATGTCGTAAAAACCGTTGCGGTCCATCACGCGACGGATCACCCCGACGATCTGCGCGCGCGTCTTCAACGCGCGGGCGGGACCGACCCGGCGCAGGTCGAGATAGCGGTAGCGCCAGCGCGTTGCCTCGTCGACACCGGAGTCGATCGCGTCGGAACCCGCGATCGGGAACGGCGGCGTCGCCGCCTCGCTCAGGACTTCAACGTCCGAAGCGACGACCTCGACCTCGCCGGTTTCGAGGTCGGGGTTTTCGTTGCCTTCGCGGCGTTCGGTGACTTCGCCAACAACCTTCACGCACCACTCGGTGCGCAGGTCGTGCGCCGACTCGACGTCGCGGAACACCACCTGCACGATGCCGCTGCCGTCACGCAGGTCGATGAACGTGACCCCGCCGTGATCGCGCCGCGTCGCGACCCACCCGGTGAGAACGACCTTGGTGCCGGCATGCTCGCGGCGCAGCGTCCCTGCGCCGTGGGTGCGGATCACTGTTGCAACCTCTTCTCGATGTGGGCGACGACGTCATCGATCGCGACGGCTTCCTGCGCGGCGGTAGCCATGTCCTTCAGTTGCACGCTGCCGTCGGCGAGATCTCGCTCGCCGGCGACGATGGTCAGCGGTGCACCGGACTTGTCCGCGGCCTTCATCGCGCCCTTCAGCCCACGGTCGCCGTACGCGATGTCGGCCCGGATCCCCCGCTGCCGCAACGCGTCGACGATGCGCAGCAACCGCCGTTTCGCTTCTGCACCGAGCGGTACGGCGAACACCTGCACCCCGGTGCCGGCGTCAAACACAATCTCTTCGGCCTGCATCGCCAGGATCGTCCTGTCGACGCCGAGCGCCCAGCCGACGCCGGGCATCGAAGGCCCGCCGACGGACTCGGACAGGCCGTCGTAGCGACCGCCGCCGCCGACCGCGCTCTGCGCGCCGAGGCCGTCGTGCTGGAACTCGAACGTCGTGCGTGTGTAGTAGTCGAGTCCGCGCACGAGCCGCGGCGCTTCTTCCCATGCGACGCCGACATCGGACAGCACTGCCCGCACGGTGTCGTAGTGCTCGCGACACGCGTCGTCGAGGAAGTCGCGCATGGTCGGCACGTCGGTGAGCTGCTGCTGCACCGCCTCGCGCTTGTCGTCGAGCACGCGCAGCGGGTTGATCTCGACGCGCCGCCGGGTGTCCTCGTCGAGGTCGAGTCCGCGCAGGAACTCCTGCAGCGCCGCGCGGTAGACCGGCCGGCACTCCCGGCAGCCCAGCGTGTTGAGCAGCAGCCGCACCCGGGTCAGGCCGAGGTCGGCATAGGCCCGCGCGGCGAGCGCGATCAGCTCGGCGTCGAGTGCAGGGTCGTCCAGGCCGAGGGCCTCGGCGCCGACCTGGCTGAAGTGCCGGTAGCGCCCGGCCTGCGGGCGTTCGTAGCGGAAGAACGACCCCGAATACCAGAGCTTGACCGGCAGCTGTCCGGCGTACAGGCGGTGCTGGATCGCGGCCCGCACGACGCCAGCGGTGCCCTCCGGCCGCAGCGTCACATGGTCGTCGCCTCGGGTGACGAAGGAGTACATCTCCTTGCTGACGACGTCGGTCGACTCGCCGACGCCGCGTTCGAACAGCGCGGTCTCCTCGAACACCGGCGTCTCGACGTAGCCGTATCCGGCGGTGCGCAGCGGCGCGGCCATCGCGCCGCGGACCGCGAGCACCAGTTCCGACTCGGGCGGGAGCAGGTCGAACGTGCCCTTGGGGGCGGTGAAGCCGCTCATCGGCTTACAGCCCGCGGGCGGGCGGGGCGGTCATCAGGTCGAGCAGGAACGGGTTGGTGGCACGCTCGCGCCCGATGGTGGTGTCGGGGCCGTGCCCCGGGCGTACGACGGTCTCGTCCGGCAGCGCGAGCGGCACGCGGCGCAGCGAGTCCTGCATCTGCTCCCACGACCCGCCCGGAAAGTCGACGCGGCCGATCGACCCGGCGAACAGCAAGTCGCCGCTGAAGAGCTCACCGTCGGTGAGGAACGTGATGGATCCGGGCGTGTGGCCCGGCGTGAGGTCGACCTGCAGGCTGAGCCCGGCGAGAGTGAGCTGGTCGCCGTCGGCGAGCTCGCGGACGTCGTCGGGCTCGGACCAGTCGAGCCGGCCCATGATCGGCGTGCCGGGCGGCGCGCCCACGGCGGAGCCCGGGTCGGTCAGCATCGGACGGTCGGCCGGGTGGATCAGCGCGGGCACGTTCTTCGCGCCGCAGACCGGCACGACCGACCAGATGTGGTCGA
>Ga0070658_10004165_pt1 | contig 11840 bp, 9 predicted proteins | sample KBSC13metaG_FD_64664 | JGI IMG/M metagenome (GOLD analysis project Ga0070658, IMG submission 64664) | Corn rhizosphere microbial communities from Kellogg Biological Station, Michigan, USA - KBS C1-3 metaG | ecosystem: Host-associated > Plants > Roots > Rhizosphere > Soil ... | reverse complement strand
GCATCTTAGCCATGGCGTAGCGGTTGCGTTCGCCGCCCGAGAGGACGCCGAGCTTCTTGAACACGTCATCGCCGGAAAACATGAAGCAGCCCAGCAGCGAACGGAGTTCCACGACCGGCACCTTGGGGGCAGCGCCGGAGATATCGTCCATCATCTCGGCGTTCGGGTCGAGAACCTTGTACTGGTCCTGTGCGAAGAAGTCAGTAATGACGTTGTGGCCTTCCCGAACAGTGCCGGCGGTTGGCTCTTCCTGTCGGCTGAGCAGGCGGATGAGCGTGGATTTGCCAGCGCCGTTGGCGCCAACCAGAGCAATGCGCTCGCCGCGTTCGATGGTGAAGTTCAGGTCCTCGAGGACCTGCTTCGTGCCGCCGTCGGGCATCGGGTAGTGTTTGGTCAGTCCGCTGACTTCCATCACGGTACGGCCGCTCGCAGGCGCGGGCGGAATGGTGAAGTGGATGGTTGCCTCTTCCTCCGGCACCTCGATGCGCTCGATCTTCTCCAGCTCCTTGATGCGTGACTGCACCTGCTTGGCCTTGGTGGCCTGATAACGGAAGCGGTTGATAAACGTTTCGAGCTGCTCGATGCGGTCGCGCTGATTTTTGTAGGCGGACATCAGCGTGGTGCGGCGCTCTTCCTTCTGGGCGACATATTTCTCGTAGTTACCGTGGTACACCTGCATGCGTTTGTTCCAGACCTCGACGATCTTGTTGACCGTGACGTCCAGGAAGTAGCGGTCGTGCGAGATCAGGATGTACGCATTCGGATAGTCATGCAGATAGTTCTCGAGCCAGTTACGGCTTTCGAGGTCGAGGTGGTTGGTGGGTTCGTCCAGCAGCAGCAGAGAAGGCTTCTGCAGCAGCAGTTTGGCGAGCGCGATGCGCATCTGCCAGCCGCCGGAGAACTCCTCGGTTTTGCGTTCCCAGTCTTCCTTGCTAAAGCCAAGGCCGCCGAGTACGGCGCCGACCTGGGCGTCCAGCGTGTAGATATCGTGGACGTGCAGGTGATCGGCGATCTCAGAGTAGCGGTCGGCGGCGGCGAGGTACTCCTTCGACTTGGGATCCGCGGTGGAAAGCGTATGGGTGATCTCTTCAGCCTCGCGCTCCATAGCGTGAAGGTGTTCGAAGACCGAAAGACACTCCTCAAATACAGTGCGACCGGAGAGCGCCAGCCCGTCCTGTGGCAGGTAGCCGAGCGTCGTGCCCTTGACGCGGGTGAGTTGGCCGTAGTCCAGCGTCTCCATGCCCGCTAAGATCTTCAGCAGCGTTGACTTACCTGTACCGTTTCCGCCGACAAGGCCGGTACGCTCGTCCGGCGTGATCAGCCAGTTGAGCTCTTCAAAAAGTAGTTTCTGGCCGAATCGTTTTCCGGCGCCGGAGAGTTGCAGCATCACCTCTATTCTCTCATCCGGGCTCGAGCGACAAAAGGCTCCTGGGGCCGTAACTACGGAGTGCGCAGGCCTTCACATAGCCGGGTGCTTTGCGTGATCGGCTGTTGGGGGTGCCAACCTCGATAGTTGGGGAGCAGTTTCAGCAAAAGCTGCTGACGATTGCCGCCGCGCATCCTACAGCTATCAGAGATCTTGAGGGGTTGGTGTGGCGCAGTCTGGTGCAGGCGGCAACTCGGAGCAGCTCTTAGAAGAGCCGCAGGCTAAACCACGGAAACATCGCCGTCTGCGGCGATGGCTGATCGCGATCGCCGTTAGCGCTGGAATTGTGGCGGTGGCCTTTGTGATTGCGCTTCAGTATGCGCTGCATCACGCCGGGCCAATTTTGCGCAGCCGGGTTATTGCAACACTGGAGGAGCGGTTCCGTTCTCCGGTGGAACTGGACTCGCTCAATATATCGGTCACTCACGGGATCCAGGTCTCTGGTGGGGGCCTTCGGATTGTGAACTTCGGCCAGAAGGCACAGGGCGGCCCCGGCGCCGAAGATCGCCAACCGATGCTCTCGGTGGACAGCTTCGACTTCCACACCACGGTACGGCAATTGCTAGAGCCCACGATGCGAGTGGACCTGGTGCATGTCCGGGGCATGAAGCTGAACATTCCACCCAAGGGTCAGCGCGGCCCGTTGCTTTCTTCCAAAAAGCACAAGAGGGGGCAGGCCGGAGTGGTCGTCGACAAGATTGTATGCAGCGACATGACGCTGACGATTGAGACAGACAAGCCGGGTAAATTGCCGCTGGTCTTTGTTATCCATGACCTTATGTTGAAGGACATTGGACCCAATCGTCCGTTCGCCTTTGACGCAAAGCTAATCAACCCGAAGCCTGTGGGCGACATTCACTCGACGGGCCACTTCGGGCCCTGGGACAGCGAAGAGCCGCGCGATACGCCGGTCGGAGGCGAGTACTCCTTTACCAACGCGGATCTGGGTCCGATCAAGGGCGTTGCGGGAATCCTTTCGTCGACGGGGAAGTACGATGGCACGCTCAGCGAAATAGGCGTGACCGGCACGACGGATACGCCTGACTTCTCCCTCGACGTCAGCGACCATCCCGTTGACCTGAAGACTGAGTTCGACGCTACAGTGGACGGCACAACCGGCGATACTCGCCTGAACCATGTACATGCCACACTGCTGAACACAGTTCTGGACGTAACCGGAATGGTGATGCAGGCAAACGACCGTCGCGGACGGGAGTACGCAGCGAAGCATGCCGACGTGCCTGAAGTTGGTGAGGAAGTTAGAGGTCATTACATCGACATCACTGTGGTGACACACCAGGCGCGCATTGAGGACATCCTGACGCTGGGAGTGAAGTCGCGGCCGCCGATCATGCGAGGGGCGCTGGGTCTCCAGGCGCATCTCTCGATACCTCCTGGAGATGTAAGCGTCTCCAAGAAGATACGCATTCAGGGGCACTTTGGAATTCGTGGTGCAACGTTCTCCAACGCCAACTGGCAGCAGACGCTGGACAGACTGAGCGCGCGAGCCGAGGGACACCCGAACCAGGCAAGCGCTGGACGTCCGGAACAGGTTGCATCTCAGATGTCCGGAACTTTTTCGCTTGGGAGCGCCCTAATCAGGATTCCCGATCTGGCGTATGAGATTCCGGGGGCAAGAGTGAACCTCGCCGGCAAGTACGGTCTGGATGGCCGCACATTAAACTTTGCGGGCACTGTGCGGACGGATGCGACGGCCTCGCAAATGCTAACTGGCTGGAAGCATTGGGTAGCGAAGCCGTTTGACCCGCTGTTCAAAAAGGATGGGGCAGGTCTGGAGGTACCCGTCACGATTACCGGTACAAAGTCCGACATGAAATTCGGTGTCGACAAGGGCAAACTGAGGAAACAAATTTTCTCGCGCCACAAGGACGATCCGGAGATCAAGACGCAGGATGACAAGATCGTCGGAGATCCTGCCCGCATACGGCCGGATCCGCACCCGCAGACAGCGGAAGCGCCGAGCCAACCTGAGTCGAAACAGCAGCGGGAGTAGAATCCGGCTCCCGGCTCTGCTACTTTCAAGATGGGAGAGCGATGTCCGTGGAGTCGCCTATATCAACCGACGAGACTGTCGTCGCTCCGGCGATGCAGACGGAGTCGAACGCTCCAGAGGAGTCGGATGTCGCTCCGATCTGGCTGCAACGGCTTTCGCTCTTCGTACTGGTTCTCTTCTGCGTGTATCTCGGCGTTCTGGTTGCAATATTGCCGTGGTGGAAGCGGATGTGGGACCAGAACCTCTGGATCCAGTCGCGGCCGCTGCTAGCCGCTGTGCTGGACAATGGTGCGGTACGTGGCTTGATCTCGGGTCTTGGACTGCTGGATATCTGGATTGGCGTGTCGGAGGCCATTCACTATCGTGACCACCGCCGTTAACTCTGGAAACCGCTGCAACGAATAAAAAGACTCATGCCTAGACAAGATCCCGAACCGCTCTATCCCGCGCCGCTCGCCTACCATAACGAGGATTTCCTCAATTCCCCTGACGGTCGTGCGTTTCGTATTCTTGCCGAGTACCAAGAGCCCATGACGCGGTTTCGGCGGGAGCGGGTGCAGGATACGGTCGTCTTCTTCGGGTCCGCGCGCTTTCGTGCACTCGATGTTGCCAGTCATGAGTTGGAACTGCTGGAGAACACCGGATCGACGAAACCCGCGCCGCCTTCCGAGCAGCCCGCCAGCAAGGAAGAGGTGGAGAGCGGAGAGGCATCTGCACAAAAACTGAAACTGGCCGAGGCGGCCGTGGAGATGGCCCACTATTATGAGGATGCTCGCCAGCTCGCAGGCTTGATCTCAAAGTGGGCGATGACCCTTCCCGGCCGCCGCCATCGCTTCGTAGTCACCTCAGGAGGAGGCCCGGGAATCATGGAGGCCGCGAACCGAGGCGCGTACGAGGCAGGCGCAAAGACTGTCGGGTTGAACATCAAGCTGCCGTTCGAGCAGATGCCGAACCCCTACATCACGCCGGACCTGAACTTCGAGTTTCATTACTTCTTCATGCGCAAGTTCTGGTTTGCGTATCTCGCAAAGGCGCTGGTCGTCTTCCCGGGCGGATTCGGAACTCTGGACGAGATGTTCGAGCTGCTGACCCTTGCGCAGACGCAGAAGCTGGCCAAGAAGATCACCGTGCTCATCTACGGATCAGACTATTGGAAGAGTGTAATCAACCTCGAGGTCCTGGCAGAGAAGGGCGCGATTGCTATGAAGGATCTCGAGCTCTTTCAGTTTGCCGACACTCCGAACGAGGCGTTTGAAAAGCTGAAGACTGCCCTGTTGGAGGACCTGCAGCACCCACAGATCCCGCCAGAGCGCGAAGAAGGAATTCCCGTAACACCGGCACCGGATGCGCAGTCGTTGCTTGGTCCGGATATCGCGAAGACACGCTAGCTTACGCGCGTCGTTGATTGCACGGCTGATGTGTGTCGGCTTACCGACACCGTCTGCATTTCCGCTTCCATTCGGTTCTCACGCTAAACAGAAATCCACGCAGCATCTTCTATATAGTTGCTGCCTTTCTTTGCATCTCAGCAGCCATGGGCGGAGTTTCAGGAGATCCCCGCGGAGGGGCGGGAACCGCCGGGTGGAGCAGTCGATGCACTTCGTGATCTTTGGCCTTACGCTTTCGTCATCCTGGGGTAACGGACACGCAACCCTCTGGCGTGGCCTGCTCAAGGCTCTGTCAGCGCGCGGCCATACCGCGGTCTTCTATGAAAAGGACGTGTCCTACTACCGCGACACCCGGGACGGTTGGGAGCCGCCCGAGGGAGTATGTCTTCGTCTCTACGCAGAACTAACCGACCACATCTCCGAGGTCAACCGCGAGCTGGAAGACGCCGAGGCCGGTATCGTCACGAGCTACTGTCCGGATGGATCATTCGTTTCGCGCCTCTTGCTTGAGTCGCCCGCCCGGCTGAAGGTCTTCTACGATCTCGATACTCCCATTACTCTCGACGCGGTCCGCTGTGGCGTACCGGTTACATATCTGCCGGAAGGCAGCCTCTCGGCGTTTGATCTCGTGCTCAGCTACACCGGCGGTCGCGCGCTTGATGAGCTGCAAAGTCGCCTGGGCGCGCAGCGCGTCGCACCGCTCTACGGTTGGGTGGATCCGCAAATCCACTGTCCTGCAGAGCCGGTGGAGGAGTTCCGAAGCAGCCTCAGCTATCTCGGTACGTACGCCGCAGACCGCCAGCGCACGCTGGTCGAGCTGTTCGTCGAGCCGGCCCGGGTGCGGCCACGAGATCGCTTTGTCGTAGGCGGTGCGCAGTACCCGCAGGACTTTCCCTGGACCAGCAACATCTTCTTCGTGCGGCACCTGCCGCCCTGGCTGCATCCGGCTTTCTTCTGCTCCGGTCGCGTGACCCTTAACGTCACGCGCCGAGCGATGGCTGACTATGGCTTTTGTCCGTCCGGCCGCCTCTTCGAAGCTGCGGCGTGCGGTACGCCGATCATTACAGATACCTGGGATGGGTTGGATACGTTCTTCCATCCCGGTACCGAAATCCTGCCGGTTAGCAATTCTGCCGAGGTGCTCCAGGCCCTATCGCTCAGCGATGCCGAATTGTTCTTGATTGGCCAGGCAGCTCGCGAACGCACGCTGGCCGAACACACGGCAACCTGCCGTGCTGAAGAGCTCGAACGCATCCTCGAGAGCACCTACGACGGCGACCTAAAGTCCGCGCTGAGCGCGCGGTAGCAGTAACGGAGAGCATTATGTGGGGAATTATTCCAGCAGCAGGCGCAGGCAGCAGAATTCAGCCGCTCGCATTTTCTAAGGAACTGCTTCCGGTCGGCAGCCAGGTCTGCGACGGGCAGGAGCGGCCGCGCGCCGTGAGTGAATACCTGGTCGAGCGCATGATTCTTGGCGGAGCCAACAAGCTCTGTTTCGTGATCTCGCCGGGTAAGGGCGACATTCTCGAATACTACGGCTCGCGCCTGTGGGGTGCCGACATCGCCTACGTTGTGCAATCCAACCCCGCCGGACTCTGCGACGCTGTTTTTCGCGCCGCGCCCCTTATCCCGGCTGAAGAGGAAGTAATCATCGGGCTGCCCGATACCATCTGGACGCCGGTAGATGCCCTGCGCGACCTGCCCGCAGGCGCGCTTTCCTTTTTGCTTTTCCCAGTCACGCGTCCCGAACTGTTCGATGCCGTGCTGACTGACGAGCACTCCCGCGTGAAGGAGATCCAGGTGAAGCAGGCGAATGCGGCATCCAACTGGATCTGGGGAGCCTTCAAAATGCCCGGCAGCACCTTCCACGCCTTATACGAGGTGTGGTGTCGCCCCGAGCGGCGCGACGAGTACTTCGGCACTCTCATCAATGCATGGATTGCTGAAGGACACGAGGTGCTTGGCATTCGGGCCGGTGGCGAATACGTGGACGTTGGGACGCTCAACGGCTACCGCCATGCCATGCAGATGCTCGCCCGTGGACCTTTGCCGGTTACCGCGCAGGAGCCTGGCGGCGTCACAATTTTGCGCGAAGCAGGATCGTGCTCGCAGACCGAATCTGACCCAGGAAGGTTGAGCGATGATCACGTTGACACAGCAGCCTGAGAGAACTGAGGAGCTCCAACAGCGCATTGAAGAGCTCGGCCCATGGTTTCACAACATGCGCCTCGGCGGCATTCAGACGGCGCCCAACCACTTTCTAGGCGACTATCCCGCGATCAAATTCGCAGCATTCCATCACGTCATCCCGAAAGACCTCAGCGGCTGGACTGTTCTCGACATCGGCTGCAATGCCGGCTTCTACTCCATGGAGATGAAGCGCCGCGGGGCCGATCGCGTACTCGGCATCGACACTGACGTTCGCTATCTCCGCCAGGCTCGCTTTGCCGCAGAAATCGAAGGTACCGATGTCGAATTCCGCCGCATGGGCGTGTGGGATGTGGCCGAGCTTGGGGAGAAGTTTGACCTCATCATCTTTATGGGTGTGCTCTACCATCTGCGCCACCCATTGCTGGCGCTCGACCTGATCCACGAACATGTCGCGCGTCACCTCATGCTCTTCCAGACGATGCAGCGCGGCAGTACCGACGTCGTGCGGGTCGCCGACGACTACGACTTCAACGATGCTGCTCCGTTCGACGAGCCGGGCTACCCCAAGATGCACTTCATCGAAAAGCGCTACTCCCATGACGAAACCAACTGGTGGGTTCCCAATCGCGCGTGCACCGAAGCTATGCTGCGCTCTTCCGGCTTTTCCATTGAGGCCCACCCGGAGGACGAGGTTTATCTATGCGGCTGGCAGCCGGTGGAAGTTCCGCCTGACGGCCCGCACTGCGTCTACCCGGCACGAGGTACGCAATGAGCGCGTCTTCCACCGCGGCAGAAGCCTCCACCGCGTCAGAAGCGCTCGCGGCGGCAGCGGCGCTGAAGCAGGCAGAAGCGCTGCTCGAGAGCCGGAGGCTTGCGCATGCGGTCCTGGCGCTGAATCACGCGGAGTTTCTCGGGGCCGCACCCGATCAGTGCTCCGCTGGCCGCTGGCTGGCCGCTATGCTGCACGGTGACTGGTCCGCGGCATGGCGCGAGTGTGACGCCATTCGCGCGCGAGGCGCATGGGACCGAAACCGTTTCTGGCAGGGGGAGGATTTCCGCGGGAAGCGAGTCATCCTGCGCTGTCTCCATGGCTTTGGGGATGCCGTGCAGTTCCTGAGTTACGCGCCGCTGCTTTGTACTATGGCCTCGAAGCTGATTGTCGAAGTCGCGCCCGCGATGCTCGAGATTGCGCAGTACTTCGACGGCGTGGATGAGGTGATCACGTGGGGAGAGCAGGCTCCGGCGATTGCGCCGGAGTGGGACGTGCAGATCGAGATCAACGAGCTTCCTTACGTGTTTCGCACACGCATCGATGACCTGCCTGTCGCAACCAACTATCTGCGTCTGCCCGCATCCACCCTGCGCGAGGTAACACCGCAGCCGAACTCGCCGAACGGTTTCCGCATCGGTCTGGTGTGGGCGTGCGGCGAGTGGAATCCTGGCCGCTCCATACCTATTGACCTGCTCCGTCCGCTCACCCGCATTCCGGGCTGCGAGTTCTGGAATCTGCAGGGTGGTCCGCCGCGCAAGCAGTGGAGCCGTCTGGGATCCCACACCCATCTGCACGAGGCATACTCGTCCTGTGACACGATTCTCAAACTTGCCGGCCTGATCGCGCAGCTCGATCTCGTCATTACACCGGATACACTCGCCGCACATCTTGCCGGCGCACTTGGCACGCGGGCGTGGGTCATGCTCCAGCACGCCTCCGACTGGCGCTGGATGCACGACCGCGAGGACTCCCCCTGGTACCCGTCGGTTCGACTGTTCCGCCAGCCCAGCCCCGGTGACTGGCCGAGCCTGGTCCGCGAGCTGCAATCCTCACTTATCCTGCTCAGCCGCAGCCGCCAACTGAGGCTGGTAGCCTGATCTCCATGACCGCACCCGACGCAGATGCCAAGGCAAAGGCAAGTGCCCGAATGCTCAGCCACTCCTGGGACGCCTTCGATGCCTATCTGTTCGACATCGACGGCACGCTAATCAACTGCACCGATGCTACGCACTACTTCGCCTTCTGCGAAGCGCTTCAGGAGCTCTCGGGCCAGCCGCTGAATCTTGATGGCATCACCGCGCACGGCAACACTGATGTCGGCATTCTGCGCGATGTTCTGACAGAAGCAGGCATTCCTGAATCCGAGTGGCGCGGCCGAATCCGGGAGGCATGCAACGGTATGGCAGACTTCGTCGAGCGAAGGAGTGACCAGCTTTGCACGAATGTGCTGCCGCAGGTACTCCACGTGCTCGAACACCTGCGCTCACGCGGCGCCGTCCTCGGCATTGCTACCGGGAACCTCGAACGTATCGGGAAGCTGAAACTCCAGAGAGCCGGGCTGCTGGACTTCTTTCAGTTCGGCGGCTGGAGCGACGACTACGAATACCGGGCCGATGTGTTCGGGGGCGCAATCGCAAAGGCACGCGCTCTGGCCGGTGACCAAGCTGCTCTTTGCGCTGTTGGAGACACGCCGCTCGACATTCGCGCAGCGCACGAGAACCAATTGCCTGTTATTGCAGTCGCAACAGGCATTTACAGCTTCGAGCAGCTCCAACAGGAGCAGCCCGAATGCTGCATCCATTCCTTTGATGACCTGCTTGGCCAGAGTTAGCTGATTGTGGCAGCGCAGTGCGCGACGATCTTCTCGAACTCGCGCGCACGGTGCACAGACGTGTGCTCGGACAGAATGCGTTCGCGGGCTCGCTCGCCAATCCGCAGCCGCTGTGCGTCGGTCAGGTCTGTCAGGATGTCCGCAACGTCTTGCGCGTCCTCCGGCAGCAGAATCTCTTCACCCGGCGTGAGGAACTGCGATAGTCCTGGCCAATCGTCCGAAAGAATTGCCGCACCGCAGGCCGAGGCCTCAAACAACCTCACGGAGGGCGAAAATCCGGCCGCGACCATGTCATTGCGCGTGAGGTTCAGCGTGAAGCGCGATGACGAGTAGAACGTCGGATGCTCAGGTGGCGAGACATGCGTAATCCGCCGCACGTTCCGTGCCCAGGTCACATCCTCGGGATACTTCGCTCCCGCAATGATGAACTGTGAGTCCGGCAGCAGCCGCGCCGGCTCATTCAGCAGCCGCATCAACTTTGGCTGCCGGTCCGCGGCGTACGTTCCCAGGTAGCTCAGGTCGCACTTGTACTCACGCTGCACCGTCCTCGGACGATAGTGTGCTGGATCGACTGAGCAGTAAAAGGGAAGGGCCTGTGGCGATCCAAACTCGCGCTCCAGCTCCTGCAGAATTGGCCCGCCCGTAAAGCTCAGGTAAACGGAGTAGTGCGGGATAAGCTCTGCCTCCAGATAGTCACAGCGGCCGTGTGCTCGCAGCTGCGACATCGTGATCGGCGTATCGATGTCATAGAAGAGCAATGGGCCATGGCCTGCGGCCAGCAAGGCACGCGTCGCGACGATCGCATCCGGAAAGTATGACCCGATTATTACAGCATCTGCATCCGCCGCCTCGCGCAGCAACGAGCGTTCTTCCGCGATCCAGTCTTCGTACAACCGCACCGAGCAGAACTCCGGCTCGGGCAGATCGCGGTTATTGTGGTACCACTCGACGTCTTTCTCGATGAATTGCACACGATGCCCGAGCCGGGCGAGCGCCTTTACCAGCGAACGATACGTAGTGGCGTGTCCGTTGCCCCACGCAGACGTAATGGTCAAGCCATAGATAACGATCTTCATGCGTACGCTTCCTCTTGCTCCATACGACGAAAGCCCGGCATTGAGGCCCAGTCCTCCATTGTTGCGGCTGAATGCTCCTGAGGTCCGACGTCGCCGCGCCGTCGTGCCAGGCACTCTTTGAACGCAAAGTCCGCCTGAAGCGCGCGCTGCGCATAGGTGTGGTCTCGCAAGGCTCGGGCGTGGAATGCATCGCCAATCCGTCGCCGCGCGCTGGCATCGTTCGCGTGCAGTGCTTCTGCAACGTCCTCCGCCGAACGTACTACCAAGATTTCTGTGCCCGGCTCAAAGCAATCCGCAATGCCCGGCCAGTCGTCGCACAGCATGCACGCGCCCGCACCTGCCACTTCAAATACACGTGTCGGCGGCGAGAATCCGAAGTCAGCCATCGAGATTCGATTGATGTTCATCACCATGCCCGCCGAGCAGTTCACGCGATTGTGCATCGCTGTCGGGACATGACCTAGCCAGCGCACATTGCCGGGCATCGATTTGTCGCCCCAGCCCTCACCACCGAGCAGAAAGCGTTGGTCTGGCGCCAGCTCCGCCGCGCGCAAAAACATTTCCTCCACGCGCGCCTCGCGGTCCGGCAGGCGGTTCCCAAGGAACGCCACATCGCACGCAAGCTCCGGGTCCGGCGCAACCGGATGGTGGGTGTCCGGGTCGAGCGCGTTGTAGATGCTGTAGTACGCGCGCGCTCCAAACTCCAGGAAGCCTGCCCGCGCTTTCGGCCCACCGCCGTAAGTCAGGATGGCGTCGTAAGCCGGTGTGGCCTCACGCAAGGCATCGCTTGCATCCGAGCGCATGCGATGCAGCGTTGCTGGCGCGTCTACATCCCAGAAGAAGCACATCGCATCGCGGGAGCACTCGAGCACACGCCGCTCCAGTTCGGCATCGTCTACGCCAATACCAGAGTGTTTGACGACAATGTCCGCCTCACGCGCCATCTCCAGCATCCGATCGAGATCGACTGCGGGTTCATACACCACGGACTTGACGTAGCTGAAGTCACCCGCGTCCCGGTGTTGCTGCCGCCCATATGCATTCGGCTCTGCAAAGGTGATGTCGTAGCCGAGCCGCGCCAGGTACTTGTAGCAGCCGCGATAGTACGTCGCCGCGCCGTTCCAATATGACGAAACGATGCTCGATCCGAATGCGAAGATCTTCACGCCATGACCTCCTCGC
>Ga0070658_10004164_pt1 | contig 11841 bp, 10 predicted proteins | sample KBSC13metaG_FD_64664 | JGI IMG/M metagenome (GOLD analysis project Ga0070658, IMG submission 64664) | Corn rhizosphere microbial communities from Kellogg Biological Station, Michigan, USA - KBS C1-3 metaG | ecosystem: Host-associated > Plants > Roots > Rhizosphere > Soil ... | reverse complement strand
CTGGTCCTTCCTCCTCGCCCGCCTGAACGACCCCGACCTTCCGCTCCAACACGCGACGCTGAAGTCGACGCTGGTGATCAGAGAGTCGTCAAGAAGATAAAGAAGGCGCGCGCGTCAGATCTGACTGATCGGTCGGATCTGACTGATCCGACCGATTCATGCCCGCAGTTACTACCTGCGTTACTCCTTGACAGCGCCCGCGGTGATGCCGGCGATGAACTGTTTTTGGAAGATCAGGAAGGCGATGACGAGGGGCAGTGTCGTCAGCAGGCCGCCGGCCATGAGCATGCCGTAGGGCGTGCGCATTTCGCCTTGCAGGAGGTAGATGACGATGGGGAGCGTGAACATGTCCTTCGTCCGCAACACGACGAAGGCCCACATCAGGTTGTTCCACGAGCCGATGAGCTGCATGATGCCCAGGGCCGCGAGGGCCGGGCGGACGATGGGGAGCACCACGCGCAGGTATATGCCGAACTCGCCGCAACCGTCGATACGGGCGGCGGCGATGAGGTCGTCCGGGACGTGCGCGGCGATGTATTGCCGCATCCAGAAGATCCCGAACGCGCCCACCGCGCCTGGGACAATCATCGCCAGATACGTGTTGACCCAGTGCAGTTTGACCAGCACCAGGAAGCTCGGGATGAGCGTGACGGCGCTCGGGATCATCATCGTGCCGAGCACGAATCCGTACAACCACTTGTGTCCCGGCGCCTCGGGAAACTTGGCGAAGGCGTAGCCGGCGAGCGAGCAGAGGAACAGGGTCAGGAAGACGCTGCCCGCCGAGATGACGACCGAGTTGACAAACGCGCGCAGCGGATTCGCTTCGCGCCACAGTTCGGTGAAGTTCCCCGTCGACAGTGGATGTGGCATCCACACCGGCGGGTTGGCGAAGATCTGCGACGGCGTCTTAAAGGCAGATACGAGCAGCCAGAAGAGCGGGAATATGAAGATGACCGCGCAGATGGTGAGCCCGACGTACGCCAGCGCCCGCTCGACACGGATGCGACTACGCCTCGTCGATGTCGACACGGCCGGGGTCAACGGCTCCGTCGACGGTTTGGTTGTTCGTTCAGCGATCATGCGCGTCCCAGCCTCCCACGTTTCGGGGCGGCGTCCTCATCCCGATTGAACCGATTGACGATCAACGTCGCGATGAACACGACGATCGCAACCGAGTAGGCGACGCACGAGGCGTAGCCGAACTTGAAGTCGCTGAACGACAGGTTGAACAGGTACATGCCGAAGTTGAGCGAGGACGTCCCCGGTCCCCCACCCTTCGTCAACACAAAAACCTCGTCGAACATGTAGAGCGTGCCGAGGAGCGAGAGCAGTCCGCAGAACCGGAATGTCGGTCGCATCAAGGGCAGAGTAATCCGCGTCATCTTGTGCCACGCCCCGGCGCCGTCGACATCGGCGGCCTCGTAATATTCCGGCGAGATACCCTGCAAGCCGGCCAGCATCAGGATCATGTTGTAACCCGTCCACCGCCAAACCACCAGGATCGACACCGACACCTTCGACCACTGCTCGCTGGTCAGCCATCCGATCGACGGCAAGTGCAGCAGCGCCAGCACATAGTTGAGGACGCCCTTTTCCGAGCTGAAGATCAGGCTGAAGACGAGGGCGATCACCACCATCGGCGTCACGCACGGCACGAAGAGGGCCGCCCGGTAGAACGCCTTGAACTTCAGCCACTGCGCGTTCAGGAGCTGGGCGAAGGCAAAAGCAAGGATCATCATCGGGGGCACATACAGCAGCCCGATGATGGCCGTGTTCTGGAGCGACCGCCACAGGAGGTCGTCCTCCAGCATTCGTCGGAAGTTCCCCAGCCCCACCCAGTGCATCGGGGTCAGCCCGTCCCATTTCACGAAGCTGAGGTAGAGCGAGAAGAGCAGCGGGTACAGGCCGAAGACGGCGAACAAGATAAAGAACGGCGCAATGAAGAGATAGAACTGCCGGTATCGACGGAGGTCGGCAAGTGCGGTGGTCATGCGCGGTCTCCAATCGGTCCCGTAGTCCAAGACAGGCCCCCTAGCCCCCAATTCTGGGGGGACAGGACCTGGGTGGACGATACCTGATCGAAAGGCATGTGCCTGGAAACGACCGGGCTGGTGTGACCAGTCGGGTGCCCCCAGGATTGGGGGTTAGGGGGCGCGAGCGCCAAATCGAGCCGCTTGCTCAGCTTCCGAGCGACGACGCCGAGGACGTCGGGGTCGGTCATGCCGGTCGCGGCCCAGTGGCTGAGGTCCTGCTTCAGATAGCCCTGCGCCTCCGTCCAATTCGATGTCCTGTTCAGAGCCGGTATCTTGTCTATGTCCGTGGCGAACAGGCGGCCGATTGGTTGACCGCCGAAGAAGGGATCGCCTTCGTCCAGCGCCTTCGTCTTCAGCGCGGGCATGAAGGCGGGGAAAAGACTTTCCTTGTGGTACTGGGCAAGCTGGCCTTCCCGGGTGCAAAGGGCATATTCGATAAAGGCCCACGCAGCCGCTTTGTTTTTGCACTGGGCCGGGATGACCAGAACGGAGCCGCCCCAGTCGGCAACGCGAATGCCGCCGGCGTCGACGGCGGGTAACCGCGTAACGCCCCAGTCCGTGGAGCGTCCCTTGTAGTCACCCATCGCGTCCTTCATCAGACCGCCGAGCCACACCGCGCCGGGATAGGAGGCAACCGAGGTGTCACTAAAGCCCGCAAGCCACTCCTGGCCGTACGCGGGAACGTCGGAACAGATGCCGGATTCGCGAAGTCGCTTGATGATCGATAATGCCTTCCGCGCTTGGGGTGAGTCGACGGCAATGCGCCCGTGGTCGTCGAAGACCTGACCGCCGGTTTGTTGCAGCAGGACCTCGAAAAGGTCCTCAATATCGTTGGGGCCGAGCGTCATCATCTTCGTCTTGCCGCCAGACTTCTTCACGATCGTCTGGCCGGCGGCAATGTAGTCGTCCCAGGTGCGGATCTTGTCCGGGTCGACACCGTACTTCGCAAACACGCTTCGCTTATAGTAGAGCGCACATGGGCCGACATCCCACGGGATCGCGTAGATCTTCCCGTTCATGGTGCAGTTCTGCCAAACAGCCTTCGGGAACATCGTCTCGTACTTCTTGGCAACGGGCGTGAGGTCGGCGAGCGTCCCGGTGGCGATATAGTGCGGGGCCTCGTAGAACTGAAACTGGGTGACATCCGGCGCGCCCACTCCGGCCACCAGTGCCAGCAGCAGCCGCGACTGGATGTTGGTGCCGTTCATCTCGACGGTGACCTTCGTGCCGGCATGGTCGTGCTCGAACTGCGGCGTGAGACTCTGTAGACTCTTGGCGGCGATGTTCCAGCTCCACACGGTGACGTCGCCGCGGACGGACGCGTTGACGGGCACTGCGGACGTCGACGGATCGACGCTGCCGTGGACCGCGGTGCAGCCGGGCGTCAAGAGGGCGAGCGCCGCCGCCGTCAGCAGACACATCGAATTGGTTTTTCGGTTAGGCATTCTAGTCATTATTCCGTAAATGCCTGTTACTGGCCGCGTGAAACGGGCTTGCCGTCCGAGCCAAGCTTCATGCCGGGCGGATAGTGGGCCACGCCGGCGGTAGCGGTGGGCTTGGTGGGCGGCGAGGTCTCGGACTTACTGGCGCAGCCCGTCGATACAATCCCAACGACGCTAGCGTAAACGATTACACGTAGTATAGCACCTAATGTCATATATATTGCCTCACATCACGTAAAGAACGCCTCGCCCTGGTGTGCGGGGGCGAGGCGTCGATGGTGGTTGACTACTGGGCGCTCATCGTGACGGCGAACTGATTGGCGTTCTCGACACTGGCGGCCTCAGGCGCCCAGTCTTGGTCCTGAGCGCTGCCCACATTCTGCGCTTCCCAGCCGGTGGAAACCGCCGAGCCGCGGAGCCACTTGGCGTGGCCGTCGACCATCAGGTAGTTGGCGCCGTCGGTATGGCGGCCGACCTGGGACGCGAACGCGCCATCCGCAGAAGTGCGGCCAAAGGTCCAGCCGGTCTCAGCCTTGATCGTCGTCGACGACACCCAGTCGGGCGTGGTGTAGTTGATAAAGGTGACGCCGATCGGCGAGCACGGGGTCACCGACGAGGTTACGTCACACGTGGCGCCGCTGATTTCGTAGAGCTCCACCGTCTTGGCGGGAGCGGAGAACCCCGGGATGTGACCGTGAGTTGCCGGCGAGTTCGGCAGGGCAGCGTTGAAGGCATAGGAGACGGCCTTGCCGGTGGTGCTGTCGTCCGGGCACTTGTATACGCCAGTGGCCTTCACGTAGGGATAGATGGCCTGTCCCCACCCTATGCCCATCGGCGTGCCCCAGTTATCCGGGTCGGCGGGAACCATCTCGTCGTTATCCTGCGTGTACTGCATCAGACCAAGACCGAGCTGCTTGAGGTTCGAAAGACAGCTTGTCTGGCGGGCCTTCTCTCGAGCCTTCGCAAATACGGGGAAGAGGATTGCGGCGAGGATGGCTATAATCGCTATAACAACTAGCAGCTCGATAAGAGTAAAGGCCGACCGCTTGGTAACTACTGATTTCATTGAATCTATTCCTTCTTTGTTGAATAACCAGCCAGCGTTGGAGCGTCTAGCGCAATCATGCGGTTTTCTCCATGACCGGACGGACGCTGCGCTTGCTGGGTTTTGGACTTACTTCTAAGAAATGGTCACGTTATTAGGAAATTGCTAACCGACTCCGAATGTTACGTCTTCCTCCTATTTCGATGTCAGATTGCAGCACTGCATCTAGCAATGTACGCGTGTACAAGGCTATTGTACAGGAATTCCGATTCCTTGTCAAGATACTAATTTTAGGCTGAATAGACAGATGCTCAGAGCAGGGTCGTTGTTGGATCGCACAACGCGCGCGCTTCCTCTTAATTATCGGGGCATCCACCGACGAATCTCATCCGTATTTCAGATGGAAATTCCCACTATTAGGGCGGTTTCTGTTCACATTTAACTTCGGCTGCTCCTCTACCCGGCGAATATGACTGGAGGAGATTTGCGTAGGTTTATTGTCGATCTCGCCCGTTCCAGGTATTGTGACCGGGCGGACCGCGCAAAGAGGCTCGATCTGAAAATCGGGCCTTGACAGAACCATTGTGATCGTTGTATCATGGCATTAATCTGAACACGCGTACATTCGAAAGAAATCTCAATGAGTTCTCGCAAAACCTGCTCATTCAATACCAACTGGCGATTCATGCGCGCCGACGAGACCGTCGACGGTCAACTGACGGACCGCGCGTACCCAGATCATTCCTGGGACATCGTGACGCTGCCGCACACTCCGCAAATTGAGGCCCATGACGTCCGCAAACCATGGCAGGGAATCTGCTGGTATCGGCATGACCTGTTCGCCGATCCTCAGTGGGCCGGAAGGCGCGTCACCATTGTCTTCGGCGCGGCCATGCAGCAGGCAGAGGTCTGGCTCAACGGCAAACTTGTCGACACGCACCAGGGCGGCTACCTTCCATTTACAGTCGACCTCACCGACGGCCTTGACTTCGACGCCGCCAACACGATCGCTGTCCGCCTCGACAACCGCGACACCGACAAATTTCCGCCCGGAAAGCCGACCGACGACCTCGACTTCTTCTACAGCGGGGGCCTCTATCGAGGGGCGACGCTCGTGGTCACCGGTCCGGTGCACGTCTCCGACGCGCTCGCGGTCGACTGCGAGGCCGGCGGCGGCATCTTCGTGACTTATGAGAACGTCGCTCATGACCGGGCCACCGTCAACGTGAAGACTCATCTCATCAACGAGGGCGTCGATCTCGCCCGCGGCTGCGTCGTCCATACCCGCATTGTCGACCACAAGGGCGCGGTCGTCGCGTGTGCCTCGTCGGAGGGTGTAATGCTGCCCGGCGGCGGCAACCTCCACGTCAAGCAGTCCATTGACGTCGCCAAGCCGTGCCTGTGGCATCCGGACCAACCCTACTTGTACACGCTCGAAACGGCGGTCGAGGTCATGGGCGTCATCGTCGACACCGTGTCGAGCCGCATCGGCATCCGCACGATTGAGCTGGGAAACCGCTTGCGACTTAACGGCCGGGAGCTGATCGTGCGCGGCACAAATCGCCATCAAGAGTATCCTTACATCGGCTACGCTCTCTCGCCAAATGCCCACCGTCGCGACGCCGTCAAGATCAAGGAAGCCGGTCTGAACTTCGTCCGCCTCTCGCACTATCCGCAGGATCCGGCATTCCTCGCCGCCTGCGATGAGCTCGGGATCCTGGTTCAAGCGCCGATTCCCGGTTGGCAGATCGTCCACGAGACGACCGATTTTGTGACGGCTTCCTTCCGCGACATCCGCCAGCTCATCCGGCGCGACCGCAACCACCCGAGCGTGATCATCTGGGAGCCGAACTTCAACGAAACCTGGGGCGACCACGCCGACTGGTGCCGCGCCGCCTACGACATTGCCCACGCCGAATACCCCGGCGACCAGTGCCTGACCTTTGGCGACGATTACCCCACCGGCTGGCGCGGCTGGGACGTCAAGGGACTCACCAGGGAATACGGCGACTGGTGCTTCGGCGGCAACGAAAGCACCTCCCGTCAGCCGCGGGGCGCCGGAGAGGCCGCCATGCTTCAACAGGCATGGAACTTCCAATGGACCCTCAACTATCTGAGTCGCGACCTTCCGTCGTCCTCAACGGCCGAAGGCCATTTAGCCTCGGGTTTCATACCCGAGGTCTGCCCAGCGGACGAATCGCCAGTGCACGTCGGCACCGCGAGTTGGGTGATGTTCGACCATAACCGCGGCTATTTTCCCAAGCCGAACTACTGCGGTATGATGGATATTTTCCGGCTGCCCAAGTTCGTCTACTACTTCTATCAGAGCCAGCGAGACCCGTCGATCGTGCGCCCGAACTTCGACAGCGGCCCGATGGTCTTCATCGCGTCTTACTGGGATTCGTCCTCGTCGAAGGTGATCGTCTACTCAAACGGCGACGAAGTCGAGCTGCGGCTTGACGGCAAGTCCATCGGTCTCCGCCGGCCCGACGGCGGTCCCGACTCGCGCTACAGCGACAAACTGACCAGCCTCGCCACCCTTGGGCACGAGGTTGACACCAGCGGAGGCGATCCTTTCGACGGCGGAAACGGCCGGCATCTGCCGCACGCTCCGTTCACGTTCGGCGACATAACATTTTCGCCGGGTGAGCTGACGGCTATCGCCTATCGCGACAACCGGGAGATCGCGCGGCACACAGCGCGAACACCCGGTCAGCCCACCGGCCTGCGCGTCGACATCGACCTGGCCGGTGTCCCACTGACGGCCGACGGCGTCGACGCCGTCTTTGTCCACGCGTACGTTGTCGACAGCAACGGGGCCACGGTTCCGACGGCGTCGGCGCTGATCACGTTCACTGTCGACAAGGGTGCCACCGTCATCGGCGGCCGGCCGGCCCATGTCGAAGGCGGCATCGCCAGCGCACTCTTGCAGGCCGGCCTCGAACCGGGTACGGTAACGGTCACCGCACACTGCCCGGAACTCGGCACGGCGACCGCGACCGTCACCATTGAGCCGCAGACAGCGGCCGATTAGAGCCGATCGGAGAATACTCGGAATAGGAATTTTGGCATGGATGTAATGATGGACAGGATTTAAGATATGAGATTTAAGAATTGGATTGAGCTTCAATCCTGTTAATCCTTAAATCCATGCAATATTCCGATGGCAAGATCCGGAGATCACACATACTTATGGACCTCAAGACCATCAAAATCGGCCTCATTACCGCGGCCTGCGTGCTGTCGACTGCGACCGCGTCGACAGCCACACCACACCGCACGATGCCGCCTTTTGTCGCGGGCGGGGACGTTGGGCTGCTAACGTCGATGGAGCAGCAAGGGGTCGTCTACAAGGTCAACGGGAAGCCGGTCGACTTGCTCAAGGCCATGAAGTCGGCCGGTATGAACTGCGCGCGCCTGCGGCTGTGGGTCAACCCGAGTCACAAGGGTGTCATCGTCAACGACCTGCCCTACACCATCGCCGTCGGCAAGCGGATTAAGAAGGCTGGCTTGCTGCTATTGCTGGACATCCATTATTCCGACACCTGGGCAGACCCGCAGAAGCAAACCAAGCCGGCCGCGTGGGCGAACCTCCCCTTCGACCAGTTGACCACCACCGTGCACGACTACACCAAGGGCGTCATCGAGAGCATGCGCAAAGCGGGCGCGATGCCGGACATCGTGCAGGTCGGCAACGAGATCATCGGCGGCATGCTCTGGCCGGACGGCAAGACCTGGGGCGATGGTCACGATTTCAAGAACCTCGGCGCGCTTCTCAAGAGCGGAATCCGGGGAGTGAAGGACGGGGCCGGCCGGGCCGCGCCCCCGATCATCATGATCCACATCGACCGGGGCGGCGACTGGAAGGGCACGCAGTGGTTCTTCGACGGGATCAAGGCGGAGGGCGTCGACTTCGACATCATCGGCGAGAGCTACTACCCCTTCTTCCACGGCCCCATCGCGGGACTGAAGGAGACCTTGACCAAGGCGCGCGAGCGGTATCACAAGCCGGTCATCGTTGTCGAGACTGCCTATCCCTACAAGCCCGACGGCAAACGGATCACCCCGGCCATGGCGTGGCTGGAGACTGTCGACGGTCAGCGTCAATTCATGCATGATCTGATCGCCGTCACGCGTCAGACAAAGGCGCGTGGCATCGTCTATTGGGAACCTGAATGGCTCCCGACCAAAGGTTACGGCGGCGCCTGGGACACCACCGCCCTCTTCGACGACAATGGCAATGCGCTGCCGGCGTTCGACGCATTTAAACGGAAGTAGTTAAGAGTAGGAAAGAATTTTGCATGGATTTAAGGATGGATAGGATTTAGGATTTAAGAACCACTGATTGCGGCACCGATACAAGCGGCTTGCCGTTACTCTTCAATCCTGTACATTCTTCAATCCATGCAAACTTCCTTCCTAATTGATTCTAATCGAAACTTTTGCAATACAGCCCAACAACCAACGGAGGACTATCAATGCTCTACCGAAATCTCTCGCGACTGATCCTGGGCATCGCTCTGGCGACCTTGATCTGTCTCTCTGCCCCAGCGGCGCGCGCCTTCGAAACCGGCGGCGACATGTCGGAATTGACCTGGGAGCAGAGTAACGGGGTCACATTTAGAGACTCAAGCGGCAACACCGTGGACCCGATCTCTTACGCGAAGTCGCAGCACTGGACCTGCTGCCGCCTCCGCCTCATGGTCAATGGCGGCTCCGGCGTGCTCGGCCAGAACGTCAATTACGACATCGCACTGGCGAAGCGAATCAAGGGCGCTGGCATGCATCTAATCCTCGACCTCTTCTATTCGGACGGCTGGACCGATCCGGGTGAACAGTACCCGCCATCCAACTGGAAGAGCTACAACTATACTCAGATGTGCCAGGCCGTGTACGGCTGGACGCAGTGGGCCATTACCCAGTTCAAGAATAACGGCGTCTTGCCGGACTACGTTCAAGTAGGCAACGAGATAAGTAACGGAATGCTCTGGCCCGTCGGCAGTCTCTCCAATCAGAGCCAATTTATCGGCCTGATCCGATCTGGCATTAACGGTGTCCGTTCGGTTTCGTCGTCGCCAAAAATCATCCTCCACTCCGCCAACGGGGAGAACACTTCGATCGTAACGTGGTTCTTCAATACTATCGCCTCGCAGCTCAGCTATGACATTGTCGGCCTGAGCTACTACCCGGCGTTCGGCAGCAATCTGTCGGAGCTCAAGTCCGCCATGAATACGTACAACGGTCAATTCGGTGGTCGACCGATCATGCTCGTCGAGTTCGCCTATCCGTACTCAGGCAACCACACAACCGGTTCGGGCTACTGGACAACACCAACGGGTCAAAAACAGATCACCTGGGACACGGTTCAGACGATGAAGAGTTACAGTCACGGCGCGGGCGTGATGTACTGGGGCGTGACCTATGTGACAGGAAGCTGGGGCGCCGAATCGCTGTTCGACTGGTCGACCATTCACGCGGAACCCGCTTGGGGTTCGCTCTGGCAATGATCAGGCTGCTCAAAATGGCGCTTCCGGTCGAACCCGGCAGCATCAGCAAGTCAAGCAACAATGACGACTCAATGGAGGATGAAATGATCAAATGGACTAACCGGCTCGCGCGTTCGCTCAAGCGCATCGGTCTATTCGCGTGTCTCTCGCTGGCACTCGTGTTGGGCTTTGCCGCGCTTCCGGCGCGCGCTTTCGAAACGGGCGGCGACCTCAGCGAACTCACGTGGGAACAGAGTTCGCAGGGAGTCACGTTCCACAACTCGACGGGCGGCGCCATCGACGTCATCTCGTACGCCAAGTCGCAGGGCTGGACCTGCGTCCGCCTGCGCCTGCTTGTCAACGGCGGCAGCGGCGCCCTGGGTCAGAACCTTAGCTACGACCTCGCCCTGGCCAAGAAAGTGAAAGCGGCCGGATTGCACCTCATCCTCGACCTCTTCTATAGCGACGGCTGGTGCGACCCTGGTCAGCAGACGACTCCGTCGAACTGGTCCGGCCAGTCCTACGGCACGCTCCGGTCGACGCTGCAGAGCTACACCACGTCGGTCATCACGAGCTTCAAGAACAATGGCACCCTGCCGGATTACGTCCAGGTCGGCAATGAGATCAGCAACGGCATGCTGTGGCCGGTCGGCAGCCTGTCGAACCAGAGCCAGTTCGTCGGCCTCATCCAAAGCGGCATCGCCGGTGTTCGAGCCGTATCGTCGACGCCCAAGATCATCTTGCACTGCAACAACGCTGCGAACACGTCACTTGTCGAGTGGTTCTTTAACACTATCGCTGCACAGTGTAGCTATAACATCGTCGGTCTCAGCTACTACCCGAGCATCGGCACCGACATGAGCGACATCAAGACGGCCATGAACACCTACAAGGGCCTCTTCGGCAACCGCCCGATCATGCTGGTCGAGTTCGGCTACCCATACAGCGGCAGCAAGACCAGCGGCTCGGGCTACTGGACCACGCCGGCCGGCCAGGGCATCATCACCACGGACATCAACACGATCATGAAAAGCTATTCGCAGGGCGCGGGTGTGATCTACTGGGGATCGACCTACGTCACCGGTTCGTGGGGCGCGGAGTCGCTCTTCGACTTCAACTCACACAATGCCGAACCAGCCTTCTACAATCTGCATTAGAAAGAGAGGGAGTGGCGAGTAGGGTTACAGCCCTACTCTTCCTACTCCCTAATTCTCATCAGCTTGCGCTTGCGACTCGCCAGTCGACGGGCGTTGCCACGCGCGACAAGCTCGGCTTCGTCGACAAGTTTGCGAAGCTCGGCTAGTTCCTCGGTCGACAACCGCTCCGCGCTCGACGATTGGTGGCGCGTCATAAGCTCCGTCATGCGGTCTTGCTTGGCGGGGCTGAACTCCTCGATAATGGTGGGCTCGTCGAAGGTCAAGATGTCGCCAATGCCGATGCCCAGGGCCTGACACACGGCCGCAATCACGCGCATGTCCACCTTTTCCAATGTCTCCGCCGGATCCGCCAGACGGTACACGCTCTTCGCGTTGACCCGGTCGCCCTGCTCGGCGATTCGCCGCACCAGATCCGCCGCCGTGAACCCCTTCGCATCTAGTACGGACTTCAGTCTTGAATAAGCTTCCTGCATGACATCCCCACGTAAACGGATACTCTACGCTGTTAACCTTCTGTGATTATCTTACCACATACCCGGTAATCACAGAATAAGTGGACTGAGCGAGACCAACTGCAATCGTTGTGGATGCCTGTGCATAACGGAATAAACAAGACGGCGGTATGATAGAATCTGCCATCGCCCGAGCACCTCACCTTTACATGGCAATTACACATGG
>Ga0070658_10004163_pt1 | contig 11843 bp, 8 predicted proteins | sample KBSC13metaG_FD_64664 | JGI IMG/M metagenome (GOLD analysis project Ga0070658, IMG submission 64664) | Corn rhizosphere microbial communities from Kellogg Biological Station, Michigan, USA - KBS C1-3 metaG | ecosystem: Host-associated > Plants > Roots > Rhizosphere > Soil ... | reverse complement strand
CGCCTCCTCCCGAGCGTCCGGGGGCAAAACTGATCGCCATCTATGTCCTGCTCGCGCTGCTGCTCCCGGCCAGCCTCTCCATCCGGGCCATCGGCCGGGCCATGCTGCTCGCCCTGGCGCTGCAGCTCATGGTCTCTTCCATCCGCACCCGGCGCTGGCCCTCTCTCGCGCTGGTAGCGGTGCTGCTGCTGGGCGCTACCGAACAGGCGGCCTGGTCCTTCTGGGCCAAGGCCCATACGCCGCGCCTCGCGCCCGGTGAATATAACTACTCCTACGAATCGGATATCTGGAAGAAAGATCCTCATCATCCGGATCTGGGAACCGCCACTCTCGTCGATCTGGCAGTGCGCCCGGTGGTCCGCATGGCGCAGGAGTCTTCCCATTTCGCCCAATGCTTCAACGGCAATCGCTGGATCACTCCGCTACCGTATTCCATGCTCGTGGCCGTACCCGCCGTTCTGGTAATCACCGGTTGGTGTTGCGCCATTCTCGCGCCAGGGGCCGGTTTCATGCCCTATTACTTCCTGACTTACATGGGCATCCTGCTGGTGTGGCCGTTCGACCAGGGGATCCGCTATATCTTCCCCGTGCTGCCCCTCTTCTTCATCTACGCGTGGACGGGCTGGCGCCACATCCGGCAATGGAGCGCCGACTGCCCCCGCAAAGTGCGCCTGGGTGTAATCGTGCTGTCGGCTGTCATGCTGGTCGGCGGCGGCTTGCATCATGCGCTGGTACGCAGCGGCGGAAAACAGGCTCTCTTCTCGGTCCTCTTATGGGGCGTGTGCCTGGCACTGGCGGCGCGAATTCCCCAATGGCTGGGCTCGCTGCCGGCCCGCGCTGCCTGGGTGGCGGTAGTTTATGTCGGGATTGTTTTCGCTAGCGAGATGCCTACGTTCGTGGCCATGGAGCGCGAGAATATCACGCTCCGGGAAGCCGATCGTGAGCATTATCCGACGCTGGAAGTTTCCCGCTGGCTCATGCAAAATAGCGATCCCGGCAGCGTCATCATGACCTGGGATCCCTGGATGGTGCATGCCGAAAGCGGCCGCCGCACCGTGCTCTTCCCGCCCACCGCCAACGTCAACCAGATCTTGCAGGTTGCGCGTAGTACGTCCAGTTCTTACCTGGTGATCTTACAGGACATCTGGTACGAACCCTCCCAGCAGGAGCGCCTGGATTTGATTCAGAAGGCGCATCCCGAGGTCCTGACGCCCGTCGTTTTGAACAAGGATTTCCGCGTGTTCCGCATCCACTTGAATCCCTGATCGTGCCTTCGGGTATGCTCCTCAGTACAACCGGGATGCCAGCACTCTCTGGTATCGGGTAGCTGCTGCATCCGCATCCTCCTGACGTCCCGCGGCCCGGTAGGCTCTCTCCAGAAGACGATCGATATCCCGGTCCTGGCCGAGTGGTTGCGCGCTTTCGAGTACCGCAATGGCCGTCGCCACATCTCCGTTCGCCAGTAGCGCCCCCGCCTGCCGCACCGCTGCCTTACGCGCTTTCACCTGCCGTAAATGAAATTTGTCGGTCAGCAGTTCGGAGAATGTCAGCTGGGTTCCCCGCGGAATCAGGTCCAGCCGGAACTGGATGACGAATAGAACCGTGAACACGCAGCACAATGCGCACAGGGGTGCCAGACCGCGGCGAACCCACTCGGCCGACAGACAAAAGAAGGTCATGATCCCCAACGCGATGAGGGGCGTGCTCGAAATCAGGTAACGCGCCCCGAAAGAGTCGCCGCCGTCCCAGGTAATCACCGAGCCGATGAACACTACTTCCATTGCCACCACGAGAAGCCATGGAACGTAGATACGGTAGGCTTTGTAGGCTCCCAGTAATAATCCCGTTACACCCAGGATCGTGACCGGCGTCCAGACGAACCATCCTACGTTGGTCGACAGCAGGACCTTAGATATATAGGGTGGAGGAAAGGCAAAGAAGGAGCCGCCGACAGGATTGGTCAAGTAGCGTCCATAGATGGCTTTCCATTCCAGCATCTGGGGAATCCAGCTGATTACGATACCGATGCCGTAGATCACCTTCGCCTGCCAGAACTTAGGCGACTTCTTCCGGAACTCCCCACCGAGCAGGTCATACAACAGAGGCCCCGCCAGGTAAAAGATCTCCTGCCAACGGCAGATCGACAGGAACCCGCCGAGCAAACCCAAGAAGAGCCAGTGGCGCCTGGACTCGGAATCCCGCACGCGCCACCACATATACAGAAAGAGGCACGCCAAAAGAAAAGTGGAGGAATGGGACATTCGGGAGAAAGCATAGTACCCGACGTTGGTCCCGAAGAAAGTAACAAAGGTGATGAATAGCCCGTAACCTGCGCGGGGCAACTCCGGAATTTGCCAATAACTCCCGATCGATTCCAGTAAACAATACAGAGCCAGCATCCCGAAACCCACCATAAGTAGAGTTCCAATGGAGTAACAGAAGATCGCCCACCGGGAGTAACCGTCAGCCGGATTTCCCACCAGCGCGTCGATTCCGGTTCCTAGGGCCAGCAGCGGAAGCTGCAGAATCGAGTAACCCACTGCCCAAACACTGCCCGGAAGTCCTGTTTCGGGCCGGCGGCGCGTCCAATTGGACCGCGAATCCTGCGGCATGCGTTCAAACTCATTGGTCAGATTGAAATCGTGATCGAAAAGGATGGAATGCGCGATGTCGAAGTAACATACTGCGTCGATGCCCCGGATGGTTGCCAGCTTGCGCCCGGCGGGAGCAATCTCATCCAGTGTTACGAATCCGACGAGAAGGACGATCGTGAATAGGACGATCGTCCAGATACCTATCTTACGGTTCAGCATGCTTGGATAAAAAGAAGAGCGAGTCTTCGAGCAATTCTTTCGCCAGATTATGAAGCGCGGGCGTGCGGAGCCCCCAGGCTTCAGCCACAAATCGACAAACTGAGATACACCATTATCCTTCTATAATTTCTTGGGCCCAAGTTATCGCATCGTTCACCGCTACTCCATTGGTGCGATTTCGCGCTGTGTAGGAGGCAGTCATTCATGTCTCCACGGCAGCTCTTTCAGCTTCCTGCTCGGACTCCGGAATCGAGTCTTGCGGCCCGCAGAAGGTTCTTCTCACGGGTGACTGCTAACCTCCGTTAACACGCGATAAGTCCGCTACCAGTCAGCACTTCCCGGTTTCGCTGAGAGGTATTTCGGTGCCTCTTCCGGAGCTCTCGACGCAAAGCCCGTTGACTTGCCGGGGCAGCTTCCGTTTGAGCTATAATGCAAGCCGGACTAAAGAGCTCGGAGGGGCTTGAATCGTGAAGAGGTTGGCGTTCGCGCTGCACGGACCCGGTGTTGGAGATTCTCTACGCCACCGCTCCAACAGAAGAACACCGGATCGTCCGGCCGTTGCTTCGAGAGCAGGGTCGGCCCCTCAACCCTCGCGCCGTCATACGTTTGACATTGCCTTCATGACAAGTTCCGCCTTTGGCGTACGCAGGATTACTTCTGCCGCGAGTTTTCTCGCGGCTTTTTCGCAGATATAAGGAGAAAGCATGGCGAGAGAAAGCACACAGCATAAGTTGGATCGCGTTCGGTCCCCCCGTGTCCATATCACCTACGATGTGGAAACCGGTGGTGCCATCGAACTAAAGGAACTGCCCTTTGTGGTGGGTGTTCTGGGAGATTTCACCGGCCAGCCCGTCGAACCGCTTCCCAAATTGAAGGAGCGCAAGTTCGTCGAGGTAAACCCTGACAATTTCGACACCGTCCTCGAGGGAATGAAGCCCCATCTGGCCTTTTCGGTTGAGAACAAGCTCAGCGACGAACCCGATGCGCCGAACCTGAAGGTGGATCTCACCTTTAAGAGCATGGATGACTTCGAGCCCGAAAACGTGGCTCGCCAGGTCAAGCCTCTCAAGGAGCTTCTGGACCTCCGGCAGCGGCTCGCCGACCTTCGCGGCAGCTTGCAGGGCAACGACAAGCTGGAAGAATTGCTATTGGACGCGGTCGGTAATACCGAAAAACTCGACAAGCTGAAGGGTGAGATCAAGGGAGCATAAAATGGCTGATACACAAGCGAGTACTTCTACCACTTCCGCAACCGCAACGGAGCAGGTGGTCGAGCAAGGTCTTCTCGATCAGATTGTCGAGGAAGGGCGTTTTGGCGTTGAGCCCGCTTCGAAAGAGCGCGGCCGCAACCTGATTAAAGAGTTCATCGCGCAGTACATCGATGGTTCCATGACCATCGCCCGCGATGCCGAGATGATGATCAATGCGCGTATTGCGCAGATCGATCACCTGGTCTCTCTCCAGTTGAACGAAGTCATGCACCACCCCTCTTTCCAGAAGCTGGAAGGCTCGTGGCGCGGAATCAAGTACCTCATGGATCAGAGCGAGACCGGCGTCATGCTCAAGATCAAGGTCATGAACTGTTCCAAGAAGGAAATGCTCAAGGATCTCCAGCGCGCGCCGGAGTTCGATCAGAGCGCTCTCTTCAAAAAGGTTTATGAAGAAGAATACGGCGTCTACGGCGGTTCGCCTTTCGGGGCGCTCGTCGGCGACTACGAATTCGGCAAACATCCCGAAGACGTCGAACTCCTCGAGAAGATCTCCAACGTTGCCGCTGCCGCTCACGCTCCGTTCGTCAGCGCCGCCGCTCCCGATCTTTTCAATCTGCCCAGCTACACCAGCCTCGACGCTCCCCGCGATTTGGCCAAGATCTTCGACACCACCGAATACGCCAAGTGGAAGAGCTTCCGCGCCAGCGAAGACTCCCGCTATGTCGCTCTCTGCCTCCCCCGCACCCTGGGCCGCCTGCCTTATGGCAAAGATACCAAGCCGGTGGAAGCTTTCAATTACGAAGAGCATGTCGACGGCTCGGATCACTCCAAGTATCTCTGGATGAACGCGGCCTACGCCCTTGCTACCCGGATGACCAACTCCTTCTCCAAATACGGCATGTGCGTCGCCATGCGAGGAGTGGAAGGCGGCGGCCTGGTGGAAGGCCTGCCCGTTCACAACTTCTACACCGACGAAGGCGATGTGGCGATGAAGTGCCCCACCGAAGTGCCTATCACCGATCGTCGCGAAAAAGAACTCGCGGACCTCGGCTTCGTACCTCTGGTTCACTGCAAAGGCACCGACTACGCCGCGTTTTTCAGCGTCCAGTCCGGTCAGAAGCCCAAGCTCTACGACACCGATTCGGCGAATGCCAATGCCCGGTTGTCCACGCAGATTCCCTACATCATGGCCGTCTCCCGCTTTGCTCACTATCTCAAAGCCATGATGCGCGATAAGATCGGGAGCTTTATGTCCCGTGCCGATGCCGAAATCTACCTCAATCGCTGGATCACCACCTACGTGGTACCTGACGACACGGCATCGCCCGCCGTCAAAGCCCGGTGCCCCTTGCGCGAAGCGCGTATCGACGTTACTGAAGTCAAGGGTAAGCCCGGCGCGTACAAAGCCGTTGCGTTCCTTCGTCCTCACTTCCAGTTGGACGAACTCACTGTTTCACTTCGCCTGGTTGCCGATCTTCCGGCGCCCGCGAAATAACCGGGATTTCCCAGTCGTATTCACTGCTTTTCTTGCATCAAGGAGCTTAACCAATGGCTGTAAACGCATATCTGTTTATTGACGGCATCGAAGGACCCAGCACCAGCAAGACGAATCACATCGATGTGCTTTCGTTCAGCTGGGGCGTGTCTCAGACTTCCACCTACGGCGCGGGCGCCTCGGGTAAAGAAGCCAAGGCGGGTCGTGCGGACTTCTCCAATCTTTCGATCATGAAGGTTCTGGATAAGACCACGCCTCTCCTTTGCGATCACTGCGCCTCCGGCAACATCCTCACCAAGGTGTACATCGTGTACGACAAGCCGGTGGGCGACAAGCAGGCGGATTACTTCCGCATCTATTTGAAGGATGCGCTCATCACCTCCGTGCAACTCTCGGGCAGCAACGAGAATCCCACGGAGTCCGTCAGCTTCGCATTCCAGGCGGTGGAAATCGCCTATAAGGCTGAAAATGACGACGGCACCCTGGCCGGCGCTGTGCCGAAGGGTTATGACCTCGAGAAACTGACCGCGGACTACGCCGCGGCAGATTCTTTCTAACCCTCAACAGCTATCGTGTTGTTTTTTCTCGAAACCTGCATCCGGACTCAACCTCCGGGTGCAGGCTTTTGTCTGTGTATGGATGGGAGCCCGTGGAGCGACACTCCGGCGGAAAGCGGTAATTCAAATGACGAAAGCTAAAGACCTGTTCGCTGCCGGTAAAGTGACCGAAGCCATCGCCGTGCTCGGCGCCTGGCTGCGCGATAACCCCACGGATGTTCCTCAGAGAACGTTTCTCTTCGAATTGTTGTGCTTTGCCGGTCAGTACGACCGCGCCGAAAAACACCTCAGTATTCTTTCGCAGGGCGGCAAGGAAGCCGAACTCGGAGCTACCGTGTACTACGCCGCGCTGCATGCCGAGAAAGAGCGCAACGAACTCTTCCGCAACCAGGCGTTTCCTCCCACTCAGTCCCCCGACCAGCTCTCCGGAACCATCAACGGCAAGCCTTTCACCACTTTCAGGGATGCCGATCCCGACATCGGCGCCCGGCTTGAAGTCTATGCCGCCGGCGCTTATCTGTGGATCCCGTTCCGTCACATTGCCTCTATCTCCATGGGTCCGCCCAAGCACTTGCGCGACACCATCTGGCCTTCCGCCATGGTGCAGACCGGCCCCACTTTTCAAGGCACCGATCTCGGCCAGGTGATCATTCCCGCTATCTATCCCTTCTCCTGGAAGGATTCCGATGAATCCGTCTGGCTCGGCCGTGAAACCGTCTGGGGCGCCGATGAAGAGGGCCGTGAATATCCCTCCGGGCAGAAAATCTTCCTGGTGGACGGCGAGGAGTTCCCCTTGCTCGAACTGCGTACACTGGAATTTACAGCGACAGAACCTGCTGCCGAGCCGGCGGATTCCGAATCCGCCACTGCGTAGCGCGCTGTCCGGGCCCCTATGATACCGGTCGAAGAACTCTTACAGCCAATTTCAGAAGAAAAACCCTCCGGCGCCGATCTCCGCTACGACCCGGTATACGACGCCATCAAAGAAGCCCGCCGCCAGGATGACGAGCTCAACCAGGGTGCCTGGCAGGCCGAACGCAAAGTAGCCGACCTGCCTCTGGTCATCAAACTTTCAACCGAGGCGTTGAAAAAGAAGACCAAGGACCTGCAGATCTCTGCCTGGCTCACCGATGCTCTCCTTCGGAAGGAAGGCTTCTCCGGCCTCGCGGGAGGCCTGCAGCTGTTCCATGGCCTCATGCAGAAGTTCTGGGATACGCTGTACCCTGAGCTCGAAGACGGCGACCTCGAATTACGCGCCGCTCCCCTGGAATGGATCGGCCTCAAGCTTGAAGACCCGGTCCGCAGCTCTCCCCTGAACCGGGAAGGTCACGGCTGGCATCAGTACAGCCAGTCCCGCGCCCTGGGCTACGAAGACCAGGCCAAGGATAACAACGCTAAGAAGAAGCGCGAGAAGTCCATTGCCGAAGGCAAGCTGCCTCCGGAAGTTTTCGATAAGTCGTTCACCGAGACCCCTAAAGCGTTCTATGTCGATCTGGAAAAACAGCTCGACGCCAGTCTTGCCCGCCTAACCGAGCTGACAGCCATCTGCGATGAGAAGTTCGGCAACGACGCGCCGTCCTTCGGCAAACTGAAAACCTCGTTGGAAGAGGTCCGGCATGTGGCTCGCGGTCTCCTGGCAAAAAAACGCGAGACCGAGCCTGATCCCGTGGTCGAGCAGCCCGTCGAGGAAGCCGCCGGCGGGGAAGCAGGAGGCGAGGCCGCCGAGGGTGCCGAAGTGTCCTCCGGCGGAGAATACCGTTCATCCGCCCCTGGCATCTCGTTTACGGTCCAGTCGTCCGAGTCCCCCGCTCGCCGCGAGTTAGTCGAAAAGGTAGCGGCGGCAGCCGCAGCCCTCCGCCAGAAAGAGCCCTCCAATCCCGCGCCTTATCTCATGATGCGCGGCCTCCGTTGGGGCGACCTGCGCACCGCAGCGGCCCAGTCCGACCCTGCCATGCTTGAGGCGCCTCCCACCGAGATCCGCCAGCAGATCAAACGCCTCGCGATCCAGGAAAAGTGGAAGGAGTTACTCGACACCGCGGAAGCGGTAATGTCACTTCCCTGCAGCCGCGCCTGGCTCGATCTGCAGCGCTTTGTGGTGGAGGCCTGCGTCGCCCTCGGTCCAGCCTACGACGACATCGCCGTCGCCATTCGCTCCGAGCTGCGCTGCCTGCTCCGCGACGTTCCCCATCTGCTCGACGCCACCCTGATGGATGATACGCCCGCTGCCAATAGCAAAACCCGGGAGTGGCTCAACGAAATCATGGTGGAACCCGGCGGCAGCGGCCCCGCGCTGTCTTCCTCTCCTCTCGAAGAACCCCCCGCGATGCGCTGGCAGAAGAAATACGTCGACAGCAGCGTTCTCGCCAAGGAGGCCCTGCGCATCGGACAGGCCGAGAAGGCCATCGATATCATGAACCAGGAACTCAGCCGCCAGCGCTCCGCCCGCGGACGGTTCCAGCGCCGCATCCAGTTCGTCGAAATCTGTATCGCGGCGGGAAAGGATACCATCGTCCAGCCCATGCTCGACGATATGATCGCTACCATCGACGCTCATAAGCTGGAAGAGTGGGAAGATAAGGCGTATCTGGCTACCGCTCTCATCATCATCATGCGGGCCAGCAAGAAGATTCAGGCTGACGCTAAAGAGAAGCAAAAGTATTTCGAACGCATTTGCCGCCTGGACCCGGCCCAGGGATTGAACTGCTAAAACCATGAAGAGCATTCGGACCCAACCGAATTCGGCTGTCACTCTGTCGCTGCTCGATCGGCTTACCGACAGCGATCCCAAATCTCCCACCGCGGAAGCTCCTCTTACCCGCGCCGAATCCGTCCGCGCCCTCCGCGCCGGTGTGCGCCGCGATCTCGAGTGGCTGCTCAATACCCGCCGCAATCCCGATGATCCCGGCACCGCCCTGTCCGAGACCGAAAACTCCCTCTACAACTACGGACTTCCCGATTTCAGCGCCTACAGCATCGCCTCGCTCAAGGATCAAACCAAACTGGTCCGCGTCCTCACCGCTGCCGTGAAAGTCTTCGAACCTCGCCTGGCCAACATCCGCGTTGTGCCCCTGGAAATCAATGCCAAGGGCACCCGTACCCTGCGCATCCGCATCGAGGGCTTGCTGCTCATGGATCCCGCTCCCGAACACATCTCCTTCGACACCACCCTCCAGCTCACCACCGGCGATTTCCGTATCAAGGACGACCTCAATGCGTGAGGATCTGCTGGTCTATTACGAACGCGAACTCACCTACATCCGGAAAATGGCGGTCCAGTTTTCCGAAAAGTACCCCAAGATCGCGTCCCGTCTCCAGCTCGAGCCTGATAAGTGCGAAGACCCCCACGTCGAACGCATCCTCGAAGGCTTCTCCTTCCTCGCCGCCCGTATCCACCTGAAGATCGACGACGACTTCCCCGAGATCAGCGAGGCGATGATGAGCGTGGTTTACCCGCAATTCGTCCGCCCCATCCCCTCCATGTCCGTGGTCGAATTCCAGCTGGATACGGATAAGGGCAAGCTCACTACCGGCTTTCCGATCGCTCGCAACTCCACCCTTTACTCCAAACCGGTCAACGGCGTCCCCTGCAAATTCCGTACTTGTTACGAAACCACGCTGTGGCCCGTAAATATTGCCGCCGCTGAGTGGCGCACGCCCGATCGTCTTCGCGTCCCCTTGCTCGGCACCAATGCCGCCGCCGCGCTGCGCCTCGAAGTGCAGTGCATGCCCGACGTCCTGCTCCACAAACTCGGCATGCCCAACCTTCGCTTCTATTTAAACGGCGAAAGCGGCGTGGTCAACACTCTTTACGAGCTGCTCTGCGCCAATCTCCTCAAGATCGTGGTGCGCGACCCGACACCTAATACCCGCGTGCGACCCGTGACCCTCCCGGCCTCCGCCCTCAAGCCCGTAGGCTTTGCCGAGGACGAAGGTGTCCTGCCCTATTCCTCCCGCTCCTTCCTCGGCTACCGGCTGCTTCAGGAGTACTTCACCTTCCCCGAGAAGTTCCTGTTCCTCGATCTCGAAGGACTCGATACCGTCTGGCCCTCCGGTTTCAAGGACCGCGCCGAAATCGTGTTCCTGCTCTCCGCCTTTGAACCCGATTACCAGCAGCGCATGGAACTCGGCGTTTCGAGCCGCACCTTCCGCCTCGGCTGCTGCCCCATCATCAATCTCTTCGAACAGACTGCCGAGCCCATTCTTCTCAGCCAGCGCAAGTACGAATACAACATTGTGCCCGACGTGCGCCGGCCCAATGCCATGGAAGTCTTCTCCGTCGATGAAGTCGCGATCCTCAACCCGCAGACCCGCGAGATCATCAACTTCGAGCCCTTCTATTCTTTCCGCCACGGCCGCGGCCAGCAGGACACCTTTTGGCTCGCCAAACGCCGTCCCTCCGAGCGCGCCCACGACGAAGGCACCGAGGTCTACCTCTCCCTCTGCGATCTCTCCCAGCGCCCGCTGTTTCCCGATAGCGACGCCCTAACTGTACGCCTCACCTGCACCAACCGGGACCTGCCTTCCCGCCTGCCTTTCGGCAATGAAGACGGTGATTTCGAACTGGAGGCCAACGCCTCCCTGAAACGCATTGTCGCCTTGCACAAACCCACCGCTCCCATCCGGCCCCCTATGGGTAAGTCGGTGATGTGGCGCCTCATCTCCCAGCTTTCCCTCAACCATCTCTCCCTGGTCGAGGGCGGCCGCCATGCCATGCAGCACATTTTGCAGCTCTATAACTTCACCGACTCCGCGGTGGGCCGCAAAATTATCGAAGGCATCCTCGATGTCCAGAGTGAACGGCACTTTGCCCGCGTGGTTTCCGATTGCGATATCAGCTTTGCCCGCGGCACACGCGTCAAGCTGCTGCTCGATGAAGAGCAGTTCGTCGGCAATGGCGTCTACCTGTTCGCCAGCGTCATGGAATACTTCCTGGGCCTCTACTGCTCGCTGAACGCCTTCAGCCAGTTGGTTGTTTCCACCAAGCAGAGGAAGGAGGTTCTGCGCGAATGGCCGCCGAGAGCGGGCCGGAAGGTCCTGATGTAATGACCGATGAGGCGTTGCCGGACGGCGAAACTCCCCGCGCTGCGCCGGAACTCCCTGCTGCTGATACCGCCGCTCCCGAAGAAGCCCTCTCCGAGCAGGGCTCACTGGACGACGACGACGGTATGGCTGAGGTGATTCACCATGTGCCTCGCCTCCAGCCCGAAAAAGTAAAAGAGTATTACGGCGAGGAAGTCCGCCAGGAGCTTCGCGAGGAACCCTGGAACTTCCAATTCTTTCAGGCTGTTCGCCTGCTGGAGCGCTTCGGTACCGGCAAGCCGGTCGGACGCTTCGAAAATCCTGAGGAAGAAGCCGTCCGCTTCTCCTGCAACTCCGCACTGGTCTTTCCCCCCAGCCAGATTCACTCCCTGAAGTGGACCGAGGACAAGCAGCCCCAGATGTCGGTCAACTTCATGGGGCTCACCGGCCAGCTCGGAGTGCTCCCCCTTTCCTATACCGAGTGGATCAATGACCGCATCCGCGCCAAAGACCACACCTTACGGTCGTTTCTCGACCTGTTCCACCATCGAATGGTTTCGCTCTTTTATCAGGCCTGGGAAAAATATCGTTTCCCCGTGGCCTTCGAGCGCGATCGCGACGACCGCTTTACCCGCTATCTTCTGACCTTCATCGGCCTCGGCACCGAGGGCTTGCGCAACCGTCTGTCGCTCCCCGACGAGGCCCTCGTCTTCTATACCGGTCTTCTCGGCCTGCAAACCCGCTCGGC
>Ga0070658_10004161_pt1 | contig 11847 bp, 8 predicted proteins | sample KBSC13metaG_FD_64664 | JGI IMG/M metagenome (GOLD analysis project Ga0070658, IMG submission 64664) | Corn rhizosphere microbial communities from Kellogg Biological Station, Michigan, USA - KBS C1-3 metaG | ecosystem: Host-associated > Plants > Roots > Rhizosphere > Soil ... | reverse complement strand
CAGAACCCGTCGACGTTCGACGTGCCACCGGCCGCATTCAGCAGGGCCTGGAACGCGGGATTGTCCAATGCCTTGCCGTGCTCGGATCCAGCGCCGGCCATGTAGGCGTGGCAGAGCCCGACAAGGGACGCCGACGGATCGGCGTTGCCGGGGTGGTCCGAGGTCGCGGGCCGGCCGCCGGTGTGCGACGGGTCGGCGGAGGCGGCCGGTACCGGATGGCTGTGCAGCGGGTTGGGTAGGGCGCCGGTGCTGGCGGCAAGGGCCACCCCGCCGGTACCGACAACGACCGCGCCGACCACGGCGGCCTTGATGGTGAGCAACTTCAACAGCGCGGCGCGCATCGATTGTCTCCGTGGATAGGGGGCAGGATTCCGACGAGCACCGTGGAAGGCCGCCACGGCCTGCCGCCGGCCGGCGAGCTCGCCGGGTCGGGTCGGCCCGGCCGCGGCGCGGAGCACCGCCGCCAACCGGAGGTACCGGGCATCGACGTCGGTGCCGCTGAGCAGGTCCTCGGCGGTGCGGGCGCTGATGCGACGGGTCCGGTGAATGCTCATCTCACCCTCTCCGGCGCTGGGCAATCCGCTGGCGTTACGGCTGACGGGCTGGGTTTGTCGGGGTCCTGGGAGAGCCGGGCGGCCAGGCGACGCAGACCACGGTGCGCGGCGACGCGGACCGCGCCGGGTCGCTTGCCCAGCACCGCGGCCGTGGCGTTGGTGTCCAGGCCCACGACCACCCGCAGGAGTACCGCTTCGGCCTGATCAGGTGGGAGGCTGGCGATCAGTGCGAGGGCCGCGCCGGTGGTCATCGACTCGACGGCTTCATCGCCCGCGTCGGGGTATTCCGCGGGTGACTCCATCAGCTCGTCCATCGGAGTGGGGATCGCGGGGCGTCGTCGGTGGTGGCGCAGGTGGTCCAGGGCCCGGTGCCGGGCGATGGCCGCGGCCCAGCTCCGAAAGCCGCTGGTGTCGCGTAGTCCGGGCAGGTCGCGGACGATTTGCAGCCAGGTCTGCGAGGCGACGTCCTCCGCGTCGTCGCCTACGAGCCCGCGCAGGTACCGCAGCAGTCGCGGTTGGACCGTGACGTAGAGGGTGTCGAAGGCCGCCTCGTCGCCCTGCTGTGCCGCGACGACACACGAGGCGAGGTCGTCTGGCGCGCGCTGTGGGGATGCTCCCCTGGTCACAACCCTCCCAACATCGTGGAGCGAGCCCGGATACGGTGATCCGCATCCGGGCTCCTTCCACCGCGAATTCGGATAATCGGTTACGGCACCGGGAGTTTCGCCACGATCTGTTGCTGCTGGTGCTGCGGGTTGGCCGGGTCGGCGTACGTGCTGACGAAGGTGGTGTAGTCGACGAGGCCATGTGGGCCGGGTCCTACGTCGTTGCCGAAGTAGTCGCCGAGGAACGTGGTCTCACACGTCGCGCATTCGGTGTGCGCCGCGTTGAGCTGTGGGTCGAAGGTGTGAGCGCTGATGCGGATGTTCTGGCCGATCGGGGCCAGGACCGGCGTGTAGAACTGGATGCTGGCGTTGACGCAGTAGTTGGTCGCGCCATAGGGCGGCAGCGTTCCGGGGTAGTGCGGGTTGCTCTGGTCGAGGGCGAGGCCGGCCGCGGCCGCCTCGCTGGTGCCGGCCGCGGGGCAGGCCAGCCGCCGGTCGTAGAAGGCGATGCTGACGGTGCCGTTCGGGGCGGCCGTCAGGTTGGGCTGGAACTCGTCGACCGGTGCCGCGTTGTCGTTGACCTGGATGGGTGCCGTCCAGGTCACGCCGCCGTCGTAGGACGCGGTCAGCAGGATGTTGTCCACGCCCGCGCTGTAGTCCTCGTACCCGACGTACAGCGGGTAGTGGCCGTTGACCCGGGTCGGCCCGACGGTGAACGTGTCCTCGATCCCGTCCCTGACGGTGGTGTTGGCGTACTCCAGCGGCGGCGGGGTCACCGACGGCACCGCCGTGCCTGCGACCGACCAGGTGGCGCCGCCGTCGGTGGAGACGTCGACGGCTACCGATGTGCAGCAGAACCCCTGCTTGGGGTTGAAGTTGGTCAGGGTGGTGTACACCGAGCCGTCCGGCGTCACGTGCGGCAGCAGGTAGGTCATCCCGGTCGGCTCATGTGGCGGCACGGGTAGCCGCTGCGGGGCCGACCAGTCGGTGTGCGTCCCGTCCGGCCGGGCGTCGGCGTAGGAGACGAACGGCACCGGCGTGACGGTGTGGAAGTCGACCCACATCGCGTAGACCCGGTTGCGGTGTGGACTGGTCGGGCTCGTGTCGACGGTGATCCACTGCTTGTCCGGTTCGTTGCCGATGCTGTCGTAGGTGGCAACGTAGTCCGGCCCGGCTCCGTGTGTGGTGATCCACTGGGTTGCGGTGGTGGCACCGTGCGGGCGTACCGCGAGCGAGACCACTTCGGCCGGTACCGCCGGGTTGGGCTCCTGCGACTTACCCAGGGCGGAGTTGTGGGTACCGTCGGCGTTGTAGAAGAACTGGTACGGCAGCGCCAGGAAGTAGTAGTTGCCATAGGTGTCGAACGCGCCGACCGGATCGGTGTTGTCGGTCCAGCCCTCGTACCCGGGGACGTGCCCGCTGACCGGCCAGGTGGCCCCGCCGTCGAACGATTCGTAGAAGCCGAGCAGATGGTTGTAGCCCTCGGCGCTGACGAACCACTTCGACGAGCCGATCAGATGTTCGGGGTTGGTCGGGTCGACCCGGATGTCGGACTCGGAATGGTCCTTGACGAGCATCGGGCTGGTCGCCGGGTACCCGGGGTTGCTGCCGACCTGGGTCGGGTACGGCCCGCCGGCCCCGGTGTCCTCCCCGGTCGTGGCGCCCGGGCACGGCGACATGCCGCTGTACCCGCCGCCCGGCCCGTCGCTGGTGAAGTACCCGACCTCGGGGCGGTAACAGCTGACCGCCGCGCCGGTGGCGTCGACGTTGCTCACCTGGTGCGCGTCGACGCTGGCCGCGTAGCGGGCATCGCTCTGGATCCCCTGCGGCACGACGCCGACACCGGGATCAAGCAGAACCGATGCACCGGACGGCGCGGCCGCGGCCTGGGTAGCCGCCAGGAGCACCATCGCCACGGACATCACCACGATTCGACGGGGTCGCATCATTGCCTCCTCATCACGCGGGCGATCCAGGGCGCACGGAACTTCGGACCTGCTGAAACGGCGCCGCACCCATCCACAGCGTTACATGGCTGGTAACGCCGCCGTGCGGCCGCACGCCTCGTTTGGTGATAGCGGGGCCGGCCATTACCCACGGCTGCCCGCAATCACCCTGGGACCCTGGAGGCTCCATGCGCCGTCGAGCCTCTTCGACGTCGCGTCGGGCAGCAACGGCACCTGCCCGACGGCGCAGTGGTGCACCGCGCGGAGTGGTTGGGACGGGCCGACCGGTCTGGGTACCCCCAACGGCACCGGGGGTTTCTGAGCCACTGACGAACGGGCCCCCGGACCGGCGCGGTCCGGGGGCCCGTTTGTCAGGCATGCCGCGGCCAGGCATGCTGCGGCCGGGATCAGTACGGGCTCAGGCCGTAGCCGAGCGGGAAGAGCGGGGTCTTCCCGTCACCGCTGTTGATGGGTTCGTCGGTGACCGCGTTCGGCCAGCTGACCGGTAGCTTGCCGGTGAATCCGGCGCCGAACAGCACATCGGTGATGCCCTCGCCCTCGGTACCGGGCAGCCACGCCGCGACGAACGCGTCCGCCTTGGGCAGCTGGTCGCCGATGATGACCGGGCGGCCCGAGTACAGGATCGCGATGCACGTCGTGACGTGCGAGCACAGGTCGCTGAGCTGGCTGGAGTTGTCCGAGCCGAAGGCGAGCGTGGAGGAGTCACCCTTGCCTTCCGCGTAAGGGGTTTCGCCGCCGACCCAGATGCCGACATCGCCGGAGTACCGGCCCTTCGTCCTGGTACCGACGTTCTGCAGGGTGATGTTCGTGCCGGCGGTCGCCTGCTGCAGCGCCTGCCAGAACGTCGTACCGGTGGTGGTGGCGCCGCTGCCGCCCTGCCAGCTGATCGACCAGCCGCCGAGCTGGTAGCCGAGGTTGTCCACCGACTTGCCCCCGACGACGATCCTGTAGGTGCCGGTCTTCGACAGCGGCAGCGCGTTGTTGGTGTTCTTCAACAGCACGAGCGACTCACGGACCGCCTGCCGGGCCACGTCCCGGTGTGCCGGCGAACCGACCTGGGCGGTGTAGCTGCGGTCGGTGTACGGGTGGTTGAACAGGTCGAGGCCGAACTTCGCGTTGAGGATCCGGGTGACCGCGTCGTCGACGCGCGCCTGGCTGATCTTCCCGGCGTTGACATCACTGACGATCGCGTTGATGTTCCCGATGTAGTCGTCCGGCACCATGATCATGTCGATGCCGGCGTTGACCGCGTGGGCGACCTGGTCCGCGTAGGTCGCGTCGGGGAGCTGCTTCACGCCGCCCCAGTCGCTGACCACGAAACCTTGGAAGCCGAGCTCGCCCTTGAGGACCGTGCTGATCAGGTAGCTGTTGCCGTGGTCCTTGACACCGTTCCAGCTGCTGTAGGAGGCCATCACCGAGCCGACGCCGGCGGTGACCGCGCTCTGGTAGGGCGGCAGGTGCACGGCGCGCAGGTCGGTCTCGCTGATCCGGGCGTCGCCCTGGTCGATGAGGTATCCGCTGCTGCCGGTGCCGAACGCGGTACCGCCGTCGGCGATGTAGTGCTTCGCGGTCGCCAGGACGGAGTTCGTGCTAAGCGACGGTCCCTGGAAGCCGCGTACCGCCGCCTGCGCGAGCGGCGCCACGATCGAGGGGTCCTCGCCGAAGCCCTCGTAGGTGCGGCCCCACCGGTCATCCCGTGGTACGCAGACGCACGGCGCGAAGGTCCAGTGGATGCCGGTACCCAGAACCTCCTGGCGGGTCACGTCCTCGACCTGCTGCACCAGGGCCGCGTCGCGGCTGGCGCCCAGGCCGATGTCGTGCGGGAAGAGGACGGCTCCCTGGACGTTGTTGTGCCCGTGCACGGCGTCGACGCCGTAGATGAGCGGGATGCCCAACCGGCTCTTCAACGCGTAGCTCTGGAAGTCGTCGACCATGTCGGCCCACTGCGTCGCGGTACCGCCGGCGCCGTTGGGCCCGCCACCGCCGCCGCTGAGCACCGAACCCAGCGCGTACGTGGTGATGTCGGTCTTGTTCTTGACGTTGCTGTTGGCGACCTGGGTCATCTGGCCGGCCTTCTCCGCCAGCGTCATCTTCGACAGGCAGTCGGCCGTCGAGGTGCAGCCGGCCGCGGCGAACGCGGACCGGCCCGGGACCGCGAGACCGGACAGCGCGGCCGCCGCCAGTGTGACGACCGCCAGACGGACGGCCGGTCGGGACAGGTAAGCAATGCGTCTACTGTGGACGGACAACGTACGCCTCCAATCCGCGCGTCGGTCAGCTCTGCCGCAGGGCGGGCATGGGCAGCGGTACCGCCAGCGCCGTGGCCCCGGCGCCGACACCGCCCTCGCAGGTGTTGGGCGGCGTGGTCGTGACACCCCGGGTGGATGGCTTCTCGGCGGCCCAGAACATGTACCCGAGCAGCCCCGGCGTGGTACCGGCGCCGGCCGGCGCGGCGGCCTGCACCCAGCCGCTGGTCGAGTTCTGCAGCGACTGCGCATAGTTGGTGCATTCGGGCCGCACCTGCGACCCCTCCGCGACGTACAGGCTGCCGGTGAACTTGGCCGGGGCCAGCGGCGGGATCGGCGGGGCGTACTGGGGCTTGCCGGTCAGATGCTCCTGCCAGTTCGATTCCGCGCTGGAGGTGGACGGCTGCTTGGACGGCACCATGGCGTTGGCGTAGTCCAGTACCGGCGCGTCGGTGCGTAGCCAGTCCGTTGTGGCCTTGCGGTCGAGGTCGATGAGCCACCGGTCCCCCGCCGCCACGTCGATGGTGAGCCGGGCGGCCGGGTTCGCGCCACTGGCGTCGTAAGGCAGCACGGCCCGGTAGGCGTCGATGAACGCCTGCAGCCCGGTCAGGTTCGGCGAGGAGCTCTGCTCGTAGTCGATCTCGACGCCAACGCCGAGTTGCTGGGCCAGCGCCGCGGCGTTGCGACCCAGCTGGGCGCCGTTGGTGGCCAACGCGGTGTTCCAGTCGTTGGTGTAGGTGATACCACCGATCGACAGCATGACCCGGATGCCGTGGCTGGTGAAGTAGTTCACCACAGCCGACGTCATGCCACGCGGTACCCCGTTCAGGTCGCCGGCGTCCGTGGTCTGGTTGAGCAGCCGCAGCGGGTTGACGAAGCTGAGGATGACGAGGTTGACCGAGGGCCGGCCGTCGCCGCGGTCGATCAGCCAGTGGTTGTTGGTGTCGAAGTCGGCCATGTCCCGCACCGCGGCCCAGGTGCAGGCGTCGTTGCTACAGTGCCAGGCCCCGTAGATCTGGATCGGGGTCGAGGTTGCGGCCACCGCCGGCGAAGCCGGAGCCAGCAATCCGCCGATGAGAAGCAGTGCGGCCGCTGCAGCGGTTCGGATGCGCATAGGACACCTCCCGGGGACGGAAAAGTAAACAATCCTCACTGTTGTTGATCGATGGCTGCCATCGCCCAGGGTCCGTTGTGACTGCATCCGCACATTCACCCCGAGGGGTGTAACACCGCGGGTCGCCGGAGTCTCTTCCCTCACCCGGTCCGGACCGGGGACCGTCAGCGTCGGGCGGTGGCGCGGGCGTGCGCGGTCGCGGCCCCGGTACGGGCCATCCGGTGCCAGCGCAGGCGGCCGCCGAGCAGTGCCATCACGGTGGACTGGAAGACGACCAGGTACATCAGCTGCCGGTACACGATCTGCTGTAGCGGCAGGCTCCACAGCGGCCCGTACCGCTCCCGGTCCAGGTGCAGCGCGTACCCGGCGGTGGCGACCTGTACGGCGGTGAACCCGGCCCACACCGCCGCGACCTTGGCCACCGGAAGGAACAGCAGGCCGTACAGGCCGTAGACGTCGACCATCGGGGCACACAGCGGCAGCAGTATCTGGAACAACAGCAGGTAGCTCAGGCCGCGGCGGCCCAGCCGGCCGGCCGGTCCGCGTTGGACCAGTGCCTGGCGGTGTTTCCACATCGCCTGCATGGTGCCGTAGCACCAGCGGTACCGCTGCCGCCACAGCTGCCGCAGCGTGGCCGGCGCCTCGGTCCAAGCGACCGCGGTCGGTTCGTACACCACCTGCCAGCCGGCCCGGATGACCGCCATGGTGAAGTCGGTGTCCTCGGCCAGGGTCTGCGCCGACACCCCGCCAACATCTTGCACGGCCGCCCGCCGGAACGCGCCGATCGCTCCGGGAACGGTGGGCATGCACCGGGCGATGTCGAACATCCGCCGGTCCAGGTTGAACCCGATCACGTACTCCAGGTGCTGCCACCGGCCGAGCAGGCCCTTGCGGTTGGCCACCTTGGTGTTGCCCGACACCGCGCCCACCCGCGGATCCTTCAACGGCTGCACCAGCCGGCCCACCGCGTCGGCTTCGAAGACGGTGTCTCCGTCGACGAGGACCAGCAGGTCGCCGCGGGCGTACCGGATGCCGGTGTTGAGCGCGGCCGGCTTACCTGCGTTGTCCTGCCGAACCAGGTGCACACGGGGCAGGCGCAGCCGGGTCACGATGTCGGCGGTGGCGTCGGTGGACCCGTCGTCCACGACGATGACCTCCAGCCGCGGATAGTCGTTGCGGACCAGGGACCGCACCGTCGCGGCGATGTTGGCCGCCTCGTTGTAGGCCGGCACGATCACCGAGACCGGTCCCAGATAGTCCAACGGTCCCCGGCTGCGGCGACGCACGCGGCGCACGTGCAGCACGGCGCTGAACCCTTGGACCAGCAGGCGTGCCGCGGCCAGCACTACGGCGACGAGCATCAGCAGGGTCATGCCCCGGGCCAGCCAGGCCCCACCGAGTTGCGCGAAGCGCAGCCCGTAGCCACGCCACCGCTGACCGGCCGAGGCTACCGGCGGTCCGGGCAGTCCCAGCCCCTCGGAGACCGTGGCGAACCGGTACCCCTGCGCCTGCAACCGCGGGATCAGCACGTTGAGCGCGGCGACGGTCTGCGACCGGTCCCCGCCGGAGTCGTGCATCATCACCACCGCGCCGGCCCCACCAGTGGGCTGCGACGCGCCGAGGATCGCCGCGACCCCGGGACGCTGCCAGTCCTTCGAGTCCAGATCCGCCAGCGTCACCAGGTAGCCGTCCGCGCCGACGCGACGCAGCGCCGCGAAATCCGCGCCGGTGATCGCGTCGGGCTGCGACGAGTACGGCGGGCGCACCAGGACCGGTCGGCGACCGGTGGCGGCGGCGATCGCGTTGCTCGTCAGGGTCAACTCCACGTTCAGCCGCCACCCCGACGTCACGCCGGGCTGGACGTGGGTGAACGTGTGGGAGCCCACTTCGCTGCCGGCCGCCACCACCTGACGGGCGATCTGCGGGTACTGGTTGACCCGGGAACCGATCTCGAAGAACGTGCCGTGCGCGTGGTACCGGCTCAGGACCGCCAGGATCTGCGGAGTCCAGACCGGATCCGGGCCGTCGTCGAAGGTCAGCGCGATCGTCTTCGCCGGCATCGCCCGGCCACTGACCGACCCGTCCCCGCCGACGCGTTGCACCGCCGGTCCACTGGTGACCGCGGCCGGGGCGACGCCGCCGGCACCGGGCGGCTCGGTCGGGCCGCTGCCCTCCGCCCCGACGTGCGACACGTACCCGTTGAGGCACAGTTCACCCAGCAGCACCAGCATGAACAGGCACAGCAGCACCCAGTGCGCCCGCGGCTCGCGCCGCAACCGTCGCACACCCATCCGCTACGGCTTCCTCGACGGATGACCGGACGGTGTCTGGGTGGGCACCACGCGATGCGTCGACGAGGCGGGGATCGGTGCCGTCCCGGTGGACGCCCCGGTCGGCGTCGCCGCCGCACTGGCCCCGACACCGGCCGGGGGCGCGACCGTCGATGCCGCTCCGGTCAGCGGGTGCGGGCCGGTGCCGGCGCTGCCCGTGGGCCGCGCGGCGGACGGGGTGACCGCGGCCGTGCCCTGAACCCGGCCGGCGTTCGAGCCGGGCCAGCCCGGCAGGCCCCCCGACCCGGCGCCGGTGAACCCCGCCAACAGCGCCAACGCCACCAGCAGGAGAACCAGACCGCCGGACCCGCCGAGTACCACGAACAGACGGCGGCGACGGCCGGTCGCGTCGACGAACACCGGTTCGCCGCCGCGTCGGGGGATGTGCATACCGCCGCCTTCTCGTCATTCACCACGCCCGGGCCGGCTCGAGACACGCCCATCCCCGCGTACTGAACGGCGTCCCGCCGCCGAGTCGCGTTACATCCCGAAGGCCGGTCGCGGCCACCGCCTGTCGTTCGCGTCCGTACGCCAGGGAGTGGTTGGCCGGCGGACACGGCTTCAACACCTCGCGCATGACCACACGGCCGGTCTGGATCATGTCGATCGCCCAAACGGACACCAGCGCTGTCTCCAGGACCAAGTCGGCGATATCCCGGACCAACTCGTCACCGAAGAAGCTCCTCGTCCCGGGAACACGGCTTAGCCGACCTCATCGCGCCCACCTCGTCACGCCGGTCCCGTGGAAATCCAACAGGTCTATCGTGTGTCGCTGACCGGTTGTCACCGGCTTGACAAGGACTGTGGAGGTGGCGTTGTCCTGGCGACCGTTGCCCGCCGCGACGGCCCCTGCCGAGGTCGCCGCGGGATCGGGTGCGCGCGAGGTGGCCGGGTTCGGTGTCGGTGCCACGGCGTTCGCGAGCGCGACCACGGGATGGGCAGTGGTGGGCGGGCCGGGCGCGAGCCGGCTGATGTACACCAGCGACGCCGGCGCGACCTGGACGCCGCAGCTGGCCTGGCACGGGTACCTCATGGGCAACCGGCTGACCGCGTTCGACGCGTCGCGGGCGGGCCTGGTCCTCGGCGCGTCACCGGAGGACAGCGACGTCATCGGAGTTCAGCTGGAGTCCGGCCGGTACACGGCCGTGTTCGCGGCCACCGAGAACGGCGGCACCACCTGGCGTCTCGGGCCGGTACCGGACTCCACGCGATTCACCGGCATGTTCCACTACCTGACGGCACACCAGCTGTGGCTGGTCCAGCGGTCCGGGTCCTTCCCGGCGCAGACCAGCCTGGCACGCACCGACGATGGCGGCGCCACGTGGACCGAGGCCGACGTCCCCGAGGGCAGCCTCGTCGCGTTCGCCTCCCCCAACGACGGCGTGCTGATCGCGCCCCGCGACGGCGGGCCGGACATGCTGCACGTGACCGGAGACGGGGGCGGCACCTGGACCGCGCACCGGTTGCCCGAGCCGGCGGACGTACCCGCCGCGATCGGTGGATCCCTGCATCCGGTGACCAGGCCCGGCACTGCGGTCGTGCTCCTGTTGCGCTCGATCGGTGGGGTCTACGCCTACGACGGCTCACACGGCTGGTCGCAGGCCCACCGCCTGCCGATGAAGCCGACCCGGGACCGGCTGCACCTGCTGGCGTTCGGCGGCGGCCAGATCTGCGCCGCGTCCGGGCACGACCTGTGGTTCGCGGACGATCTCGGCGGCCCGTGGGAGCACCGCCCGGTACCGCTGCCCCCCGAGGAAATGATCGCCGACGCCGCACCGGTCGGCGCCGGCGTGCTGTGGCTGACCACCACCCGCCATCCGGCACCTGGTACTCCACCAAGCGGGCAGCTGTACCGCACCGCGAACGCGGGCGCCGCGTGGACACCGGTACCCGTTTCAGTCCCACGGGAGGGCAAGTCATGAATGACATCCCGGCCCGGTTGGCCGCGGCCGGCATCGACCTCCCGCGGCCAGGCCCGTTGCCGTTGGCCGAGGGCGTCACCGCCGCCGGGTTCCCGTCCGCCGGCGACGAGGCACTGGACTGGTGGCGGCGACTGCGCGCGGTACACGACACGACCGGGCTGTGGCCGGTACTGATCCCGTCGCTGGACGACGCGGTCTGTCCCTCCGGCAGGTTCGGACCAGATCCAGCAGGCCGGGTGGCAGTCGCCCTGACGCGCGACGGCGCCGCCCTACTGAACCGCGGTCGGCCGCTCGCCGAGGAACCCGAGCGGGTACGCGAGGAGTTGCTGGAGCAGTGGCCCGAGGACCCGTACCGGATCGACAGGTTCTACCTGCCGTACGAGTGGGACGGGCAGCCGCGCCAGGTACTCGTCGCGCTGATCGAGGCTCAGCACGGCTGGCAGGTACTGCCCCTGCTGGACTACGGATACTGGAACGACTGCCCCGAACCGGCGGTACACGGCGCCGTGTTACGGCACTGGGGTGAACGCTGGGGCGCCGAACTGGTCTGCATGGCCCGCGACGGCATTGAGCTGGCGCTGACCCGGCCGCCGCGCACCCGGGAGACAGCGCTCGAACTGGCCTGGGAATATCCGGTCTACTGCCTGGACGGCATGAGCCTGTACTACGCGGACGGCGTCTCCGACCTGGCCGCCTGCCTCATCGACGCCGACCTCGTACGGTTCTGGTGGGACTGAACCCTTCCCGCCGGCGCCGTTGGTTGTCGTGTCGGGTACACCGCTGACGTTTCCGCGCCAACCGCACGTCATACAGAGATCTCGGCGGTGCCCGCGTAACTCCTGCGGTCCGTCCAATGTGGAGCAGCCCGTGGCCTGGTCCGGATCCGCCGGAGTCGGGGTAGTTCACTGCCGGGTGTGTCAGGTCGGGGGTCAAGGTCCAACGGCGTCGGCGTGCCGCCGGGTCCATGCGCCACGGGGTAGCAGTCGCCTGCGTTTCCGTGGACGAACCCTATTTGATGAACCCGCAGAACAGTTCGATGACCGGGAGAGGGCCGGTCAGCTCTACCGGCTGCTGCTGCGCCACGCCGACCTGTTCGCGTGCAGTGGCGC
>Ga0070658_10004159_pt1 | contig 11849 bp, 13 predicted proteins | sample KBSC13metaG_FD_64664 | JGI IMG/M metagenome (GOLD analysis project Ga0070658, IMG submission 64664) | Corn rhizosphere microbial communities from Kellogg Biological Station, Michigan, USA - KBS C1-3 metaG | ecosystem: Host-associated > Plants > Roots > Rhizosphere > Soil ... | reverse complement strand
TGGACCGCGGACCTGAACAGCGCCTGGACGGGGGCTGTCAGGAGTAGACGAGTCGGGTCGCGGCCGGGTCGCGGCGCCAGGTGCCCCGCTTGGCGCTCCACGTGTAGCCGGACACGCTGACGGTCGAGATGCCGTAGGTCGCCGCCTGGGCGACGAGCCACGACGTCGTGGTCCAGGTCTGGGACGGCGTACGCGTCCGCGACAGCCCGCCCGGGCCGAGCTCGACCGCCGCCCGCTCCTGCACCTGGACGCCGCCGGACGGACGGGGCGGCTTGACGAACTGGCACGCGAAGCCGGCCGGCAGCTCGCCGGTGAGCGCGCGGGCGAGCTGCCGCGAGGCGTCCTCCCACTGGGCGTAGGCGTCGGGCGCGGCACTGTGCTGGACGCGCTGGGCGGCCACGGTGACCGGCAGCGTCCGCCAGCCGGGGATGCGCCGCAGGTGGCTGAAGAACGCCCTCGCGGCGTAGACGGGGTCCTGCACCTCGGCGGAGGTTCCCCAGCCCTGGGACGGCCGCTGCTGGAACAGCCCGAGGGAGTCACGGTCGCCGTACCGGAGGTTGCGCAGCTTCGACTCCTGCAGAGCCGTGGCGAGCGCCACCGTGACAGCGTGGTTGGGCATGCCGAGCCGCTTGCCCACCGCGGCGATCGTGGCGGCGTTCGCGGCCTGCTCGAGCGTCAGCGCGACATCGCCCGTCGTGCAGGTGGGCAGCACCGCCGGACGCGAGGTCGTGCAGCCGGCCAGCAGGCCCAGGGCGAGACCCGCGCAGATCCCGCTCCTGCGCACCCGCCATGTCACCCGTCCATCGTGCCAGTGCGTCGCTGTTGCGGACCGGTGGCGCTTCGTGTTGTCTCAGGTCATGGGCCAGCAGGACGACGTCAGCGCCGCGCGCAACGCGCTGGTGGCCCTCGAGCGCGCGGTCGCAGCGCTGGTCGGTCACTATGCCGAGAACGGTGGCGACAGCGTCGATGCCAAGCGGCTCCGGCTGGGCGTCGAGAGGGTCGCCCAGGACCTCGATCTGCTCGTCGGACCGGTCAACGTGCCATCCCCTGCACCGCGTCTTCAGGTCATAGAGGACACTGCGTACCCGCAGGACTTCTGGATGGACGCCGAGGACGAAGGACTCGGCGGGGGACGCTGAAGGGAAAGCTTTGACCACCACCGCCCCAGCGGGCACCGGCGCGCCCGGACGCGCCCGCATCGAGGCCAAGACGCTCAGGACCGACCGGTGGTGGCTCCAGCCGCTCGTCACGTTCACCGTGCTGGTGCTGTTCATCATCTACGCGACCGTGCGCGCGTTCATGAACAAGTACTACTACCGGGACCCCTACATCTCGCCGTTCTACTCGCCGTGCGTCGCGGACAGCTGCCCGGCGGACGTGAAGTGGTGGGGGATCCCGAGCAACGCGTTCTTCACGCCGGCGATCTTCATCCTGATCTTCCCGCTCGGCTTCCGCCTCACCTGCTACTACTACCGGAAGGCCTACTACCGGGCGTTCTGGATGTCGCCGCCGGCCTGTGCCGTCGCGGAGCCGCACGGCAAGTACACCGGCGAGACGCGCGTGCCGCTCATCGGCAACAACGTGCACCGGTACTTCTTCTACGCCGGCCTCGTCTTCAACACGATCCTGACCTACGACGCGGTCCGCGCGTTCGTCTTCGACAAGGACGGGTCCAAGCACTTCGGCTTCGGCCTCGGCACCGCGGTCCTGATCCTCAACGCCGTGTTGCTGTGGCTCTACAGCCTGTCCTGCCACAGCTGCCGGCACATCATGGGCGGTCGGCTCAACCACTTCAGCAAGCACCCCGTCCGCTACCGGTTCTGGACCTGGGTCTCGAAGCTGAACCACCACCACATGAAGTTCGCCTGGGTCTCGCTCGTCGGCGTGGCCCTGACCGACGCCTACGTCTGGGCCGTTGCCGGCGGGCTGTTCTCTGACCCGAGGTGGATCTCCTAAATGACGCAAGTTCACGAGTACGACGTCGTCGTCATGGGCGCCGGCGGTGCGGGCCTCCGGGCCGCGATCGAGGCCCACAACGCCGGCGCGAAGGTCGCCGTCGTCTGCAAGTCGCTGCTCGGCAAGGCGCACACCGTCATGGCCGAGGGCGGCATCGCCGCAGCGATGGGCAACCTCTACCCGGACGACAACTGGAAGGTGCACTTCCGCGACACCATGCGTGGCGGGAAGATGCTCAACCACTACCGGATGGCGGAGCTCCACGCGAAGGAGGCGCCGGACCGGGTGCGCGAGCTCGAGGAGTGGGGGGCCCTCTTCGACCGCACCAAGGACGGCCTCATCAGCCAGCGCGACTTCGGCGGCCACCGGTACGCCCGCCTCGCGCACGTCGGTGACCGCACCGGCCTCGAGCTGATCCGCACTCTCCAGCAGCAGACCGTCAAGCTCGGCATCGACGTCTACATGGAGCACACGGTCACGAAGCTGCTGACCGCGCCGGACGGCTCGGTCAACGGCGCCTTCGGCTACCGCCGCGTCGACGGCGAGTTCGTCGCGTGGCAGGCCCCGTCGGTGGTGCTGGCCTCCGGTGGCGTGGGCAAGGCCTACATCGTCACGTCCAACTCCTGGGAGTACACCGGCGACGGTCACTCCCTCGCCCTGTCGGTCGGCGGCTCGCTGGTCAACATGGAGTTCCTGCAGTTCCACCCGACCGGCATGGTCTGGCCGATCTCGGTGAAGGGCATCCTCGTCACCGAGTCGGTCCGCGGCGACGGCGGTGTGCTGCTCAACTCCGAGGGCCGCCGGTTCATGTACGACTACATCCCCGACTTCTTCAAGAAGGAGACCTCGGAGTCCGAGGCCGAGGGCGACCGCTGGTACGAGGACAAGAAGAACAACCGCCGGCCGGCGGAGCTGCTCCCCCGCGACGAGGTGGCGCGCGCCATCAACGCCGAGGTCAAGGCGGGCCGTGGCTCACCCCACGGTGGGGTCTTCCTCGACATCGCCAACCGGCGCAGCGAGGAGTTCATCAAGAAGCGCCTGCCGTCGATGTACCACCAGTTCATGGAGCTGGCGGGTGTCGACATCACGAAGGAGCCGATGGAGGTCGGCCCGACGTGCCACTACGTCATGGGCGGCGTCGAGGTCGACCCGGACTCGCAGGCCGCGGTCGTCGAGGGGCTCTACGCGGCCGGTGAGGTCTCGGGCGGCATGCACGGCTCGAACCGGCTCGGCGGCAACTCCCTGTCGGACCTGCTGGTCTTCGGCAAGCGTGCCGGGGAGCACGCGGCAGCCCGCGCCGCGTCGGCGCAGCGGACCGCCCTGACTTCGGACCAGATCGCCGCGGCCGAGGCCGATGCGCTCGCGCCGTTCGAGAAGGGCGGCGAGAACCCCTACACCGTGTGGCACGAGCTGCAGGGCGCCATGCAGGAGCTCGTCGGCATCATCCGCAACGGCGAGGAGGTCAAGCAGGCCCTCGGCACCATCGAGCGGCTGAAGACCAAGCGCCTCACCGCCGAGGGCGGCCGCGCCTTCAACCCGGGCTGGCACCTCGCCCTCGACATGCGCAACATGCTCCGCGTCAGCGAGTGCATCGCAAAGGCGGCGCTCGAGCGCGAGGAGAGCCGTGGCGGGCACACCCGCGACGAGTTCCCCGCGGCCGACCCCACGTGGGGGCAGACGAACCTCATCTGCACCCTGAACGACGACAACAGCATCACGCTCACGCGCAAGCCGCTGCCGCAGATGCCGGACGACCTGAAGCAGGTCATCGAGGAAGGAGCGCACTCGTGAGCGGCGGACACGGGCCCGCGAAGTCGGGCACGCGGACCTACACCAAGAAGATGCGGGTCTGGCGCGGCGACGCGTCCGGCGGCGCGATCCAGGACTTCGAGGTCGAGGTCAACCCGGGCGAGGTCGTGCTCGACATCATCCACCGGCTGCAGGCCACGCAGGCGGGCGACCTCGCGGTCCGCTGGAACTGCAAGGCCGGCAAGTGCGGCTCGTGCTCGGCAGAGATCAACGGCAAGCCCCGCCTCATGTGCCTGACGCGCATGGGCGACTACGCCGAGGACGAGATGGTCACGGTCACGCCGATGCGGACCTTCCCCGTCATCCGCGATCTCGTCACGGACGTCTCGTTCAACTACGAGAAGGCTGCATCCATCCCGCACTTCGCCCCGAAGGCACGGGAGAAGGACGGCACCTACCGGATGCAGCAGATCGATGTGGAGCGCAGCCAGGAGTTCCGCAAGTGCATCGAGTGCTTCCTCTGCAACAACGTCTGCCACGTCATCCGCGACCACGAGGACAACAAGCAGCACTTCGCCGGTCCGCGGTTCCTCATGCGCATCGCCGAGCTGGACATGCACCCGCTCGACACCGCGAACCGCAAGGACTTCGCCAAGGAGGAGTTCGGCCTCGGCTACTGCAACATCACCAAGTGCTGCACTGAGGTCTGCCCCGAGGGCATCCACATCACGGACAACGCGCTCATCCCGCTCAAGGAGCGCGTCGTGGACAAGAAGTACGACCCGCTGACCTGGCTCGGCTCGAAGATCGGGCGCCGGCCGTCCGAGGGCGAGGAGCGCGACCGCTGATGAGCGACCACATCTACCGCGTCACCGAGGTCGTCGGCACGTCGCAGGAGTCCGTCGCCCAGGCCATCCGCAACGGCGTCGCCCGGGTCGGCAAGACCGTCCGCAACGTCGAGTGGTTCGAGGTGACGGACACCCGCGGTGCGGTGGGTGCCGACGGCACGATCACGTTCCAGGTGGCCCTGAAGGTGGGGTTCCGGCTCGAGGGTTGAGCCAGGTACGGGTGGTTTGCGGCTAGTCACTTCAGGTGGTTTCTGGCCCAGCCTCGACAACTGGGCTTATCGAATCGCGTGCGAATGCCGACGACGTGGGTACAAGCGACTCACGTCGAAGGGAGGCAGTCGTGAAGCGAGTCCAGATCGCCAAGCCGGTGGGCCGCCCGCAGCTGCCTGTCGAGATCGACACCCGCACCCCGAGCGGCCGGGTCCTGCCCTTCTAGGCCCTGCTTCGCGGTCTCAGGCGTAGAGCCGGTCCAGCACGTCGGAGTACTTCGCACTGACGACGCGGCGCTTCAGCTTCAGGGTGGGGGTGAGCTCCTCGCTCTCCGCGGTCCACTCGGTCGCGAGGATCTCGAAGCGCTTCACCTGCTCCGGGCGGGACAGCCGGGCGTTCGCGGACTCGACGGCCTGCTCCACCATCGCCCGGATCGCCGGGTGCTCCGCGAGCTCGGCGAGCGAGAGACCGTCGATGCCGGCCTTGGCCGCGACGACGGGGGCCACGTCGGGGTCGAGGGTGAGCAGCGCGACGACGTAGGACCTGTTGTCGCCGGCGGCGTAGGCGTGCCCGACGAGCGGGCTCTCCTTCAGGAGGTTCTCGATGTTGGACGGCGCGATGTTCTTGCCGGAGCTCGTGATGATGAGCTCCTTCTTGCGGTCCACCACGGCGTAGTAGCCGTCGTCGTCGACGGTGCCGATGTCGCCCGTCCCCAGCCAGCCCTCGCTGTCGATCAGGGCTGCGGTCGCCTCCGGGTTGTGCAGGTAGCCGGGCGTCGTGATGGCGCCGCGCACCTGGATCTCGCCGTCGTCCGCGAGCCGGATCTCACAGCCGGGCAGCGGTCGCCCGACGGTGCCGAGCTTGAAGGCCGGCGGCGTGTTGGCGGTCACGGAACCGGTCGTCTCCGTCATGCCGTAGACGTCGTAGATGATGATGCCGAGACCGCCGAAGAAGCGCGCCACCTCCACCGGCATCGGGGCGGCGGCGGACGCTGCCCACTCGAGCCGGTCGAGTCCGAGGAAGCCCCGGATCCCTTGCAGGACAGCAGAATCCGCCTCCTCGAACGCCTGCTGGAGCTCCGGGGCCGGCGTACCGCCGTTCTCCTTCGCGGCGACCCAGCGCTGCGCCGTCTCCATCGCCGCAGTGACCTTCGGGTCCGGGTTGGCCGCGAGCAGCGCGGACACTCCGGCCATGACCTTCTCCCACACCCTGGGCACGCCGAAGAACCGCGTCGGGTGGACCTGGCCGAGGGCCGCCGGCAGCGCGGCAGGGTCGTCGACGAGGTAGACGTGCGCTCCCTGGACCTGCGGGCCGTACATGCCGAGGTTGCGCTCCGCGATGTGGGCGAACGGCAGGTAGGAGATGGACACGCCCGGCTGCTCGATGCCGCCCGCCTTGAGCCCGCCGAGGACGGACGTCAGCACGTTGCGGTGGGTGAGCACCACGCCCTTCGGGTCGCCGGTCGTGCCCGACGTGTAGAGGATCGTCAGCGGGTCGTCCGGGCGGATCGCCGCGACGCGCTCGCTCGGGTCGGCGCCGCCCTCGAGCAGCTGCGCCCAGGTCACCTCGCGGTCGTCGCCGGCTGAGGAGCCGTCGATGACCGCGACCACCTTCAGGCTCGGAGAGTCCTCGAGCGCCAGCGCCCAGCGGTCGAGCTGGTCCTGGCCCTCGAGCACCACCGCCGACGGCAGCGCGTGATGGGCGATGTAGCGGACCGTCTCGGGTGCGAGCGTGGCGTAGATGGTCATCGGAACGGCGCCCGCGTAGACCGCTCCGAGGTCGGCGACGACGTGCTCGATGCGGTTGGAGCACATGAGGGCGACCGTGTCACCCGGCTGGACCCCGCGGTCGATGAGGGCCCCGGCGACGGCCTTGGCCCGCCCGACGACCTCGGCCCAGGTCAGCGTCCGCCACCCCTCCTCGGTGTGCCGGTCGGAGTAGGCCGGCTCGTCACCGCGGGCGGCGACGGTGGCGTCGAGGATGTCGGGCAGCGTGGCGTCGGTCACACCACGATCTTGCACCACCGCGGCTCATGATCCGGGTCCCCCTGCCGACAGGCAAGCAGCGCTGTCGGCGATCAGGAGGAGAGACCGTGCGCATCACCCGTCTCGGCGCTGTCGTGCTGGCCGTGGGCCTGAGCGCCTGCTCGAGCTCGGGCAGCCACCCGGCGTCGAGCCCGTCCTGGCGCACGACCTTCCAGTCCCAGGCGGACCGCATCTGCACGACGGCGCAGCAGCAGGTGTCGGCAGCCCAGCACTCGGCCCGGATCCCGGTCTACCCGCCGTCCTTCCCCGCACCGGCCTTCGCGAGCTACCTGCGCCGGACGCACGGCATCGGCGCTCACGCGCTCGGCCAGGTCAAGGGCATCACCATCCCGGCCGACGGCGTCGCCGAGCGCGACGCGGGCCTCAAGCCGCTCGAGCAGCAGGTCCAGTTCGCCGCCGCGGCCGCGAGCGCCGCGCAGAAGCCCGACGGCGCCGCCTACGCACGCCTCGCCGGCGGGACCGTCGACGAGGCCCCGGCGACGCTCATGCCGCGCAGCTGCCTCGGCCTCAGCCTCGGACCCAGCGCCCACTGAGCCGGATCACGTCACGCCGAGGTAGAGGAAGCCGTACGCCTCGTCGCGGAAGGGGATGCCGGCCTCGGTCAGCGCGAGATCCCAGTCGCCGGTGCAGGCGGGGTCCGCCTTCTCCATGCCGTGGTCCGCGGTCAGCAGGATGGTGGTGGTGTCGAGCAGGCCGCGTTCCTCGAGCAGGTCGAGCCAGACACCGAGGCGGGCGTCGGCGTCGCGCAGCCCGGCGCGCGCGATCGGTGAGCAGGGACCGCCGGCGTGGTGGGCGCTGTCGGTGAGGGTGGTGTTCCACCACATGAGCGACGGCGGGTCCGCCTCGGACCACAGCTCGAGGACCTGGACCAGCCCGGCGCCGTCCACCTGGGACCCCCACGCGTAGTCGGCGTCGTCGAGGTACTCCTTGCTGGTCAAGGGATCCGTCGCCGGATCGGGCAGTGTCGCGAGCATCGCCGAGGCGCCGCCACCGGAGCGGATCCGGTCGAAGGTGGAGTAGTCCGCACCGACGTCCACCGGGTCGTTGACGCAGGCCGTCCGGCCGGGAACCCGCTGGAAGACGGTCTCGACGCCTGGCCGCAGCCAGTCCATGGACCGGTGCCACGTGGCGTTGGAGTTGGGCACGACCTGCTCCCCCAGCTCCCGGTCGTAGTACGCGTTGTTGATGATCCCGTGCCGGCCGGGCCCGACGCCGGTCAGCGCGCACGTGTGGTTCACCAGCGTCACGGAGGGGAACTCCGCGACCGCTCCCCCGCGCAGCGCGCAGCCGTGCTCCAGGAGCCGCGCCACGTTGGGCAGGGTGCCTTCCGCCGCCAGGTGAAGGAGGTCCGCGCACTGCGCGCCGTCCCAGAGCAGACCCACCACGCGTCCGCCGGTGGGCACCACCAGGTCCACAGGATTGCCGTCCATCCCCTCGTACGACCCCCCGGCGAGAGCCGTGAGCGTGGCCCCCACGTCGACGGTCCGGATGGCCCGGTCGAGCACGCCACGGGCGCTGACCCCGGCGCCGGACAGGACGAGCGGCGCCCGGGACTGGATCGCGTTGAGGGAACCGTGCTCGCCCAGGTGGCCGCCGCGCTCCGGCCAGTGGTGCGCCCCTGTGTGCACCACGACGAGGTCCGGCGCCCGGGCCTCGGAGAACAGCGACTCCAGGCGGAGCTGCGCGAACGGGTACGAGCTGTCGGAGAGCGGGTCCTGGTCGGCGACCGGGTCTCGACCGCTGACCAGCCCGTGCCCCAGGACGACGTGACCCAGGGAGTCTGCGACGTGGACCCCGTCGTCCGACGGCCAGCAGACCAGGTCGACGACGTGGGCGAGCGCCGGGTCCAGCAGCACGCGCAGCGCCCGCTCCCGCAGGTCCTCGCCGTGCCCGTCGGCGACCCAGGGCGTGAACGAGCGGGTGGGAAGCGGCATCCCGGCAGGCTATGCGGCGGCCCTGGCCGGGAACGCCACGACGCCCCGGTCCGAAGGAGGGACCGGGGCGTCGTGGTGTTCCAGGGTGGTGCTCTCAGGCACCCGACCTACTGCAGTGCGAGGCGGGCGAGGCGGGCGCGATGGCTCGCCTTCTCGGCCTTGCGCTGCCATCGCCGGACGGCGACGAAGCGGCGGGCGCGGGCGTCGGTCTCCGCCCTGAGCTGTCGCTCGAGGGCAGTGACGTGGACCAGGTCTTCCGCGAGTGCGGTGTACATCCGAAGTCTCCGTATGAGGTAGCTGACGAGTGAGGTGAAGGAGAGCCCCATCTAGGCGGCCGGCATCTCGTAGGGCGGCGCGTCCTTGCGGGGACGGCCACGCGGCCGCTTCCGCGGGACGACGACACCGGAGAGGACCAGCTGGCCGCCCCAGACGCCCCACGGCTCGCGACGCTCGAGAGCGCCGGCGAGGCAGGCCGTCTTCAGCGGGCACGGGGCGCAGAGCGCCTTGGCCGTCTCGACGTCGGCCGGGGACTCGGCGAACCACAGGTCGGGGTCGACCTGGTGGCACGGGAGCTCCGTGAGGCCCGTGGTGGCCTTGACGGTCTTCACGGCCTCGTCGAAGTCCGTGATGGTCAACGGGTCTACCAGGGCGGTCGTGTCGACCGGGGTGCAGTCGAGAGTGGTCAGGTCGAGAGTGGTCGTGGACACCGGTTGTCACCTCCTCGTGACAGTGGCTCCTCGTCGGTGGGTCTCACCCGTGGAGCCGGGTCTTGCGGGGTCGTGCGGTGCAGCGCCAGTGCTGCGTTCGGTGGTGCTTGGCGATCGTGCTGCCGGAGTGCGTATCGGAGCGGTGCGACAAACGAAGAGGCCGCGGATCCCATTCGGGTTCCGCGGCCTCGAGGCTGCTGCGCTGGCGTTCAGCGCTAACGACTTCGAGGATCTGGAACCTTGGCGTCAGCCGTGCGGACGCGCGTCGGGACGACGGCGAGAGCGGCGGCGTAACCGGCGAAGGGCAGACCGCCCCCGTGCTGGCTCTGCTTCGGCGCTGCGCCGATGGTCGGCAGAGCCGACATGCCGGAGCCAGCCCAGGCGGACGTGCCCGTGCTGGTCATGTTGATGTTGATCTCCACAGGGCACCTCCTCGGGTAGCGGTCAGCCGCTCGGCTGACGTCGTGGTTGGCAGGTTACGAGGGCCGTCAGAACCTGCGCAACGCATTTATTCGCTTGATTTCGAAAACTTTCTGCCAACTGCCGCTGGGGCACGCGTTCTTGCGGCAGGGTCGGTCAGGCGCGGGCGGTGACGAGGGCGAGGACCTCGTCGCCGAACTTGTCGAGCTTCGACTGCCCGATGCCGGGGATGGCCACGAGGGCCGAGACGTCGGAGGGGAGCCGCTCCGCGATGGCGGCCAGGGTGGCGTCGGTGAAGACGCAGTACGCAGGCTGGCCGAGGCCGCGCGCCCGCTCGGCGCGCCACTCGCGCAGCTGCTCGTAGAGCGCGTCGTCCCGGTCGGACGGGCAGCTCGCGCAGCGTCCGAGCTTCTTGTCGACCGCGGCGTTGAGGACGGAGCCGCACACACGGCACGTCACGGGCGCGCTGCCCCTGGCCGCACGCGGCGTGCGTCGCGCAGGCGCCTGTGACACGACACCGGTGAGCAGGCCGTCGAGGAAGCGGCTGGGCCGTCGGCTCGCGCGGCCGCCGGGGCTGCGGGCGAGGGCCCACGACAGAGCGAGGTGCTCGCGTGCCCGGGTCACGCCGACGTACAGCAGCCGCCGCTCCTCCTCGATCTGCTCGGCCGTGTCGGCGTGCACGAGCGGCAGCGTCCCGTCCACGAGCCCGACGAGGAACACCGCGTCCCACTCCAGGCCCTTGGCCGCGTGCAGGGAGGCGAGCGTGACGCCGGCGACGGTGGGCGCGTGCTGCGCGGCGGCGCGCTCGTCCAGCTCGCCGACGAAGTCGGTCAGCGTCAGGTCGGAGAGGTCCTGGGCGAGGCGGTGCAGCGCAGCGAGGGACTCCCAGCGCTCCCGGACCGCTCCGGACGAGGCCGGCGGCTCCGGTGCCCAGCCGCGGACGGCGAGCACGCTCGCCACCGCCTCAGGCAGGGTGTCGGGCAGGTCTGCGTCCGCCGCGCGTGCCTGGCCTCGCAGCAGCAGCACCGCCTCGCGCACCTCGGGCCGGTCGAAGAAGCGATCGCCGCCTCGCACGACGTAGGGCACGCCGGCGTTGGTCAGCGCCGCTTCGTACGCCGCCGACTGCGCGTTGATCCGGTAGAGGATCGCGATCTCCGCGGCGTCGACGCCGCGCGCGAGGAGCCCCTTGCACTGGCGCGCGACGGCATCCGCCTCGGCCTGCTCGTCGAGGTGCTCGGCGAAGGTCGGCTCGGGCCCCGCCGGCCGCTGGCCGCGCAGCTCGAGCTTCTCGCCGACCGAGGCGAGGACGCGGTTGGCGAGGTCGACGACCTGCGGCGTGGACCGGTAGTCCCGCGTCAGCCGGACGACGGTCGCGTCGGGGAAGCGCTGCCGGAAGCCGAGGAGGTACGAGGGAGTGGCACCCGTGAACGAGTAGATGGTCTGCTGCGCGTCGCCGACCACGCAGAGATCCCGGCGGCCGCCGAGCCACGCGTCGAGCAGCCTCTGCTGCAGCGGGGTGACGTCCTGGTACTCGTCGACGACGAAGGACCGGTAGCGGTCCCGGAACTCCGCGGCGACGTCGGCGTGCTCCTCGAGGATCCCCGCGGTGTAGAGCAGCATGTCGTCGAAGTCCGCCAGGCCCTGGGCGGTCTTCAGGTCGCGGTAGGCGGCATAGACCGCGGCGACGTCCTCGGCCGGGAAGGGCAGCCCGCGTCCGGCCGCCTTCCTGACGTAGTCCTCGGGAGCCGTCAGCGTCGAGGCGGCCCACTCCACCTCGGAGAGGAGGTCCCGGATCTCGGAGGTGCCTGGGCGGAGCCGGGCGCGGGCGGCGGCGTTGGCCACCATCTGGAACTTGTTGGTCAGCAGGTCGGGCGGCGCGCCGCCGACAGCCCTGGGCCAGAAGTAGGCGAGCTGCTTCATGGCGGCCGCGTGGAAGGTGCGCGCTTGGACGCCCTCGACCCCCAGGTGGCGCAGCCGCGT